>Ga0255756_1000377_pt1 | contig 54726 bp, 35 predicted proteins | sample 011ome_20_FD_179956 | JGI IMG/M metagenome (GOLD analysis project Ga0255756, IMG submission 179956) | Coastal salt marsh microbial communities from the Groves Creek Marsh, Skidaway Island, Georgia - 011509CT metaG (version 2) | ecosystem: Environmental > Aquatic > Marine > Intertidal zone > Salt... | reverse complement strand
ATATATTTAATAAAGATGGGAGGAAAGAGGGACGAAACTGCGGAGGAGCGCTCGAAGCGCAAGGAGAAGGAGAAGAGAGAAGGTGCGTCGAAGAAAAAGGATAAGAAGAGGGACGAGACTCCCGAGGAGCGAGCGGCGAGAAAAGCCACGGCGAAATCATCATCCGCCGATGGGAAATCAAAAGACGAGCGCAAAGAAAAGTCGGCGAAAGCGTCGAAGCAATCTCAAAGTGGACAGGCTGCTTTGAAAGAGAAGAAGCAAAAGTCGAGAGGCCCGCCGGTTGGGATGATGATGCAGGAGAAGGGTGGGAGCAAAAACGATTACTTAGCCGGGATGGACTTACCGTCCTCCTCGGACGACGAAGACGTGGAAGAAAAGGTGGAGAGAGATTTAACCAAGAACGCGTTCGACGGACCTTCGGATAAGGAAGCCGCGAAAGCGAGGAAGAAAGAGATCGAGATGGCGAGGAAAGAGGCGATGGCGAAAGAAGAGGCGATGCGAGACGACGACGACGCGTTTAACGTTCGATTACCGGCTATGGATGACCAAGCGATGGCGCAAATGGCAAACTCGCGCGATATCAAGATTGACAATTTCTCGGTTTCCGTGAGAGGGAAGCCGTTGTTGACGGATACGAACATTACGATCGCGCACGGGAGACGATACGGGATCGTTGGGCCGAACGGGACCGGGAAGACGACGTTGATGAAGTTATTAGCGAGGCGTAAGATTCCGGTGCCGGAATTTATTGACATTTTGTTGGTGGAGCAAGAAGTCGTCGGCGACGAGAGAACGGCGTTGGAATCCGTGGTTGCCGCCGACGTGGAACTCATGGAGTTGAGACAGAAGAAAATGGAGTACGAGCAGTTGATGGAGAAGATGGCGCAAGCGGACGAGAGCAAAAATGAAGCTTTAATTAAGGAAATGAACCAGTTGACGTTCAAAGACGAAGAGACCGGGACCGAGATGGACGCGTCGCAAGCGTTGACGAAGACGTACGACCAGCTGAAACTGAAAGGCGACGATACCGCGGAGGCGAGAGCGTCAAAGATTCTGCACGGTTTAGGTTTTACTGTCGTCAAGAAAGGCGAAACGAAAGGCCCGGATCGATTTTCCATGCACAATTCGACCAAGAGCTTTTCCGGCGGTTGGAGAATGCGGATTTCCTTAGCTCGAGCTTTATTCATCGAACCGACGTGTTTGTTGTTGGACGAACCGACGAATCACTTGGATTTACGAGCGGTCATTTGGTTAGAAGAGTACTTGATGCGTTGGAAGAAAACTTTGATTGTGGTTTCGCACGATCGCGATTTCTTAAACGGCGTCACGACGGATATCATTCATTTGCACGACCACCAACTCGATCAATACAAAGGAAACTTTGAATCCTTCGAAGAGATGTACGAGCAAAGACGCAGAGAGGCGAACAAAGAGTTTGAAAAGTACGAAAAAAGAATCAAACAAGCCAAGCAACAATCGAACAAGAAGAAGCAGGAAGATATCACGGCCCAGGCGAAGAAGGATGCGATGAAAAAGAACGAGAAGAAGAAGAACAAAGGGATGATGGACGACGCGGACGACGCTTTGAACACCGCGAGAGCGCCGACGAAATGGAACGATTACGACGTCGAGTTCAACTTCCCAGAGCCGACGGAATTAAATCCGCCGTTGATTTCTTTGCAAGATTGCTCGTTTCGGTACCCCGGTTTGGAAGGTTTCAGTTTGGATAATATCGATTTAGGCATCGATATGGGAACGCGCGTCGCGATTATTGGGCCAAACGGCGCCGGGAAATCAACCTTAATGAATTTGCTCGCCGGAGACTTAAACCCAACCGAAGGGGATTCGAGACGGTCGCACGCTTTGCGCATCGGTCGGTACTCGCAACATTTCGTGGACGTTTTAGCCATGGACGAAACGCCGGTGAGTTATTTACAAAGAAAGTACAAAAGGGCAGACGGGGGCAGTTACAAAGACCACGACATTCGCGCAATCTTGGGGAAATTTGGTTTGCCTGGACACAACCATTTGCAACCGATCGTGAAATTGTCGGGTGGTCAAAAAGCTCGAGTCGTTTTCGCGTCGATTTCGTTATCGAACCCGCACATTTTGCTCATGGACGAACCGACGAACCACTTGGACATGCAATCCATCGACGCGTTGGCGGACGCGTTGACTGCGTTTGAAGGTGGCGTCGTTCTCATCACCCACGACGCGCACATTTGTTCCAAAGTGTTAGACGACGAGACGAGTGAAATCTGGGTCGTCGATGATGGCGTGGTGACGAAATTCAACGGCGACTTTGAAGACTATAGAGACCAACTCGTGAAGGAAATCGCCGCGGAGCTCGACGCGCCGGTTGACAAAAACGAAGATTGATTTTAAGAAGAAGCGTAATTGATTTTAATACAGAGTATCAACGAAAGAACAAAACATATACATATATATACACACGCACACACTCTATACATATCTAACTAATTATAAAGTTTTCATCAAATACTCTACAACCTCTTCCCGCGTGCTCCCGGTTGATTCTAAATACCCGACCATTTTCGCTAAGTTTTCGTCGGCTCTCAATCCCAACAAACTCGGTCGTCGTTGCACCTCCTTCGCGAAATCCGTCCCGGTGATCCCCAACTCCTTCTCCACGTACACAAAAAGTGGTTCTAATCTCGTTTCCACGTCGTACGCTAACACGGACGGAAAATTCGTGATTAATCCCCCCAACTGTTGTTCTCGTATATCTCTCGATTGTAAAAACTCCACCACTTTTCTGACTTCGTTCTCGTCGAATTTCACCGACCCATCGAGTGTCATCCCCATCTTTGCTCTCTCGGCTTCAAATTGCATCGTCGCTTGCGACATGACTCTCAACGCTGCCGATTTTGCCACCCCAATCGTCTCCAAGTACTCGTAAATCCCAATCGACTCTTTCTCTCGTTCCATGCGAAATTTTCTTTGCTCGACTTGCCTACCAGGACGGATTCGAGATTCAATAATTATTGTCTTCGTTTTTGTTCTCATCATTTGTTTTCTGTTAAAGTCGTCGTTGTTTTTGAATACTACGAAAGGAGGAGGAGGAGTAAAAGAGCGTTGAAAAGTAGCGCGTCCAAACATCGTCGTCGTCTTTGTAGTAGTAGTATAATAGTAGTGTGTGTGTGTGTGTGTGTTTGTGTGGTTCTAAAGAGTTGGTTCGTCTCTCTAATTTTTATTAGGGGATTTCAACAGAACAGCAGCCGTCACAAAAAGAAGAAAAAAACTCAGAGTCAAAACTTTCAAAACAAGAGAAGAACTCAAAAAGTCTCTCGCCTGATTAAAAAAAGTTCATTCATCGACGACGACGATTTTTTTCCCTTTGCAACTTTTCTTTTCTCAGAAGAAGACACAAGAAGAAGAAGTAAAGAAGAAGAAGTCGTCACCAAAGTTACCACCAAAATCATCATCGTTAAGTGTACATATATAAATGCCGCAATCATCGTCGTTTAAGAAGAAAAAACAAAGCTCGTCGTCTAACTCTGCGTCGCAACAACTCGCGCTGGCTTTGAATTTTAAAAAGAAACAAATCGCGAAAAACCGACACGGGAAACGCATCGAAACTCGAAAAGGCCAGTTTCTTAAGAAGACGAACAAGTTGACGGATAACTTGAAAGCGTCCATAAAAATTACTCGAGAGGTGAACTTGAAGAACGAGTTAGAGTTTGCGAGAAGAGCGACGAGTTCAGGTGGGACTTTGCGCGTGATTAAAGCACCCGAAGGGACGGAAAAAGGCGACGGAATTAAAGGTCCGAGACCGAAGAAACAGAAACCGGTGGTGAAAATTGGCAAAGGCGGGAAACGCATGTAAAAAGAAGAAGAACACGAAGAAGAAAAGAAGAAGGAGAGTGTTACTACTACTGTACTGCGTTTTACCAAAATGATGAAAGGATTTTTGAACGCGTTGAAATCGTCGCTCGATCCGGACGGCGGCGGGATAGACGCTTCGATAGACAAAATAGACATCCGAGACGCGATGGAACTTCGCGTTCGGCTCATACACGATACTTCCGCTTTTATTCGTTTGCCGTCGAGAGCGTGCGAAAGTTTGCTCGTAAAAGCTCCAAAGTTCCCGTTACCAATGAAAGTGAAAGTTATCGAGAGAGGCGCGCATACGAGTGGTAGTAGTAATAATAATCGAAACGGGGGCGCGCCTTACGATATTCCCGCGCACGAGAAAGAGAAAATATTCTCGGTAATTAAATACGTTTCTTGGGCAGGCTCGACGTCGGAGTTGGGAGGACAGATATTTATGGACGTCCCAATCGCGGCAGCGAGATGTTTAGGTTTAGAAGACGGAGACTTGTGCCGAGTTTGGCCCGTCTTTTTTGCGCCGATTGCAGCCGCCGTTCACGTTTCACCCATGCGAAAAGACGATTGGGACGTTGTGTTCGCACAAAGCGACCGGGTGGAAGAGTCTCTGTTGAAGCAACTTGGGAGTGCGTACGATGGAATGAAGTTTCCGTTTTTTCCAAGTGTCCAAGCGGGCGGGAAACCGGTCGTGTTGAAATGCACGAAAGTGGAAGCTTACGTAGAAAGTAGCGAAAATAATAGTAAAAATAGTCAAGTCTTTCCGTCGGTCGTTCGATTAGCGCCGAACACCGAGCTCATCGTCGCACCACCGGCGAAGGAAGACGTAACGGGCGATGAGCTACGAGACGGCGACGACGACGACGACGACGACGGCGAGAAGGAAGAGGAAAAAATGAAACCGTTTTGCGCTCGCGTGCAAAGTCCGACGTATCACATTTTGGATGAACTCGCGGTGAAAGTAGATCGCGATTTTAAAGCTATGAATGATGCAACTATCGACGATTTCAATTGCGAGTTAAGTGGGGTCGCGTTACTTCGAGTGTCAAAAGATAAAAACGAGCAAGAGTTACCCTGTCGAGAAGGCCAGTTGTGTCGCGTGAAAATATATTCGGAGGAGAAAAAATTTCGCAACGACCGCTCTGCGCTCGTGCGAATAAAATATTCCTCGCACGAACACTTACGACCAGGCCACGTGGCGTTGTCGAAAGCAATCATGAATCTTCTAGGAACCGTTCAAGGCGATACGGTTGTGTTGAGTAGAGGTCCAAAACCGTTAAAAGTGGATGATTTCGCGCAAGTTGTCATTCAACTTCGACCGATCGTCGTGAAAAAGGAAAAGAAAAAATTCAAGATTCACGAAGACGACGAAACAAGCAGCGAGGACGAAGCAGATGGATTCGATTCGGACGATTCCGAGGACAGAAATAGAAAGAATCCCATATTCAACGACGCCGGGCTACTTCCAAAATCGAAACCGTTGACGGCTGCTCAAATTCTCGCGAGAAAACTCACCGCTCCGCAACGCATCGCGCTCGGTTTGGGTCATCTAAATGTCTTAGCAACGGACGAAAGCGATTACGACAGCGATGACGAAGAGGAGGAAGCATTATCTGATTTGCGTTTGATTACACCGGAATCGTGTAATTCTGGTGCCAAACATGTTCTTCTCGATTGGCTCGAGGCACACGTGAAGTATACCGGTTCTGGCGAGTGCGGAGATATCGGCAACAGTCGAAATGGTTTTAGTAATGATAATGATAGTAATACTAGTAACGATGGCATGCATTTGAGTTCGGATTCTAAAATCTTGTTATCGAGCGATGAGATTGGAAGCGGAGGGTATTTGCCGTTCGCGAGTTTTGAAGTGACCATTAGCGTGATTGGAGGGAAAGCGACGTATTTATCCGAAGACGCGATTCCACTGATTTATATCACTCGTGACGATCTCGTGAAAGAAAACTCGCGCGTAAGGGTAGAACTCGGGAAAACGACTGTTTATTTAGACCCGAGGAAAGAGCACGCGAATTTACTCGAACCTTGTTTAGGCGTGTCCGTGATGCCTTCATACGGGCGGTATAAACATCTCGGTGACGTTGCGCCTGGAGAGAGTTACAAGAAAGTCGCGATTGAAGTTTTGAAACGCGTGCGAGTGTCGTTATGGGAGGAGGCCCAAATTATGCGAAATGAACAAAATTGTTTCCAAATCCCAGGAGGCTCTATGCTTTGCGGTAAACCTATTGGATCGCATCGAGACCCGCTGGCGAAAGGCATCGCGTGGAGCATCGCGAACGATCCAAACTGTTACGCGAGCGTCGTCGAAGTGAAATGTAAGGATTTACCAACGCACCCTCGGAAAGCGATGAAAGCGTTACGACACGCGTTACAAGCGGCACATTTGCGAGCACCAGCTATTTGTTTACTTTTAGATCTAGACGCGGTGTGTAAAAAACAGCCAGAAGGGGCTGAAGATGCGGGTGAAATGGACGACGCATATCACATCGCGGCGTTACTCGCGGATGAGATTAAATATTGCGTAAACATGGAAACCGTTTGTTTCGTGGCTACGGTGCAAGAAAAAGAGAACGTGGCTAAACCTTTGCTCGATCAAGAGGTATTTATTAAGTTTCAGGATATTGGACCTATGGAAGACGACGCTCGTAAAGAGTCTTTAATGTTAATTTCCGCCGGCTTGAACTTTTCCACCTCCGAGGACGTTGCGGAGGATATTGCGCAAGACAGAAAAACAATCGGATACGACTTACGGGATTTAGACATTCTCGTCACTCGCGCAATTCAAAACGCGTTCAAACGGTTAAACTTAGACGAAGATCCTGAGTTTCAAAAGCGAAAACACGGTGGAGATCACGAGTTCATCCCATTAACGGTAGACGATTACGAAAAAGCGCGAGTGGACATCAAACCGAGCGGCGACGAAGGTTTAAATCTCACGGATCCATCCGTGTATACAATCGAAGGTGGTCTAAATGCCATTGGTGGATACGAAGGGGTAAAAAAGTTACTCGAGGATTGCATGATTCTTCCCGGACAGTTTCCGGAAGTTTTTGCGCAGTGCCCTTTGCGTCTGAAAACGAATGTCCTCCTTTATGGCCCTCCAGGTGTCGGGAAAACGTTCGTCGCGCACGCGGCGATTACAGAATCCGGCATGCGATGCATAAAAGTCCGAGGTCCTGAAATCATGTCCAAATTTATCGGCGAATCCGAGAAAGCCATTCGAGAAGTATTCAAACGCGCGCGCGCCGCTGCGCCGTGCTGCTTATTCTTCGATGAGTTTGATTCTATATGTCCTCGAAGAGGCTCCGATAACGCCGGCGTCATGGACCGATTAGTCAACCAGTTGTTGACGGAAATTGACGGATTCGAAGAGTTACGAGGAGTGTACGTCATCGCCACGTCGTCGAGACCGGACACGATGGATCCCGCTTTATTACGTCCGGGCCGTTTAGACAACTTGCTCTTCTTAGACTGGCCAACGGAGAAAGAGCGATACGACATCATGTGGAAACTCACCAGAAATATCAAGACAGACCCAGACGTAAACCTTTGCGCCATCGCGGCGAAAGAAATGCCGAACGGCTCCACCGGCGCCGACATCAAAGGTTTACTCAGCAACTGCTCAGTCAACGCCGCCACGCGCGTGATTCAAGCGCACGAAGAAGCTTTGAAACTCGATCCTACTCTCCCAAACCCGACCGAAGTCCCGTCCATTACCGCCGAGGACGTTCGCTTAGCCCGGAAAAGCGGATTCTCGCGCATGCGAGAGGTTGATCGAAAACAGTTGGATATCGTCTACGAAAATTTCAATCGAGCGAGAAGTAAAAGCATGAAGGATAAGAAGACCGCGATTATAGACGAGAGAGATTTGAAGCAAAAGTTTGCCAGTTGATGATGTGATTCATCATCACTTTCGCATTCAACAGTTAAAAGACGAATGAAGAGGTTCAGAGTGTTGTAGTAGTAGTTTTACATTTTCTTGTTGTTGTTGTTGTTGCACTAATTAGCCGTTTCTTTCTGTCTAAATTCATTTCATAAATATTCACGCGAATAAAGAAGTGCGAACAAAGCACAACGAGAGAGAGAAGAAAGAGAAGAAATAGAAGAGAGAAGAAAAAAGAGAAGCGCTCCGTGTTGTTGTTGTTGTTGTTGTAAACGACGTAAAAATGGCGGGTGGTTCATCGTCGGATGCTTCTTCTATTCACCCGAACGCGCCGTTAACGTCTTCCTATCAGTGGAGCATTGGAACAATCTTGAGGAAAATCTTAAAAACAGTCTGGGTGATTCTCAACCTTTTGATTTTGATTGCCATCCCAGTCGTCGCGTACCAAATGCACAAACACGATTACGAACAGTTATACATAGCCTGGTTCATCGCGGGCGTTTTTGCGATGCTCTCCATTCCGATTACGTTTTACGAAGTTATTTTACATCTGGAAAACTATCGAGCTCCGAAATTGCAAAGGCACGTTATTCGGATATTGGCGATGGTACCGGTGTACGCGATTGATTGTTGGTTCGCGCTGAGATATAAGAAAGCGACTATTTATTTAGATACAGTGAGAGAGTGTTACGAAGCGTACGTGGTTTGGAACTTTTACACGTATTGCATGGTGTATTTGCAAGAGTTTTGCGTGCCCGGGTTAGAACACGCGTTGGCGAGGAAACCTAGGCAGCACCATTTATGGCCGATAAGCGTTATATTAGGACCACCGAGGGTAGGAGAGCCGTTCGTGCGGTTTTGTAGACACGGGATCATACAGTTTGTGACGTTGAGACCGTTTTGTGCGTCGATTGCGTTTTTAACCGAAGCGAAAGGGGTGTACGGCGACGGGCAGATTATGAATCCGTACGTGTCGTACCCGTACTTGGCGTTTGTGAATAATTTGAGCGCAGCCTGGGCGATGTATTGCTTAGTTTTGTTGTACCGGGCGACGAGAGAAGAGTTAGCGCCGATTAGTCCTTTCTATAAGTTTGCGAGCGTTAAAGCGATCATTTTCTTTAGTTTCTGGCAATCCGTGTTGATTGCGTTTTTAGTCAATCGAGGCATCATTAGGGTGAATTGGATCGATCCGACGTGGTCGGATTACGACAAGGCGGATTGTGCGAATGCAATTCAAGAGTTTTTAATTTGCGTGGAGATGTTTTTCTTCGCCCTTTTGCATTTATACGCGTTCCCGGCGGATGAATATAAAGCAGACGGGGGAATAGGACCGGTGGGCGGCTATAACATCGGGTTGAACTCGACCATGTCGAGAAGGAAATTGACGGATAATTTGTTCGATTTGTTCGACGTCAGAGACGTTTTGTACGACATCAAAACGTTCGTAGAAAACAACACGGAGTGGATACAGAGAAAGTTTAATCGATGCCTGGGACGTGGTGGACACGGGTCGGTACCGAATTCACCCGTGGCAGGCGCCGGAGGAGGAGGAGGAGGAATATTAGGTAATTCTCCTCGGAGCGGGACGGATTCAAAGAAGAAAGGGAAGATGAATTACGTCAAGTTCTCGAACGATGACGACGACGACGACGACGACGACGACAAAAACGGCGGCAATAACAAGAATAGCGATAGAAATCCCTTAGTAGCAAACGGGTCCAGTCATCATCAAGTCATCGTCGACCTGGAGAAAAATGGTGACGAGTATTCCCTCTCCGAAGAAGAACTCGCGCGAGGCGACAGCGTCCAACTGATGGCCACATCTCCCAGAGCTGGTGCGACCGCGATGTCGCCCGGTCAGTCCTTCGAGTTAGTCAAGAGCAGGAACAACACGAAAGGAGGTTTAGACGATCAGTTGTAGTGTTGTAATGTAGAGAAGAATAAGAAGTGTGAACTCGTATTCGTATTTTATTAAAAAATGTCTTTCTCCACTTTCATCAAGATAATCCAAAGACGGCAAAATAGACTCATAAAAATGGGCGCACCACCTCCGAAAAGGGAATACCGCCGTCGTCGACACCGAGCGAAATTCCTTCTCTGCTGTTTCTCTTTTCTTTTGTTCTCGTTGCTTTGTGCGTTTCTCTCTTCTTCTTCTTCTTTGTCTTCTTCTTTCCGGGGAAACAAAGTCGCCACCCCCGCGATTGAGAATGATGATGATGAAGTTGATTACAACAACAACGCGCAGCAGCATGAGCAACATGAGCAGCAAAACGACGACGATAACGACGACGATAACGAGAAGGAGGAGGAGGAACACAATACGTCGATTTTGCTAAACAACAACAACATCCATCATCAGAAACGTAATAATAATAAGCACAGGATTGGCGGCAGCGGTACGGGCGCTTCCAAACAGCTCGGGTTTATGAACGAGAACTTGGTTTCTAAACTGAAAGAGTTAGGGGAGAAACGACAGTTAGAAGAAGAAGAAGAAGAAGAAGAAGATTCGAAGAAGCCGTCGTTCAAAGGGTCGTTCGTGATGAACAAACGCAGAAGGAAAATGAACGAAGAGATTCCGTTTCCGAGGAAAAAGTTGAGAGATACGTTGCAGCATTACTCGTTAGGTAAAGCGAAGAGAGATTTGATAAGAGTCATTCCGGAAGAAGACGAGGTACGGTTGACGTTATTGACGAGGAGCAATAGAAAAAGTAGTAGTAGTAATAATAATAATAATAGTTTTAGAAAGAAGAACGTGTGCGCGGTTATCGGCAACGGAGGGACGTTGTTGGCGTACGATTTAGGTGAAGAGATTGATAGCGCGGATGTTATTATTCGCTTAAACGCGGGGCCTATCAAAGGCTTCGAGAAGAAAGTAGGCTCGCGAACGGATTACAGATTAGTGAACAGATTGCACATGGGCTTTAGGGAGACGAAAGAGGAAATGGTTCTGCAACATTGCACAACCCCGGACGCGTTGGACGAATGGACGAGATTTAAAGTCAAACACGAAGACGATATAAACGTGAAGAAAAAATTGTTCGCGATTGACCCAGACTTCCACGAGTTGGCTATTTCGTACACCGACAAAGGCGTCGTCTCCAACGGGTTTTACGGTTTACTCTTAGCCACGGAGCTCTGCGACCAAGTCAAAGTCTACGGTTTCTTCCGCAAGTGGAAAGGCAACGTGTATTATCACTATTACAACGGCGAAGCGCCAAACGAAGGTCAATCGTTTCGAGACGATAAAGAAGGCGACCGGTTAGAGATGTGGCTGAAAGAACGCCACGCGACGCACAAAATGGGCGAACCGTGTTTACAACAAGAAAGTGACGAAGAATGCAAAAACTGCGCGCCCGGATTGGTGTGCGCCAAGACCGCCTGGCATCCGGTGCCCAAACCCGGGTACTGTTACGACGAGAAACACCCGGAAACGCCGGCAAATGCGAAAGGTTTGCCCAGAGCTAATTGTGCGAGAAAATGCGGTAATTCTGATATATGTCCAGGTGGTAAGCGTGGGTTCTGTAGTAAGTCGCTCGTGGAGACGTCGGAGTGCGTTTTTAGTTAGATAGTTCGTTCTTTAAAAAGGACGAACGTTTGATTGTGATTGTGCGGCATAGGAACATACAAACTCCACAAAAAAATATAATCTTTCCGTCTTCTTCTTTAGATGATGATGATGATGATGATGCAAAGCCGAGCTAATCCTCCTCCTCCTTTTACTCGTGCTTCTGCTGTTCATCGTCGTCGTCGTCATCCAATCAGCAACACGAGAAACATCATCACTTTTAGAAGAAAAGCTTTTAGGAAGAAGAAAAGCGCAGTAATACCAAGAGGAGGATTCTTGGAAGACGCGATGGAATTCGCGAAACAGAAATCCTCGGAAGTCGAAGAGACGATTAAATCTGCTGTCACAACATCAAGGAGTAGTAGTAGTAATAAAAGATTGAACGTGGAAGAGTTGAAAGAGGCGCTTTTATCCAAAATCGCAACCGTCGAGCGAGGCGCGAGCGCGAGCGAAGAGGATAAAGAAGAGATTGACTTACTGGCTCAAAAAGTGGAAAACACGCAGAAACGTAAAAACGCGTTAGAAACGGAGGAGATAAACGGGAAATGGGAGTTGATGTACACGACGTCGGCGTCGATTTTAGGCTTGACGAAACCGAAAATTTTTCAACCGTCTGGGCCGATTTACCAAACCATCGACGCGAGGAATTTACGAGCGTTTAATAGCGAAAGCGCGCCATTTTTTAACCAAGTTAGCGCGGAGTTAACGCCAACCACGAAATCGAGCGTGGATGTACAGTTTAAGAAATTCGGATTGTTCGGCGGGTTGATTAAAATCAACGCGCCGGAAAGCGCGAAAGGGAAATTAGACACGACTTTCGTAGACGAGGATTTAAGAATTTCGAGAGGCGATAAAGGAAATTTATTCGTGTTGCTCATGCGAGACCGATCGGCGAATTTAGACGCAGAGTATTAGCTTTGACATCATTTCAATATTAATATCCCATTTCGCAGCGAGCGCTGTCGTTATGGTTGTTATAATCTGCTTCCGCCGCCGTTCCTTTTGAACTGTTCCAACGCGTCCGCGACGTCTCGTTTCCCGTATTCTTTCGCCAATCCTAAAGCGTCCAATCCTTGTCTATTTCTTAAACCGATATCAACACCTCGCGCGTTCAACAACTGCTTCACGACTTCCAAGTGACCAAACCTGGCGGCATCGTGTAACGCGGTATCGCCATCGGAATCTTGCGCGTTGAGAGGGACGCCCAAATCGACCAACGTTTGAATCGTGTGCGCGTGTCCCCAATACGCGGCTTTGTGCAACGCCGTTCTCCCGCTCCCTGGATCACCCTCTCTCACGTCCGCACCCTCTGCTAACTTTTTAATCTCCACGACACCGTGCATCGCGCTCTCGCGAAACTTGGCCGATTTCCGTTTCATCTCTCCAGCTTTCTGCGCTTGCGCGTGCGGACAGCAGTGCGGGACGCCCAACGCCAACAACCGCGAATACGCGTCCGCGAAATCGCGAAAAAACGCCTCTTGATCCTTCGCGTATAACTCCACGTACTTGCGAAACGTTCCATCTCGTATCAACGCCACGTCTGTCGGTAACATCATCAGCGTTTTCGTCTCTTTATCCGTGTATTGCATCTCTCCGTCCCACTCTCTCGGTACCCAGGTCAAGGACACCAAGTTTCGAAAATACTCGTTATCAAACTTCAGAGGATTGTGCGTCCAAGGACCATCGTATCCGCTTCGAACGAAGTGACACCGTCCTAACGTGTGCGCTCCACTCAACGCAACGATGTCTCGATCGCTCATGCCCATTCTGTGGAACACGTCTCTCAAATGGTCTTTTCCTTGACTCGCGTCCGGTAACCGTCCGTGCATAGGGCACCTCGCGTTCGTCGAATCGTCCGTCCTCCCGAACAAGTACGGCACGTGCGGCCCACCGGCGAATTCCACCGCCAACGCCCCGGCGTAGGTATACAAATCCGCCTCGGATATGTTCGGGTGTACTTTCTTCACCTCGTGAAGCATGTCTCGAACGATGCCTAACCCGTTATTCGCCGGGTCGTCTTTCTCTGGGGCAAATCGCATGGTCGCGCCGTTCGACCCACCGGTATTACTGTGTTTATCGTACGTCCCGGAGGAGTGCCACGCTTGTCTGACTGCGATCGGGAACGCGATGACTTTTGAGTTTAACAGAGCTTTGTGCAAATCTCTCTTTAATTGATCTTTATCGTTCATAGTTTATTCTTCTTCTTATGTGTGTGTGTGTCGTGTGTGTATCTAATGCAGAGAATTCTCTTAGAGATATTTTTGTCATGCGACAGCCGCTTTTTTCCTTTTTTCGCTCGAATCTCAAAAACTAACTTTTCTCATTTTCTCATCACTGCAGTTGTTTGTTTGTGCGTCATAAATAATAATACCAAACGAATACTAATACTAATACTAATACTAATACTAATACTAATGGTAAAGAAGAGAGAAGAAGACGACAACGATGATAAGAAAGCCAACTTGGCTTTGAAGACGCGCGATACTGTGTCGTTGGAAATGAAAAATAATGAAGACGATATCGATGAAAATGATGATGATGATGATTTCATGTACTCGGAGATGGAAAAAAAAGCACTCGAAACCGAAGAAGAAGAGGAATGGAAAACGTCTTCGTATAAAATAGAAAACATGCAACTCAAACTCTACGTGGACGTTCTGGATAAACTGTGCAAAGAAGATAAGATCGAACAGTTCGTGAAAGTATTCGCGCCTCCCGATTTAGAGGAAGAAGATAGAGTATATTTCATGGAGAGTTTAAAAGGGACGATGGAAAACGGCGAGAGGTGGAAACGGATGAAACGAGAGATTGAGATTTTACAGACGGGGAAATATCGCGGGATATCCGGGGATCAAGAAAGAGGCCCGGTGGAATTTAGATTCGATATGATGGTAGACGAAGACAGAGAAGAAGACAGAGAAGATAATAATAATAGTAAAATGAAGAAGAAGAATAGAAATAGCATTCACATCATGCGGGAAGTCGTGTTTCGGAAAACGAACAACGTGTGGCACGCGGAAGGATGAAACCCTTCTTTTGATAACAAAGCAATACTATAGTTTCTTAATATTAACCTTATTATTATTATTATTTCCTAAACGTCTACTTTTGATGTTGATGTTGTTGTTGCTGTTGTACTTGTTGTTGAAGCGCTGCTAGTGTTGGACGACGGCGAATCTCTTTCTTCTCGTTTCTTTCGCATGGCGCCTCGACTAAATCTACCGACGATGCCGGATTTACCATCTAATCCTAAAGCCGCGTTCGACGCTTTCGTCTCTTTATTCTTCATCCAATAGCTCTCCTCTTCTTTATTAATGACCTCTAAAAGGTTTGGATCGACTTTAATTTTACTAATCAAAGTTGGTACGAATGGATTTTCATCGCCTTCTCGGTTCCTCGCCAGTAAACGCCGTTCTTCTTCCGCTTCTTTCTCAACCAGTTCCCTAGCTTCTGCTTCCGTATATTTTCGTCCGGATGGATATTGCTTCGTCCTAATTAACGGTTGCGCTTTTTGGTTCATGTATTCCAACTGTCTCAATGCAAACTGTCTCACGAAATGTCTGCCTGTATTTTTGTTCTTTTTCGAAGAGGACGACGAAGAGGTTTCTTCCTTTTCGTTTCTCTCACCTGCGTGCATATCGATCGCTTCCAACTTTGCCAACGGCCTTCGATTATAATACGCCCTGATTAACTTATCCTCGGGATAGACGATCTTCTCTTTCTTCTCGGCGAGGAAATCGTTCATCCCAATCGCCGTGTTCGCCGGGTGAACCCGTTCCATCGCCTGTAACCATTTTGGTTTTTCGATGATGCCTTCGCCCGTCAGCTTTTGCGCTAAGGGAAACAAGAGATTTTTCGCCTCTCGTTTCCCGGTTTTCGTTCTCGAGCGGAACATGTCCATGGTTAATTTGAGCGCTTGATTCGCAGACGACGCCGCGCCTCGCTTCATTTTTTGATGATGTCGTCGCTCTTTCGTTTTCGTTTTATTAGAGAAGTAACTACAAGTGGTATTCTGTGTGTGTGCGTATGTGTTGTTGTTTATTTATTCTGTGCGTTACGTTTTCTTTGTGTCGCCCTTTTTTTGGCTTCTCTTTCTCTCAAGTCTCTCTCTCAGTCTCTCTCTCTCTTCGTCGCTATCAGAATCCCGGAAATCCCGCTAACCTCGCAATCGCTGTTCTGAAGCGTAGTTGTTGTTGTTCCTCGTCAAACAAATCGTATTCTTCGTCCGTTGGTTCTGGAGATCCTTTTTCGAGCAAGTAGTTTAGGCAGTCGTGGTGCTTTAAGATCCGAGCCGAAGCGATGTATCGCCAGTTGTCAAGAGGCACTTTCGCCTCTTCGACTAAGTATTGAAGGCAATTGAGGTGGCCTTGCCACGCAGCTTGTCCCGCGCAGGCGAGCTTTGCTACATCAGATATCTTTCTTTCTTCGACGATATATTTCAAGATCTCCACGTGACCAGCACCTGTTGCTTGTCCTGCCACTTCTTCTTCCATATCTCGCGAAGGTTTCACTTTGTCGAAAAGAAATCGAACACAGTCGAGGTGTCCTCCAAGAGCAGCTTGTTTACACGAAGCGTTTTTATCACACGGGCAACCATTATAGAAACAGTATTTCAACATCTCGCGATTACCTTTAGCTGCTGCCGCTTTAATCGTCCATTCATCCCACTCGCAGTGTTTCACTTCTCTCGCCCACTTGAGAAACTCGAGTTTGTTCGTTCCAGCAACTCCCATGCAAAACCACGCTTGGTCTTTCACTCTTCCACTTGTACTTTTCTCTACTTTCTCTCCCCAGCGTATGTTATTCCACGCCCATTCCAACGTTGAAATAGATGTTAATTCAACAATAGAGTAACCTAATCCCGATACGTTTACCCCGGCATACTCAAGCACACCCCAACTCTCTCTATTCACCTCTGAAAAGAAAAACCGATCTGTCGTCTTCAATTTCGGAAGCACATGCGAGACAAACACATCCTTATGATGCAACACCAATCCGTTCCATAACTCCGTCGGTCCGAGCTTCAACCGCTCCATTTCCGCGGCGAGCTTTTCTTTCTCCCTCTTCTTCTTTCTCTTCTGCGCGCCGGATATTATCTTTTTCCCACCCATTCGTTGTCGTGTCAACTTTCTTTTTCTCTTTTTCTTCTTCACATGTACATGTGTCTTTTCTTTTGGGGGCCGTTTTCCGTTTTATTCGTTCTTTCTCGTTGACTCAAAAAAACTCTTCTCCAATTTTTATTCATTTTTATTCCCCGTCGTCGTCGTCGTGTAGTATATATTATATTATAATGAAACGCGGCGCACTGGTACAACTGAAATGCGCTATTCAGCATTACGATTGGGGCGTTTCCGGACAAACCCCGAGCGCGGTGGCTGAACTCGGTTCTTTAAACAGAGAGGAAAAAATTGATGAAGAGAAACCACACGCGGAGTTATGGATGGGGACGCATCTGAGCGGACTGAACGTGATTAAAGAAACTGATTCTTCTGATTCTTCTTCTTCTTCTTCTTCTTTAAAGCAACACGTGGAAGCGAACGCGAAGGAAACGCTCGGGGAGAAATGTTTAAAAAGGTTTGGGAACGATTTACCGTTTTTGCTGAAAGTTTTATCCGTGGCGAAAGCGCTTTCGATCCAAGCGCATCCGGATAAACAGTTAGCGGAGAAGTTACACGAAGAGAAACCGCACATGTATAAAGACGCGAATCATAAACCGGAGATGGCGTTAGCGGTGACTGAATTTGAAGCCATGAGCGGTTTTATTAGCGAACCGAAAGAAGCGTTGGAGAAGTGCCCGGAATTGAAACTTCTGACCGGGATTCGTTTGGAAGAGATGGATGCCATGAAAGAAGATAAGAAAGCGCAGATGAAATATTTGTTCACGAAAGTGATGTTGGCGGAAAAAGAAGAGGTGGCGAAGCACGTGCGAGCGCTGGTGAAACGATTAAAGGAGGAGGCAGAAGGAAAAGGAGGAAACGACGACGACGAGAGAGACCGGTTGGCGTTGAGATTGAACGGGCAATATCCAGACGACGTCGGCGTCATGTGCGCGTACTTGTTGAATTACATCAAGTTGCAACCAGGAGAGGCGGTATACATGGCGGCGAACGAACCGCACGCGTACTTGGACGGCGAATGCGTGGAAGTCATGGCGACGAGCGATAACGTCGTGCGAGCCGGGTTGACGCCGAAAGCGAGAGATACGGAAATCTTATGCGACATGTTGACGTACAAGTTGGGGAAACCAGAGGTTCTCACGGGAGATGTCATCGATAAAAACACGAAACGATATTCGCCTCCGTTTGACGAGTTCGAGTTGGAAGTCATCTCGTGCTCGAAAAACGAAACCGCGGAATTGACGGTAAGCCAAGGACCTTCGATTTTGCTCGTGAAAAACGGGAAAGGTACACTCAACGACGACGTCAGGATTGAGAAAGGATCGGTCGTTTTTGCCAACGCCAACGAGAAGATGACTTTGACGAACAGCGACGACGGCGAGGTTTCCATCTATCGAGCGCAAGTCAACACTCGCGTCTTTTAATTTTTGATATTTTTTGCTTACTTCGACTGTACATTTTTTTGCATCATCTTCCTCGTTAAGAATCATCATGGCATGGCTAAAGGCGGTCACTCGGACGCATTCCTCTTCTTTAACTTCTTCTTCTTGGTATTCATCTCGCCGCGAGGTTCGCCGCCAAAAGGTTCCTCCTCGCATTGCTTACTGTGCTCTCTTAAAGAAGGGAAAAGCAGACGACGAGAAAGATTTTGACGAGTTCGTTACGAAACATTCCAACGCTCGCGCTTCCATCGGGTACGATAAAACGACTCGCGTTCGAGGCTTGTTCGCGTCGAGAGAGATTAAAGCGAAGGAGGAACTCTTCCACGTTTCGTTGAAGAAAGAAGACGAGAGAGTGTTCATCGACAATTACGAGAACGAAGACGACGATTGGGCCGCCAGTTTAGCCAAACAGATATTAGTGAAAAGGAGGAGAAGTACTTTGAGTGATGATGAAAAGAAAGAACTAAAGATAGCGTACGCGAACGCGCTGCCGAAGGAGATGATCGGCATCGCGAATAAGTGTTGCTTTTACGACAATAACACGCGATACGAACTCGTTTGCAAGTTTTTCGAGGCCACGGGCGATCACGACGCGAAGGAGGAGTTGATAAAGTATGAAAAACAAGTGTCTTCGCGAAGCCGCCGCCACGGCGAAGAAGAAGAAGAAGAAAAGTACGGCTGGGCGTTGAGTCAAGTATTTTCGAGGACGTTTCGAATTGAAGACGCGAGAGGTAGGAGAGCGCCGCGGAGAGTGATGATTCCAATCGTCGATTTATTAAACCACTCGTCCGTGGAGGAGGAAGTGAACGTGACTTGGAGAGTGAAGGAAGATTTGAGCGCGTTTATCGTCGAGGCGAAAAGAAACGTCGGGAAAGACGAGGAGTTGATTCTTTCCTACGGCGAGAGAAACGATCAGCACTTTCTGTTATTTTATGGATTCTTACCGTCCATGAACCCGTGCAATTCAGTCATGATGTGGGAAAACGTCGACGAGTGCTTGAACTGGTACCAAAATCTCTGCGGCGCGGATGAAAACGATACAAAATGGGACGCGATGAAATACAAATGCAAACGAGCGCTCGGTTTACTCAAGAAGAAAGACGAAGGAGATTTTATCGACGATGATAACGATGAACGGCGTCGATTTATCCTGAGTCCAAACGCGAAAGTCGATAACACCACGTTACTCGTACTCAACGAGATATCTGGAGATAACGATATGGCAATAGCCGCTGTGAGAGTAAGAGCGGAGGAAATTCTTTCGCAAAGATTTGCGTCGGACGACGACGCGAACATTGAAAGGATCTTTAAACACTTACTTGAGGAAACACAGATGGATGAAGGCGATATCGAACTGTTGAGGGCGTATAGAAATAGAAAAAGAGATATTCTTAGAGAAATCATTTAGATGTAGTTGTAGATGACTTTAGAGCAGATTAGATGTAGTTGTACCAGTAGTTAAAAGTTTTTTATGACAGAAGATGCTTCTTAAGGACACGCGCTCAAGAGACTGTTAACCACGTGCACGACCAAACGCGCGGCGGCTTTTACGCTGGGCGAAATGTTCTGAGAACTCGATCCTAATTTTCGCAAAGACTCGTAAACGGCAGTCAATACCGGTCGCACGTGCAACTTCAACGCGGGGTCTTGAGGATCGATAGCCAAGCACGTGTCGCGAATCCAATCGAGCTTTCTCTCCGCGTCTTTCGTCGTCAAATCCGAAGAGAGCTGTTGCGCCAGCGAAAGTAGCACGAACGGCGACAACGGACACGGATGCTGTCCAAACACGCGCTCTGGAGCTACTTGAGAACACAACCACGAGACAATTTCGAGATTGGAAGTACCTAACGCCGATGAAAATGCAGCGTCGAGATTGCCGGTATTCAACAATCTCTTGATCTCTAAAGTAGGATCCTGTGGCGCTTGCGGCGGCGGTTTCCTTTGCTCCAAGTCGGCGAGTGAACGCACTCCTCCTCCTCCACCAGCTTGTGGCGGCATTTGCTGCTGAAACATTCCTTGCGATGGACCAGATTGTTGTTGCATACCTCTGAATGCGTTGGAAACGGAAGATTTGAGTGCAGAATCTAAGGACTGCGGTAAACTTCTCATTTCGTTCACAGTTCTTTGCAACTCTTGGACGAGAGGCATCGCGTTTGCTTGCACCGATTGATCTCTAATTTGCATCAACTCGTTGTTTAGTTCACCTATAGAGCGCTCGAAAGTGTTTGCAATTTGGTTAAACATGTTTTGCGTCGAGCGTTCAAACGCTGGAATCATGACTTGTTGCATAGCTTGTCGAATTTCGGATTGAAGAGTCGTTTGCACCGCTTCCTTTGCGGCGGCGACGGCGGCCCGTTGCGAAGCTGCCGCGTTCGTCGCAAGAGCAGCTTGCACTGCGGCGGCATTTTCACCCAACTGCTCCGAAACTATTTGAGATATCGCGGTTGGTAAATCTTTTGTGGTTGCTTGCGACATCAGCGCGATTAATTGCTTTTGTCGTTCGCGCTCCGCATTGTCTCTTTTCTCGCGTTCCTTTCGCAACTTATCTCGATCTTGTTTAAGTTCATTCTTTAGTTCTCTGATTAACTTTGCAACTTCTTTATCACTACCACTGTCGCCACTTGTAGTAGCGGTAGTAGCAAAAATACTTGGCGCTGAAACAGGCGCCGCGGCCGGTTTACTCGCCTGTTGCTGCGCAATTGGAGGCGGAGGTTTATCGCTCACCGATGGAGAGCTCGGTGCGAGTTCCTCTGCGCTTGCCGATTGCGACATAGATTTCTTAAACATATCCGGGGTCAAGAGTCCCGAAACAACCGGCGAGGCAGCGCGCTGAGGAGGAGCATCGGTGATAATGGAAGGGAGTTCCTGTTGTACTTGTTCCGCAATAGTCGAAGAAGGGCTTTTACCCTTCGGTAACAATCGCACGCAATCTAACATCGGTAAACGCAATTGCTGAATCGCGCCGGTTTGCATACAAAACAGACCAAACTGCGCGCTTTGTACATCATCGTCTTCATCCGAGACATCGAGAGCTACAAGCGATAAAATCGGTTGCGACACGCTAAATTGAGAAATGTAATTAAATTTACTCTCGTGTTCATTCACAGAAAGAGCGTATACGACGTTTCTCTTGGAATCCGCAAACAAAAAGCACTGCTTATCTTTATACCCGACCCTGGCGAATTGAAAAGAGTTCCAGAACCACTCGGAAGAACATCCAATTTTAATCGATTGAGTCGTTTTTAGAGTTTCTGATTTTTTGTCGTAATGCAAGCATTCGATGTAAGCACAGCCCGAACTCGCGTTTACAGTGGTGGCTACGGCCAACGTGTTCTCATTCATCCATCGCGCCGCGCAGTTTCCCATTGACTCCCTTTTTAACAAAGTCGTCTTCGTGAATCCTAAACCTTGCGGTTCTAACTCAAACACTACTATACCATACCACCCTGAGACGTCCCTTTCAGTCGTCGCGACGATTCGTCGCTGGTTTGTAACGTCAATCGAAGTGATCGGGCCGTGCAAGTCTACGTTCTCTTCAAACGGAATCGGCGATTGGCCGCCGGCATCTTCATTTAAATCTACGGAAGATTTGAAGATTGCGTTCCCATACGCGATCAAAAATTCCGCTTTGCTGTCGTTGGATGATTTTCTAGGAAACCAGCGAAAGCTCGGCACGATTAAAGAGTCGTTCGAAGTGGTCGTTCCGCTCACGTTGTCCGCTTCGCTCGACACGTCCAACTTCAACAGCGTCGAGTCGCTGATCGTTTCCGAACTCTCGTCCTCGTTTAGTCTTCTCACAAGCAACGTCCCATCTTCGCTCAAGGTTGCCAAAATGTTCTCTTCCTCGTTCGTGGACGGTAAAAAACTCATGCTCGCGATTGGCGTCTCGTGCCCTCTGAGAAGCGAGCGCGATTGACTCACTTGACTCAACACTCTGACTAACCCGTTCCGAATCCCGTAGCAACAAAACGTCTCGTTCGCGGCTATCTTTATAGCGTTTGACTCTTGATATTCCGTCGCGTACACCGTAATCGGAGACGCTTCCAGTTGATTCTCTTCAGAAGAGGCTCCTCCGAAATCATTCTCCACGTCTATTGTGCTTTCTTTCAACGAATCGTCGATCGCGCAGCCTTTCGTCAAATGCTTCAACGCTTGTTGCTTCAACAATTCTTCGTCCTCTTCGCCGTTCTCGTAAAATATCATTTTACTACCGTTTGTTCCCGATCCTGATCCTCCTTGCGTCGTCGTTTCCGTCGTCGTCGTCGTCGGGAATGATTGCGTTAAAGAGTCCCCGTCGTCCTTCTTCTTCTTGTTCCCAAACAATCCCATCTCAATTGTGTGATTGTGTTTTCTTTGTGGCGAGTGCACTAAAATTTTTTTGTGCGAAAAAATGAAGAGACGAAGACAGAGGAATTTTTAAAAGTGACTCGTACTATTATTATTACATCATCAGTCGTCTGCGCGTCGAACACCATCACCTAAAAATGAAAGTTAACTGGTTGTCTCCCTTTTACTGCAAACCCCACAGTTCTTTCAAAAGTTCGTACACGTAAAACGAAACCGCCGCGGAGGGGAAAATTTTCGTATAGTTTGGAATCAAACCAGCGTAAAGCGCGGGAATACCTTCGGCTCGCGCGATGTGCACCATGCCTTGAACGACGTTTTTGTACTGCGTGGCATTTTTTGCACCATGGGCGAGCGTTTTCATGCCTTGAACTTGCATTCGACGCTGTACGAGCTCGATCGGGTAGACGCCAGTCTGCGCGGCGGCTCCCGCGAGCGCGCCGAAACACAACGTCGGTAAAGGATTTGAGGACTGCGATAGCGTCGATTCGTCTTCGTTGAGGAAACGCACGCGAAACTTTTTGTATTGTTGCTTGCAATAATCGTACACGAAGAAGTTGATGGCGCCGTAAGGAGCAACTCGAATCATGTTCGCGCCTAAACCTTTCCACAACGCTTTCGGGCCTTCGTTTTTGATGAGTTCCGACCAAGCGACTTCGAGGCGCATGCCGGTCCCGGAGACGCGCGAACGAAGCGTATCGATTGGATGCGTCAGAGCAGTTCCACACATGGACGCGACGGATCCACCGATCATGCGTTCACCTCCGCTCAAATCCCCCGCAGCGGTTTTGTTGTTCGTGTTATTATTATTTTCTTTCTCGTTCTCGATTTGATCTTTTTGTTTCATTTTCAACCGTCTCGCTTTGTACGTGTCGTAGACAAAAAACTCAACCGCTTTGGTCGGCGCGATCCTCAAAACGTTCAAAGAGTTACCGCGAAAGAGAGCGGGTGCACCTTCTGTTCTGATGATGCGCTTTAAGGAACCCAGAACGCCACCATCAGCGGCAATTTTCGAAGAATCGAGCATGTATTCAATCTTTACGCGTTCCAACGGAGCGACGACGGTCCGCGATACGCCGCCGGAAATCGCCCCGACGAGCAAATGCAAAGACACCGCTTTCGCTTGCGCTTTCCTCTTTTCGTTTTCAGACGCACCTTTTGGAACGGTCACGAACGAGTGATTCAAATCTGTCATGCTTCGTCCCCACACCTCGACGACGTCTCCCAAATCCGCCGCCGAAGAGAGCAACAGAAAGTCTCGAAACTCGGCAAAATCGATCGCTTTACCCATGGAAACAAATCCGCCTTTCCCATCTGAACTTTTCGGTAACGATTTCGGAGAAAACAAACCTTTTCCTTTACTAAACGCCCCTTCACCTCGTTTTATGCGTTCTACCATTGAATCCACCTCTTTGTTCGTCGCCGTCCATCGCCCGAGCGCGAAGAGCACTCGCTTCAACTGCCACGGCGTCAAGTACCCCAAATTCTGCTTATCAAACTGCCGAAATGTTTTCAACAGTTCTCGTTCTCGTTTTACCGCGTAGACTTGAAACTCGCGAAACGTGAGCGTCGGGCAGTCTTCGAAATGTTCCTTTCGCTTCTTCGTTATTTTGTTCATAAACGACAAGACAGAGTCTCGCGAGGCTGGAAACTTCAACTTCTCCAACGCGACGCGGATATCCTCGCCGGTAATTTCAACTTTGTTCGCGGATAAATCGTTGAACCGTCTTTGTAACGCTTTGAATCCGTACGAATTCGGATCCGGGAGATTTTCATCATCGTTATCATCATCGTTATCGTCACCAGCCGTCGTCGTCGTCGTCTCCGAATTATTAGTACTATTCGTTGTTGTCTTCTTAAAATGAGCATTCGCAGAAGTACTTTTTGAAGAGATGGACGCCGTTAAGATCGATCGCATCGGTTTCCTCGTCCTTCTTTCTCTCTCCTTCTTTCTTTTATCCCTGTCGTTGTCGTCGGTATAAAATTCACACCCATTCTTTTTTGTCCTCTTCTTCTCGTCGTCTTCTTCTTCGTTGTTGTTGTTGTTGTTTTTAAAAGTGTTCGTTACGAATTTGAGTGCAACTCCCCCCGAGGAAGAATTCATCAGATTTTTTAATCCGAGAAATCCACCAGGAAGAGAAGAACGATGACGATGATGCGCTGATGATGACGCTCCTTCACGCGTCGTCATTCTCCCAACAAGTCGTCGTCGTCGTAAAAGTAGTATTTATAAAAGGGAGAGTAATCACAAATCACTATTAATTCGTTTTTTCTCTCTTTTTTTTGTCACGACGGTTCTCTTGTTGTGTCGTTCTTTTACACCTTCCCCTTTTTTTTTGCCTTTTTGGCCCTTTGGACCTTTCTCTTCGTCTCGCCTTAAAGATTGATGATGACCATCCTCTTTCTTTCTTGCGTGATGAGCTTTTTTGGCAAAAGAAAAGAAAAGATAAAAAAAACCACCCCGAGTGAAACATTGTACCTCACATTCACGCAGACGCGCGCTCTCTTCAAAACAGAGGAGTCGTTTTTTGTACATCGAATCCGAATTTAACTCTCGCGTTTTATATCCATCACGATGTCGTTTGCACACAGAGTCTCCACGCAGTTCGCGTCCACGACGACGAGGTCGATTTCGAAGAACACCGCCACCAAGAAATCAACCTTGTCATCGTCGTCGCGTAAATCCGTCGGTGTTCGCGCCGTCATCACCGAACCGGTCGCGTCCGCGGAAAACAAAGCCGCGTACGATGATTTTTCCGGCATGTTGGGTGACTATTTAGTCGATTACAAGGTAATTTCGCGTCATCGTCTGTCTCTCGCATTCATGGGTTTGTATGAATTATACGCGCGAGCGATTTTTTTCCTCCTCTTTCTTCCCTCTCGACGGCTGCGTTTCAGGTTTTCGCAAAAGCCAGCGGATAAGGAAAAATTAGTAATAATTCTTTCGCCGCTGCTGCTGCTTTTCTCTTACCACGACGACGTAAACCGACACTCCTATCATCGCGCGTAGTACTCACACCACCACGTTCTCTTCTTTCGTAATAAATGAACAGGTTGGCGACAAAATCATGGGTAAAGTCTCCGCGATGAACACCAAAGGTGCTTACGTCGATATCGGCGGAAAAGCCCCTGCGTTGTGCCCAACCGTGGAGTGCTCCTTGGCGTCTGTTCGTAACGCCGCGGCGGTATTCGACGAAGGACAAGAGTACGAATTTGAAATTGTGAAGGGCGACGACGGCGAAGGGTCGATGACGTTGTCCGTGCGCAAAATCCAATTAGAAGCGGCGTGGGAGAGATGCCGACAAGCGCAAGCGGACGACTTGGCGTTGTCGAGCGAAGTGTTGTCGGTGAACAGAGGCGGTATCTTAGTTGAGGTTGAAAACTTGAGAGGCTTCATCCCGCAATCCCACCTCGGCCCTCGCTTAGCTTTGGGTGACAGAGACGAATTGGTTGGACAAACTTTACCGGTGAAGTTTATCGAAGTTGATGAAGAGAAGAACCGCTTAGTCGCGTCGCACAGATTGGCGACTGATTTAGTTTCTGGCGAAGGTTTAGATGTTGGGGACGTCGTCACTGGCATCGTCCAGGCGGTCAAGCCGTACGGTGCGTTCGTTGATGTTGGTGGCCAAAGTGGTTTGTTGCACATCTCTCAAATTTCGCACGAGAGAATTGTTGCGGTTGAAAACGTCTTGTCCCCGGGTGACGAATTGAAGGTGTTGATTTTGTCCAAGGACAAGGAACGCGGGCGTTTGTCTTTGTCCACGAAGAAATTGGAGCCGAACCACGGCGATATGTTGAGAAACCCGAGTTTAGTTTACGAAAAGGCCGAAGAGATGGGTAAATTGTTCAGAGAACGCGTCGCTGCTGCGGAAGCCGCCGCCGAAGGGGGTTCTCCAACGGACGAAGTAGTTGCGAGCTCTGACGAATAAACCATCACGACGAACAACGATAAACATAAAAACAGAATCTTAGACTTACACACACATATTCCTATCTTTACTATTTAATTTGATTGACTGTACTACAAATAAATCTATTAACTACTAACAATCGCTCACTATGCCTATCTATCTATCTACGCCTATCTATCTATCTACGTTCATCTTCTCGTTCATCTTCCGTGCTACTTTTCTTAGGAAGAAACTTTCGCAACTCGAGACTGCCCGCATCGTCCTCCCCGCCGCACATTTCTTTTCGTCTTTCAATTCTGTCTCGCAAAACCTCGACATTCTTCACGTAGAGCTCTTTTGGCGATACGAAACCGATTAATTCTTTAGTCTTCATTTCTTTAGGCGGTTCAACTACCCGACCGCTTGGTTTATCCTGACCAAACGATCTCAAGTTATCGAAACTTTGCACATCCGCGGCGCTGTAGTACTGACTCGGCGAAAGAGTGAGACTGACATCGATCCATCCTTGGACTTTGAAATCGATCGCAATCTTTGCTCGCGAGTCCGCATCGCTCGCATGGTCTTCTCTTAAATCATTCGTAGGATCGACGCCGACGCCGGGAGAAAATCGGGTCATACTTGGAAACTGTTTCTCGAGCCAGTTTTGCAAGGCTGGCGCGTCCGTGACGACGTACATGAAGTTGTCGTCTGGATTCCTCATTTTTGCCCGTCGTTCGAGCGAACGCTTTGAAAGCGAGTACCCGCGGCGATATAGTCTCTCGTATTCCCTCTCAGGCGTGATTGTAGCGTCCAAGCGGTTCTTTATGAATTCCACCGCTTCCGAGGGCTTTAAAATCCGTTCGTTTTCTCCAGGAAGACCTTTATACGTCGTCGCCCGCAATCGAATGTGCCACTTTTGTAACTCTACCGACGAACACGTTTCGTTGAAGAACGTTTCGTCTATGCACTCGGCCATCGGAGGCATATCTTCTGGAAAACAAATCTTATCTTCGGCGTATCCAGTTCTCGCTCGTAAGCCAACTAATCGATTCGCAAACGCAACATCCGAACGTAACAAATGCTTCCAAGCCAGTAGATCCATCTTTGGCCGCAACAACAAATTCATCGCGCATGGAAGACACTGCTCAAATGCCTGCAACGGAACCATGCCTTCCTCTCTCCCGAGACTCTGATGATGATACGAACCAAAACTCTTCGCGTGCGTCCATCCAAATCTCTTCTCTGCCGTTTCCATCAAAGCTTCCCTTAACTCGTCTGAAAAGACAATCTCAGGCGGGAGATTTTTTTGGGTCATCACGTCTGCGCTTCTTCTTTCAATCGGAAGAGCACCACCAGATCCGCTGGATGAATCCCAGAGGATAACATGCTTTGTCTTGAACGCGTGTATTATGCATTTGTTACACGATGGGCAACCGAACGCCTCTCTGGAACCAAATGGACACTCGTAACGCATTTCTTTCTCGGTCAAACATGGCTCTTCTAAAAACTCGCCGTACCTGCATTTGTCCGCATCCTCGCCGTGAAAGCACGTGCCAACATCGACGTCTTCGTCTGGTCCGTATTGGCACTTCGTGTACTTATTCGCATCGCTCGTTCGCCACAGATTGAACCTCGCAAAGTAATCTATTTCCTCTCCGTTTCCTTCTTCGTACTTCTCGTACACTGTCGAACTCGTCTCCTCGCTCAACGCCACGCCTGGGAAATATTTCTCTTGCAGCTCCTCCGTCCATTTAAAACTCATCCCGCCGTTCGTGCCATCTCCTAAATACCCTTCGAAATATTCCGTAAAATCCCACTTACTTTCCGCGTTGTCGAAAAATACCGCGCGTCCAGAATACAATCCAAACATCATCCACCCGGCGGCAACGTTTGCCATGTGTCCGAAACCCAAGTTCTGCCAGTCGTTCCGCACGATTAAGATTGGATGACTTTGTTTGGACGCGTTCCCTTCCTCTTGCATAATGTCTTGGTACCTTCGAATATACGCGAACCACGCCGGTAAGAAATCTTGGCACCAAATAGTTTCCTCTTCTTCAAAAATTTCGTCTTCATGCTGCTCTTTTCGCTCGTCGTCGTCTGAATCGTCGTCGTCTTCGTGAAAAACTTCCTCACTCTCTTTGTCTGCTTTTCTGCACCCGCATTTTAGCAACACTCGGTTGAAAAAATCACTCTCTCGAGGCGAGCGATGTAACAACGCGTACGGACCAGTGATGGCTTCGTTTGTCCACATTTGTCGAGTGCGGCGAGAATTTAGAAACGTTTTATGGTTTCCACATCCAGAGCGGTCGATGGCGTTCTTCGTTTCCGGTCGTATCGCGTGAACTTCGTTGTTGAGAAATACGACGACGAATAAAAATATCAAAGAGGAAGAAGAGAAAAAGAATTTGGAAAAGAATTTCATCGTTTTTCTCCTCCTTCTTCTTCTCAATGTCCCCCCATTATTGTCGTTTATATCGTCGTCCTTTGTTTGGTTTTGGTGATACGTTTGGTCCTCTTTTTGCGTCGTCGGTTTTCAGAGAAGAGGAAGAGGATGGTGAGAGATGATATGAAGTGTGCGTGTGATGAATTTTTGTTGTTGTTGTGTGAGATGCGTGAAATTTTCTCCTTGAAGAAAACAATCTTGACACGTTATAAACAAACGAGACATTAGTAGCGACAGACTGAAGTCACAGAAGAAGAGTAAGACAAAGAAGACAACGAAGAAGAAGATCGTCGTCAAAATGGTTGAAATCTCAGAAGAAGAAGATGATGATGTCTCGAAGAGTAATAATAATAATAAATCGTTCAAATACGTGTTCATCCCGTGCGACGAGACGCAACCCATCGAGGAGAAACTCTTAGATATTCCACCAGGGAGAGACATGGAGTGTTTGTTGGACGCGTTGAAGAAACATTTTCTCGAGAGTGGGATGCAATCCATGGAAGACACATCGGTCACGAAAGATCAGCAGAACGCGAAGTTGAAAGAGCAGTTGGAAAAGCAATCCGGGCAGAAAATCGACGACGAGATGTTAAAAGTCGCGGCGAACATGCAAATGGTCCAACCGGTGGCGTTACTCCCCGGCGGCACGAAGAATAATTTCATTCACGTGAACATGTACGTGGACGATAAAGGGATATCGAAAGGATTACGTTTGAACAAAAGAGCGAGCGACTTTACGCAATTAGTGAACATGCCGAATCACGTGGCCGGGGACGCGTTCGTGGCGAGGATATTTGACGACGAAAAGAGCGATTTTAAGAGAATAGATTTTAGTTTGGACGAGTTGCGCTCGGACGCCAAGTGGGTGGAAGAGGCGATTAAGTTGAACACGGAAAGAAGACAGAATTTAGGGAACGCGCACGAGAAAATCAGTAAAATGGGTGGAAGCTTAAACACCGAGAGTGGAATGGCGTCGTTTGGTGACGCCGAAGGAGGATTGGGAAGTATGATGACGGAGAACTACCAAGCGCCGCCGACGGAGGCTGATTTAAACCAGGAAATCGCCGTCGAAGGCACGAAAACTTCCTACCCGTACACCTGGATGCAAGACGAAGAGGAGGTGGTTTTGATTGCAAACGTCCCGGGAGACGTGGAAAAGAACTCAATCTCGTTAAAATTCGGTCCAGGGCAGAACAAAATAGATTTATCGTGCGCAAAAATCCAGCCGAATACCGTCGTCTCCGCGGAGGAGACGTTGTTCCAAGATATCGTCCCTGGCGACTCCTCGTGGTCGCTGGTGAAACAAAAAGACGGCACGAAAAACTTAGAGGTGACTTTAGTCAAAGCTAAAGAGAAGTTACGATGGTTGTGTTTTACTTTGATGCGAAGTGGAGAGGAACAAAAGAAATAGTAGTTTTGAGTTTTAGAGTATTTTGGAAAAAGGTAGCAGAGGAGCGTATTACGAGCCTCTGCAGTCTTTGACATTTGACAAATTTTTGAGGTTTTGTTTTTTGGATAAAGCCACCGCCCTTAAAAAGCAAAAACAAAAGCTAATTCGTAATTCGTAAACGCCACTCTTTGCCACGCTCGCGAATATATAAATACCGTTTAATACCGTTTAATTTACTCATTCGTATATCACCGATAATGTTTTCGATGGCTTCCACTCAGTTATCCGCGAGAGCGAACGTCGCGGTCTCGACTTCGTTCCAAGCGAAAAAATCACAATCGGCCACCACGTCGTCGTCGTCGTCGTCCACCAGAGGAAGAACATTTTTAGTCGTCGAGGCGAACAAGAAAGTCGCCAAGAAAACCTCGGTGGTTTTGTTAGACTCGATCGAACACGTCGGTGAAGCCGGCGAGATGGTTTCCGTGTCCTCTGGTTTCTTCAGAAACTTCTTAGAGCCGCAAGGCAAGGCGCAAAAAGCAACGCAGGAGCTCATCCAAGAGTTTAAGAAAAAGCAAGCGGACCAGGTCGCGGCGGTGGAGGCGGAACGCGCGGCGGCGCAAGCCATCGCCACGGCGTTGAGCACGATTGGTAAGTTTGTCGTCAAGAAGACCGTCGGTGAGGACGACAAGATCTTTGGATCTGTCACGGCGAAGGACTGCGCGGATGCGATTGAGAAACAAACTGGGAAAGCGTTGGACACAAAGGGTTTCGACGTTCCCGATATCTCCACAGTTGGTGTTTACGATGTTTCGGTGAAATTGCACCCGAAAGTTACCGGATCCTTCAAAGTTGACGTCCAGAAAGAATAAGAGTCGTGCACTCTCACACGTATTAGATTTTTTGTTAGCGCGCGACGGATGGGCTTCAAACGTCGTTTTCGCTCGCGAGAGAAAACGACGCGCGGTTCTAAACTCGTAGTAAATTGTTTGTTATGTAAAGGTATTCAATATATATATACACATATTATATATACTTTCAGAAATGCGCATCGTTTCCTTCTTCTTCTTCTTCTTCTTTATCTTCTTCCTCGATTACGGCAAAGTTTCTTTCATGATTGCCTCCTTCACTTTTTCCTTATCAAGAACCAAAGGGTCTTTCGGGTCCGTCACGTTCGTCTCGCGGAACTTCAAAAACGGCGCTATCCTCGCTTGCAGAGGCGTTATCGATAAATCGAAGATTGCTTCACAGAGATCCTGAATAGCGTCAGACAGAGGAACGAGACTATATCGCACCGGCGCTAGAAATTGAAGAAGCTTTCGTCCCTCTCTTTTCACTTCTTCTTTTTCTTTTTGGTGCGAAAAAGAGTTCGTGTTCACGAGAAGGTTCACCGACGAGTGTTTCCCATATTGAGAGTTGTGATATTTTTTCTTCTTCTCCGTCGTCGAGCCCGGGTATCGCAGGTTGCGCATCTCTTGCATTGTCACGGCCACCGGACGACCTTGAGTAGCAGCATCAGAGGACGTTGTTGATCGAGAGATGCGCGAGAAGAAAAACAGCAACGCGAAGAGAAGAGCGAGAAGCAGGAGGAAAACTCTTGTCGCGTATTTTTTCTCCTCCTCCTCCTTTTTTAAAGTCGTTGACGACGTCGTCGTCGCTCGAAAAAAACGTTCCCGCTCCTCCTCCTCCTTTTTGTCGTTCATTATCGTCTTCTCGTGTTTCTGTTTCTGATAAGGTGCGCGTCGTCGTGTGTTTTGCGCGCCGCGTTTAAGAGAAAGAGAGAGAGAGAGGAAAAGGTTTTCGAGTATTTTTTGGGGTAAACAAAGTACGAACATAAAAATCTCCTCTTTTTGGCTTTCTTCCCAAAGACACAAACCTCGTTCTCGTCTTCACAACAACGAGTGTCATTGAAAGATTTCAATTATACCTATAGGAGTGTTTGGCTCTTCTCCGTTGATATAACCAGAGCCGCCTGTTTTCACATCAAACATCAATACGTCGTGTATTTATGTTAACATGCCGGTACGTTTCAATTCGCATCGTCGTTCTCTCGACGTTAACCGCGGTTTTTAAGATGATTTTTTTTGTCCGCTTTTTAACAGAAAAAATCGCGTCAGCCAGAACGAGAACTTTCTCTCGTTATGTACGAAAGAGACGAAACGTTGGATTTTTTACCGCAATTTTGTCGTGTGTCTTCTTTTCTATGTACTAACGAACTCGTTGCGAAATAATGCAACTCTCTATCAATCCAGAATCGCACGCAAGTAACAGTGCAGAACGTCCAATCCATGGATGATTTGAGGACGGTGTTTCATCTCCCAATCAACGACGCCGCAAAGAAGGTACGTAAAAAAAGACACGCGCTCGCTCATCCTCGTCAGAAGGAACAAAAACAACAAGAACAAAACGAAAGAGAGAATTTTTTTTGTCTTGGGTTTTTTGGGGGGTGCACTTATTTGGGTGCCATTTACTGTTTGTTTTTTTTGCTCGGAGACCGATTTGGGGGCGTTTCACTCAAAACTCACCGCCTTAATCATTGTCCTCTGTCTGTCCTCCAAATAAAACAGTTGGGCTTATGCGTGACGGTTCTTAAACAGAAATGCCGAGAGTTTGGCATCGTGCGCTGGCCGTTTCGAAAGGTGAAGAAGATTGACATGCTGATTAAACAACTCGAAGAGGAGAAGGAGAAGGTTGTATCATCATCATCGGTATCGGGAAAAGAAGAGGAACCCCCCCGAGGACTTAAAGAACAACAAGGAGAAGAAAGGGGAGGAAACTTTGTCGTCGTCGGCGCGCCGACGCGAAAAGTGATTTTGGAAGACATTGAAAATCGTCTCCAAGAGATGCTCAAAATGCGCGACGAACTATACGCAGACCCGAATTCGAACATTCACTTGTTACCAAACTCTACTGGTAGTGCGATTAACTCGAACGGTGGTTTGACCGCGGAGAAAAGAGGCGAGAGTAACAATACTCGATCGCCGTCGCGCCAACAGGCGAAAGCCGCGAAAGCGGCTGCCGCAGCAAACGCAGTGCAGAAACACCAGCTGCAACTTCAAGAGAAAAGTACCGAGAAAGACGACGACGATAACGGTGCGGAGAAAAAGAAGTCAACTACTGCGACGGTGGCGACGAATACTGAGATGAAAATTGCTGAAAGTACGCATACTTCTCAGGAATCTGATGAAAGAAGGGCGGACGTCGTCCAAATCGACGACGAATTTTCTCTCAGCGCCCCCACCGAGGAAGAGAAGAAAAAGAAGGGAAAGTCGTTCTCTACTGGTAGACTGTGGCAACGAAAGGAAAGAGTCATCGAAAAGGCAACGGCGGCTACGCCTACGCGACCGACGTTGAAGCGACAAGGTTCGAACAGTTGTTCTGGAAAAGACAGCGGGTTACTGTTTGATGCGTTGCTCGACGCGGCAACCGCTTTGGACACCACGAAGAAAAACGGCGGTAAAGGTGAACAAGTCAGTGGTGACGAGAACAAGAACGTCATCAACAACAGCGACGACTACGAATGGGGCAGAAATACTGAGAACGAGGCTGGTCAAGATGAATCGATCATCGGTTCGCCGAGAAAAGTTCGCAGAAGTTGCGATGTACAACGCTCGGTTCGGCCGCCGTCCTCGGACATATCTCGAGAGAAGAAGGGTCTCGAACCTCGTCCAAATTCTGCTCCACTCAATATGAACAACATTTCTGAAGCAGATGTAGCGGCAGCATTCTATCAGCAAATGCAGTTGCAACATGTTCAAAATACTGCCGCAGCTGTGGCAGCTATGCAAGCGGCTATGGCCACGTCTATGAACCCATCTCAGCAGTCGATTCCGCTGATGTATCAAGTCCCGTACTCGTTACAATACATGAATCTTAATTCAAATATGATGCAGGTGCAATGGGCGGAGATGAATAAAAACATCAACGCGACCGCCGCTACTGCTACTAATACCGCTGGGATGAGTTTGCTTGAGCGTCGTGCGGCTGAAGCTGCGGCTTCTATTGGTGGTGGAAATGTTGCAATGCCGCCGTCGTCGTTGGATTTGAAAATACCGACGGCTTCGAGAGAAGGTTCTACGCACTCTGGTACATACTTTCCGTATTACGGCGGCGGAATGTATTCGCCGCGACAATATCATCATTATCAACAACAACAGATGATGTCGATGCCGGTTCTAGATCAATCAGCTGCGAGTGACGGTAATAGCTCCTTGGAGATGGGCGGCGTTTACACCGCCGAAGACAAAAACATCCGCGGAAGCGGCGTTGCATCGCCTTCGAGTATAGGAGCCTTTCCGAGTTCTAACCGCGTGAGTTTTGAGGATGTGACGGAGCACCCCTCTCCAATATCTCCGACGAACACGACGGCGGGAATTCATCGCCCGGTCGCTCTGAAAAGAGGCCACTTGGAATTGCAAAGCAATCAGTTTATTTGAAAAAGATACGACGACGACGACGACGAGGACGACGAGGACGACGAGGACGACGACGACGACGATAATTATTATACACATAACCTGCATATATATTAAGCTATTTGTTAATATTTTTAGTTAACTATTTAGAAGGAAGAGTTAGAAGGAAGAGTGCGTGTGCTACGTAGAGAGAGAGAGAGAGGAGTTTGTGTTGGGTGCGACGATAGCGTGTTTATTATACATATTTTAGGAGCCATTACCCTTTATCATATCATCTTTCTGTAAATTCATTTTTTGTTTTTACGCGTACTTTGTTTTTTCAAAGGGGAACCCCCCTCCCGTGCGTGTAAAAAAAAACTTTTCGTCACAGTTACCGCCTTTGTCGATACTATCATCACAAATACCAACGGTTCAACCACCACCACCCCTCTACGTTGTTTCCTTCTCGCGTCGTCCGTGTTGTAATCAATAAAAACACGCATGGAACGGGAGATATTGGGTGAACTTTCGCTCAAACTCATCAACTCAGAGACGACGACAAAAACGACGGAAAACGACTTTGAAGACACGAGCGGCAAAAAAAGTGATTATTCTTTCTCCTCTTCTTCTCCGTCGAGAATGGGAAGGAAAAGCAGCAACGGCGTCGCACGCAAGAAGTCTCAGCAGTCTCAGCAACAACAACAACAGAAAGCGTTCCCGAAAGGAGGACAAAACGGACCAAACAGCAGCAGAAAGAAGGATTCAAGAAGAGGAGGGGGAAAAGAAGAAGAAGACAAAGAAGACAAAGACGAGAAGAGGAGAAGAAACGAAGACGAGAACGATGACGATGATAGCATTACAATTCACAACAACATGAACACTTCAGTCGCAGTCGTCGACGTATCCTTCGATGCGTTCATTATCGACGCATCCAATAGAATCGCCTCGCAGTTTGATTCCAAACAAGTGGCTTTGCAAAGAGACTACGAGATACAGTTACAAAGCGAACGCGAGGAAAAGATAATGTTAAACGAACAAATGGAAGATTTAATGGCAGCTTTGGGAGAGATGACGTTTGTATCCGCGAAACAAAGATGGAAATTCGCGACCAAGTTAATCTTGAGCAAATTGAAAGAACAGAAAGCGACGAAAAATGCCGAAAGGCTAAGAAAGAGAGCGCTGAGTTTAGAGGAACAACTGAGACGCGTCGAGCGGCACATCTCAAACGCCGCCGAAGATTTCGATAACTTGAACAGAACTTTAGAGAAGGAAAGAGGAGAAATGCAAAGAGCGAAAGAGTCCGAGAAGTTTGCGTTGGAAGAGTTGAGGAGGAAAAAGTTACTCTTGAAACAAAAAGATGAAGAGGACAAGACGTTGTATAACTTGTCGCCCTCGAAGATGCGAGTGGCGTTGAGAGAGCAAGTGCGAAAAGAAATATTAGAAGAGATGCGAAGAGACGTCGGTGCCCGAGTCGAACGAATAACGAGCTCGGCGTACAGCGGATCGACGTCGCCGTTATCTCCGGATGAATACGCGTCTACTTTCGATCGATTGTTATTATTCGAAAATAAAGTAGGAGAGAAGAAGGGCGAAGAAGACGAGGCGGAGAAACAACAACAACAACAAGGAAATAATAATAATAGCGATACTACTAAAAACAAAAACAGGGAATCGAGCAGCAGACGACAGGCTGCGTCGGAAGCCGCGCGAACGATTGCAAAGTGCGTCGACGAGTTGTTATCGTCCACATCGTCCAGACTGCACAAAAGAAACCAACACGAGCACCGGCACAAAGACGGCGCGACCGAGGACTCGAAAAGGCAAGTCGCCGCGAAGAATATTAAAATGAAGCTCGCTGAAAATAGAAACACTCTCAACGACCCGACGGACGTGTTGAGACTGATGGCGTTGAGCGCGCTCGAAAAGAGTAGCAAATGATAGTACCGCGATTTGAAATCTGCGTATTATGATGATTGTAAAAAGAGTGTGTCTTACACACGTGTATTATTTCGCTCCCCCTTTAAAAGTGATGAGATCCGTTTCTTGTGAGTTTTTGACGACGACGTGGTCGTTCAAAAAATCAGTCAAAACGACGCTTCGTTAAAATTTTCCATCTCTTCAGAAATAATTTCAAGTGCGCGCGCACGAGAGCACACACATAAACATAAAAAGAGAGATCGCTTCGCTTCACCACAAAAGCGAACGAGGCGGTATCTGTTGAACGGCTTTCGCGAGCGTCTCGGTACGTCGTGCGTTCGCATCATCGTTGCTTTTAACACGGTTCTAAAATTGGAATCTCTTTTCCCGCGTCAACACGAACGAGTGGTGTTTGGTCGTCTTCAACGGTAATTTGAAACGGCGTTCCGAATTTTGACTCGCGCGAAATACGCGCACACGCGACGAGGATCTGATCGAAACGATCGAAGAATATCGCGCGCTTTGTATTCTTCCGTATTTATATCTTCTGACCGTCCTCGTTTCTCTTCTTCTGCGTGAAACAACAGATACGAACAAAGAACACGCGCGACGTCTCTTCGTTCAAATCGCTTCGTTTAAACGAGTGGACCAAAGGCACCCTTCTTAAATTCTCTTGGAGAGTACAACAAAAAAAGGGGTAAAAAGTCTCTCTTTTTTAGAGAGAGGGAAAAAAATATGAGTTCCGCCGCGACCTCCGGTTTCGCCGCCGCGTTCTCGTCGTCGCCGAAACCAACGACGATGTCCTCGTCCGTACAGAACAGAATGTCGGAGTCGTACGGGAAATCGTCGTCGCCGGCGAGTTTCCGAAGTTCGTCCAGCGTGAAAGGCGCTTCGCCTTTGCCCAAAGACGTTCCGCAAACGAGAATCTCTGGGTTTGGCGTGAAGGCGCAGACGACAACGACTATGAAGAACAGCTCTTCATCGTCAGAGTTGGCGAAGACACCACCGATGTCGACGCCTACGCGCGTATCTCCGTCCTTGTCATCGAATTCGCTCCATTCCAGCGGCATGTTCTCGCCTTCCTCGGCGGCGGAGGAAGGAGACTTTAAAACGCACGCTGGTTTCGACACGACGACGACGACTAATGCGGCGTCCACGACGACATCATCAACACCACCAAAGCCTTTGACGCATCATTTAAAGCCACCGGTGTCTCCAAACTCGAAAGCGAGCTTGTTTTCAGTCGTTTCGAGAAACACGTCGCAGTTGACGACGCAGCTCTCCAAGGAGCTCGGCAAAATGATAGGGGCGCGTACCTCCGAAGAAGAAGATGCCGGCATTGAGAGTCTTGGATTGAACGAAGAAAACGCTGCTATCTTGAATGGTTTGATTAAAGAATACCCGAAATCGTTCGAGTCGAGAGAAGTTCAAAAAGCGTTCAAAGTGTGCGTCCAAGCGCACTCGGATTTTGGACACCGACCGTTGTTGTTGGATTGCGTCGGCACGGCTAAGATTTTGTGCGAATTGGGAGCTGACGCTGGAATCATTTCGGCGGCGCTGCTGCACGATGTGACGACCACAACTTTACTCAATAAAGACGATTTGTTGTTGAAAGGTATCAGCGAAGAAGTTACGAAGCTCGCGATGGATGTCGGAAAATTGACGGTCGTGTCAAAGTTACACCAAGCGTCGGGGCGTGACTTGGAGGTTGAAGAAATGCGTTCTCTCCGCGAACTGCTATTAGCTATGACAGATTCGCGAGTCGTGATCATCAAACTCGCGAAACGTTTACAAACTATGCGAACGATGAAGGAGAACGTGTCGAGATCGAGACGCGGTAAACTCGCCGAAGAGACGCTCGCCGTGTTTGTGCCCATCGCGAACCGATTGGGTATGGCCACCATCAAGAATGAATTGGAGGATATTTGCTTCAAGACGTTACACCCGGAGCAATACGAAGAGTTATGCGCGCAGTTGAAGCGCGTATCTTCGAAGGAAACGATTCTGAAGGCGATGGAGTCGTTCGAATACGCCATCTCAAACGATACTTCCATGGAAGAGTTGAAGCCGATGGAAATCGTTGGCCGCGAGAAAGGATTGTATTCCGTGTATAAAAAAATGAAAAAGAAAAACATCAAGCTCGAAGACGTTCGCGACGTGCGCGCCATTCGAATCATTATCCCGGACAGTGCTGGTAAGGATGGGTGCGAGTTGGTCATTTCGAAAGTGCACGGACTCATGTCAAAGGTTCAAGGTAGTTTTAAAGACTACGTCTCGAGCCCGAAATCGAACGGGTACCAATCTTTACACACCGTCGTGAAAGATGAAGCCGGGAACAATTTGGAAGTCCAAGTGAGAACGGTGTCTATGCACATGCAAGCCGAATTCGGCGTCGCAGCGCATTGGCGGTACAAAGTGAACGATACTTGTTTGTCGTCTCCGGTGGATGAGAGTGGAATTCGATGGGCTCGTTTCGTCCTTTCTCGTATGCAAGATGTCAAAGATAAATCCAAAGTACGCTTGCCAGGGAAACCTTCGATGGAGAACACCTTCCCGTTTCCGTCGTCGGCGTCGTCGAGCGACAACGAATCAATGGCACCGTTGGACGTTTCCGGTTCTTTCGATGAGTTTACCGTTCTCGAAGATGCCATGAAGAGAGCAAACGTGAATGACGCGTTGTCCTCTTCGCCAAACGCCGGTAGTCCTTCGGCGCCTAAAATGACGTACGTCATTTTGGTCATCGACGGTTCTATGAGCATCAAAGAAGTCGAAGCCGGTTCTCGATTATCGGAAGTTGATTTGCTCGACGATCAAAAGACGATGCCGGCGGTGAGAAACGGTTTTTCGAGCGAGTTTGTCGGCATCCGGACGTTGCGGGTAAATCGCGAGAACGTCGACATCGACGACGTTCACAATTTTGAAATGAAATTAGGCGATGTAATCGAGGTCACGCGGTCTCGAATCTCACGTTATGACTTTGAGGAGAACGAGAGCGTGGTATCGGCAGAGGCGGCGGCATCGGCAGCGAATGGTTCCAACTCCAAAGCCACGTACTTCCCGGATTTGGAAGTTCACGCGATGCCGGTTGCGTGAGAAGAAAAGAAGAAAATATAATACTACGTAACAATAAGAATATTCTTTTGTACCAACACAGAAAAAGAAAGAAAGAAAGAAAAGAATAATACTATACAGAGCGCGCGGAAGAGGTTGAGAGATTGTATATTTCCGCCGCTGCTCTCCACTTTTAAAACGAAAAGTTTATTTGTTGTTGTAAAATATTGTAGACCATAAAAACACCACCTCTGTTTCTTCTGTTTTGTTGAATCTCTTGCATTTGTCTATACCCTAATCGAGAGAGCCTAGAGGAAACTCCCTCTTTGGTTCGCCATAAATACACACAAAATAAACCAACAAAATGATCGCGAGCTCTTTTCAAACTATTGCCTCCGTCTCGGCCTTGAAGGTACGTTTATACTCGCGCGCGCGCGCTCTTTTTTCAAATCTGCTCTTTTGCGATTATCGCGCGACGACGACGAGAGATGGACGACAACGGTTGAGGAGGAGGTGCAGACAACAGAAGACAGAGAGAGAAAGAGACGAATGAGATAATTTTGTTTATCTCTCTCCCTCTCTCTCTCTCAAATATTGGGAGGAGTCCTTTGATGAGGCGTAAAAAAACGCACTCTCTCTCTTATTTCAGAGGGGAGAAGAAGCATTCGAGGAAGAAGCGCTTTGATCCTTATCTGCCACTCTATCTGAAAGCGATCGTTCGTTCGTCGTCGAGGGAGGTTCCTTTAGAAGGAAGGAGTGAGAGCGAGACAGAAGACGATGAGTTTTATTTTTTGGCCACCCCAAAGTAGTCTGCTTCCCTTCCTGCGAAGATACGGAAAAAAAGGAGAAAGATGGCTCTTTTTTAATGAGAGAGAAGGAGAGAGATTTTCCATTCCTCCCGTTTTGTTTTTTCTGGCCAACATCTCCCTCATTGTTCAAAAATACTGACCACCACCCAAACGTACTCGTTCATACTAACGCTATTACAGACGCAAACGACGAGAAGATCGAAGGTACAAACCGTCGTCACCGCCAAGGCGGAAGACAAGGTTGACCGCAGAGCCGCCTTGGCTTTGTTCACAGCCGCCGCGGTCTCCACCGTCGCGAAGAGCGCCAACGCCAACTTGACGATCCCGTCCCAATCTTCCATGGGCGGCTTCGCCAGACGAACGGAATTCGCGGGTGAAGGTTTCGTTGGCTCCTCCACTGCGTCCATGAGTTCGTACACCATGGAAGGTACGGCGAAACTCGGCGCGGACTTGAAATCTCGCCGTAAGACTATGTCGAAGGCGAGAGCGAAGGCGGAGGCGACCATTGCCGCGTCGTCGGCGGCGCCGGCCAAGAAGGAAAAGAAGTAAACAACAAAACCTTTGCTATACTATTATAAAAATTAGAAAGAGAGAGAGAGAGAGAGAGGGAGAGAGACGTATAATACTTATTCACTACGCTGCGGCTACCGTACATTATATCATTAAAAACTAACTATTCTAAAAACGCTATCGTATATTACACCGGCATTTCATCTTCTCGCGATGAAATTTGCGGAAGGACGACCGTCCGAAATGAACGAGACGTCATCTTTCAAAACTTCGAATCCTTCGTTTTTGGTAAAAATTGATCGCAGCTCTTCGTTCGGCGCGATTAAATCTTTCTCTTTGTTTGGCCGGCCAACTTTGGAATGCTCGCAGCCTTTGGCGAAGTGAAACCACGCGAAGAAACAATCGCTCTCCGCGGGCATGTGTTTCACGATTTGAGCGAATAATGGTTTGTGACAGAAGCGAACGCCAAGGACGAGTTTTAACCGAGAAACATCATCGACGCTACTCAAAGCGCACATAAAAGCGTCGTCATTTCTCGCATCCCACTTCAAAACTTTCACCTTATCTTCGACGCCATGAAGTCTTGCCATTTCCTGCGTTCTCGTTAAAGCTTTTTGGTCGAAATCGCAAGCGAGCACGTCGAAACCTTTGGACGCGAGATAAACGGAATCGCGCCCAACGCCTGAACCTAAATCGAGGACGATGCTGCTACTATTATTGTTGTTATTATTTTTATTATTATTCGTCTCTGACGATGATAAAAACGTTTTGTACAACTCCTTAACCGAAGGTGAAGGTTCCCACAACCTCCTCTTATTTTTCTTCTTTTCGTTATTGAGCGCGAGAACGTCGTGCGTATCAACGCCGTTTCCGAGCGACGAATCCTTCTGCATCTTCAGCATTTTTGCGTTCACCGCGTTGATAAAATGCTCGTTGTAGACGAAAGCGTATTTAATGTTCCACTGAACGCCTTTGAAATCTCCTCTCTGAAAAGTTTCTCGTTGGTTCTCAAACGACGACACCAAACTCTCTTCGTCGTCGTCTCTCCCCTCTTCTACGAAAACCGAAAAAGGCGTCTCTCTTGGCGGCAGCAAGTGGAACGAACCGCTGATTTCATCGAACGGAATATTCACAGAGCGCGACAAAGAGTGCTTCTGGTACTTCTCTCTCGGTCTCAAATCTAAAAACCACGCTCGGTCTTCGTCGTCGTCGTCGTCCAGAGATTCAGTTTCAGATATCAGAGAACGAAGCATCTCGTCCAATAAAAGCGTCTGCGTCTCGACGCTTTTCGAATGCGCTAAAGCGCGGAGAAACGCGTCTGTCGTCGTCGTCGTCCTCATCTCAGATGCGTCATATTTCGTCGAAATCTTCTTCCCGTTCTTAGTCTTCTTCCTCTTTTGCTCTCTTTACTCTTTGCGTCGTTCCTCTTTTCGGCGTGCTCATATAGAATACACTTTTGTTTTAACGACTTTTCCCATAAAACTGCTTTGCATGGATAAAAAAATGCTGGTCTTTCGCTTCATTATTGACACGCGCGCGCGTTTAGTAAACGCGAAATCTCCAAACACGACGTAATCATGCACTGATAATAATGTCGTCGCGTTGGTGCAGTCCGCGTTTTGTCGTTAGTAACCGCGCGCGTCGCAACGATTGCTGCTGCTTTTCACGCGGCGTTTTTGGGAGAACAACGAGAAGAATAGTATCGTCATCATCATCATCATCGTCTTCACCAAAGAAAGAAGAAAAAGAAGGAGGAGGAGGAAAGAAATTTGCGTCTCTGGATGACCACACCATCAACACCATATTAGGTCCGTACGAAGCCAGAGAGTGTTCCGCGTGGACCGACTATCAGCGAATTTCGAACTCTTGGGTGAAGAAAATATCTCAGGAGTGCGACGAGAAAACAAAGAGGAAGATTACGGAGCGACACATCGAAGCGTTATCGATATTGTTCTGTCAAGTCGCCGCCAAAGAGGAAAAGGTTCTGGAGGATCCAGAACGAGTTATTCATAACACCTGTCGTTTGGCGGACGTGTTTGATACGAACGTAGCGAACGTGTTGAGAGCGTTCTCGGTTTCTCCTTTCCTTTGTTTCACCGACGCGACGACGGTGGCGAAATCTATTCTGGCGATGAAACGAGAGTTGCCCTTTTGCGACGTCTCGAATATTCTGACGTATCGTCCGGAGCTCTTAGTATGCGATGGTGAGGTGTTATCCATGCGTATACGCGATACGAAAGAAACGCTGGAATCTTACGGCATGCCTTCTCCTTGCGTGAATTATTTGATTCAAGAAGAGCCCGGCCTCCTCTTAGGCGACGGAGGCGTGGAGAGGCTCGAGCAAATACGAGATGCCGTGGATCAGTTTGACCTGTCGCTTTTGAAATTCAGCGAAAACGGTCAGTTTTTGGACGTAGATTCGGAGAGATGGTTTGTCAATAACTTTGTAAATTTTTACTTCGGTTAATAGAGGGGATACCGAATACAAAAAAGTTGCTGTACAATACAAATTAGTAATATAGTAAGAATAGTAAGTTTAATAAATTCAATCACAATTGCTGCTAAGTTTTTGTATATACACACACATATTCTCTCTCTCCCTCTTTAAGCTCTCCTGTTGTTAGTAATATTATTTATCTGCTAATCGTTAAAGTTAACTTCCATAAATGTTTAGCAGTTTTTCCCGACAATCTTCGCCGGAGCTACACGAATCAAGTTGCCCTTCTTACCCGGGACGTTTCCTCTGATAATGATGCAATCATCCTCCACTCTCATGATTTTCAACTGCTTAATCGTCGTCGTCTCGTTACCCATGTGACCGTGCATCTTCTTCCCCGGAAAAATTCTACCTGGGTACGTACCCGCGCCGACGGAACCGTGTTGTCTGTGAGACTTGGAGCCGTGCGTCATCAAACCTCTGGCGAAACCATGTCTCTTGACGGAACCTTGGAAACCCTTACCGATGGACGTTCCTCGAATATCGACGTAGTCGCCCTCCTTGAACATTTCCGGAGCGCTCAACTTCTGGCCGACGGTGATGCCGTCCGCCGGCGCCGCGAGACGGAACTCCTCCACGTGTCTCATCGGCTTCACGCCAGCCTTCGCTAAGTGACCGACTTCAGGCTTGGTAATTTTGTGTTCCGCGACGGCGTCGTACGCCACTTGCACGGCGTTGTATCCATCAGCGTCCGCAGTTTTAACCTATTTTTTAATTGTTATTTCATTGATGAGAGATGATTTGATGATAATCAGTTTGTTGTTGTTGTTGTTGTTGTTGACCCTTTTTCCCTTTTTCGGAAAAGGAAAAAAGAGGAGAAAGAGAGAAAAGAAAGAAAGAAAGAAAGAGGGTTTGAGACACGAGGGCGAAAGAAGAAGCAAAAATCGCCCTCCTTTTCGCTCGAAACCAGCGGCTGGAAACCATCACGCGAACGCACGCGCGAGGAAGAGAGTGGACATTCGCGAGAAGAAGTACTCGTTACGAACGAATGGATTCTTTTTTGGATGGGTTTCAATCCTCCTCGTACCAAACGAGCGCGAAGAATGCGCGCGCGTAAAATGCACACCGCCACCATTTTGCCTTGTAAAAGTCCCTCTTTTCGCGGCGGAAAAGATAAAATTCTATAGAAACGAAAGACGTACCGCGCTGACATAGTTCCCATCTTTAACGGCAATAACCGTCACTGGGACGCACAATCCATCGTCCGTGAAAATTTGCGTCATCCCCGCTTTGTTTCCAAAGACTCCAACACCTCCGTCGACTCTCGCAAACGTTTGCAATCGAGCACCTCTCGTGGAAGAAGAGGAAGAGGAGGATGAAGTCGTCAAAGAAGAACGCGCGTTAAACGAGGACGATTTGCGCGAAGCTAAGGCCGAAGCCGAGGTTGCCGTGAACGTTTGGGCGAGTGCAGACATTATTAATGAGTAGTGGTGTGTTTTGTAGTACGTTTGCAACAACGACAAGTGCGTGTGTAATACTATGAAGAAAGAGTTGAAAAATTCGTTCACGTCGTCTCGTCCCTATCCTTTTTTTCATCCATCAAGTTGTGTTTAGGGTTTATAAATTTTCGCAACACCAAACCACCCCATAATAATTCATAATTCACTTCTTCAGTTTTACGCGCTCTGTGAGACGACGGTCGAAGAAGAAACTCTAAGAGGACTCGGCTACTATACGTTGTCGTCGTCGTCGTCGTATTTACAACAACAAAAACTGTTTTTTAAAGAGAAGAAGAGATAATAATAATGGAACAACAACAACAACAACAACAACAACAACAGCAAGACCGACCTCCTCCTCCTCCGAGGAACGAAATCAATCACATTCGTCACCGGAATTTTTTCGTAGAAGTCGAAGAAGAAGATGAGTTGATATCGACGACGACGAAGAAAAAGAACAAGAAGAATAACCAACAACAAGGGGACAAGTCGTTTTTCGAGAGCGTGTTCTCGAGCATATTTGGCAGCGAAGACATCGACGAGGAAGGAGATGATGAAGAAGACAATAAACAACAACAACAACAACAGGAGAGGCGAACGCGGCAAAGGAGACGAGAGGAAGACGAGTCCACGAACACGCCTCCGAAATATCAAGAAGAGAAACAACAACAGCGAGAAGAAGACGCGAATAGAAACGATGAAGAGGACGACGAAGACACGGAGTCTAAATTTTCCGAACGACTTCGGAACGCGTCCGGGAGTACTAAGTTTGAGTTAGAACGGAAAGCGAGAGAGGAAATTCGTTCGATGAAAGGCGTCAAGGCGAAAGCGAAGCTCATCGATAGTAACGAAGCGTTTCGAGCGCAGGCGCTGTTGCGACTCAAGGCGAAAATAGATAAGCACATATACGACGAGAGAGGGGACTACGTTACCGAAGTTCCAGTCAATCCAACTAGAGCAATGGACGAGACGTTGAACGCTCCGAAGAACAACGTTCCGATGGATATTGACGCCAAGACCGCGGAGGATAAACTCACTCCGCATCAAAGAAAACAACGCAAAGAAGAACTGAGACGAATCAGAGAGCGTGATGATTATCGCGTGCAAGAGTCGGTAACTTCGGAATCGAGATACGCGTTCAACGGGTCTTGGAATTACGATAGAGATGAGTTCTTACGCGAAGGAGATAAATACGAAAATCAATATCACGTCGAAGAACGAAAACACAAGTTGCTCCGAGGCGTTCTCTCCGCGGCGGAGATGAATTTGCCTGAACACGAACAACCGCTTCGTATGGCAGAAAGCATTGTCGACACGATCGTAGAGTGCGCGCTAGAGAACAACGGAAAGTACGAGTGGAAACTCGATGAAGAAGAGGTGAGAAAGCGCGAGAAAAAGTTTGAAGAACGAAGGAAGGAAGAAATGAGAACCATGAAAAAGATGTTGAACGCGGACGAAATTTCCGACGACGACGACAACGCCGACGCCGATGACGACGAAGATGACGACTATTTTGAGGAAGAAATGCGAATTCATCGCCGCGAGAACAAATTATTGACCGAAAAGTTAGTGAAGAGCATCCCAGACTCACTGGAGCTCATCGAGCGCATGAACATCCGAAAAGAGCAAATAAAAGCGCAGAAAGATAAGCTGAAGTTGAAAAAGACGAAACAAAAATACATCGATAAAATTGAGAGACAAGAGAAGGAAATCGAAGAGACCATCGCGCGCGCGAAAATCCTCGAAGCGAAAATGGAAGAGCAAAGGCTGGAGAAAGAACGCAAGATGGCGATTGTCGAAGAAGAGCGTCTGAAGGAATTAAAACTGAAACAACTCTCGGAGAAAGAGCTCATCCGACGTCACTCGGAACACAAGCGCAAGAAAATCATGGAAATGCACGAAAACGAACGAAAAAAAGCGGAACGAGCGCAGTTAGCGCGGCAGGAAGCGAGACGTGCGCAAGAGATAAAGCTCAAAGTCTTGCGCGAGACTGCTAACTTGGAAGTCGAGTTGAAAGAAAATGCACTCCGGGAAGAAACGAGAAGACTCGAGGAAGAAAAAATAATCGAAGAGAACAACATGCACGTAGAAAGAGAGATGCGCAACGTCATGGAGAAAGGTAGACGACACCGCTCGGCGGCGACGCGGCACGAGTTGTGCATTCAAATTAAAGAGACGAGAGAACGAGAACACCACGTCGCCATGGGGAAGTTGCGCCGTAAGAATTCCACCGCTAAAGATGCCGAAAACGCGGCTAAAATCAAAGAAGCGTTGAAAAAAGCCATTCAAGACGTCGAGGAAACAGAGAAGGAACGCGTGAAAACGATGGAAGCGAAAGCGAACGCTTACGAGAAAGTGAAAGCTTTGCAAGAAAGACAGGCGAAGCACTTGCAGATGAAGCGTTTACTGGACAAGAAACAAAAAGAAAGCGAAGAGGCGGAATATAAAGCCGAGTTGGAAAGCGTGCGATCTTCTATTCAGAAAGCGGCGTTGCGCAATTCAGAATTGAAACAAACTTTGTCTGATTTCAACAAAAACTTGGTCGTCGTGTTCCCGAAAGTTAAGGAGGTGGAGACCAAACCTCTCCCGCCGTCGTCGTCGACTAAAATTCGAGCGGCTGAGAAACTAAAAAGACGGGCGGTGTTAGAAACGTAGAGAAGACTTACTACTGCTCGGTGCTGTTCGCTAGTTATATTACATAGTTGTATATTATCGATACCTCCTGGTATTATTATAGCATAGTGCAGTATAATCAATATTCATGCGAAGAATAGACATCGCCCCCCGCTCGAACGCGAGAGCGAACACTTCAGCCGACGTCATTTTTTCAAATTCCTGACAGTTGAGACGAAGAAGAAGACGACAAAAAATATGTCGTTTTGTCATCAACTTTTGTCATCGTCTTCATCGATTGCGGGGGGGCGTAGTCAGCCCAAGCGCGCGAGCAGAAGTCTTAAAACGCACCACCGCACGATTACCGCTTCTTCTTCTTCTTCGTCATCATCATCTTCTTCTTCCTCCTTCTCTCATTCGTTCAAACGCGCTCTCGAAGATTTTGGATACGAGGACGACGACGACGACGACACAGGAAAAGCAGATGGAGTAGTAAAAAGAACACGGATGAATGCACAAAGACACGCAACGAATGGAACGACAAGTTTGCACCGGAGGAGGAGAAGGGATGTTTTATTCAGGTCATCCTCAGCATTCGTCGTGGCGAGCGTTTTTGGAAGCGACGAGATGACAAACAGAGCGGAGGCTATTGAATCCGGATTTATAAGCGACGCGTGGGAGAGCTTCGGCGGTGGAGGCCCGGCGGATTTGACTTTTCCGGAAAGCTTTCAAGGCGAATGGCTGGTCAACGCGACGTTGACGGATGTAGATTTACCAGAAGGTGCAGACGTGGTATCAAACATAGAAAGCGTAAACAGAGCAAAGAATGATGTCGGTAGGCCTACCTCGTATCCTTTACGTTTCGTGCGAAACTCGAGGAACGAAGTCATATTAGACCGAGCTTGGAATACGGAAAAGTTAGCTGAGTATACTATGAACGTCAAGAACGGCTCCGTGTTTACGGACATAGATTGGAATTTAGACGACCCCAACGTCATGAAGTGTTCGTTGGCGGATGGAAAGACGATTTTTTTCAAAGTCACCGCTCGGTCGGAAACCGAGGACGATTCGAGAAAGCGCCGCTTCGAAACGAGTGAACTCGCAGAGGTTGTTTTTAACGATTACGAAGGAAGTGGGACAGACCCGAACGTGAAAAGAACGCGAACGTATACGAAATGGTTGTGGCGCGACCAGAAAGACGCGCAAACTGGACAGCCACTCATCGTGTGCACGCAAATCGTCTTAGATTATTTGACTCCGTTTTCCTCCGGAAACGGCAACGCCGACGAAACGTTTATGCGCGTCGCGGGAAGACCGGTGACTGTATACACCTACAAGTTGGCCATGTTCAAAACTGGTCCTGGATTAACTGTTGGAACAGCGTGAGTCTTCTCTGAAATGATGATGATGATGATGATGATGATGATGTGTAATACTAATACTAATAATACTATTCATGTAGCAACCAACGCCTTTCATCCTCTCTACGTACTAATTTTGCAAATCAAAAGTGTTTGTTTCGAAGAGAACGAACAAAAAGTGTCTCCCTCTTCTTTCTTTGTTTGTTCTTCTCGAGTATTTCTATTTTATCTTTTCTTCTCAATTTGCTTTAGTAAAGAATTGCGACGTCGTCGTTCGCGCGCGGTGTGTCTATTTGCTGACACTATTCCGCCCCGCGGGTCAAACACGATGCTACGCCTGGCGCACTATGCGCTCGTGAACAAGAGTAATGGAGCTGCTGCGGCAAAATCTTCTCATCGCGCGTTGAGAACGACGACGATTCAGACGACGACGACGACGACGTCTTCTTCTTCCTGGAAAAACCCATTTCTTTTCTCCTCCTTCAACCACCGCGGAGGAAGGACGACGATGCGCGCGAAGATGATGAATTCGTCGTTCTCAACCTCATCGGCGACTACAACCGCAACAAAACGATCCTCTCCTTCTTCTTCTTCTTCTTCTGCTTCGTCGTCGTCGTTCAGAACGCGCGCGATTGCGTCTTCTTCGGATGCAGCTGCAGCTTCAGCCTCAACTCCTCCTTCTTCTTCACCTGCGAAAAGCTCCTCCGCCGCGGGAGTGAACACAGACGCGCCGACGTTTCAACAAGCAATCAATAGATTGCAAGACTACTGGGCCTCAAAAGGGTGCGCAGTTTGGCTTCCGCATAACACTGAAGTCGGCGCGGGAACGATGAACCCGGCGACGTTTTTGCGTTGCTTAGGACCAGAACCTTGGAACGTGTGCTACCCGGAACCGTCGGTGAGACCGGATGATTCTAGGTACGGGGATAATCCGAATCGAGTACAAAGACACACGCAGTTTCAGGTGATTTTAAAACCAGCACCGGCGAATCCGCAAGAACTCTATTTAGGCTCCTTAGAAGCGCTCGGCGTAGATACGAAAGCGCACGACATTCGCTTCGTGGAAGATAACTGGGAAAGTCCAGTTTTAGGCGCGTGGGGGTTGGGATGGGAAGTTTGGCTCGACGGCATGGAAGTGACGCAGTTTACGTATTTCCAACAATGCGGTAGCGTGAAAGTCAATCCAGTTGCGGTTGAAATTACGTACGGTCTAGAGCGCGTCTTGATGGCTTTACAAAATGTGGATCACTTCAAAGATATTAGATACAATGATTCCTTAACGTACGGCGAAATGCGTTTACAGGACGAATACGAAATGTCCGTGTTCAACATGGACGTAGCTTCGGTGGAAAATCAGAGATTGCGTTTTGATTTAGCCGATAAAGAAGCGCAATCGCTGATTGAAAACAGACTTCCTCTTCCTGCGTACGACCAGTTGCTTAAAGCGTCTCACGCGTTTAACATTCTCGACGCTCGTGGTGCGGTTGGCGTAACGGAGAGACAGAAATTGTTTGCCTCCATGCGTGATTTGGCGAGAAATATTGCCTCCCTTTGGGTCGAAAGACGCGAAGAGTTAGGTTACCCGCTCGGAAGCTTAGTCGAAGGATCAAGCGACGACAAAGAAGATGACAACGGTAAAAAAAAGAAGAAAAAGAATAACAAGCAAAACGACGCCGCGAAACCTGTTGCGCCCATAGACGAATCAAAGCTCCCGAATGAGAAGGCTGATTTTGTTTTTGAAATTGGTACCGAAGAGTTGCCGCCTCACGATGTTGTTTCGTGCATTCATCAAGTCGAGCTCGCCATGAATTCCATTTTAGAGCAATCTGGACTAGAATACGATAGCGTCTCAGTTGGTGGTACGCCTCGCCGCGTATCCGTCGCGATAAAAAACCTCTCTCCAAAACAGCCAGATCAAGAATCGCGAAATCGCGGTCCTCCGCTTTCGAGAGCGTTTGAGGAAGACGGAGTGACTCCAACCAAAGCTTTGCTCGGATTTTGCACAAAAAACAATGTGGTCGATCTCGAGAAAGAACTCGAAAAGGACGACGAGTACGTGTGGGCAAACGTGAAAGCAGTCGGGAAATCTGCCTCTGAAGTTATGCGCGACGAGTTGCCAAAAGTCGTAGAATCCATCAAGTTTATCAAAACCATGCGCTGGCAGTTGAACGAAGACAACGCATTCTCACGACCTATGCGTTGGTTATTTGCGTGCCACGGTCAATCGATAATACCCTTTTCTGCGCTCGGTGTTACTTCAAGTGATACGACGAGAGGTTTGCGACCTCCTGGATTGGAAGCGCCGGTGGAGGAAACGCTGACCAACGTCCAAGACTACTTTTCGTTTTTGGAAAGAGAAGGAATCGTTCCAGACATCGAAGCGCGCAAAAATGAAATTTGGAGTAACGCGGTATCTTTAGCAGAATCAGTCGGAGGCGTTATCCCGGAAGGCAACAAAGAGAGTGGTGGCTTGTTAGACGAAGTTGCGAATTTGTTGGAAGCGGGACAACCGGTTTTGGGCGAATTCGAGGAGGAATATTTGAGCTTACCGAAAGAAGTCTTAATTACCGTCATGAAGAAGCACCAGCGCTATTTCCCAGTCGAGAACAAAACAAGCGGTGACTTGCTTAATAACTTTGTGACGTTTGCGAACGGACCGTGCGATGTTTCGGCCGTAAAATCCGGAAATGAAGCTGTATTAAGAGCGAGGTACCAAGATGCTAAATTCTTTTACGAAAACGACTGCAAGGAAAGTTTAGAGACGCTTCGTCCAAAGTTGGAAGGCATAACGTTTCAAACCGAATTAGGTTCTATGCTGCAGAAAACAGAGCGAGCCGAGAATCTCGCGCCGAAGGTCGCGGCGGCGTTGGGATACGGCGATGACGCTTCAATTGTGGCCATGGCGACGAAAGCCGCACGTTTAGCTCGTGCCGATTTAGCGTCTTCCATGGTCATGGAGCTCACATCGCTCGCTGGCGTGATGGGCGAACACTACGCGAAAAAGTGTGACAAGCTTGACGACACGACCTCTAAAGCTATTTTTGAAGCAAACCTTCCGAGATTTTCGGGAGATTTAATCGCTTCCACGGCTCCAGGTATCGTGGCGACCATAGCGGACAAGGCGGATACTTTGGTTGGATTATTTGCAGTCGTTGGAGCACCAAAAGCGACGGCAGATCCCTTCGGTTTGCGAAGAACTGCGTACGGTCTCGTCCAAACGTTAGTAAACAACGATCTTCAAACACAAGGTGGAGATGTTCGAGCGTTATTCGGACTTGCAAAGAGTGAACAGCCCGTGGATGTAAGCGACAAAGCGATGGAAGACTGCGCGGAGTTTACGAAAAGAAGATTAGAACAACTCTTAGTGGACGCAGGAAATGATGTTGAATCCGTTCGCGCAATTTTGAACACGGATATTGGATTCAACCCTGCGAGAGCGTCCGCTTCGGTAAAAGAATTGCAAGCGGCAATGAAGGACGCAAACACCTTTTCCAAGGCGAAGAACGTTTTATCGAGACCGACGAAACTCATCAGAGGGAAGAAAGATTTCACGCCGAGTGGGAAAATAGACGAGTCTTTGCTCGTGGAGGAAGCGGAAATCGAGTTCTTTAACACGTATAAGAAAGCGTGCGACAAAATAGCAGCCAACCAGAGCATCGCATCTTTGATTGAAGCTTTAGCAGAAATGGAGGATTCCTCGACACGATTCTTCGAAGACGTTTTCGTGAACTGTGAAGACTTACCGACGCGACAAAACCGCTTAGACCTCATAGACTCGGTTGCATCGTTGCCGAAGGATATGGTTGACTTCTCGGTCTTACCAGGATTTTAATATGATAAATCGAAAATAGATATTATGTTGTCATTCGTATTAAGATACTTGATATAGGGCATATTTCATTTCATTTCACGGACTCGTGAGAAGTATTTTTCGGCTACAATTTTTCTTATTTTCGCGATGGTTTGTCCCACGAAGTTTCTTGCGTCTCCGTGTTCCAATAGTACGTCTTCCCGGAATCGCTATCTAACACGGCTTTCCAAGGTTCCGGTAACTTCTCGTCATCCACGACTGCATTTTCTGAAGTGGTTTCCGCCGATGCGATCTCCGTCTCCGTTTCAGTTGTGGCAGGCGATTCTTCCTCCCCCTTCGCGGAAGCAGAAGTTGACGCCGAGGCATCCTTTCCTTCTTGCAACATATTCGCAGCTGAAATAGCAGCTTCTCGCGCAATGTCTCCTTCCTTGGACTTTTCGTTCTCTAAGTCCGTCTCTAACTTGACTTTTTCTTCCTCAGTCGCTTGTTGATGACTTAAAAGGGCTTGAGCAGAAGCTTTCGCTTTCTCGGTTTCCGACTTGGCGGCGTCGATTTCGGCTTGCGCTTCCTTCTTCGCTTCCGCAGCCGCTTCAGCCGCTCTGGTTTCGGCAGCCTTCATGATGTCTTGTGCTTGAGCTTGAACTTTAGCAGCTTCCATCTTTGCTTCAATCAGTTGCTCTTCGGCAACCATGCGCTCTCTTTGTGCCTCTTCTAATGTTTCTTTGTCTTCTTTGGACACGTGCGCGCCTTCCTTTTCAGCTTGCTCGACAAAGTTGTCGACATCGTCATCACTGCGAGCACCGTCGATTGGATCAGAACTCAAACTCCAAGTACTTGGCGTCTTATCGTCTTCATCTTCTTTCGGATGCATCTTGGATTCAATCTCTTGCATGACTTTGTCTTCCGCCGCGGCTTTGCTCGAAACTTCGTTGGCCTTCGCCATGGCAATTTTCGTCGCAGCGTCCGCTTTCGCCTTGGCAATTTCCATCTTCATTCTCTCTTCTTCCGCGTGTATTTTGTTTTTCTTTTCTTGTTCTCCGACTTCGCGTCTGGCAGCTTCTTCGTATTTCGCCTTCTCAGCATCAATCGCAGCTTGTTGCTTCTTGCGAATCTTTTCTTCCTTCTCCATTTCAATTTTAGCGTCATACTCGTACAAAGCCTTTTCCGCTTCTCTCGCTTCTTTTTTGTTGTGAGAATGCGTGCCTTTGACTAATTTGATGCGCTCCTCCGCTTTTTGCATGTCTTTAGTCAACAAACCGGCAACTAAAGGATCGACTTCACCGTCCAACAATTTCTCGTTCTTTTCACCGGTAGCCTCGTCCTCTTCCTCTTCGATACCGGCGTTTTTGAGAAGCTCTGCTCTCGTGGCGTCAATCTCTGTTCGCGGATCGACGACCTCTTCCTTCTCAGCTTTGCCAATCTTTTTTGCCGCTTTCTTGGCTTTTTGCGCGTTCTTCACGGACTCTTTCAAATCCTGCGTGACAGAATCAATGAGCGCTTGTTCGTCTTCGCTTGGTGCCTCCTCGCCGGATTCTTCCTCTTCCTCCGAATCATCGCCCCCGTGTTTTTTGGAGCTCTTCTTTTTCGACTTCTTCGAGGAGGACGATCCGTCGTAATCGCTTTCGCTTTCGCCATCTGCTTCGTCGTTATCGACGAGTTTGGATGTTTTCGAGAAGAGTTCCTTGTGTTTCTTTCTGGAAGAAGTCTTACCGGAGTCGTCCTCGTCGTCGTCTTCGAGGGGCGCTTTGTCGTAATCATCGCCAGAATCGTTCTTAGAAGAAGAGTGGTGGTGGTGCTTCGACGACGACGACGTCGCGGCGGAGTAATCATCGTCTGCCGCGTCGGAAGACGACCATGGCAAAAGAGACGTAAAGCTCGCGCCGGCGCTTTTCCCTTGCGAGACGCCATAGTAGGAGTAACACCCAATAACAGAGACTACGGAAGCCCCAAGAATTCCAATGCACGTGTTCCTGCGAAACCTTTCTTGACCTTCGCGGTGTTCTCGCAAGTAATCTCGGTCGATTAAACTTTCGTCCATTTGTCCGCCGTTTGGACTGCGTCCGCCGTGGTTCGTCCCGTAATTCGTCCTGTGGTGATCTTGATGGTGTTGTTGGTGATATTGTTGATTGTACGAGCCACTCGAAGCACCAGCGTGAGCGTTTCCATTTCCTCTGCCGGTGTTAATCGCCGGCGGAGCGTTTTGCATCAAGTTCATCGACTGTTGTTGCGCCGCCCAGTTTCCGTTTTCAACATCACTCCCCGGTCGCGGCCCATTTTCTGCTTTCCCGTATCGAGCCGCTGTTTGCGAATATCGACTCGAGTGCTTGAAAGACGGATCAAACTGAGATTCGTTGTTGTTAAACATCGTCAAAACAGACAAATCCTTCTTCTT
>Ga0255756_1000375_pt1 | contig 54818 bp, 46 predicted proteins | sample 011ome_20_FD_179956 | JGI IMG/M metagenome (GOLD analysis project Ga0255756, IMG submission 179956) | Coastal salt marsh microbial communities from the Groves Creek Marsh, Skidaway Island, Georgia - 011509CT metaG (version 2) | ecosystem: Environmental > Aquatic > Marine > Intertidal zone > Salt... | reverse complement strand
CGCGTTATTGCAGCATTATTGATTAAGTTTACGCCCGTATGAGGCCTTATCTACTTTCATTATTCGTATTGCTCTCAACCCAAATGGTTGGCCAGGTGGATTCTACTTTACTTGAGGATGCTGATACGTTGGTTTCATTGCCTAACACGGGGGTTAAAGTGGTTGGCTATAGATACGTTTCGTATCCTTACAATAAAAAGGGGTATTACCTATTTCAAATTGATCGCTTGGATTCGTTGACTGTGTTGTTGGATAGCAGAGCGGAAGACCAGATTTGGTTACAGGATTCCTGGAATTGGACCCAAAGAGAAAATTCGGCTATCGGTGGGCTCTCTTATAATTCTTTAGAGCCCTTCGTGAATTCTGGGTTAGACGGTTGGCATAGATTCTCCAAAAGCTATTCACAGATGCCGCGCGATTATCGGTCGTCTTCTCCTCGGTCGGATTTGAGGCTTCAAACTGGTATAGGTGGAGGGCAGGTCTTCGGTATTACTGCACTCTCACCGGTTGATTCAAACGAGCAATTATACGTCGATTACCTTCGTAACAATTCATTGGGATTGTTTCGTAATGAAGGTACGGATGGCCATGAGTTACATTTTTCGATGCAGCAATTGGATCCCTATAAAGTTTGGGCGCAATCGAAATTGGAGGTGGCTTATTTCAATTCGAGGTCAGGTCAGAACGGAGGGTTATCTTCTCCGAGTTTGTTCGAGAGTAATGTTCCTTCACTGAGGCGAAATTTCGCCGTGAATGATGGTGGCGGAGCACTGTTTGAAGAGGAATTGGATATTAAGTATTGGGCTAAGTTGGATGCATTGGGGTCTCCAAACTTGAATGGAAGCATTTCTTTAAACTCAAAGAGCTGGGCGGTTAATAATTCAATGTCGGCATCCGAGTACTTTTGGGACAGTACGGGAACAGCTCCATTGGTAAAACAGCGTACTCTGAGGTATTCAGATTCTTTGAGGTTAACCAAGGCACAGCTAGACTTTACACATTTCATAGCATTCAATGGTCCAATAAGACGGCCTTACCCTGGTTTTATGGTGACTAGTTTAGCGACGGGCCTAGAGCATTTACAGAGTAATTCCTTAGGATGGGATGGATTTAGAAGGGATTCGGTCCAGTATACGGAAGCATTTGATGCAAATGTTTCGCCATTTGTTCGAGGGCGCATCATGCTTGGGAATGTTTCCGTCCAGAGTTTTAAATACAGAGCTATATTCAATTTCAATGCCTTGGGATACAATGCCGGAGCATTTGACGCTTCGGTTAGCGCGAAGTTCTTTTCAGTTCCAGGGGATTTATCACTACAATGGAATATTCTGCGCCAACCACAGATGTACCGATTCGAGCAGTTATACGGCTATTCTTACGACTTAAGAACCATTGATGCGCCCTACTTTAAAAATGAAGGAAAAGCACAGTGGATCTTGGGTGAGAAGTGGAAGAAGGAAGGGGTGCTTTACGGTGCACAGATGAGCGGTATGCGCTATTTCGAATCCTTTGACCAGCTATCTACTTGGGACGGAATGTACGGGCGTGTTCAGTTTGGTGTGAGTAGTGATGATGAGGGTTGGAATGCCCGGGTTCAAGGATATGGCGCCTATAAATCTTCATTTGGGGGTTTTGCTACGCCGAATTGGGGTGGATTCACCGAGGTGAATTATAAGACCAGTATTGGGTCTAAGTTTGAATGGAAGGCCGGTCTTAACGTAAGTGTGGAGGATGCATTCTATTCGCCAACGTATTTAGTGGGCGTGCCGATATGGGCTATGCAGACTGATTATTTGGCCGGGAGCTATCCTTGGGGGACAGCCTATTTTGAAGCGCGTATTGCGAATTTTATTGGTGCGGTTCGCGTTATCAATGCTTTGGAAGGATTGGCGCCTTATACCTATTATGCCTACGGCAGCACACCTCGTTCAGATCGATGGGTGCAGGTGAGTGCACGCTGGACCTTGTTTAACTAGGTCTTCTGTGGCGGCTTCTTCGCCGCAGGGAAAAGAATATTGTTTAGAATTAATCGGTAGCCGGGGCTGTTGGGGTGGTTGTTAAGATCCGTTGCTGGGTCACCTACCCGGTGCTGGTAGTCTTCCGGATCGTGCCCGCCGTAGAACGTCCAAAATCCTTTTCCATAACTGCCGTGAATGTATCGAGCGGCACCATCGACTACATTTTTACCTAATATAGTGGTACTTGGTTTAATGGTTTTTGGGCGGTAGGCGGTGGTTTGTCCGTAGAATCCGCGAACAAGGTCAGTGTGGTTTTGTACTAGAATAGTCGGTACCACGTCATACTTCGCACTGAAATCGAATAGCTCGAAGAAGTCTTGCTGTTCTTTCATGCTGCGAACCCGTTGTTCGGTAACATCAATGTTAGAGTATTCGTAACGCAAAGGGTTGGTGAACAGCTCGAAATTATCGAAGGCGAAGGTGGCCGAGTAATTCAGATTAAGAGCAGCGCCAGGGGCCATAGGGTCGCCGTCAAACATGTGCTCACAAATGTCGGTATGTCTTGCAGCAAGTGCGATGTCATAACTATCAGTCGCGCTGCACATGGCGAAAAGGAAGCCTCCGTTTTCAACATATTCGGAGATGGTTTTTGCCACATCCGATTTTTGCGTGCTCACTTTCGAATAACCCATTTCACGCGCCGCTGCTTCGAAGGATGCTTTCTGATTGATGTACCAAGCTGCATCACGATAAGAACCATAGAACTTACCATATTGACCCGTGAAATCTTCGTGGTGTAGATGCAGCCATTGGAACTCAGAGAGACTGCCGCCAAGGACTTCTTTGTCATAAATTGTGGTAAATGGAATTTCGGCATAGTCCAGAACCATAGTTACTGCATCGTCCCAAGGTTGGGCTCCTGGAGGTGAATAGACCGCAATACTTGGGACTTTTTGTAAGGCAATTGTATTTGTGTTCTCGGCAGGGCTCAGGAGTGATTCCATAATTGAAAACAGTGATCCTTCAGATAGGCTTTCGTATGATACACCGCGACGGATGGCTTCTCGAATTAAATTTTGATCCCCATCGGTAATCGAAAACGCCCCGCCCCGGTAATTGAGAAGCCAATGACAATCGTAACCTTGCTCAATCGCTGAATACATTAACCCATATGCCTTGAGATGATCACGTTGGCTGCTCATATCCATAGGAATGAGTAATTGGGCCTGCAAAAGTTGTGCAGAGAGAAAAAAGCTAATTACGAGGATACTAGACTTGAGCGAATTCATCACCCATTAGAATGGAACATCTCCAGCATCTGGAGTTGGTAGATCTGAATAGCTAGAGCCGCTGTCCATAGTGCTAGGGCCACCAAAACCGCTGGAATCATTCATCTTGCTTTCAAGAATCATGGTTGAACCCTCTTCCTTGTTCGCGAATTTTGCTAATTCACCAATGAATCGGAGTCGGACATTATCCAAGGAACCGTTACGGTGTTTGGCGATGATGATTTCCGCTTCATTCTCACAAGGAGACCCGTCTTCCCATTCCTCGATTTGATAGTATTGTGGACGGTAAATGAAACTTACGATATCAGCATCCTGCTCAATTGCACCCGATTCACGAAGATCCGAGAGTTGCGGACGCTTTGATGTTGAACGGGTCTCAACAGCACGTGATAACTGAGAGAGTGCGATAACTGGAACGTTAAGCTCTTTGGCTATGGATTTTAGCGATCGAGAGATGGTTGAGATTTCTTGCTCGCGGTTACCCTGGCCTTTTGAACCTCCGACGGTCATCAATTGCAGGTAGTCGATAATAATAATGTCGAGTCCTTTGGTTGAAGCGAGTCGACGCACTTTTGCACGAAGGTCGAAAACACTTAGTGCTGGAGTATCATCAATGAAGAGCTCCGCTTTTTCAAGTTCGTTGACCCCTGAGGTGAGGTTTTTCCATTCGTAGTCGGTCAACTCACCTTTACGGAGCTTCTCAGAATTCAAACCAGTTTCCGAAGAGATCATACGGGTGATCAACTGAACGGAAGACATTTCAAGTGAGAATACAGCAACACGCTTACCGTGGTCTACGGCCATGTTGCGTGCCATTGAAAGCACGAATGCTGTTTTACCCATACCTGGACGGGCAGCAAGGATGATTAAATCTGAAGGTTGCCATCCAGAAGTTAATCGGTCGAGGTTGGAGAAACCAGTAGCTATTCCCGATAACCCTTCCTGCTTGCTGATATGTTCTATTCGGTCAATGGCTTGACGGATGAGTTGCTCAGCACTTTCATAATTGCGCTTCAAGTTTCCTTGGGCGACTTCGAATAACTTCTGTTCCGATGAATCGAGGAGTTCGAGGACATCTGTGGTTTCATCAAAGGCACTTTCAATGATTTCGCTAGAAATTCGAACCAACTCTCGCTGGATGTGCTTTTGAAGAATAATGCGTGCGTGGTACTCGATGTGCGCAGCGGAGCTGACTTTTTGGCTCAATTGAGCTAAATACACCTCGCCACCAGCTTGCTTCATTTCACCGGACTTCCTTAATTCAGATGCTACGGTCAATATATCTACCGGTTGATTTTCACCGAAAAGATTAACGACAGCTTTGAAAATCAACTTGTGTTGCTCCTTGTAAAAAGCATCCGAGTGGAGAATGTCCACAATTTTAGAAAGTGCATTTTTATCAATGAGCAAAGCACCCAATACGGCTTCCTCTAAATCTAGCGCCTGAGGAGGAACGCGTCCACCTGCGGTGAGATTCACAAGGTTGCCTGCAGGCTTACCTGAGTTTGGTTGATTTGCTCTTTGTTCTGCCATTCTTCTAAATTACTCTTCGTAAACACCCATCGCAAAGAATTTCTCCATGCGTGCCTCAACTAAAGCTTCAGGGCTAAGTTTTGATAGGGCTTTGGTATGCTTAACGATCTCACGTTTCACAATCTCGAACATTGCATCCGGGTTAGCGTGTGCGCCACCGAGTGGTTCTTTGATAATGCCGTCGATGAGACCATTTTTCTTCATGTCCTTTGCAGTAAGTTTGAGCACTTCTGCAGCGGTTTCTTTGTAATCCCAACTTCTCCATAGAATCGAGGAGCAGCTTTCTGGTGAGATGACGCTGTACCAAGTATTCTCGAGCATCAAAACTTTATCGCCAACCCCGATGCCAATGGCTCCACCTGAGGCGCCCTCGCCGATGATTATGCAAATTACTGGGACTTTCAGGCGCGCCATCTCCATGATGTTTTTCGCGATTGCCTCTCCTTGTCCACGCTCCTCGGCTTCTAATCCTGGGAACGCACCTGGTGTGTCGATAAGGGTTACAATCGGACGGCCAAATTTCTCTGCTTGCTTCATTAGTCGCAATGCTTTGCGGTAGCCTTCTGGATTGGCCATACCGAAGTTGCGGTATTGACGCATTTTAGTGTTGACACCTTTTTGCTGACCAATGAACATATAGCTTTGACCCTCGATGGTTCCCCAGCCGCCGACCATGGCTTTATCGTCTTTGACACCGCGATCGCCGTGCATTTCTATAAAATCACCTTGCGTTAAAGCGTTGATATAGGCCATGGTGTAAGGGCGTTGAGGATGGCGTGAAAGTTGCACGCGCTCCCAAGCGCTTAGGTTCGTGTAGATTTCCTTCTTTGTGTCGTCGAGTTTTTTCTGAATATCAGCAATGGTTTTCGCCATGTCTACACCTGTCTCATCTGCGAGTTCAAGTGCCTTAGTTAGCTGAATTTCAAGCTCTTCAATGGGTTTTTCAAATGAAAGGTAGTCCATAATTACATTCTGAATGAGTCATGCAAAATACAAAGTCCTTAGGAGAGGGACTTCCTTTTTTGCGCCTTTATTATTCCATTTGCGATGACGGTGCCTAAAATGACAATCACGCCAAAGTAAAAGGTGGGGGTCATGTTTTCTTGAGCACCAAAAAGCAATGCGGCCAATCCAATGCCATAAACGGGTTCGAGGTTAATGGCGAGCATTACGCTGAATGGACTCATGCGTTTAAGCAGTTCAACGCTTTGAATAAATGGGTATGCTGTGCAGAGCAATGCTAAAATGGCAAGGTATATCCAATCATTCGTGGTGATCATCCAAAGGCTCATGGGATTATGACTGCCGAAGAGCAAGTCGTACAAGCCGACGCCAATAAAAGCGAAGCCCAATTCCCAAAAGGTAACTTGAACAGGCAAAGGATAGCGGGCTACGAGTTGTTTGTTAAGGATGCTGAAGGAAGCACTGAGGGAAGCACTGATCAGTGCGATGAGTACACCGAGCTGATAATTGGTAATGCGAAGGCCCATGAATTCGTAGATTTTCATGGAGGCGGCATCGGGTGTTTCATAGAAGATTACAACCACACCAAAAACTACAATTGCACCCAGGATAAGCTCGAGAATGTCGATTTTCCCCTTGTCCAAAATGGGTCTGAGTAGGGCGGACCACAAGGCTCCGGTCGATATTCCGGCAAGTGTAAGACTGATATTGGCAATCTTGATGGCGCCAAAGAAAGTGATCCAGTGGGTGGCGATTAAAATTCCACAGAGTGCCATGAATCCAATTTCACGCCATGAGGCTTTAAAAGGACGCTTTTTCCAAACCATAAAGGCTGCAATGGCAATGGTGGTTAAGGCGGTACGATTGAAAACAAGCGAAACCGCATCAACACTGATGTAGCGGCCCAATATGGCGGTGAATCCCCATATGAAGACAATAAAATGCAGGTTCAATTGATCCCGTAGATGTGAGCCTTTCTCGAAGTTCATTTTGAATTATTTCGGAGCAACAATGTAGCGCCAAATTGCAATACCGGCGAACAAAAGATTCGGGATCCAAACGGCGAATTCAGCGGGCTGAATGGTGAGCCAGAGTAGGATTTTTCCAAGCGAGCCGTCAGCACTTAATATCCCCGTAGTGGCGAAGGTTTCAGAGATTTGCATCATGAAGATGTAAATGGCACTAATAATTAGCCCAATAGCGACATTGATGCCAAGCCCTCCGCGGCGTTTTTGGCTGGCCAATGCGACGGCAAGTAGTACGAAAACGTATGCGCTAATAGGATAGGAGGTGCGTCGCTGCATTTCCATTTGGTAAGACGCGATATTTTCATTGCCCGTTATTTCTTCTTGTGCAATGAATTTGCTGAGTTCGCGGCTGTTCATCGTGGCGATGGAGTTCAGCTTTGGAGCGATTTGCTCTGAAGTGAAGGCCAAGGCCGTATCAAGTCGACGTCCCGAGAGGATGTGCTCTTGACCAAGCTCGTCAACGGTTCTCAAACGATAGTTGTCTAGGCGCCATTTGTCGGTGGCGGTATCTAATCGGACAAAATCTCCGCTAAGTTTTGATACCAATTTATGGTCTTCGAAAACTTCATAGGTCATTTGATAGCCGCTGTGGCGGGTGCCCGAGAAGGTTTCAAAATAGACATAATGCCCGGGTAGAACTTGGCGGTGTACTTTTTGGTTGATGGGTCGATTGACCCCAGTAACATACTTCTCCTCGAAGGCAATGCGCTTAATATTGGTTTGTGGTACGACCAAGTGGTTAAGGGCAAGGCTAGCCAAGCAGATAAGGGTAGCGCCGATCCAATAGGGACGCAGCATACGTCTAAAACTTGTGCCGGAGGTAAGTATGGCGACAATTTCAGAATTGGCCGTGATGCGTGACGTGAACCAAATGGTCGAAATGAATAGGATCAGGGCACTGAAGAGATTGCCGTAGAAGGCAATGAAATTGAGGTAGTAATCGAAAACGATTTCATGAAACTTGGCTCCGTTTTGGAAATCGTCCAATTTTTCACTGATGTCGAAAACTATGGCAATGGCCAAGATCAGTACCATAGTAAGCACGAAGCTGCCCAAGAATTTGCGCAATATGTACCAATCTAGTTTTCTCACTTTATTAAAGACGCGTTTCCAATTTTGGAATCATTTGGTTCTTCCAACTTGCAAAGTCTCCCGCGATTATATGTTCCCGGGCTTGTTCGACAAGCCAGAGGTAAAATCGAATGTTGTGCATGGAGGCAATTTGTGCTCCTAGTGATTCTTTACTGTGGATTAAATGGCGAACGTAGGCCAAGGTATATTGAGAATCCACAAAGCTCGTTCCGTTCGGGTCCAATGGTTCATGGACATTTTCCCATTTCTTGTTGCGAAGGTTAATGATTCCTTCGCTAGTGAATATTTGACCATTTCGGCCGTTTCTCGTGGGCATGACACAATCGAACATATCTACTCCCAACGAAATGTTTTCCAAAATATTGGCTGGCGTACCAACGCCCATCAAATACCTCGGCTTATCAGCGGGAAGGATTTGGCAGGCTCCAGCGGCATGTTTGTACATTTCTTCGGCAGGTTCGCCAACGCTTAGGCCACCAATGGCATTTCCTTCAGCCCCTTTGCTCGCTATGTATTCCGCACTTTGATCACGCAGATCCTCATAAGTGGAACCCTGTACAATAGGGAAAAGGCTCTGGTGGTAACCGTATAGAGGTTCTACTTGGTTCAACCGGTCGAAGCAGCGGTCCAGCCATCGGTGCGTCATGTGCATGCTGTCTTTTGCGTACTCATAGGTCGATGGATAAGGAGGGCATTCGTCGAAGGCCATAATGATATCCGCGCCAATTTCACGCTGAATGTCCATCACGCGTTCCGGACTGAATAAGTGCTTTGTGCCGTCGATGTGACTGGCAAAAGTGGCACCTTCTTCGGTGATTTTTCTTTGATTGGCCAAGCTATATACTTGGTATCCTCCGCTGTCGGTAAGTATAGGACGATCCCATCCGTTGAACTTGTGGAGTCCTCCGGCTGCTTTAAGTATTTCTGTTCCCGGGCGTAAAAAAAGATGATAGGTGTTGCCCAAGATGATTTGAGCCTTGGTATCCTCCTTTAAATCCTTGGTGTGGACGCCTTTGACGGTACCCGCCGTGCCCACCGGCATGAAGATGGGGGTTTGGATGGTTCCGTGATCGGTCTGTAAGGTTCCAGCGCGAGCAGAACTTTTAGAATCGGTATGTACTAAGGTGAATTTCATGTAGCGCAAAAGTACGGCACCCGCGCTATCTTTGCTCAATGCAAACAGTAGAACTCATCTATGGTCATTTTCCTGAATTGACGGAAAAGCAACGCGAGCAATTCGCGGCGCTCTTTGACCTCTATTCCGATTGGAATGCAAAGATCAACGTGATCTCCCGCAAAGACATGGAAAGCTTTTATGAAAAGCACGTACTTCATTCTTTGGGAATTGCCAAAGTGTACAGCTTTAAGCCCCGACAAAAAGTTTTGGATGTCGGAACGGGTGGAGGATTTCCAGGCATTCCATTGGCCATTCTCTTTCCGGAGACACAATTCCATTTGGTGGATTCAATTGGAAAGAAAATTAAGGTGGTAGAAGCGGTTGCGGAAGCCCTTGGCTTGGATAATGTTCAAGCATCGCATGGACGTGCAGAACAATTTAAAGGTCCTTATGATTTTGTGGTGAGTCGCGCCGTAACGCATATGCAGCGATTTGTACCTTGGATAAAGGGAAAAATAGCTTCGAAGAATTTAGATCCAGATCGCGTGAATGGTCTTTTGTATTTGAAAGGTGGCGATTTGGCAGAAGAATTAGGCCCGCTCAAGGCGAGGATTTCAGCGCTCTCGAGACATTTTGAAGGGGAGTTCTTTGACACAAAGAAGGTAGTTTACCTGCCAAAAAGTGAAATCAATAGCTTCAATGGATAATTAAAAAGGCGCCCAGAGGGCGCCTTTTTAATGTGTTCCAAAAAATTTTTCGGCTTACCCGAGGAATGGGTAACGGTAATCTGTTGGAGGTACCAAAGTTTCTTTGATGGTACGGGCATTGACCCAACGCAATAAGTTCAGGTAAGAACCCGCTTTGTCGTTGGTTCCGGAACCACGTGCACCACCGAAAGGCTGCTGACCTACAACGGCACCCGTTGGTTTGTCATTGATGTAGAAGTTACCGGCTGCATTTTCCAATACATTGATGGCTTCAATTGCCTTATAACGGTCCGCTGAGAAGATGGAACCTGTTAAGGCGTATTCCGAGGTGCTATCTACCAGTTGAAGCATGCTGTCCCAATCGGCATCTGCATATACATAGATGGTCAACACAGGTCCAAAGATTTCTTCTACCATGGTGCGGAAATGTGGATTTGTCGTAACCACAACCGTAGGCTCGATAAAGTATCCTTTGCTCTTGTCGTATCCACCACCAGCGATGATTTCAGCATCATTTTGCTCCTTTACGTACTCGATGTACGAAGCAATCTTATCGAAGGCTTTCTCGTCGATCACGGCATTGATGAAGTTGCCCATATCCTCTGGGGTTCCCATCTTAAAGGTGGCAAGGTCGGCTAGAAGTTCTTCTTTAACGGCAGGCCACATGCTTTCTGGAATGTAGGCACGTGAGGCTGCTGAACATTTCTGTCCTTGGAATTCGAAGGCTCCGCGGCTTAGGGCAGTGCTCACTTCTTTGCTCTTGGCAGAAGGGTGTGCTACAACGAAATCCTTGCCACCAGTTTCCCCAACGATACGTGGGTATGAACGGTATTTATGGATGTTGTTGCCGATTGTTTTCCATAGGTTTTGGAACACGCCAGTAGATCCTGTAAAGTGGATTCCGGCGAAGTCCTTGTGTTCGAAAATGATATCTCCAGCTACAGGGCCGCTGACGTAAACTAGGTTGATTACACCATCTGGAAGGCCTGCTTCACGGAAGATGTCCATCACTACGTTCGCAGAATAGATCTGTGAATTGGCAGGTTTCCATACCACTGTGTTGCCCATCAAGGCTGCCGAAGAAGGTAGATTACCTGCGATAGCAGTGAAGTTGAATGGGGTAAGGGCAAAAACGAACCCTTCTAGAGGACGGTATTCCATTCGGTTCCAAACACCTGGAGAGCTTTCAGGCTGCTCACTATAGATTTGGGTCATGTATTCTACGTTGAAGCGAAGGAAATCGGCCAACTCACAAACCGAGTCAATCTCGCTTTGGAAGCAGTTCTTTCCTTGCGCAAGCATCGTAGCTGCATTGATTCTGTAACGGTATTTTCCACTGATCAACTCTGCTGCTTTCAAGAAAATTGAAGCGCGGTGTTCCCAGGGCATGTTCGACCAAGCATCTTTTGCGGCCAAGGCGGCCTCAATCGCTGCCTCAACATGGCTTGCATCGCCTTTGTGGAAGGTTCCGATTACATGTTGGTGGTCGTGCGGAGGGGTTAGGTTAGCAGTGTTTCCTGTGCGTACTTCCTTGCCGCCAATGTACATGGGTACATCGATTTTGCTATTGTATTGCTCTTGGTAAGAAGCCAATAGTGCTTCGCGTTCGGGAGTACCGGGTGCGTAATCATAGATGGGTTCATTTGCGGCTACCGGTACGTTGAAAATTCCGTTCGACATTTTTTGGGATTTTGGTTCTTAAATGCTCCCCAAAGTTAAGGAGTAAAGGGCGGAATTAGCGTAACTATTGCTACGATTGTAAGACTTGGATCCAATTGTTGATTACCCGTTAAAAATCATCTAAACTTTTTATACGGTTTACGCCTAAAGGTTTAAGGACATTTTACCTTTGTCTCTCACTTTAATTGCTCGTATGAAAACGCACAATTTTTCTGCCGGACCTTGTATTCTTCCCGGCCAAGTTTTTGAAGAAGCTTCGAAAGCACTATTGGATTTTGACAACCTAGGCTTATCGGTCATTGAAATCTCTCACCGCAGCAAGAATTTTGTTGCAGTTATGGATGAGGCGGTCGCCTTGGTGAAAGAGTTGCTGAATGTACCCGATACCCACGAAGTAGTGTTCTTGCAGGGTGGTGCGTCGTTGCAATTTGCCATGGTGGCGTACAACTATTTGACGGAAACCGGAAAGGCACAATATTTAGATACCGGTGCTTGGGCAAGCAAAGCATTGAAAGAAGCCGTTGGTTTAGGATCAGCAGAGGCTATTGCCTCTTCGAAAGACGCCAACTACAACTTTATTCCAAAAGGGTACAGCATCGATCCTTCGGCGGATTACTTCCACTGCACGTCGAACAATACCATCTACGGAACACAGATGAAGTCGTTCCCAGAAACCGATGTTCCTGTAATCTGTGATATGAGTTCTGATATTTTCTCTCGTCCGGTGGATGTGAGTAAGTTCGATTTAATCTACGCAGGCGCACAGAAGAACCTAGGTCCAGCAGGTGCAACTTTGGTTATCGTGCGCAAGGACAGCCTAGGTAAATCAGGACGTTATATCCCGACGATGCTGAAATACACCACACATATTGAAAAAGAGAGCATGTTTAACACGCCTCCTGTATTCTCTGTGTACGTGAGTATGTTGACCCTTCGCTGGTTGAAGGAGATGGGCGGTGTTGAAGCGATCGCCGCGCGTAACCAAGCAAAAGCAGATTTGCTGTACGGTGAGATTGACCGCAACCCATTGTTTGTGGGTACTGCAGCAATGGAAGATCGCTCGAATATGAACGCTTGTTTCCTCTTAAACGACGAGGCGCATAAAGAGGCGTTCGACGCGCTTTGGAAGGAGGCGAAAATCAATGGAATTAACGGACACCGCTCTGTGGGTGGCTACCGCGCTTCCATGTACAATGCAATGGACCTCGATAGTGTTCAAGCATTGGTAGATTGTATGAAAGAATTAGAAAAACAATACGCATGAAAGTCTTAGCAAACGACGGTATTTCTGCATCAGGTGCAGCGGCAATCGAAGCCTCTGGCCACGAACTGATCACCACGAAGGTGGCTCAGGACCAATTGGAAAATTATATCAACGAAAATCAGGTTGACGTTATTTTGGTGCGCTCAGCAACCACAGTTCGTCAAGCGCTGATTGATGCATGTCCCTCTATCAAAGGCATTGGCCGCGGGGGAGTGGGTATGGATAATATAGATGTGGAATATGCCCGCAGCAAAGGTTTGAAGGTGTTCAATACACCTGCAGCTTCGTCAGATTCTGTAGCTGAATTGGTCATGGCGCATATGCGTTCGTTGGTCCGATTCCTTCATGATTCGAACCGTCAAATGCCTCTAGATGGCGATACACAGTTTGCAGCATTGAAAAAAGCGTATGCCAATGGTATTGAACTTAAGGGACGTACCCTAGGTATTATCGGATTCGGTCGCATCGGCCAGGCCTTAGCAAAACTTGCCATTGGTGCAGGTATGCGTGTGGTATTCTCAGACATGCACGATAATGATGTCGATGTTGAATTGAACTTCTTCGACGGTCAATCCGCATCCTTCACGTGTAAGAACGTCGGATTCGAAGGCGTGTTGGCGGAAAGCGATTTCATCTCATTGCACGTACCAGGTGGTGACCTCATCGGGGCAGCTGAATTAGCAAAGATGAAAGACGGTGTATTCTTGTTGAACGCAGCTCGTGGGGGCGTAATCAACGAGGAAGCTTTGTTGGACGCACTTGAAAGCGGTAAAGTAGCAGGTGCCGGTTTGGATGTCTTCAAGAACGAGCCTACGCCAGCCATCAAAGTTTTGATGAACGGTAAAGTGAGTTTGACACCGCACATTGGTGCAGCTACGGGTGAAGCGCAAGACCGCATTGGAACTGAGCTTGCGGCGCACATCGATGCGTTGGCAGCAGAAGCGTAAAGCAAAAATTTTAATATTGTAAAAAAGCCCCGCACAGCGGGGCTTTTTTGTTGGGGAATATTGAGCGGTCGGCGTACCTTGGAGGGACCCAAAGAGAACCACCAACATGTTACATCCCTTCAAAGCCACCCGCCCAACTCGGGACAAGGCGTACCTGGTTGCAACACGCTCGTACATCAGCTACGAGCCCTATGAGCTTGAAGACAAGCTTGAAAACAATCCATATACTTTTTTGCATGTCATCAATCCAGGGGCCTTGCCTGATGCAACCCATGAACTTCGTTTCAGCGCGGTGCGAGGCAGGTTTGATGCGTTTATGGATGAAGGGGTTTTTATGAAAGATGAAGCGCCAACGTATTATATCTACAGGCAAAAAACACCGGTACACGATTTTATAGGTGTAATCGGTTTGTTGGATGCCCAAAGCTTGGCGAATGGACATACACTGCCCCATGAAAAAACGCTTGAGCAACGTGAGCAGCTTTTCGAGAAATACTTGGACATCACGGGGTTTCAAGCGGAGCCCGTTTTAGTTTTTGGAGCCGCTAATGCTGCTTTTAATGCAATCCTTGCTGAGGTTCAATTGGACCGGCCCGAATACGAATTCTCCTCTACCGACCGCTATTTGCATCAGCTTTGGCCCGTACCCATTCAGCGCGTTAAAGACTTAGAAGACTTTTTTGCATCTGCTGGAACCAAATACATTGCCGACGGTCACCATAGGTTGGCTTCTTCAGTTCGCGTGGCAAATGGGAACCCGGATAATCCTTTGGCCCAAGGAGTAATGTGCATGTTTATGGGCGAGGATCAATTAAATATTGACTCTTTTGAACGTTGGATGCGGCTTGAAGATCGCGTGTTTTCTCCAAAAGATTTAGAAAGCACTTATGAAGTAATACCCATACCTCGACCCATAGCAGATTTTACCCATTGTAACTTTGAAATGTACTGGGAGGGGCAATGGTATGCATTGAATCATAAGCAGAAATCTTCTGATGAAGTTTTAGCGACCCAACTATTGCTGGATACCATTTTACGCCCTGTGCTGGACGTTCAAGATGAACGTAACGATTCGCGCATCACCTACGTGCGTCAAGGCGAAGATGATCTCAGTGTTTCAATGACTAAACGAGGGTATGGATTGGGTTTTCGCTTGCCTCCGGTTAGTGTAAAACTATTGAAAGAAATTGCGCACAACCGGGGCTCAATGCCTCCAAAGAGCACGTATATTGAGCCCAAACTTCGCAGTGGTTTATTGCTTCACGTGTTCAAATGAGTATAGCTTCCGCATTACAAGAAATAAAGTCCCAACTTCCTTCGCAGGTTGAGCTAATTGCCGTTAGCAAAACCAAGCCTGTTGCTCTATTAGAAGAAGCATATGCTGCAGGTCAACGCCACTTTGGTGAGAATAAGGTGCAGGAGATGGCCGATAAATTTGAGGTCTTGCCAAAGGATATTTGCTGGCACATGATCGGTCATGTTCAGACCAACAAGATTAAATACATGGCGCCATTTGTTTCCCTAGTTCATGGGGTAGACCGTCTTAAAGTATTGCAAGAGCTCAATAAGCAAGCGAAGAAGGTGGACCGTGTGATCGATTGTACCCTGCAGGTGCACATCGCTCAAGAAGCGACTAAATTTGGTTTTGACCCGGCTGAATTGGCGGAAGTAGTGGTTGATTTGGATCAATATTCAAGCGTACGCGTTCGCGGTCTTATGGGCATGGCAACGTTTACGGACAATCATGACCAGATTCGCTCAGAATTCATGAGTTTGAAAACCGCTTTTGATGCCCTCGGGGCTACTCGCGGATGGGACATACTCAGCATGGGGATGAGTGGAGATTATCAAATTGCAGTGGAATGTGGCGCGACACATGTTCGCATCGGTTCGTCAATATTTGGAGCTAGAAACTATTGAAGATGCGATTCGCTGTTGTAGACATAGAATGTACTGGAGGGGCCTGGGGCGAAGAGAAAATCATCGACATTGCGATTTTCATACTTCAAGATGGGGAAATAGTAGACCAATTGGTCTCTTTGGTCAATCCACAAAAAGCAATAGATCCTTACGTTACGAAACTCACCGGAATCACCAATAAAATGGTACGCACGGCACCGAAGTTTTATGAATTGGCGAAGCGCGTAGTAAAGATTACGGAAGATTGCACTTTCGTGGCGCACAATATTGGTTTTGATTACCGCATTTTTCAGCAAGAATTTGAAGCATTAGGATTTGACTACCATCGGGCGACATTAGATACCATACCCTATGCTGAGCGAATTTTTCCAGATTGGGAAAACTACGGTTTAAAGACGGTAAGTAAAGAGTTGGCCTTGGTCAATGCTGCTCGTCATAGAGCCGAGGGGGATGCACGTATAACGGTTGATTTGTTGAAGATTTTGCTTGAGAAAGATCGCTCTTCCGTTTTTCAAGAGGTACATATCAGTCGTGACGCAAGTATTTCAAAGAACCCTTTCAAAGAGCAAGTCAAAAACCTGCAGAATAAAGTGGGGATTTATTACATCTTTAATGGCGATGATGAAATCATATACATTGGGTCAAGCAAGGACTTGCAGAATAGTATAAATCGTCATTTCGTGGCGGATAACAAAGTTGCCTTGGCCTTGCAAGTGGAAGCAACTCGGCTTGAAGTAGAGGACATTGGTAATGAGGCTATTGCCGAAATACTCTACCACAAAACGGTTGAGTTGCATCGCCCCATTTACAATGCTGTAAAAAAGAAGAAACTACTGAGCTACGGGATTTTTCCTGAACCGAAAAAGAGTTCTTCCGTTGAGTTCGTCAAGGTTTTCCCCATACGTCACCAACTTCCTGAATTTTACTTTGAAAGCCCGAAGCGTTTGTATCCCTGGTTGCAGCGCCTGATGATGGAGCATAAATTGGATCCGAAATCATTCTTACTAGACAAGGACCGTCCGCATTATGAAAAACATGCCCAGCCACTTGTTTGGAGCCCAACAGAAAAAAGTATTCCTCTGTTCGAGATGCGCAAAGCGATGTTGCCGGATGAAGCTATTTTGGTTGGCCCGGGTAGAAAGGGACAAGAGAAATGTGCTGTTATTGTGGAACAAAGTAGAGTATTAGGATATACCTATTTCTACTTAAGTACCGATGGGTTGAATCGGCCACAACTCAAAAAACGCATGGTAGACCTGGAGAGTGATGCCTATACGGTAGGCGTCATCAGTCATTTCTGGAATAAGGGGTATCTAAAGTTGCTTACTATTTAAAGAGATAAGCAACACTCACTACCAACTGGCTGTTTCGCGCATCCAGATTGAAATTGTAATCGGTGCCGTCGTAGTTGTATGAGACGTTTTGTGCCAACATTCCGAAACCGCCTTCGTATTTAACTTCACCCATAAGACGCCACAGTTTTAGTCCCGCATGGATGTGCCAGCCCCAGGTAAATTGTGCTTCGGTATCCGGCGTCCAAATATCATTGGCATTGGCGAAGGGGATGGATGGTGTGGCGCCCAATCCAGCCCAAGCGGGCCCAAATTTCATGCCTGCACTTATGGGAAAGTCCAAGCGTTGGACCGTAGTGCTCATATCGACATTCTGACCGTTATCAACAATCAGTAGGTTCTGATTAAATTGGGTATAAAGTGCTTCTCCATGAATGTAGGCCGGGATTAAGGGCACAGCAATTCTTGCAATACCTCCGAAATTAAAGCCATTGGTTACATCCGTTTGAACATCAGTGATGCTGTAATTCTGATTGGTGTAGAGATCTATGAGGTCTTGCGTACTGATGTTGGCTTGAGGGTAATTGATACCGCCCTTCACCCCAAAACGCAATATTTTGAACTGAGCATGGCTTTGAAGTCCTGCTCCAAACAACATGAAAATAATAAACAGCTTTCTCATGGCTCTCGTAGTTCAAAATCTAGGCCAAACTCCTTGACTCGTTATTCCCAAAAAGTCGCCAAGTACTTTTCTACGTTCAATTTAATACGTTCTTCGGCGCCCTCTTCTGGTGTTGGTTGAAAAGTTTTACCGGTAATTCGCTCAAACAATTCTTGGTAACGGCTGCTCACTAAATCCACGAAATCGTCGGTCATTGTTGGCACTTGTTGGCCCTCCTTGCCTTGAAAACCATTTTCCATAAGCCACTCACGAACAAATTCCTTACTGAGTTGGCGCTGAGGTTCTCCCGCCTCTTGACGATCTTCATAGCCCTCAGCATAGAAATAACGGCTGCTATCGGGTGTGTGGATTTCATCGATAAGAACGATGGTGCCATCGGCTAATTTCCCAAATTCATATTTGGTGTCCACGAGAATCAAACCTTGAGCCGCTGCCATTTCCTGTCCGCGCTTGAATAGCGCACGCGTGTAGGTTTCCAATTGAATATAGTCGGCCTCACTCACGATGCCTTTCGCAATGATATCTTCTCTTGAAATGTCCTCATCATGTGCGCCATGGTCCGCCTTGGTGGCAGGAGTGATAATTGGCTCTGGGAACGCATCGTTTTCTTTCATTCCCTCAGGTAATGCCACGCCGCACAATTCGCGAAGACCGCTCTTGTAGGTGCGCGCTGCATGTCCTGCGAGGTAACCTCGAATGACCATCTCTACCTTGAATGGTTCGGCGCGATGGCCAATGGTAACTTGTGGGTCTGGTGTTGTCAAACGCCAATTAGGAACGATGTCCTTCGTAGCTTCCAGAAAGTGCTCGGCAATTTGGTTCAATACTTGTCCTTTGCCCGGAATCGGACGTGGAAGCACCACGTCAAAAGCAGAAATTCTGTTGGATGCCACCATCACTAAGACGTCTTGGCCAATGGTATATACATCGCGAACCTTGCCGCGGTAAAACTTTGTTAATCCTGAGAATTGGTATTCTGGTTCTTGATTCATGATCAATCTTTTTGCTCGTATGCTTTTATAATTTGTTTGACTAGTGGGTGACGGAGTACATCTCGTCCGTCCAATTTGATAATGCCGATGCCCTTCAAGCCTTCCAACTTAGAGACCGCTTCTTTAAGTCCACTTTTTTGGTGCTTAGGAAGATCGATTTGAGAGGTGTCCCCTGTGATTATAAATCGCGCATTTTCGCCCATACGGGTTAAAAACATTTTCATCTGCGACGTCGTGGTGTTTTGACTTTCATCGAGAATTACAAATGCATCGTCGAGGGTACGTCCGCGCATGAACGCCAGTGGTGCAATTTCAATCGTTTTGTTTTCGAGGAAATACTCCAGCTTTTCCTTCGGCAGCATATCGCGAAGAGCGTCATAGAGCGGTTGCAAGTAGGGGTCCAATTTTTCTTTTAAATCCCCCGGTAGGAATCCTAAATTTTCGCCGGCTTCAACGGCTGGACGCGTCATAACGATGCGTCGTACCTCGCGATTTTTCAGGGCACGTACGGCCAGTGCAACAGCAGTGTAGGTTTTGCCGGTACCCGCCGGCCCGATGGCGAAGACGAGATCGTTGACCATTGAGGTCTCAATCAATCGGCTTTGGTTGACGGTTTTAGCTTTAATGATACGACCGTTTGGACCGTGTAAAATGACATCGTCTTTCAGTAAGGTCTGATTCACTTTAGCCGCGTCCTGGGCTTGAATTAAATGATCAAAGGCCCGTTGATCCAGTGTTTTGTTCGTGCTGACGTAGGCAAGTATGGCCTCGAGTTTGTCCTCAAATTCGTCCATTACCTCGCCAGGACCGGTCACTTTTATTTGGTGACCGCGTGCGACAATTTTAAGCGTTGGAAAGTGCACTCCAATCTGCTTTAAGAAGGTATTGCTGGGGCCGTATAATTGGGCAGGCTCAGCTCCGTTGAGTTCAAAAACGCGTTCTGTCAATTACTGCTCGCTTACTTGATGAAATAGAAGGCGGAATTGCCTTACTTTTGACAAAGTAACTACATTTTCATCAATACTCAACGCGGCATTGGCCCCTCTATGGCGGTAATTACAGCAACTTCTGATTTTGGATTAAAAGACCCTAGCGTAGCTGTGGCAAAAGCCCAGTTTATCCGAAGGGTGAAAAACCTGAATTGGGTGGACTTGAGTCATGATGTAGAGCCGCATAATGTGTTGCAAAGCGCCTTCTTACTCAAGCGTTCCTACCAGGCTTTTCCTCCAGGAAGCATTCATGTAATGTTTGTAGGTAGTGCACCCAGGGAAGGGTTGGATTACATCTGCATGAAGGCGGATGGCCAATTTTTCTTGGCCCCCAATAATGGAATACTAGCTACTGTGCTCGATGGTGCAAAGATTGTGGCCGCCCGAATTTTAGATATCCGGGGTGTAGACCCAATGGATGTGAACGGGTTATTTGCAGCGGCAGCTTCGCATTTGGCAGAAGGAGGGAAAGTAGATTTATTGGGTCCGAGCGTTAAAAGTATTAAACGACTTAAAAGTCAAGTTCCAGTGGTGGATGATCATGCCATTCGAGGGCACGTCGTTTATATCGACCATTACGGCACTTGCATTACCAATATTACAAAGTCAATGTTTGAGGGAGCTCAGCAAGGTCGTCGCGCTTCTGTGGAGACTTCACGTAATCGAAGCATATCCAAATTCTATGAGAGAATTGGAGATGTGCCTCAAGGCAAGATCGCTGCACTTTGGGACGATTTTGGAACGTTGTGTGTTGCAGTTGGAAAAAGCGGTGGCGAACACATCAAGGGCTCGAACGAGTTGCTTGGGTTGAACCTCCACGATTGGGTGAGAATAGACTTCGTATGATTACTAGAATAGTTCAATTACCGATCGTCCCTAATTCGGAGGATGGCATAGCCTTCGAAGCTTTGTTTGATCATTACAAAAAGCAAATTGCGGGGGCCGAAGGTTGTATGAATGTTAAATTGTTGGCTTCTTCAAACTGCTATTTTACGTACAGCATTTGGGAGGCAGAAAAATATTTAGAGGCGTACCGTCATAGCGCGGTTTTTGCGGAAGTCTGGCCTCAAACAAAAGCATTGTTCACTGGGAAAGCCTCGGCTTGGACTTGTGACGAATTACATAGCGAAACAGCATGATTGCACAATTAAAGAAGGAACTCAAAGTCTATTTTTCAGGAGTCCTAGGGTATCTCATTATTGGTATCTACCTTCTAATTAATGGACTGATGCTATGGGTATTCAATGGTCCATTTAATATTCTTGAGGGCGGATATGCGACATTAGAAAATTACTTTGGATTGGCACCTTGGGTGTTTTTATTCCTTATTCCAGCAATCAGTATGCGGACGTTCAGTGATGAACTGAAATCTGGAATGATGGAACTCTTGGTTGTTCGTCCGTTCTCTCTTGCACAATTGATATGGGCAAAGTTCCTAGGTACGTTCACCGTAGTGTTGCTTTCAATCTTGCCAACGCTGGTCTATCTATGGAGTGTGCGCGTCTTGGGTTCTCCTGTAGGGAATCTCGATTGGGGAGCAGCCATAGGTTCGTACATAGGATTGTTGGCGCTCGGTGCAGCCTATACCGCAGTCTCCGTATTTGCTAGTGCGTTGACCTCGAACAATGTCGTTGCTTTTGTTTTGGCGGTAGCCATGAGTTTTGGGATGTACCTGGGTTTTGAATCCTTGGCCGATTTATACAAGTTTTCAGGATGGGAATTGACCGTGCGGAATTTCGGAATGAACGAGCACTACATCAGTATGGCGCGAGGAGTTTTAGACTTAAGAGACTTGGCTTATTTCGTTTCGGTGGTGTTGCTCTTTTTTGGATTATCTCTGGCCGTATTAGGAAAGAACCATTTGCGTTCGCCATGGCGAAAGTTCTTGCCTTATCCAATAGCTGCCATTGCATTGGTCGTACTTGGTCATTTATTGCATGTGCGTTGGGACTTGACGGAGGAGAAGCGCTACAGTTTGAGCGAAGGGACCCAGAGTCTTTTAGACCGGGTGGAGGAGCCGCTATTGATCAATGTATACCTCGAAGGAGAATTCCCTGCCGGCTTCGAACGTTTGAAAATAGAAACGCGCTACATGCTTGAGGAATGGGTTGCACAGAATAGCAACATCTTCTTCGAGTTCATCAATCCAAGTTCAGTTGAAAATTCTACTGAGTTTAAAAATCAATTGGCCACCAAGGGCATTAATGCAGTTCAACTCCAGGTGCAAAAAACGGATGGACAGCGTGTCTTGAATGTATTCCCTGGAGCAACGATGGCCTACAGAGAGAAGGAGGTGAGTGCGGTCCTTCTGGAAAATGTCATGGTCTTTGATCCAGCAGAACAAGTCAATATTTCTATTCAACAATTGGAATTCAATCTTGCACGCGCGCTGAACGCACTTCTCGTTGAAGATAAGCCGAAGGTAGGTATGGTCACCGGTCACGGTGAACTGAGTGCGGTGCAAACGGCCGGTATTGGAATGGCGTTGAGCGAGAATTATACGGTGGACAGGTTCTCAATGCAGACCTATAAGGCGGACGCGAATGGCGATGCAGATATAAGCGATATGGTACGCCGAATGAACACCTATGACTTATTAGTTGTAGCGAAGCCGACCACTCCGTTCAACGAATTGGACAAATACCTGCTGGACCAATTCATTATGGGCGGAGGAAAAATGCTTTGGTTTATTGATGGGGTGCATGCCGAAATGGACAGCCTTAGCTTTGGCCCGGAATTCTTAGCATATCCAACCATCTACGATTTAGGACTCACTGATTTACTTTTCAAATACGGGGTTCGAATTAACGCGGATCTTGTGCAAGATGTGCGTTGTGCGGGTGTCAATGATCGACGCAGCGTAAACCCTTGGGTTTATTTTCCATTATGGGGTGCCACGAAGCATCCAGCGGTGGCAAATATGAATGCTGTGAAGGGTGAATTTAGCTCCAGCCTTGAGTTACTCGAAGTTCCAAATGTGGTACAAACACCGCTGTTATTGAGTTCAGCCAATGCGCGTGCGGTTGCAGCCCCCCACACGGTTAGTCTTGAATTGCTGTACAATCGACCAGATCCACGCGGGTTCACCCAACGCGATGTTATGGCGGGGGTAGTACTCGAAGGAACTTTTGAGAGTGCCTATGCGAATCGACTTGCGCCTAAAGCTGGAAAGGGAATACCACAGCTTAAGAAGAGTACCGAGACAGCGATGGCCATCTTCAGCGATGGCGATTTCATTCGCAACCAAGTCAACCTTATCAATCCTGAATTGCCACGCGGCCAACCACTGCCTCTAGGCTATGACCAGTACACAGGAATTCAATATGGAAATGATGACCTTGTGCTGAATACTGTTGATTATATGCTCGATGACATAGGATTGATGCAAACGCGTACACGCGATGTTAAACTCCGATTGCTTAATGGCGAAAAGATCGTTGATGAAGCCAATCAATGGAAACTGATCAACGTCGCCTTGCCAGAAGTGCTGCTGCTTCTTGCATCTTTAATCTTTTACCTTCAACGAAAACGAGCTTATGCGCGCCTTTAAATACATTGTCATTTTATCTTTTGCCATCTCCGCCTGTCAACAACCGGCGAGCGACGGTCTGGAGGCCTTAAAGGCCCAATATGACTTCGCATTTGCGGATACCGCTGCCATCACTAAGGTCGTTATTCGCGATAAGCAACCGTCTGAAGTGGTTCTAGAGCGAGGCAATAATGGGTGGGTTGTTGGTGAAGGCAAGTGGCCGGTTCGTCAGGACGCCATTGAAGTGCTTTTGGAAACCTTATCAAAAGTGACTTTGAAACACTTTGTGCAGAAAAGTGCAGTAGAAGAGGTGAATAAACGCATGGAGGTCTATGGGAAGTGGGTAGAGGTCTATGCCGGCGACCAATTGGTTAAACAATACATCGTAGGTACGGAAACGCCTGATATGCTGGGGACTTACTATAAGATGATCGGTTCGGATCTTCCGTTTGCGGTATACATTCAAGGGTTCAATGGCTACCTAACTACTCGATTTTTTACCGAGGAAAATCTTTGGCGTAACCGAACCATATATGGTTTAGCGCCAAAGGCAATAAAGTCTGTGGAGATGTCAATACCTGCAGTCCCAAGTGACGGTTGGATGATTACACGAGTCCGAATGGGTACGGATGGTTCGACCCTCGCTGAGCCTGCCTCAGATGCTGCAAGTTGGGCCTTGGTAGGTGGCGAGTTTGAGCCTTTGAACGTGTCAAATCCATTATCACTAATCACTGTGGTAAGCAGCATAGAGACGTTGAAATACGAAGGGGCAATCATTCCGAGCGATAACATCTGGGAGAAGAAAGACAGCATTTTTTCGGCTCCTCCAGCCTTTGAGTTGCACGTTCATACTGCGGATGGTGAGGTTTTAACTACGCGTGCTTTCTGGAAAAAACCTGATCGTGAGCAACTTAATGAAGAAGGAATTCCCCACAGATGGGATCCTGACCGTTTTTATGCGGAATTACCGGACGGCCGCATGGCGCTGATTCAACGCTACGGCTGGCAGAACCTATTAAAATCGAGATGGGATTTTGCTGAATAACAGCTGTTTATCCTCTATTTGATTATTAACAATTGTGCATAATAAAATCGGGCACTACAGGGGTAAAAAGGCCCTTGCCCATTTATATTTGTTAGACACGCTTTTAAATCATTCATGCGATGAAGTTTATTGTATCTAGTTCTAAACTCTTGAAGCAGTTGCAGCTTATTGGCGGCATCATTCAGAGCAACAATACCCTCCCAATTTTGGACAATTTCTTGTTTGAGCTCAAGCAAGGAGAACTCACCATCAGTGCGTCCGACCTCGAGACCATGATGAGTGTGAACCTAGAAGTGGAAAGTGAGGATACGGGCAGCGCCGCAGTCCCTGCAAAAGTACTCATGGACACCTTAAAGACATTCCCGGAGCAACCGTTGACCTTTACCTTTGATGAAGCGTCACATACCATTGAACTGGCGTCAGATTACGGGAAGTACAGCTTGGCCTTTATCGATGGGGATGAATTCCCAACGTTCCCGGCCTTGGAGGATGCGAGTAAAGTGACCATTCCGGCAGAAGCCTTGGTGACCGGTATTTCAAAAACATTGTTTGCTGCAGGAAACGATGAACTTCGTCCTGTGATGAGTGGGGTGTTTTTCCAATTTGATACAAACAGCTTGACCTTCGTAGCAACGGATGCGCACAAGTTGGTACGTTACCGCAGAACAGATCTAGGAGCACCGAGTACGGCCGAGTTCATTATGCCGAAGAAGCCATTAAACATGCTTCGTGGATCAATGAGTTATGACAGCTCTGAAGTCGAGATGGTCTACAACAACACGAATGCACAGTTCATTTTTGACAATGTTGTTATGATTTGCCGATTAATCGACGGCAAGTACCCCAATTATGAGGCCGTAATTCCTCAAAGCAATCCAAATATTATGTTGATTGACCGCGGTGCGTTTTCGTCTTCCGTTAAGCGTGTGGCCATCTTCTCGAATAAAACTACGCATCAAATACGCTTGAAGCTCGCAGGAGCAGAGATCTCAGTTAGCGCAGAAGACCCAGATTTCAGCAACAAGGCACACGAGCGCATTTCTTGTGATTATCAAGGCGACGACATGGAAATAGGATTCAATTCACGTTTCCTATTAGAAATGTTGGGCAATCTAAGTTGCGATAATGTACGTATGGAAATGTCCGCGCCGAATCGTGCAGGTATTTTAATCCCGGCAGATGGCATGGACGATGGAGAAGACCTCCTCATGCTAGTCATGCCTGTGATGCTTAATCACTAACCAAAAGCTACGCTTTTAATTGCGACCGGCGGCCCTTGGGCCGCCGGTCGTATTTTATACCTATTCGGGCGCCGCGTCTTAGCGGCGCGGATCTAAATTTGTGGGAACGCGATCGTTGGTAGGGGCAACTTCGAGATTGCGCACCAACGGATAGGCCTCTTCGAGGTTCCATTTGCCCTCGCTCCAAACGATTCTGTCGTAAGAGAAATCTGGTCCATAGACAAACCAACGTTCCGTAAGTTCGGCTTTGGCGGGCGCTAGATGGTCGCAGATGATGCCTCGATGTGTTTTGTCGTAGCGTACGGCTGCCGTCAAGGCATTGTTGTATCGGAATTGGATTCGGTACGGCCGACGCTGGTAACGTTCGTCTCCGTTTGCGCGGATATTGAAAATACGTGAGCCAAAATGCACGCGTTCTGCACTCTTGCCCAACTCAATGGCATCAATATATTTTGTGTGGTAAAGTTTCCCGGGGCGGAATGTCAACAGGGTATAATGCTTTTCCCCTCGGTGGCGCGTAGTAATAATGTCGTAGCAAATACCGCCAACCCATTGTCCGCCTTTTAGCCAACGATAGGGCGCATCGTCTGTGCCGTAATCTTCTAAAACAAGGCGAGATTGACCTTTCCATTCTCTATTCCATAGAAAACCATGGAATTTAAAGGTCCCATCGCTCTGTGGCACAGACCAAGTATAAAGAGCAAAGCTCTGATCGTCGGGCAATTGGACACTGAGGTTACGTACCCCAGGTAGTGTTTTTCCGTAGTTAGAAGGGAGGGCAATAAATGCCCAAAGGCTATCGGCGAAAACACCTGCTAGTGAATCTGCCATTGCCGAGTTCGCCGGCATTAAGTAATCCTGACCAAGTGTCGCGAGGCGCTCCTCGGTTACTTGACCATGGAGTAGTGCGGTGCTAATGAACAGCGCTAGGAGGGTACTTTGAATTTTAGTCTTCAAAGTGCATGAAATCTTTCTTGGCCATGAGCTCGTGCTCAGTTTCTTCGTGTTCTTCATCAGGAACGCAACAATCTACAGGACATACTTCGGCACATTGTGGCTCTTCATGGAAGCCAATACACTCGGTACATTTGTCCGTTACGATGTAATAAACGTCATAATCTACCGGCTCTTGTGCTTCATCGGCATCATATTCTTTCCCACCTGGGGTCAAAATCTTGCCTTTGAGGTCCGTTCCTTCGTTGAAACGCCACTCCATTGCGCCCTCGTAGATGGCGTTATTAGGGCATTCCGGCTCACAAGCACCGCAGTTTATGCATTCGTCTGTGATTTTAATAGCCATATGTAGGTAAGGTGTTTTAGTTTTGCAATCCAACACAAAGGTACGCGCGAATGTTTTTCTCAGACCATAGAATTGATGCAGTTTCCAACTTAGGTGCTTTTATGCGCGCAGTTGCAACAGATTCTTCGGCGCCTGCAGGGTTTGAGGATTTGGCCAATTCCCTTCGCGAGGCAGCAGCAAAAGCGCAGCGCCACAATGGCTGGTTTACAGAGGCCAACGTCTTACATGCCATCGGGGCGTGGGGTCAGGCCTTGACTCGTGAGAATCTTTTGGCGTGGCGCGACCGTGAAGGCGGTTTGCGTGAGGTTAACCGTCACCGCGTTGGTATTGTGATGGCAGGAAATATTCCTTTGGTCGGTCTGCATGATTTTTTAAGTGTATTCCTTTCTGGTCACTTCGCGGTGGTGAAGATGAGTAGCGATGACGATGCCTTATTGCCAGTCCTGGCCACTGTATTGTTGCGTCAAGACCCTTTATTTGAAGGGGATTGGGTGTTCGTGGACCAATTAAACGATATGGGTGCCGTCATTGCAACAGGTAGTGACAATACGGCTCGCTACTTCGAGTATTACTTTGGTAAATACCCAAACATCATTCGCAAGAATCGTACGTCAATTGCTTATTTAAACGGAACAGAATCGGACCAAGATCTTGAAGCCTTGGGAGAGGACATCTTCCGTTACTTTGGGCTTGGATGCCGAAACGTTGGGCATATTTTAGCGCCTACAGATTTCGATATTCAGCGTGTATTTGCTGGTATTGTTCAATGGTCTGATGTTGTGAACAACAACAAATACGGTAACAATTACGATTATTATCGTGCATTGTTCTTGTTGAACATGGAAGACTTCCTTGAGAATGGTTTTGTCATTGTACGCGAGAATGAAGAGTTGCATACCCCTGTAGGTATCCTTCATGTGAGCCGGTACGAAAATGAATCACAAGCCATCGATAAGATTGCAGCGTGGGGCGAAAAAATCCAATGCGTTGTGGGGCATGGACACATTCCTTTTGGCAAGGCACAAGCGCCCGATCTTTGGGACTATGCAGATGGTGTAAACACCATGCAATTCCTTGCAAACCTTTAGCCTATAAAGGTTCGGTTACTCCGAGCGTAAGCATTGATCCACGCTCCTTTCCATGAATATCAAACAGTGGTCCATTAGGATTGCGTGCGACCGATTCAATCAACGCATTTAGACTGTCGGGCACATAGGAAAAGGTACTGTTGGGTAAAATGGGACCGGGCACATAGTTCCAACTTCCATTAAAGAAAAGCTCCGATCCTGAGAACATGGTAGTGTCCGATAAATCGTAATGTCCACCATCGGGATTGGGCTCTATCGTTAGGGCCGATTTCCTAAACACGACATCAAAAAGGGCGCTCTGGTCAATCGCTAGGCTTACCTCATTGTTTAATGAACCGTCAATAATGCTTTCGTAGAAGTGCGCACTTATGGGACGTGTATATCTTGTTCCGTTGCCGTCCTCAAAATAATTGCTCAGTCCAACAGCCGTGCCGCCACGCGTGGAATAGCTCCAAGTATTGAGAAAGGTACTGTTCACTGCGTCGTATTGCCCGCCTAATCCGTAAAGTCCATAAACCCCAGCGGGCCCGCTTAAGAAGTTCTCGAGGTTCGCATTTCCATACCCTCCGTAAAGGTTCACGCGAGAGCTGTGTGTAATAGCAACGTTTTCGGCATGGAGGGTGGCTCCGCTATCCAATCGGACTCCCGTTGTAGCATTCTTGATAATGGTGTTTCGGAGCACATTGGCTTGGCTGCTGCGCATCATGAAGATTCCGCCGAGTACACCGCCCCATTGTCCAGGTACCCACTCATAACTGGGTTCAAGTCGATCTCCTTGGAATACAATAGGATTGTCCATGTTAGCGGCGCCACTAGCACCGCCATCTGCGATGAGTTGCCCGTCACGGTAAATCCATAGCCCGCCTCCTTTGTGGAAGTGAACTTGTGTGCCGGGATTAATGGTGAGTTGGCATGCGCTATCCACCACGGCGTATCCGTAGATTACGTGTGGTTTATCATTGTTCCAAACTTCGTTACAAGGAAGGATGGAGTAGGGGATTTTAATGGCTGGATACGGTTCGGGTTGTGCAATGGTCAATACGTTCGTTGGGAAATGATAGTAAGCGTCCCAGACTGCGGTTATAAGATCAACGTGTTGACGCTGGTTCCCATTTTCAAACCAAATACTGTCCGTATACACCATTTCTGTTGCACCTTGGGCGTCGGGACTAATTTCAATGAATACATATGCAGAATCCCCTGCTAAGATTTCGACGTTCTCAACGGATTTGTCGCTTATGCCGTCCACATTCATGCGGTAATAGCTTTGCGTCCCACGGGCCAAGTATACTCGGTCAATGGTCATGTTCTCGTTGCTGGTATTATAGACCTTTAGAAGGCGTGTTGAACTGCCAATTCCTGTAAACACAGTATCCAAGTAAATGGTGTCTTGGGAAAAGGAAAGTTCGATGTTACTTCCCTTGAAATCAATAGTTTGTCTGCAGCTAAAAAGGCTTAGCGTAAGGAAAATAAGACCTATTTTTACCAAGTGGTTCATGCTCACGAAGCTACTCCATGAATTTTGTACTCGCAATGAGTGAGTTATGAACATTTACCCTATATTTGCGGTCCAATTTTGAACAAGGGGTTTGGGCAAAAACTCAGACTACACATAAAACAAAACGAAATGAAAAAAGGCATTCATCCAGAAAACTATCGTCCAGTTGTCTTCAAAGACATGGGAACAGGCGATCAGTTCATCACTAAATCTTGCGCAGATGCAAAAGACACTATCGAAGTAGATGGTGTTGAGTACCCACTGATCAAGATGGAAATCTCTAGCTTCTCTCACCCGTTCTACACTGGTAAAGTGAAGTTGGTCGATACAGCAGGTCGTGTGGACAAGTTCCGCACCCGTTACGGAAGCCGCAAATAAGCATTTATTGCATCAAAATAGAAGACCCGCTTTACGCGGGTCTTTTTTTTGCCCTAACTTTCCCCAACCAATAGGAACCATAGCCATGCGCATACAACTTGTAGATACATCAAGCAGAGATCACTTGCTTCCCTTGACTTTTACGCGTCCCGTTGGGGCTTTACGTTGCGGAATACTTACCATTGCTGAGAAATACAGTAAACGAGGCCATGAAATTGGTTACTCTACACAAGATTACTTGGCCAAGAAGTTTCCCGCCATTGAGGCCCCTGATGTATATGTCGATGGGGGAGTATGTCCAACGGATGCATTTATGGATGCTGTTTCGGCACTTGAACAGGGTCAAAGTTTATGCAAGGGCGATGCGGTCATCGCTTGGAGAGGTGCGCAGCCAACAGATACGAGCAGCAGTACTTGTTACAATGAGCCACTTACAATCATTGCACGCCCATGGGACCTTTGGAGCCAAAACGCTGTGGAATTAGAGCTCGATTACGAACTGTTGACCGCAGGTCGAGTGAGCGCACCTGTAGATGCAACATGCACGGTTATTGGGGATCGAGTTTTCTTAGAAGAGGGCGCCCGGGCTACTGCCAGCATTCTAAATACCACAACGGGACCTATCTATCTAGCTAAAGATGCCGAGATTATGGAAGGCTGTATTGTTCGTGGTGGACTTGCACTAGGGGAACACAGCGCATTAAAGTTGGGTACTAAAATATACGGAGCGACGACATTAGGCCCTCATTGTAAAGTAGGCGGAGAGGTAAACAATTGCGTCATTATTGGATATAGCAACAAAGGACACGACGGATTCTTAGGCAACAGCGCTTTAGGTGAATGGTGTAATCTCGGTGCAGATACCAATAACTCTAATCTGAAAAATAATTACGACGAGGTCAAGGCTTGGTCATACGTCCACAAACGCTTCTCGAAAACGGGACAGCAATTTTGTGGATTGGTCATGGGTGACCACAGTAAGTCGGGTATCAATACCATGTTCAACACCGGTACGGTGGTTGGAGTGAGCGCCAATGTCTATGGGGCAGGCTTTCCTAGGAACTTCATAGCTTCCTTCTCGTGGGGTGGTCCGCAAGGAACGATGGAGTACAAGCTCGATAAAGCCCTAGATACTGCGGATCGCATGATGAAACGTCGCGGTCTAGAGGTAGATGATGTCGAACGTGGTATCCTACAATCCGTTTACGAGCAGACTGCTGAATTCCGTCGTTAAAGAGCCTTTAACGCAGCAATGGTTCCTTTGGGATCTTCACTTTTAAAGACGAAAGATCCGGCGACAAGTGCATCCGCCCCGGCGGCAACCAATCGTGCACCAGTCTCTAGGTTTACCCCGCCATCGATCTCAATTAGTGCTTTTGATCCTGTACGGTCTATGAGCTCTCGTGCTTGGGCGGTCTTCTTAATTGTATTCTCGATAAACTTTTGTCCTCCAAAGCCAGGATTGACACTCATTAAAAGTACCTCGTCGAGGTCTTGAATGATATCTTCCAAAACACTTACTGGTGTATGTGGATTCAAGGCAACTCCCGCCTTCATTCCTGCGTTATGGATCTCCTGAATGGTGCGGTGCAAGTGAGTACAAGCTTCGTAGTGCACGGTCAAGATATCCGCTCCACAGTCTTTGAAAGTTTGAATGTAACGCTCCGGCTGAACAATCATCAAGTGCACATCCATAACCTTTTCGCAGTTATCTGCCATCGTCTTCACCACAGGCATCCCGTAGCTGATGTTTGGTACAAATACCCCGTCCATAACATCGATGTGGAACCAATCGGCTACACTTTCGTTTACCATTTGACAATCGCGTTGAAGATTGCCGAAATCTGCTGCAAGAAGGGAGGGGGAAATGATTGGAGCGGCCATGCCTTGTGATTTAAGTTCGACACAAAAATAAAGCACCCTGCCTTAGGGGGCAGGGTGCTTGTGTAAAAACTTTATGCCAAGGTTATTAACCGAGGTAGGTCTTAAGAATCTTACTTCTTGAAGTATGCTTCATTCTTCGAATGGCTTTTTCTTTAATCTGACGAACGCGCTCACGCGTCAAATCAAACTTTTCACCAATCTCTTCCAAGGTCATTGGGTGTTGACCACCTAAACCGAAGTATAAACGAATAACATCCCCCTCACGTGGAGTTAATGTTGCCAACGAGCGCTCAATTTCAGTGCGCAAGCTGTCCATCATCAAGTCTTCATCGGGGTGCGGGCTGTCCGAAGAATTCAATACATCGTAGAGGTTGCTATCTTCTCCCTCTACAAGTGGTGCGTCCATACTAACGTGACGACCGCTGTTACGCATGCTTTCTTTGACATCCGACTCACTCATCTCTAAGTGCTTCGAAATTTCAGCTGCACTTGGCGGACGCTCGTGTTCCTGCTCCAAGTAAGCGTAGGCTTTGTTGATCTTGTTAATGGATCCAATCTTGTTCAATGGCAAGCGAACAATACGGCTCTGCTCTGCCAATGCCTGTAAGATACTCTGACGGATCCACCATACAGCGTATGAGATAAACTTAAAACCACGCGTCTCATCAAAGCGCTGGGCGGCTTTGATCAAACCCAAGTTTCCTTCGTTGATCAAATCTGGAAGGGTTAAACCTTGGTTTTGGTATTGCTTGGCAACAGAAACCACAAATCGCAAGTTGGCCTTGGTCAACTTTTCCAATGCTACCTGGTCACCCGCTTTAATGCGCTGTGCCAATTCCACTTCTTCCTCCGCCGTAATCAATTCTACCTTACCAATTTCTTGTAGGTATTTATCTAGGGAGGCGGTTTCGCGGTTGGTAACCTGTTTTGTGATTTTTAACTGTCTCATTTTTGGCCTTTGTCTTTTAACATGTAGTCGTGAGCGGTTAAACACCACTCACGACTCACAAGTTCAAAATATATGAATTATGCGTCAGTTTTTTCAGGCTTTGGTAAAAGCACTTTTCTACTGAGCTTCATTTTACCTGCCTTGTCAACTTCCAACAATTTAACGCGGACTTTGTCGCCTTCTTTTAAGACGTCTTCTACGTTTTTAATTCTTGTCCAATCGATTTCAGAGATGTGCAACAATCCTTGAACCTTCGGTGCGATTTCGATGAATGCACCATAGGTTTGAACGCCGCGAACAACACCTTCATATTCAGCACCAACTTCCGGTTCGAAAGCTATGGCACGAATCATATCGAGTGCTTTGTTCATCATATCATAATCTTTACCAGCGATCTCAATATGACCTCTATCGTCAATTTCTTCAATGGTAACAGTTGTTCCGGTATCCGCTTGAATTCCTTGGATGTTCTTACCACCTGGGCCAATGATTGGGCCGATGAATTCTTTCTTCACGGTCAATTTCATGATCTTAGGCGCATTTGGCTTCAATTCCTCACGTGATGCAGGCATCGTCTTGAGGATTTCTTCCAAAATGTGTAAACGTCCTGCACGGCTTTGTTTCAAAGCGTTTACCAAGATTTCATAGCTCAAGCCTTTAATCTTGATGTCCATTTGACAGGCTGTAATACCTTTTTCTGTACCAGTGACTTTGAAGTCCATATCTCCTAAGTGATCCTCATCACCCAAGATGTCAGAAAGTACAGCATATTTCTCGCCGTCTGAAATCAATCCCATAGCGATACCACTAACCGGACGAACCATTTTCACACCTGCGTCCATCAATGCCAAAGTACCCGCACAAACGGTAGCCATTGATGACGACCCGTTTGATTCTAGGATATCACTTACCACACGGATGGTATATGGGTTTTCCGGATCGACCATTTGGTACAATGCACGTTGTGCAAGGTTACCGTGGCCTACTTCGCGACGGCTTACCCCACGAATCGGACGTGCTTCACCAGTCGAGAATGGAGGGAAGTTGTAGTGCAAGTAGAACTTCTCTTCGCCTGTGAAGGTCGCATCGTCGATTCTGTTTGCATCCAATGAAGTTCCCAAGGTAACTGTAGTCAAAGATTGCGTTTCACCACGAGTAAACACAGCAGAACCGTGTGCGCCCGGTAAGTAATCTACCTCAGACCAGATAGGACGTACAGTAGTCGTATCGCGACCGTCTAGACGTTTACCTTCATTGAGGACCATGTCGCGCATGGCCTTGTATTCTACGTCGTGGAAGTATGTTTTTGCAAAACCAGTGTTTGCAGCCAACCACTCCTCATCTTTACCTTCAAGGTATTCGTTCAAAACTGCTTTGAAAGCTGCTGAGCGCTCGTGCTTAGGCATTCCGCTTTTCGCAACTTCATATACTTTGTCGTAAGTCAGTTTCATAACCTCCTCACGAACTTCTTCGTTATGTGTTTCGTGGCTGTATTCACGCTTAACTTGAGCTTTCTCTATTTGAGAAGCAAGTCTCAACTGCGCTTCAATCTGAACCTTGATTGCATCGTGAGCGAATTTAATGGCCTCAACCATTTCTTCTTCTGAAATTTCTTTCATCTCACCTTCAACCATTACGACGCTATCCATAGATGCGCCAATAACCATATCAACTTCCAAATCTTTAACCTGTGCAGGCGTTGGGTTGATAATCAGTTCACCGTTGATACGGCCAACACGAACTTCTGAAATAGGACCGTCGAATGGAAGGTCACTTACTGCGATAGCTGCAGATGCTGCCAATCCAGTAAGAGAAGTCGCTTCTACGTTTTCATCGTAGGAAATCATCTGAATCATGAGTTGGATCTCAGCGTGGTAATCCTTTGGGAACAAAGGACGCAATACGCGGTCGATCAAACGCATGGTCAAAACTTCATTGTCTGAAGGACGTCCCTCACGCTTGAGGAAGCCTCCTGGTACGCGACCATTGGCCGCAAACTTTTCACGGTAATCTACCGTAAGCGGAAGGAAGTCTACACCGTCCTTCGCCTCTTTGCTAGACACGACAGTGGCTAACAGCATTGTACCACCACACTTCACGACAACAGAGCCATCTGCTTGCTTTGCCAGTTTCCCGGTTTCAAGCGTGATTTCTCTTCCGTCTGGAAGTACGATAGTTTCAGTAATTGCTTTAGGAATCATATATAATTGAAATAGATACGTTTTATACGCAAAAAGGCAATTGTAAAAATTGCCTTTTTGTCGTTCGTTGTGTTGCGCTTACTTTCTCAAGCCTAGCTTTTCAATAATTGCGCGGTAACGCTCGATATCGTTTTTCTTTAAGTAGTTCAGCAGCTTTCTGCGCTTTCCTACTAAAGCGATCAATGAGCGCTCAGTGTTGTGGTCTTTTCTGTTTTTCTTTAGGTGTTCAGTCAAGTGGTTAATTCTGAAGCTGAACAATGCGATCTGGCCTTCTGCAGAACCAGTGTCTTGAGCTGATGCACCGTGCTGTGCAAAAATCTCTTCTTTCTTTTCTTTCGTTAAATACATGTCAAAATCGTATTAGATGTTTGTAATGCTATGAGGGCGCAAAGATAGATAAAATATTGAGGCAGAGCGATTTTTTACTGCATATCTGACCAATATACTTTGGTGCCAATGTTGATGCCCTGCTTCATGGCTTCGCCGCCAGAGATTTCTAGCACATACGAGGCTGGCTGTGCGCTAGGCAGGCTCTTGGTTGAAAAAGGTTCGGCATTGGCCTGAATACTTACTACTTCGTGATTTGCATTGATGTAGATGATGTCTAAAGGAACGATCGTGTTCTTCATCCAAAAGCTTCTCGGTTGATCACCGCCAGACATAAAAAACAGCATGGCCATATCGGTATCCATGCTTCTTCTATACATCATGCCGATTTCAATAGCTTCGGGTGATTTAGCGAACTCTGTTCGGAAGGTTGCGGTCGTATCGGTATCGTTAATTGCCCATACCGTTCCGTCCATACGGAATGGTGGTTCATAAGCCTTTTTCGGTTGCTGAACAGAGGGTTTTGTGTTTTCATTGAATTTACCCATGCTCCCAACAACGGAAGGAATGATAAATGCGGCCAGGCCTAGGCCCACGATCCAAACGGCATATTTTCTGAATGCGTTCATATTGGTATTGTATTATGCTTTTTTACTACGAATAATGAGGATGAGTCCACCTAGAACTAATGGAATACTGAGCCATTGGCCCATATTTAGGGACATGCTTTGCTCAAAACTTACTTGAATCTCTTTAAGGAACTCAATAAAGAATCGGAAACCAAAAACAAGTATTAAAAACGTACCCAAGAGCATTCCTTTTCGAGCGCCGGCATTGTACTTCAAGTACATTAGAACGAGAACGATAAAAATGAGCCAATAAGCCCCCGCTTCGAAAAGTTGGGTAGGGTATCTCGGAATGCCAAGCACTTTCATTGAGGCTTCCCAGCCATCTGCACCTTCATAGACTTCGGCGACCGAACCGTCTAAAATCCATAGGTTGCGGTTGTCCGGGCGTTGGTTGCGGAGAATCTGAGGAAGGAATGTATTGGCGTATTGTTCGGTTTGTGCAGCGTTGCTTTGGTAGAAGGAAATACGCAGGTCCAATTCCGGCATTAATAAACTATCCGTTTCGAGTACTTCGCCGGTTTTTTGAAAGGCTATGCTTTTGACCTGACCGCCAAAACCACGAATAATCGATTGAGCACCGTCCTCAACGAATACGGTCTCGAAGGCGCTGTTGGCAGGAGCACCATAAATCTCGCTGTTGAACCAATTGCCCATTCGGATGAACCCCGCCGCCAAAGCTACTACGATGACCATGCGGTCCAGAGTCCACAATGGATGCACTTTAGCGTATTTCTTCGACCAATGGAACATGGCTAAAACAATGGCAATAGCGGCCCCGTGAGAAGCCAATCCGCCCTTCCAGACCATCAAGATTTCACCAAGATTGTTTTTGTAATATCCCCAATCGTAGAAGAATACATGACCCAATCGGGCCCCAACAATGGTCGCGCCTATGGTCCAGTAAACTAAAGTGTCCATCAATTTTGGATTGATGTTCTCCTTTTTGAAAACATATTGCATGCCGTACTGCCCCAACACAAAACTGATGATGAACATTAAGGAGTAGAAGCGAAGTTCAAATCCTCCTATTGGAATGTGGTTGGGGAAGTCCCAGAAAATGGTGGCAAGCATAGGTTTATTCTTTCCAGTCTACAATAAATAAGTTCGTGGCACGTGTTCCGCCATTATTGCGGTTAGAGGCATAGACCAATTTACTTCCATCGGGAGAGAACATTGGGAACGCGTCAAACACTCCGTCATATGAGATTTGTTGCAAGCCCGTTCCATCTGTGTTGATCATAAATAGATTGAAAGGGTAGCCTTTTTCGCTGTGGTGGTTCGTGGAGAAAATAATTTTCTCACCACTTGGATGATAAAATGGTGCCCAGTTCGCATTGCCTAAATGCGTCACTTGGGTTAACTCAGAACCGTCAATATTACAGGTGTAAATTTCCATATGTGTGGGCTCGACCATGCCGTTCGCTAAAAGGTCTTTGTATTTCGTGATCTCCTCCTCAGTTTGCGGGCGAGAGCTACGGAAGACTAATTTTTTACTGTCCGGGCTAAAGAATGCACCCCCGTCGTAGCCAAGGCCGCTCGTTACTTGGGTGATGTTCAATCCGTCGATATCACAAACGTATAGTTCAAGATCGCCAGAGCGGTCTGAGGTGAATACAATTTTAGTACCATCAGGGCTAACTGTAGCCTCAGCGTCATAGCCTGGGCCGGAGATTAGGGTGTCCACGATATTGCCTTCAAGGTCACTCACATAAATGTCGAAATCTTGATAGATTGGCCAAACATATGCGCCGTTCTCACCTCGCTCTGGTACCGCTGGACAAGCCGTATCTCCTTTGAACGTGCTTGCGTACAGAATAGTAGTATCCCCAGGCATGAAGTAGGCACAAGTGGTGCGGCCTAAATCGTTAGATATAAGTTGTGGCTCATTTTCTAGGATGGTATCAGTATCCCAATTAAACGCGTAAATCTGATCACATTCGTTGCCCCATTTTTCAGCATTGCTTTGGAAGGTCAGCATGGTGCCGTCGAAGCTGAAATAGGCTTCAGCGTTATCACCTCCGTCCGTTAACTGGCGAACGTTTTCGAAATGAATCTCTTGGTCGTAATGAACCTTGCTCTCCCAAGTTGCGCCGCTTTCTCCATCGGCAGTTTCACTAGTGGATTGGCAGGCTGATAATGCAATGGCGCTGGCAAAAAGAAAAAACTTTTTCATTTGTAATGGTGGTGGGGTTATTTGATGTTTCGTTTTTTGAGTTCGTTTTCTAAATCGCTTCCAGGAACAGGGTCCCATCCGTGGCCTCCCCAAGGGTGACAGCTGGCTATTCGTCTCACGCTCATCCAGAATCCTTTAAACGGACCGTGGATGGCAACGGCCTCTGCGGCATAAGCGCTGCAAGTAGGCTGGTAGCGGCAAGAGGGACCAAAAATGGGGGAGATGACCTTGCGGTACAGCCATATAATGATGAGCAATGGTGCGCCGAGGATTTGTAAAACGATGTTCTTCCCCTTATTCATGGAGTTATATGCTGTACGAAGTTCCTTCCGGTCCGTCTTTCAGTTGAATACCGGCCTCCTTGAGTTGGTCGCGAATCAAATCTGCCGTGCCCCAATCTTTGTTATTGCGAGCTTGAGCACGTAATTCGATGACCAAATCCATGGCTTTATCTAATGCATCCTTGTGGGCGCTTGAGTCATTGCTGTTTTGCAGGCCAAGTATTTCAAAAACCATCGCATAGAAGGTATTTCGCAGGGCGTTAAGATCATCCTGCGAAATAGTCAATTTCCCTTCGCCAGCGTTAATGAATTTCACCGCTTCAAATAGATGTGCAATCAATATTGGACTGTTGAAGTTGTCACTCATCGCTTCATAACACTTGCGGGTCCAGGCTGCTACATCGAATCCATTGCCGCCAACTGCTGAAGTTCCTTCAAGTAAAGTCCAAGCCGAAAGAAGTTTATCGTGTCCTTTTTCCGCTGCGAGTAGTGCTTCATTGCTAAAGTCTAGAACGCTGCTGTAGTGAGCTTGCATCATGAAGAATCGGACCACCGAAGGACTAAAAGCCTTTGCTAATAGATCATTGTTCCCGGAGAAAAGTTCACCCGGTAAGATGGTATTTCCGGTGCTTTTGCTCATCCGCTTTCCGTTGAGGGTGAGCATGTTGGCATGCATCCAGTATTTTGCCCCTCCGTGGTTGGTGCAGGCCTTATTCTGAGCAATTTCACACTCGTGATGCGGAAACTTTAGATCCATGCCTCCTCCGTGAATATCAAACTCTTCACCAAGGTATTTGGTAGACATAGCGGAACACTCTAAGTGCCATCCCGGGAAGCCATCGCCCCATGGGGAAGGCCATCGCATGATGTGCGCAGGTGAAGCTTTTTTCCACAGGGCAAAATCTGCGGGATTGCGTTTTTCTTCCTGACCGTCAAGAATACGAGAGCCGGCTTGTAATTCGTCCATTTTGCGTCCGGACAAAATACCGTAGTCGCCGCCTTCATTATTGTAGGCCTCTACATCAAAGTATACCGATCCATTGCTTTCATAGGCCCATCCACGGTCGAGGATGGCTTGTACCATGGTGATTTGCTCAACGATGTGGCCCGTTGCTGTAGGTTCAATAGATGGAGGAAGGGCGCCAAGACGGGCCATTACATTGTGGAAATCGACCGTATAGCGCTGAACGATTTCCATAGGTTCGAGCTGCTCAAGACGCGCCTTTTTGGCGATTTTATCCTCACCGCTATCAGCGTCGTTTTCAAGGTGGCCTACATCCGTAATGTTGCGTACGTAACGCACTTTATATCCTAGATGCTTAAGGTATCGGAAAATAAGGTCAAAGGAGGTGAAAGTTCGGGCGTTGCCTAAGTGGACATCGCTGTATACGGTTGGACCACATACGTACATACCGACTGCACCAGCGTTCACTGGTATAAAGGCTTCTTTTTCGCCGGTCAGGCTGTTTTCGATAGCTACGGGATATGTATGGTATAGTGGTTCCACTAGGCGCCGAATTCTGTGTTCAAATTGATGTAGTTGAGGAACTCTTGTTTTTTGTCCTCGTTTTGGAATACACCGCCAAATTCGGCAGTGACCGTTGAGCTTTCAATGTCGCGTATCCCGCGAGAGTTTACGCAGAGGTGTTTCGCGTCAATAACACAAGCCACATCTTTAGTACCGAGTGTTTCTTGAAGCGCTTGCACGACTTGACGCGTTAGGCGTTCTTGAACTTGAGGGCGTTTGGCGTAGTAATCGACAATGCGATTCATTTTGCTAAGTCCTACTACCTTTCCATTGGATACGTAAGCGACATGTGCACGTCCTACAATCGGAAGCAGATGATGCTCACAGGTAGAGTATACGACGATGTTCTTTTCTACCAGCATCTCATCATAACGGTACGAGTTTTCAAACGTACTCATCGATGGTTTGCGATCCGGATGCAGTCCGCCAAAGGCTTCGTTGACATAAAGTTTCGCAACACGCATTGGAGTTCCTTGAAGACTATCATCTGTCAAGTCCATTCCAAGAGTGTCTAAAATTCCACGCACATGTTCTGCGATGATGGCAATTTTCTCCTCGTTCGATTTGTCAAAGGCATCTTCGCGCAACGGTGTCGTTGCAGAGAAGCTCTCATGTGCATCTCCAATCTCTTCGGCCAATAGGGTATGTAGGTCTTTAGACATAAGGTCTTTAAACTTTCTTATTTAGGGGCGGCAAAGGTACGAACTATTAATCCCAAATTGGCACTCCTTGTTCACGGGCTTTGTCCTCTAATGCATCCAATTCCTCGTCAATTTTATCCAACATCGACTTGGCATCTGCCAGCATAGCTTCCGCATCTTCTTTCATCTGCTTCATCGTGCCTGTCGGTGCACCTCGGTGATTGAACGCTCCCCAAGCCAGTAGACCGACTACATCACGTGTAGAAGATGCGCTTTCGTACTCTCGTTTGGTTCGTGTAGCATCTCCGTTAAGTAATACATTTACTTCCTTCAATGCTAGGTCAATTGCACGAGCCGCCTCGAGATCTTCGAGTGACGCCCCAGGGGTGTTTCTCAAACCTGCACGAACTTCCTTGAGTTCCTCAGATAGTTCTTTGTATTCTGCCATAACTGCATCCATTTGTCCATTGAGTGCATCAACGCTTCGATTGAAAGCAAGGTCAATACCTTCATAATTGTACAAATGGTTCACTTTGAATTCATGATTTTCCACTAAGGTTTCGAGTTGGCCATTTGTTGATCTATACATTGAAATGGTATAGTTGCCAGGCATTACAAAGGAGGTTCCGTAAGCTTCTGTAACGGGCTCGCCATTTGTATTCACGGAAGATGTGCTGCTGTAACGTCCGTCCCAAGTAAATCTTTGGATGCCCTTGCTATCTGCCTTGGTGAATCTTGCTACTGGTGCCCCGGCACTGTCGCGAACCTCAAAAAGGAGGTATGCTTTCTCTTCCCAATCTTCAGCGCGTAGTTGATCCAGCGATGGGTAATGTGGAAGCGATTCATCCGCTTTTGGTCGACTATCTTTCACTTTTAGAGCACTAGAGCTGGTATTCCATTCAAAGGTTACCCCGATTTTAGGGTTGCTTGCCTTATAAAGTTGTGCTCCTTTATAGCCCGTACCTCCAATGTTAGCACGCTGAAATAATAAGCCAGGCTTAGTAGTAAAGAAGGCATTGTCTTGATCGAGGACATATTCGAGTTCACGCAAAGGGCTGTAGTTGTCCAATACGTAGAATCCACGTCCAAAGGTTGCTAATACCAAATCGTTCTCGCGCTCTTGGATAGCGATATCACGAACTGCAATAGTAGGCAAACCGCTGCCCAATTCTTTCCAATGCGCACCACCATCGAGAGTGAACCATAGACCAAACTCGGTACCGACAAAGATCAGATTTGGGTTGATGTGGTCTTCCGCAAGGCTGTAAATTGAGCCGCGCTCTGGAAGGTTATTCGCGATGCTCTCCCACGAACGACCACCGTCATCACTCTTGAACAAATACGGTTTGAAGTCGCCGTTTTTATGGTTGTTAAAGGCAGCGTAGATTACATCTTCATCGTGTCTTGATGGAACGATGTCTTGCACATAAACAAGAGGAAGATTTAAGGAGCCCACTTGAGTTTTTGGGAGGGTATTGAAATTTTTAACGCTGGTCCAATTTTTACCATCATCCTCTGTTTTCCAAACCAATCCGTCATCTGTTCCGACCCATAGATGGCCAGCCTTTGTTGGACTTTCTTTCATGGTTACGATGTTCCCGTAAATGGAGGTGCTCTTGTGCAGAGCAACTGCTTCCGGTCCCCAGTAACGGTCCATGATTGGCAAGGTGTTGCGGTCCAATTGGCGGCTCAAGTCTTCGCTTATAACAGTCCAGCTATCACCGCGGTCGGTACTCTTGAATACTTTGTTCGCCGCAAAGTATAGCGTCTTTTTTTGATGTGCGCTAGCAATAAGCGGTGCATCCCAATTCCAACGGTAAGCGGGCTCATTGTAACGGCTCTGAGGCTGGATAGGTGTCTTTTCACCAGTCTGCTTATTAAATCGTACCAACCAACCGTATTGCGCCTGGGCATAAACGGTATTTGGATCATCCGGATCCGTGGCACTTTCAAAACCGTCACCGCCATTGGTCACGAACCAATCACTATTGATGATTCCGCGTGCGTTGATCGTTTGCGAAGGCCCTCCAAGGCTGTTGTTATCCTGAGTTCCTCCGTAAATATTGTAGAACGGCCAATCGTTATCCACGGCGACACGATAAAACTGAATGGTTGGAATATTAGCTTTCCAATTCCAGCTGTTCATGCCGTCCCATGTTTCGTATAATCCACCATCTGTTCCTATGTACATATGGTCGGTATTGTTCGGGTCGATCCACAAACAGTGGTTGTCCACATGTTTGAAGCGCTTGGGAATGCGGTTGAACGTCTTGCCGCCATCGGTGCTCACCTGTGCATAGGTGTCCATACTATAAACCGTGTTCACATCCGTAGGGTGGCACACAAATTCTACATAGTAGTTGCCCGAAGTTTCATGGCCCGATTTCTTGCTCCAGCTCGCTCCGCGGTCTGTTGAGGCGTAGGTGCCGTGTCCCTCGATAGTGGCATAGAGTACATCAGGATTTGCCGGCGAGATATCCATGCCGATACGGCCGACATCACCTCCAGGAAGGCCATTTTTAAGTTTGGACCAATTGGCGCCGCCATCGGTACTTTTATAAATGGCACTTTCAGGGCCGCCGCTGAGGTAAGTATATACATGACGTCGGCGTTGGTGCGCCGTTGCATACAAAACTTTGGAATCACGAGGATCCATGTGGATTTCATTGAAACCGGTATGTTCACTTACGTAAAGGATTTTATTCCATGTTTTTCCGCCATCGGTGGTTTCATATATGCCTCTTTCTCCACCTGCGCTCCATAGTGGCCCATATGCGGCGACATAAACGTGGTTTGAGTTGGCGGGGTCGATCGTAATCATACCGATGTGCTCGCTGTTTTTTAGACCAACGTTTTCCCAAGAACTTCCACCGTCGTGACTAACATAAACGCCATCGCCATAGGCAACCGAGCGTTGGTTATTGTTCTCGCCCGAGCCTACCCAAATGGTATTCGGATTCGATGGGTCAATGCTCACACAGCCAGTACTGTAACTTCCTTCACCGTCAAAGAGGGGTTCAAACGTGGTTCCGTTGTTGGTGGTTTTCCAAACACCGCCTGAGGCCAACGCTAAATACATTGTGCCCGGATTTTCTTCATCAACGGCAAGGTCTGCGATACGTCCGGAAGTGGTGGCAGGCCCAACACTTCTGAACTTAAATGCACTCAGGCTTGCCTCGGTCCAATTCGCACCCTCTTCTTTCGATTTGCGTTGTGCAATAGAAGAAGTAGGCAAGACCATGAATAGTGTTAGTGCGAATGCACCTATGGTTTTTAACTTAGGATATTTCATGTATACAAGGATTGTATGAATTGCTGTACTTATCCTTGCAAAATACGGCAAAAGAAGGAAAGGACCTTAGATTTTCCAGCTTAGGCCCACGATGAAATTTGCGGTGCTTTGCTGGAAGATAAACGGGGAGCTGTAGTCCCTGCTGAATGGGTAATATTGGCTCTTTTGTATTCTGCGTTGCCAACCAATTTGAAACGTGGTTTGCTCACTTCGAATGCCTAGGCCAAAACTATATCCCAATGTTGCTTCCTGTCCGTCCCGGTAGGCCGGGCTCCACAGGGTTCCGCCTCTTAATATGACCGGCCCCAAACGCCATTCGGTGCCTGCCGAGATTTGATGCTGAGCGGAAACGGTGGTGTCAATGATTTCAGCCAGATAGCGTTCGTTTTTGCCGGTGCTCATGGTCCAATTGTGTGGAATGTAGGTGTGTGAAACGGTAAACAATCCTAATCGGCCTGCAACAACTGTGGCTCCGGAATGAAGCTTGGGCGCTGTGATTATTCCCCACTGGTATTCTTCGCCATAACCTTGTGCACTCATTGCACTGTTGCTTATGCTTGGGCGGGTGGCGCTAAAAGTGGTTTCCCAATCCAAGTTGAATCCATGCAATTGCGGTAATTCAATGGCAGCTCCAAACCTGAGAAATTGAAAGGGACGGTAATAGGTGCCGATGTTCCCTGAAATTCCTATAGACGCATTGGTCCAATTTTCAACAGAACTGAAGTAGTTCAAGTCGCTGTACGTATTGTAGGTTTCCCTGTGTTCCACCTCAACATTTTCATTTGACGATACGATGCTTACGCTTCCTCCAAAATACCATTTAGGGCTATAGGCATGTGCAATGCCAAGCACGAATCGGTTGCGCATTCCTTTTCTGAAAAGTTCATGGGTGTAATTCACGTCGGTGAGGTCCGCGGTGCTAAAATATTCTTTGGTATCGGGGTCATAGTCTACAGCATAACTCTGGTAGAGCATGTCTTCGTAGGGACCTAAGTTTTGTGAAAGAAACTCAGGAGGGGTGCCGTTTGCCATAGCGATTATGGGAAGTTGCATGCTGTTCGCCCCCGATTCCTGTAGTTTGAATTTGCGACCATAAACTTGGTCCGTATTGTACACTAAAAACAAGCGCAAGGGGCTTTCTGGATCTTTTCCTACCCAGCCTAAATTCATAATGTTGGGTCGAGTGACGTTGCCGCGTAAGAATAAATCGTCGCGTTCGTAATAATTGCGTGAAAAGGCTCCTAAGTCCATTCCGTAGCTTGGTTGTCTGTAGAGACCTGCTAAAGCGGGATTTAAAGCGATTGCAGTCATGCTGCCGCTCATTGCAACGCCTGTCCCTGACATACCGGTATACCTCGCATCTCCGATAGTTGAATGCTGATTCAATTCGAGGAAGTAGTCGAGGTCTTGTGCCTTGGCAAGGGGAAGGACAAAAAGTAAGAGGAGGAGGGTGCGGAGTGTTCTCATCGTCTGCGCGATCCTCCAGCACCGCTAGAAGTAGAGCTGCTGCGTCCTGAACTACTCGGTGAGTAGTTTTGTCCGGCATTGCTATTCACACTTCGTGAGGTTTCGGTGGGTCGTGACCATGATCGGTCTTGAGTTCCTTCATAGGACCGTGTGGTTGTGCTTGGCGTATAGCTGCGCTCTGTCGGTCTTGTTCGTTGGACGGGTGTTGAACTTCTTGCGTTCACATTGTTTGTGGGCTCAGAGAATTGTTCAATTGCTCGAAGTGTGCGTGCTCCAATGCTTTGATCTTTTGGCTTCTCTACTCGGCCGTTGGTAGAACTGCCGCCGCTACTTCTGGTGTACTTGCTCGGTCGAGAACCGCCGTAATTTATCCCTGGTCGTGGTGGAGTTGCAGTTGCATTGCTTCCATTCGTCCCGCCCGTTGAACTCCAGCCATTGTTCCATCCCCAGCCGTTGAACCCGTAAGGATTATAGCCATAGGTATTATAGCCATAATTATAGCTGTAAGGGTCGTATCCATAAGGGTCGTACGCGTAAGGGTTCATCCACATTGCACTCCAAGGTGACATTCCCATTGCATTGTTATTCCATCCAAAGGTTGACCAAGATCCCATAGAATTTATGGTCCACAAAGGCGCGTGTATTCGACCGAATCCATTGGTCCAATAGTTTTGTCTTCCATAGGTTGGCGTATTCGGGAATGCATAACCGTTCGAGGTCGTCCCTTGCCAAATGGCGTCGTAATCAGATTCGCTATACCCATTTGAGGGCGCTTCTTTTTTTAGTGCATAGGTTGGAATGGGAAGCTCGGGATTGTAATAGTTCTCATCCTCAAAATAGTTCTCCGTTAAACTTACAGACGTACCACACGAAATCAGTAGTAAATAAGAAATGCTGCTAAGTAGGAGAACCTTCTTCATAACTTCAGTAGTTTTGCCATCTATTTGATAAAGGTACAAAAGTTATACCAAGACGTTCATTATGGCAAAGCACTTGACTACAAGAGAGCAGGATTATTCAAAGTGGTACAATGAGTTGGTGGTTAAAGCAGACCTAGCGCAAAACTCAGGGGTACGCGGTTCAATGGTTATTAAACCGTATGGATTTGCAATTTGGGAGCGCATCCAAGCAGATTTGGACCGCCGATTCAAGGAAACTGGTCACATGAATGCTTACTTCCCGCTGTTTATTCCGAAATCGTACTTTTCGAAGGAAGCGTCGCACGTAGATGGATTTGCCAAAGAGTGTGCGGTTGTAACCCACTACCGATTAATGAATGATCCTAACGGCAAAGGCGTTGTCGTTGATCCAAGCGCTAAACTTGAAGAGGAACTTATTGTACGCCCTACCTCTGAAACCATTATTTGGGATACCTACCGCGATTGGATCCAGAGTTACCGTGACCTGCCAATATTGGTGAACCAATGGGCAAATGTTGTTCGCTGGGAGATGCGTACGCGTCTGTTCTTGCGTACGGCTGAATTCTTGTGGCAAGAAGGCCATACTGCTCATGCTACCAAAGAAGAAGCGATTCAAGAAGCAGAGACCATGCTTGATGTCTATGCAACCTTTGTTGAGGAGATCATGGCAATACCTGTATTGCGAGGAACTAAAACTGAAGGTGAACGATTTGCGGGTGCACTTGAAACGTATTGTATCGAAGCATTGATGCAAGATGGAAAAGCGCTCCAGGCAGGAACATCTCACTTCTTGGGCCAAAATTTCGCAAAAGCATTTGATGTGAAGTTCCAAACCAAAGAAGGAACGCAGGAATACGTCTGGGCAACATCATGGGGCGTTAGTACGCGATTGATGGGTGCACTGATTATGACCCATAGCGACGATAATGGTTTGGTTTTGCCTCCTAAGCTTGCACCATATCAGGTGGTTATTGTGCCCATCTATAAAGGTCAAGAACAATTGGATGCGATATCTGAAGTAGCCAATGATTTAGTTGCCCAATTGCGTTCAAAAGGAGTGACCGTTAAATATGACGATCGCGATACCCAGAAACCAGGATGGAAGTTTAACCAATACGAGCTCCAAGGAATTCCTCTACGCATCGCAATTGGTCCAAAAGATCTCGAGAAGGGTAGTGTTGAGTTGGCTCGTCGCGATACACTGACAAAATCATTCATTACCCAGGCTGAGGTTGCTGAAACCGTTCCAGCACTGTTAGACGAAATTCAAAATAACCTTTTCGAAAAGGCTTTGAATTTCCGAAAGGAGCATACTCATGTGGCAAATACTTGGGAAGAGTTTGAAACGTTGATTAAAGCGAATGCAGGCTTTGTCCACGCCCACTGGGATGGAACCACCGAGACAGAGGATAAAATCAAAGACCTAACGAAAGCGACAATTCGCTGTATTCCGTTGAATAACGAAAAAGAAGAGGGTACTTGTATTCTCACAGGCAAGCCGAGCAGCCAGCGCGTTGTCTTCGCTAAAGCCTACTAGGCCCACAGGGAGGTCGAAAATATTTTCGATTTTTTGTGTGAAAGTATTGCGGAAGTGAAAAACCTCATTACATTTGCACTCCCCAAACAAAAGAGGGGAATGTTCTGGAACATTTTGGCCCGTTCGTCTAGCGGTCCAGGACGCTGCCCTTTCACGGCAGAAACACGGGTTCGATTCCCGTACGGGTCACAAAAACTTAATAAAAAAAGACAATGGCAAACCATAAGTCTGCATTAAAGAGAATTCGTCAAACAGCCAAGAAGGCTGCACACAACCGTTACTACCACAAAACGGCTCGTAACGCTGTGCGTCGTTTGCGTTCTACCACCGATGCGTCAGAAGCAAATGAAATGCTTCCACGCGTAGCTTCTATGTTGGATAAACTTGCGAAACGCAACATCATCCACAAGAAGAAAGCTTCCAACTTGAAGTCAAGCTTGTCTAAGCACGTTGCTGCTCTATAAGCTTAACTTAAACGGTGTAAAGATGATATTGACCCGCTTCCTTTGGAAGCGGGTTTTTTTGTAGCCTGAACCCAGGTATGAAGCAAAAAAAATCCCCGCGGAGCGGGGATTTTCATTTCACTTCGAATGGTTTTACTCTGCGTAAAGTTCTTCGATTTGTTTCTCGTATTTCGCTAAGATCGGCTTGCGCTTCACCTTGAAGGTTGGAGTAAGACAACCATTGTTTACGGAGAACTCTTCGGTGTCTATGATGATCTTCTTGACTTTTTCCCATTGACCAAAGCCTGCATTTGCTTTTTCGACGTCTTTCCAGACGCGATCGCGTACTTGCTGGTTTTGAGCCATCTCTTCAATGTTAGTGAATGGAATGTCATGGCGAGAACACCATTCTTTAACACCCGCTTCATTCAAAATACAAATGGCTGCAGGGAATTTACGGTTAGAACCAATGACCATACTTTGCTCAATGAGGTGAGACGCTTTTAGTTCGTTCTCGATCAACTGAGGCGCGATGTATTTACCACCTGAGGTCTTGAACATTTCTTTCTTACGGTCAGTGATTCTAATGAAACCATCTTCAATCACACCTATATCACCCGTATGGAACCATTCTCCGGTCATCACCTCAGCGGTCAATTCTGGTTGTTTGTAGTATCCCATCATGATGTTTGGTCCTTTTGCTAAGATCTCACCGTCTTCAGCAATTTTCGCCTCAACACCATCGATCACCTTGCCCACAGATCCTACTCGAATCATGCCTGGTTCGGCTGTTGTGTTTACTGAAATTACAGGCGCTGTTTCGGTCAAACCGTACCCTTCCAGAATCGGAACTCCCATGCCTGAGAAGAATCGGGCAAGGCGAGGCTGCAGTGCTGCTGAACCAGAGGCAACTGCTTTAACTTCTGTCATCCCTAAGGCTGCACGAACTTTACTGAAGACTAGTTTATCAGCGATGCCGAGCTTCCAGTGATAGAATGCACCATTTGCGTGCTCTGGCTCCCATTGCAAGGCGAGGCTAACCGCCCATTCGAAGATTTTCGCCTTCAATCCGCCTGCACTTGCGCCATTTGCCACAATGCCATCAAAGAACTTCTCCAGCAATCTAGGTACTGCCGTAAAGATGGTGGGCTTCGCGAAATTCAAATCTGCCTTGATGGTCTCGATGCTCTCAGCGAAATAGATGGCTGCTCCATTGTACATATAGAGGTACTGGATAAATCGCTCGAAACTGTGACAGACCGGAAGGAAACTCAATGCTCTGGCTTCACCGCGAACCAATCCAGGAATGCGAGGAGTGGCTGCGATGACATTTGACATTACGTTTTTATGTGAGAGCATAACTCCCTTAGGAAGACCCGTGGTTCCCGAAGTGTAAATAATGGTCGCGAGATCTTCCGGTTTAACGGCTGCAGCTATTGTTTCAAGCTCAGCTTGACGATCCATAGACGCTCCCAAGTCGGTAACTTCGAACCAGTGCGGAATACCCTCATATTTTTCAAAGGTGTAGCACTTTTTCATTTTTTCACATTTGTCAATAACGTTGCTCACCTTTTGGTAGAGTTCATCGTTTGAGACAAAGCAGTAAATGCTTTCACTGTGATTGAAGATGTACTCGTAATCATCTTCGGTCATGGTCGGGTAGATCGGTACATCTACAGCTCCGATTTGAAGCAGTGCGTGGTCCATAATGTTCCACTCACATCTATTGTTATGAGAAATCAAAGCGACTTTATCGCCATGTTTGATTCCTAGCTCAAGCAGTGCACGGCTGGTTTTATCAATGGCATCTACAAATTCTTTAGTGCTGTACGATTTCCATTCACCATCTACTTTCGAGGTTAAAGAGAGCGCCATAGGAATGTGCTCAAGCTGGTACCTCGGGATATCGAATAATCTTGTGGGTTGATTCATGTTTGTGTTGTTGAGTGTCAAATGCGAGGATTCAAGATAGTAAAAATGTCCTATTGACACTTTACCTATTGGGCAACATATAACGATTTACCGTTAACGATAGTTCGCACCACTTTTGTTGTGGCACGTTGGTCATCACTTTCGTTCCAAAGATTGGCATTTAGGACGGTAAAGTTCGCGCGTTGGCCAACAGCAATAGTACCATAATCATTCTCTCCGAATGCGCTATACGCAGCGCCATGGGTCATGGCGGTGATGGCCATGCCAGGACTTACGCTTTGTTCAGGTAAGAATCCTTGCTCTGGCCAATTATTGGCGTCTCTACGGGTAGTCGCAGCAAAAAAGGTGGCGAGAGGGTCGATGTGTTCGATGGGGAAATCGGTCCCAAAAGCGACGCGGTCTCCAGCGGAGTTGAAGATCCTTAAATAACTGTAAGCATGATGAATACGTTCATGACCTAAGCGTTCCTCGGCCCAATACATATCACTCGTGGCGTGGGTGGGCTGAACCGAGGCAATGATGTTGGGGTGCGTGTAGTAGGTGCTGTCTTCAGGAGTCATGATTTGTGCGTGCTCTACTCGGAAGCGAAGATCTTGGTCTTTGGGTAAGTCTTGGAAACTTTCCAAAAGAATGTGATGTGCGCTATCCCCAATGGCATGGACGCACAATTGCCAATCATTTTTAACACAACGATCCCTCAATACATCTAACGCTTCGGGGCTGAGCAGTGGCAGGCCATAATGGTCCGGTAAATCATGGTAAGGATCGCGCAAAAGTGCACCACGCGAACCCAGTGCGCCGTCGAGATACGCTTTGACACTTTTTACCCGGAGCAGTGGCTTCTCAATTGGGCCTCTGGTTTCGAAGTACTGAAGGTCTTCCTCGTTATTGCTGATCATCGCGTTCACGAACAATTTGAAATGGCCTTCTTCTTGAAGGGAGTCCAAGAGGAGGATTTGATCTTTAGATAGACCGGCATCTGTCATCGCAGTGAGGCCATACTTTATCAAGCTATCTTGTGCTTGCAGCAACGCGGCGCGCCAAAATCGATTGCTCATATTAGGCACTTCTATCAATGTTTCTGCATTGTCGATTAATATGCCATCGATTACGGATCCACCGGAAATGCTGGTTTCATTCGTGATTGCAAATTCATCCAAAACAGCTTGGTTAACCCATGCGGCATGTCCGTCGATGCGGGTCATGTAAATCTTTACGTTTTCGAAATCCACCAAGTCGCTGGCTGTAGGGAACGTCTTTTCCGGCCAATCATTTTGGTCCCAGCCTCGCCCAATGATCCATTGTTCGTTTGGATGGAGTTCGATGTACTTAGCGATTCGTTGAATACATTCCTCCTTTGAGGATGCGCCGACGAGATTTACCGTACTCAATGTGCGTGCATAGCCAAAGAGGTGTCCGTGGGCATCGATAAATCCGGGATAGAGGTGTTGGCCGTTTAAGGAGACTTCTTCCTTTCCTTTGGGCACAATGGTATGCTGTGAAATATCAATAATCTCGGCGATTTTACCGTCGTTCACCCCAATCCAGTATTCCGAAGTTTCCAGGCCTTTGATTGCACTGGTTGGGCTATGTAATTTGAAGTCCTTTATTAGAACGTCAAACTCGGGCTCGGGAGCGCAACTTAGAAGACCGACCAAAAGAAGGAGGTTATAAACAAAGAATCGGCTAAAAGTGTGGGAAAGATTGCGCATGAATTTCAAATGTGTTGCTTTAAGAATCCCTAAATTTGCACAAATTCTTTTTTAAAATGAATAGCACATCAGTTGCCACTTTGGAACAAGCCCAAGAAATGGGCCTTCGTCCTGAAGAATTTGATTCCATCAAAGAGATACTTGGTCGTACGCCAAACTACCTAGAACTAAGCGTTTACGGAGTAATGTGGAGCGAACATTGTTCGTACAAAAACTCTATCGTATGGCTAAAAAAGTTGCCTAAAAAAGGACCACATATGTTGGTTGAGGCTGGAGAAGAAAACGCCGGGTTGGTAGATATCGGTGATGGCCTTGCATGTTGTTTTAAAATCGAATCTCACAATCACCCATCAGCCGTTGAGCCATACCAAGGTGCAGCAACTGGAGTTGGAGGTATCAACCGAGATATTTTTACCATGGGTGCCCGTCCAATTGCCCAATTGAACTCTTTACGTTTCGGCAAGCCGACTGAAGATCGTACAAAATGGTTGGTTAAAGGCGTAAGCAAGGGAATCGGCGATTACGGTAACTCGTTCGGTATTCCCATTGTAGGAGGTGAAGTATATTTCGACGAATGTTATCATCAAAATCCTTTGGTGAATGCCTTCTCCGCCGGGATTGTTGAAGTTGGGAAACAAATTTCTGCAACTTCGTCTGGAGTAGGCAATCCAGTGTTCATTGTTGGTTCAGCTACAGGTAAAGACGGTATCCACGGTGCTTCTTTCGCTTCGAAAGATCTCGACGAGGACAGTGCAGATGATATCCCATCGGTACAGGTGGGTGATCCATTCCAAGAAAAACTGTTGTTAGAGGCAACCATGGAACTTGCAACTACCGATGCCGTCGTAGGTATGCAGGATATGGGAGCTGCAGGTATTACTTGTTCAAGCTGTGAAATGTCAGCAGCAGGTGAACATGGGATGGACATTTGGCTAGATAAAGTTCCATTGCGTCAAGAAATGGAAGCTTGGGAAATACTTCTTTCAGAATCTCAAGAGCGCATGCTTGTTGTCGTTGAAAAAGGCAAGGAGCAAGTCGTACTAGATATCTTCGATAAGTGGGATCTTGAATGTGAAGAGATTGGTGTTGTAACGGAAGGCGGAACAGTGAATTATTACTGGGGCGACGAACTCGTTGGTTCATTGCCTGCTGAAAGCGCCGTTTTAGGAGGGGGAGCCCCGGTGTACCACCGAGAGTGGTCTGAACCTGCCTACTACCAAGAATACAAGCAATTCAGTATTGATAGCATTGAGCAACCAGCAGATTTGAAGGCAGTTGCTAAGCAAATGGTGGCACTACCAAATATTGCTTCAAAGCGATTCATCTACGAGCAATACGACAGCATGGTAGGTACTCGTAACATGACCACAAACGCACCGTCAGATGCGGGTGTTGTGAACATCAAAGGAACCGACAAAGCTTTGGCAATGAGCGTGGATTGTAACAGCCGCTACGTTAATGCAGATCCAGAGGTGGGTTGTGCAATCGCGGTGAGTGAAGCAGCACGTAACATTTCTTGTTCCGGCGGTATTCCTTCCGCAGTGACCAATTGTTTGAACTTCGGAAACCCATACAATCCAGAGGTATACTGGCAGTTCGTTGGGGCGATTAAGGGAATGAGTGCTGCGTGTGAGCGTTTCGAAACTCCAGTTACGGGAGGTAATGTGAGTTTCTACAACCAAACGCAAATTGGCGATAAAATCGAACCGGTATTCCCAACACCAACCATCGGAATGATTGGTGTCGTTGAAGACAAGAAGTTTGTGACGACTTTGGATTACAAATCTAAAGGCGATCTTATTTTTATGATCGGTTCAAACCACGACGATATTAGTTCATCTCAATATTTGGTGAACATCCACGGTGTTGAAAAGAGTTCTACACCACACTTCGACTTGGAGGAAGAGTATGCCAACCAAAAACAACTTCAAATGCTTATTCGCAAGGGCGCAATCAATAGTGCGCACGATGTAAGTGAAGGTGGGTTGTTCGTTGCATTGCTTGAAAAAGGTATGCCATCAGGACTTGGATTCGACATCACGCTTCCGGCAGAATTCCGCAAGGATGCTATTCTTTTCGGAGAAAGCCAAAGCCGTATTGTTGTGACCGTAAGTGAGGACAAGAAAGATGAGTTCATCGACTTGATGATGCTCAATGGATGTGACTTTGACTTATTGGGTCATGTGACCAAAGGAAGTATACGAATCGATGATGAGGATTGGGGTACAGTGGGCGATTACAAATCCACCTACGACAATGCTCTTGGTGAAATCCTTACCAAGTAATAAAATAGCATTGTTAAAATTTAGGACGGCTTCCACGAGAGTGGAGGCCGTTTTTATTAGAGTTTTAATCCAACTCCCGCAAATACCCATGGCTGTATTCTATCCCGTATATAGGGTTTAGAAGACTGCTGTATTTCAATTTTCGCGATAATATCGTTGGTAATGTCGATTTGTGCTGAGGCTCCAGCGATGATACCAGCGGGAATATTTAGATTGTGAATGTGTCCAATGATCCCAATCGATGGGTGAATAGAAATATAATCGTCAATATTTAGCCGATAAGAAACGCCAAGTGATTGCCAATCCATTGCACTTGGATGCCTGAAAATATAACCTAGGTCTGTAGCGACCTTCAATTCTATTCCCAATGGGGAGGTTGTTGTTGAATATCTATTCAATTGCAATATTGAATGGTGGGAGCCGAAAAGTGCAAAAGCTTGGTATTCGGGTTTGTTTCGTTTCGAATTAACAATACCTCTTGGATTTACTTCTTTTGGAAGTTTAACCCCAATTAACACTTGTAGGCTTGGTGCAAAACTTGATTTTATTTCTCTCGGAATCGACCCCATCAATGCCACCCCACTGTATAAGTTTCTATTGATAAGGTAATGATATCCAACTCTAGCTGTGATATCGAAATTCAAATCGTCTTGAAATTTAAATAGGTAGCCGGCCTCTAAATTTATTGAAGATCTCCTATCAACGTTGATGTTGTTACTCAATCCTATAAACTGACTATTAGACGCTATTGAATCGGAAAAGTTGGTAACTGATGCAAATGTTGCGCTGGTAGAAGGATTAAAAGGAATGCGAAGGGTTGCATTTGATTCATAATATCCTGGCGCAACTTCAATTTGAAACAAATACGGATCTAGACCCTTTTTAAAGTTTATTTGCCCAAATGATAAGATGGGTAGTACTGCAATAATGAAGGATATTAGACCTTTCAAAGCTTTGGTTTAAATGGTTTTGCTGAACGCAAAGTAACGAAAAAACACAATGGCTGGTTGAGATTTTCACCCAAAGAAGTATTGCGCCAGTCGAAACGTATTGGCATGTGCTTCAACTATGGTTTTTATCTCTGG
>Ga0255756_1000370_pt1 | contig 55267 bp, 51 predicted proteins | sample 011ome_20_FD_179956 | JGI IMG/M metagenome (GOLD analysis project Ga0255756, IMG submission 179956) | Coastal salt marsh microbial communities from the Groves Creek Marsh, Skidaway Island, Georgia - 011509CT metaG (version 2) | ecosystem: Environmental > Aquatic > Marine > Intertidal zone > Salt... | reverse complement strand
GCGTGGCGACGTCACCGAGAGTGTGATAGACCGCAGTCCTGCCCATCATCGCTGAGACCGAAGCCAGTGGCATTGATGTGGAGCAGTCGCCAATTGCGTAGACGTTTGCTCTTGAGGTTCTAGCCACCTTATTTACAACCACGTGCCCGGTGTCGTTTAGAACTATGCCTGCCTCTTCTAAATTCAGGCCTTGGGTGTTTGGGATGGCGCCGACCGCCATTAGGCAGTGCGATCCTGTCAGGGTGGTTCCGTCGGCAAGCTCCACCTCAACCGCTTGACCTGTGTTCTTGACACTCTTTGCGCGGGCGTTCCTAAGCAGGTTCATTCCGCCAGTCGTGAAGACTTTTTCAAGTAGCTCGGCTGCATCAGAATCGTTTCCTGGCAGCACTTTGTCTCTCGATGAAACCAAGGTCACTTTTGATCCCAGCTGCAGGTATGCGGAGGCAAACTCTGCTCCTGTTACGCCAGATCCGACCACGATCATGTGCTCAGGTAGCTCCTCAAGATTGTAGAGCTGCTTCCAATTTAGAATTCTCTCGCCGTCAGTTCTTGCGTCGGGAAGCTCTCTAGGGGAAGCTCCTACCGCCACGATGATTGTCTTGGCCTCGATGCGTTCGCTCTCGCCACCAGCCGAAGGCTCGACCACCACGTGATGGTTACCGTCTAGGTGTCCCCGCCCGTCAATAATGCGGACCCCATCCTCGACAAGTGCCTCTCTCATGTCCTGAGATTGGTCCTGGGCGAGCGAGAGAAGTCTTTGGTTCAGAGTCTTTAGGTCAACCTCGACGTGCGGGTTAACCCTCTTGCCTTCTACCGAGAATTCAAGTCCCAGACTCTGTGCCACAGCTACGCGCTGCGCTGCCTCCGCGGTTGCAATCAAAGTCTTTGAGGGGACGACATCGGTAAGGACAGCATTACCGCCAACGCCTCGCTCCTCGATGAGGATTACCTCTGCATCTAGTTGGGCTGCGGTGCGAGCGGCCTCGTAGCCCCCTGGGCCACCACCAATAATTACGACGCGATGCTTTGACCCAAGTTTGTTTACCACCGGACCATTGTCCCGCAATTTTGGCTGGCGCCAGCACAACTAGACTTGAAAGTTATGGTTCATCCACTCAATGTCGAGGGCGTAGACCCTTTTGAATTTGCCCAGCGGGCAGCAGACCAAATAGCGCAGAAGACCTCGGTTGAGCACCACGACATCGCTCTGACCCTCGGGTCTGGTTGGTCGAAAGCCGCCGATCTCATCGGCGAAACCATCGCCGAAATTCCAGCAAACGACATCGCCGGCTTCCACAAGCCTGCCGTTGCCGGCCACATCGGCACAATTCGCTCCATCAAGCTCCCCAGCGGTAAGCACGCGCTAATCATTGGTGCCAGAACCCACTTCTATGAAAATCACGGTGTCAGAGCAGTTGTGCACTCCGTAAGAACCGCTGCCAAAACCGGTGCAAAGATCATGGTGCTCACCAATGGTGCCGGGGGTATCCGTCCTGAGTGGGACGGTGGAGCAGCGGTGTTAATCTCCGACCACATCAACCTCACAGCGTCCAGCCCGCTGGAGGGTGCGAACTTTGTCGACCTCACGGACCTCTACTCCTCGAGACTTCGAGGGCTCGCCAAAGAGGTCGATGCTTCCCTGGACGAGGGTGTTTATGTCCAGTTCCGAGGCCCCCACTACGAAACTCCCGCGGAGGTCCAGATGGCAAAGAAGATGGGCGGCGACATCGTGGGTATGTCAACAGCTCTCGAGGCAATAGCTGCCAGAGAGTCAGGCATGGAGGTCCTTGGTATGTCGCTGATTACAAACCTCGCAGCCGGTGTCCAGAAGACGCCTCTGAGTCACGAAGAGGTTATTGCCGCTGGCAAGGCGGCAGAGGCGAAAATCTCCAAACTGCTAGCAGAGATAGTCACCAAGCTCTAAATGAATCATCTCGAAGCCGCAAGGTCTTGGCTAGCTCAGGATCCCGACCCCAAAACAAGGGCCGAGCTCGAAGAGCTCATTACTAAGCAGAGCCTTGCTGAGTTAGAAGACAGGTTCTCCACCACCTTGCAGTTTGGAACAGCCGGACTCAGAGGGGAGCTTGGAGCTGGTCCAAACCGGATGAACCGTGTCGTGGTGGCAAGAGCTGCAATGGCGATTGCCAAGTTTCTAAAAAACAACTTAGCCACCTATCAAACCAAGGACTCTGAGCTACTAGTCGTGATTGGTTACGACGGCCGAGAGAACTCGGAGGTGTTTGCAAAGGACAGTGCCGGAATCATTTCAGCTCAGGGGATTAGGGTCGTGCTCTTTGACTCCATGGTTCCAACACCTGTCGCTGCGTTCACCGGTAAAAAATTGGGTGCCAGTGCGACCATCATCGTGACCGCAAGCCACAACCCTCCGCGCGATAACGGCTACAAGGTCTACCTCGGCGGCCCAAATGGTGGTTCTCAACTAGTCCCTCCCCAAGATGCCGAGATTGCCGAGGAAATTGCCGAGGTCGCCGAAAGCTTTACTTTCGACGAAATCCCCCAGTTTGGAAACTACGAGCTTGCGGGCAGTCAAGCTATCGACAGCTACATTCAAAGGGCCTCCGAACTGGTTGAAGCGCACGACGAGCGAAGAAAGAACCTCCGGATTACCCACACTGCTCTTCACGGAGTGGGCTGGCGGGTTGTCAGCGAACTGTTTTCCGGGCTTGGCTTTGAGCTAACTCCGGTTTCCAAGCAGATGGATCCAGACCCTAAGTTTCCAACTGTCAGCTTCCCAAACCCTGAAGAGCCTGGTGCTATGGATCTGGCCTTTGAACACGCAACTGCAACTTCCAGTGAGCTCATACTTGCCAACGACCCGGACGCTGATCGCCTGGCGGTTGCGGTTCCCGAAGGAGACGGCTGGAGGATGCTTACCGGCGATCAGGTCGGGCTAATTCTTGCTGAGTTGTGCGCAAAAGGCGCAACCGCCGGCAACCTCGCAAACTCAATAGTCTCTGCAGATATCTCTAATCTCGCAAAATCTCATTCGCTTGGCTATCGGCAGACCCTGACTGGTTTCAAGTGGATATCTAAGGTGCCGGATCTCGTCTACGGATATGAGGAAGCCCTCGGCTACTGCGTCGACCCTAAATACACCCCAGACAAAGACGGCATCAGTGCAGCCCTTCTGATTGCACAGCTCGCAGTTGAGCTAAAGGCTCAAGGCTCAAACCTTTCTGAGTATCTGGCTGAACTATTAGACCGCTATGGCCACATCGCAACCTCGCAGGTTTCGATTAGGGTCACAGATCTTTCGGTTATCTCAACGACCATGGCAAACCTCAGGCGACTGCCATCGACGGATTTCTCTGGCTCGCGGCTAGAAACCGAGGACCTTCTAAACGCCGAAAACCCGACTGACGCGTTAGTTATGACAGGCGGCGGAGCAAAGCTGATATTCAGACCAAGCGGAACCGAGCCGAAGCTCAAGTGCTATTTGCAATTCCAGGGTGACAGCGCGGCATCGGCAGCTTCTGGTCTCGAAAGGCTTCGAGAGTTCGCTAGCGGCCTTCTTGATGACGCTCAACAAAGCGTTTGATGCTCTCGGGAATCGGCAGAGACTGCGACTCAACATCTGCCGGAATTATTTCTCCGACACCTCTCTTTAGCGGCACAATCCCCGCCCAGTAGCCGAGATTCATGTCCTCCTCCGGGTCATCGACCTCGTTCACCGAGATCTTTACGGAGGCCTCGTCCAGCTTCACCGCAACGATGATTGTCGCGGCAGCTTCCTTCTTGGTCATCGGCCTAGCCTCAGCTACGCGGCCAGGAATCAGCGAGTCGCTAATTAGATCCAGGGCTGCAAGTTTTTCATCGTCCTCCAAGAGCCTCGCCGTGCCAAAGATTACGGCGGAGCGATAGTGCATACCTGAGTTGAAGTTACTTCTTGCCACCTTGAGAGCATTTAGCTCCGTGATGCTCACGCAAACGCTTGGATTATCTGCAAGCAGCCGCATGAGCCTGGAGCCGGAAGAGCCGTGCAAAAAGAGGGTGTCGTGGTTTCTGCCGTATGTCATTGGAATGACAAGCGGCATGCCCTCCTCCACAAGCCCGACATGGGCGACGAGATTCTCATCGATTACTGAGTGCAGATCTGAAAGTTCGAAGGAGGCTTTATAGGGAAGTCTTTTGAGTTCGGTTCTACTACTTTGTCCAAGCTGGCTCATCCCAAGATGCTAGCCGACTGAGACGAAAAGCTTCTCTTCCAATTCGGCCAGATCAAAGATGTTCTTCACGACGATTACTTCGCTCGCAACAACCGTTAGGAGATCCGCAACCTCCGGAGTCGCGATGACGACCTGGGCTTCGATCTCGCCGGTCAACACGCTATCCACGGTTACAGCGCAAACCTCGGCCTCCACCTCTAGACGACTGAGCACCTTGTCTACGTTGGCTTTGAGCAAGACAGACGTACCAGTCCCTGCTCCGCACACTGTGTAAATAAGCACATCTAATACAAGCAGCTAAATGCGATTTTTATGCCCGCTCCGATAAGAGTAAACACACTGTTCACCTTGGTCTCAGGCGCGCGCGAAACCCAACTCAATCATGTCCATGAGTTCCTCGCGCTCTGGAAGACCCTGAAAGGCTGCCTGAGCTGCATTTAGCTGGAACTGCTCTAGGTCTGCGATGGTGTAGCCAAAGGTGTCGACCAGAATCTCAAGCTCCCTTGTGAGGCTCGTGCCGCTCATCAGGCGGTTGTCGGTGTTCACAGTCACCTTGAAGCCGAGGTCGTAGAGAACGTCAAATGGGTGATCCCCCATCGTGTCCCCCATCATCGCAAAAGCCCCGGTCTGAAGGTTTGAAGAGGGAGAGGTCTCGAGAACAATCTCGCGATCGTGGACCCACTGGGCCACGGGTCCCAAAACAACCAGATCGGTGTCACCCTCTGTGCGTGAGAACATGATGTCCTCAATTAGACGCACACCGTGGCCTAGCCTGAGCGCTCGACCAGAGACAATTGCGTCTTTGATGGACTCGACTCCGTCAGCCTCGCCCGCGTGAACTGTGACGGGAAAGAGCTCCGAGGCCAGATAGTCGAAAGCAACCTTGTGTCTTGATGGCAGAAAGCCCTTTTCGGCGCCTGCAATGTCAAAACCGACTACACCGTTATTGCGGTGTCGGACTGCTAGCTCTGCAATCTCAAGGCCTCGGTCCGCATGGCGCATTGCGGTAACAAGCTGCCCAGTTCGGATGAAGCCGCCGCGGTCGCTAATCTCTTCCATTGCTCGCTCGAGACCATCCTGCACGGCCTCCACGGTTTCATCTAGCGAGAGCCCTCCAGCAAGGTGCTGCTCAGGGGCCCAACGCAACTCACCGTATATGACGCCGTCTTCTGCAAGGTCCATGACCGACTCATAGGCGACCCTCTCAAGACCCTCCCGGGTCTGCATAACAGCAACTGTGTGATCAAAGGCCTCGAGGTACTTCACAAGCGAGCCGGAGTTACACACCTCTGAAAACCAATTCGCCAGGTCTACAGCCGACTCGGCGGGGAGTTTGTGGCCCACACCATCTGCCAGTTCAACAATTGTCTGAGGTCTCAGTCCACCATCAAGGTGGTCGTGCAAAGAAATCTTGGGTAGCGACTGAATGTCCAATGGGGTCCTAACTAACTCGCCCGAGAATCATCTCGCGCTTCGGTGGGGCTTGCTGAGAAAAATCAACGGCACTGGAGGCCAATTCGATTGCCCTCTCGAACTTCTCAGGAGTGTCAGTGTAGAGGGTCATCAGGGCATCGCCCTCTTCGATTGCGTCGCCCAGCTGTGCATGCAGCTCAACACCTGCCCCAAACTGAACCGCGTCCTCCTTACGCTCTCTGCCGGCACCCAGGCGCCAGGATGCGACGCCGACAGCTAGCGCATCCAGACGGGAAATAAAGCCGGATCCGTTCGCGCGGATGGTGTGGAATTCTTTGGCCTTAGGTAGCTCAGCGTCTAAGTCCCCGCCCTGGGCCGAGATCATCTTCCGGAAGACGTCCATGGCCTTCCCATTTTGAAGGTTCTCCGCGGGGTCGATGTCCGAGATGCCGCTGTGTGCAAGCATCTCCTTTGCCAGCTCCACCGTAATCTCGATCACGTCCGCTGGGCCACCGCCAGTCAGCACCTCAATGGACTCCTCAACCTCCAGGGCATTACCAATCTTGAGGCCAAGCGGGGTGGACATATCGGTCAGCAGCGCTGAGGTCTTGACCCCAGCATCCTGTCCAATCTGCACAAGGGTCTTAGCCAGCTCGCCGGCTCTATCGAGAGTCTTCATGAATGCCCCTGAACCCACCTTTACATCCAGGACCAGAGCTGAGGTGCCCTCGGCAATCTTCTTGCTCATGATTGATGAGGCGATGAGAGGAATCGCCTCGACCGTTCCCGTAACATCTCGCAGTGCATACAGCTTCTTATCAGCAGGCGCCAACCCGCTGCCCGCCGCACAAACCACAGCCCCAACCTCGGCGAGCTGACTGTAAAGCTCTGTATTCGAAAGGCCTGCCTGCCAGCCCGAAATAGCCTCCAGCTTGTCCAGCGTGCCACCGGTGTGCCCCAGGCCCCTGCCGGACAGCTGAGGGACCGCAACTCCGTAAGATGCCACTAGCGGCGCCAGCGGCAGGGTTATTTTGTCCCCGACACCTCCGGTTGAATGCTTGTCCGCAGTGGGCTTCGAGAGTCCCGAGAAATCAAGGCGCTCACCCGAAGCGATCATTGCCATCGTCAGGTCAAGAATCTCCCTGCGCTCCATGCCATTGAGCAATATGGCCATTGCCATTGCAGACATCTGCTCGTCAGCAACCACGCCCTTTGTATAGGCATCGACAAGCCAGTTGATTTCATCGGTGCTGAGTACCTCGTGCTCACGCTTTTTGATGATCAGCTCGACCGCGGAAAAACTCATCGATTCAGATCCTCAGGTCCGAAGGCCTCTGGCAGCACCTCTTGAATTGTCTTGATTCCAACCGTTGTCTGCAGAAGCATTCCCTCTGAAGAGTGCTCGTATAACAGCTGCCTGCACCTGCCGCAGGGCATTAGGGGCTCGCCGTTTCCGTCAACACAGGCAAACGCGGCGAGCTTGCCACCACCGGTGCGAAAGAGCTCGCTAACCAGCGAGCACTCAGCACATAGACCCAAGCCGTAGGACGCGTTCTCTACGTTTGCTCCGCTGATAATTCGGCCGTCGGTTGTGAGAGCGGCAGCCCCCACCGGGAACTTGGAGTAGGGGGCGTAGGCCTTAGCCATTGCGGCCTTTGCTACATCAGTTAGCTCTGCCCAGTCGATCTCCACAATTACCCCTTCGTATATGGAATTGCGAGCGCCTTCGGCGGTCTGGATTGGCCTACAAAACCGACCACGGCAATGATGGTGACGATGTAGGGAACCATCGTGATGAAGTCGGTTGGAATACCAGGGCTCACCTGGTTCGCCCAGACCCTCAGAATGATTGAGAAGCCGAATAGCAGTGCAGCAAGTGCTGCGGAGATTGGGTGCCAGCGGCCGAGAATAACAACAGCGAGAGCAATAAATCCGAAGCCACCAGCCATCTCCCGGCCGAAGGCCCCAGCGTTTCCAATTGTTAGCGCCGCGCCTCCCAGACCTGCCGACATGCCGCCGAGAGTCACCCACCAAAACCGTGTTCTGCCGACGTTGATGCCTACCGTGTCGGCAGCTAGCGGGTGTTCGCCGACTGCTCGGGCGCGCAGACCCAGCTTGGTCTTGAAGAGTATGAAGTAGAGCGTCGGGACAAAGATGAGCGCTGCGAAGACGGTGATTCGGTTCTCGAATATCACAGGGCCAATTACCGGAATGTCGCTCAAGAATGGAATCTTGATGATGTCTAGAGTGCCAGGGAAATTCACGTTCTCGCCGTCCTCTGTAAGCCACTGCTGGTAGAGGAAGTTGGTTATTCCAATCATCAGCACATTTAGGACGACACCAACGATGATCTGCTGGGCCAGGTACTTTATGGCAAACACCGCGAGCACCATTGAAACAAGAGCCCCGCCTATCATGGCGCTGGCCAGGCCAAAGAAGAAGTTGTCAGTAATCGAGGAAACTACCGCCGCCATGAATGCACCGGTCAATAACTGTGCTTCAATCGCGATGTTAGTCACTCCGACTCGCTCACACATCAAGCCGCCCATGGCACCCAGCATGATTGGGACGGCCAAGACCAAGGCTGTTCCAACAATGAAGGTCACGGGAACGCTGTTGCCCGAAGCCAGCCAACCAAGAAGCGCAACAACTCCGATTGCCCCGTAAATGACCGAGACCCAAAGTGGAGTCTTACGGTTCTTGAGAGCAAAACTCAGGGCATATCCGGCAATGGCAAGCATCAGGATGCCAGCTACCCACCCCAGAGCCGAAGAACCGACGGTCATTGCAGGCAATTGAATGACATCGACTCGGCGGGAAATCTCAAATACAGTCTCGCCTTCTCGCCCCAGTATTCCAAAGAACACCAGCACAAGCGCACCGATGCCAGCCATCGTGATTGGCGACTTAAACCCAACTCGCTCCTCTTTTGCTAGCTGCAGCTGGCTCATTTGGCACCCCCTTTCCTAAAGAGTCTTTGTCGAATGTTTGCAAGGGCAGAGGAAGTCTGAGGTGGTGGAAGTCTGAAGAGCATTCGAATTAGCGGAGGCGCTGCAATGAACAGCACGATCGCCCCTTGAACAATTCCAAGCACCTCGGGCGAAACTCCGAGCACCTGCATTGATGGGGCCCCGGCTTTGAAGGCACCGAATAACAAGCCTGCGAGCAGAATGCCCGGAGCATTTGAACCGCCCAGCAAGGCCACAGTAATGGCATCAAACCCAATTCCCGCGTGGGCAGAAGGTGTAACACCTATCGCGGTTCCAAGCGACTGATTCGCAGCCGCAACACCAACAAAGGCAGCTGATAGGCCCATAGCAAGAATGTAGGTGCGCTCAACGCTCACTCCGGCAGAACGAGCAGCATCGGGATTGTGTCCAACCATTCGTAGCCTGAATCCAATCGTGGATCGCTCCATCAACCACCAGAAGACAAATACTGCAATCAAGGCCAGAATGATGCCCCAGTGGAGGTTAAATTCATCACCTAATAGCTTCGGCAGAAGTGCAGTCTCGGCTGCAGGATCAGCCTTCGGGTTTCCTGTTGCTCGCTCCTCCTGCAAGAGAGCAGGATCGCGCATCAAGAAGGTGAAGAAGTAGAGCATTATGTAGTTAAACATGATGGTCAGGATGACCTCGTGCGCGCCCGTTCGTGCTTTCAGGAAACCGACAAACGCCCCGAGGAGCGTTGCTCCCACCACACCGGCGACTATCGCCACGATGGTGTGGATTACGAAGGGAAGTTCCAGCCTGGTGGCAACGAAGGTTGCGAAGATCATGCCCGAGATGAGCTGGCCAGTTCCACCGATGTTGAACAATCCGACTCGGAAGGTGAGGCCAATTCCGAGGCCTGCCAAGATAAGGGGTGCGCCCAGTCGAAGCGTCTCAGTAAGTGGGCGAATGGCCTTTTCAAAAGTCTCTGCGTCACCGTTGAAGATTGCCCCTCGGATGAGCGCACCATAGCCCTCGCTCACGACAGCGATTGCGGCTCCAAAGGCGTCCCCGGGACGCGAGAAGAAGTACCCCAAAGACTCGATGAATGCCTTGTCAGAACCGATCATGAAAAGGGCTCCAACCAAGAAGCCAAGGATGATAGAGAGCACTGTACGGGTGAAGCCGCCCGAGAGAATCTCTTTCAGTGCTTGCGAAAAGCGGTCTGGTGATTCGCTCATGCTGTTACTCCCGCCATTAGCTTCCCTAACTGCTCTCTCGAGGTGTCGGGATTGACAATGTCAATAATCTTGCCTCGATACATGACAGCGATTCTGTCTGCTAAAGCCAGCACCTCATCTAGTTCTGTGGAGACTAAGACAACGGCCTTGCCCTTATCGCGCTCAGCCACGATACGTTCGTGGATGAACTCGATTGAGCCAACATCAACGCCCCTAGTGGGCTGCGACGCGACAAGAAGGTCTACGTCTCTTGAGAGCTCTCTTGCAACAACAACCTTCTGCTGGTTACCGCCGGAAAGTTTGCCAGCTGGAGTCTCGGCCGAGGGAGTCCTCACATCAAATTCCTTGACAAGCTGCTCTGCTATTTCTCTCCGTGCTTGAAAGTTGATGTTTATGCCGTTTGTAAATCTTGATTTGTAGGACGAGTTGATCATCATGTTCTCTGCGATGGTGAAAGCGGCTACGAGCCCATCAGTGGTCCGGTCCTCTGGGATGTAGCCCACGCCATGCTCAAGAACATCTCGCACCGAATCATCGGTAATTTCTTCGCCCTTGAAGCTGATCTTCCCAAAGCCCGTCAATGCAGATCTCAGGCCCATGATGGCCTCTGCAAGTTCCGTCTGGCCATTACCCTGCACGCCTGCGATCGCAAGTATCTCGCCTGACCTCACTTCGAAGCTAACTCCGTCAACAGCGCGTTGACCCCTATCGTCCAAGACAGCAAGGTTCTCGACGCTCAGAACAGCATCGCCGGCCTGCTTTGAACTTTTCTCCACTGTGAGCCCGACTTCACGACCCACCATCATGGAGGCAAGTTCAGAGGTTGAGGCATCAGGCTTTGCGCTGCCAACAACCTTGCCCAAACGAATTACGGTGATCTTGTCGGCCACAGCCTTCACCTCGCGAAGCTTGTGAGTGATGAATACGATTGATGTCCCACTCGAAGCCAATTGCCTCATGATTTCCATCAGCTCATCGGTTTCCTGCGGGGTCAAGACGGCAGTCGGCTCGTCAAGGACCAACACCCTGGCATCCCTGGAGAGTGCCTTAATGATTTCCACCCTCTGCTGCACGCCGACAGGAAGATCTTCAACGAGAGCATCGGGGTCGACATTGAACCCAAAGCGCTCGGAAATATCTACCACGCGTTTTTTTGCCTCAGCTATGTCGAGAGCACCTAGAGCCTTAGTTGGCTCCTGACCCAGGGCAACATTTTCCGCCACGGTAAAGACAGGGATCAGCATGAAGTGCTGGTGCACCATCCCGATGCCGGCTTCCATAGCATCGCCGGGTCCGTCAAAGCTTTGAGGTTTGTCATCCAGCAGGACCTCACCCTCGTCGGCGTCGTAGAGGCCGTAGAGAACGTTCATGAGGGTGGACTTGCCGGCACCGTTTTCGCCTAGCAGGGCATGAATCTCCCCGGGCTCTACGACAAGGTCAATCGCGTCGTTGGCGACGAGTGTGCCGAAGCGCTTTGTGATTCCGCGCAGTTCTAATTTCAATTGAGCACTCCTTTGTGCGAACACTCTATTTTGGCAAAGAAAAGGGCCGCAGTTTTACCTGCGGCCCCCTTCGCATAAATTGCCAGGTGATTTAGGCCTTAGGGTCTACCTCACCTGCGATGATGCCGGCCTCTAGCTCAGCTAGACGAGCCTTGGTGGCGTCATCAATCATTGCGTCAAACTCGTAGAACGGGCTCAGACCGGTTCCACCGTTTGCCAGGGTTCCAACGTATGCGTCGCCGTTGAATGCTCCACCAGCGGAAAGCTCGGCAACGATGTCGTAGACAGCGTTGGTCATGCGCTTCTCAGCTGAGGTCAGCACTAGGTCTGCATACTCTGGACTGGTAAGTGCTACATCCTTGTCAACACCAACCATGACACCAGCAATGCCGGCCTCCTTGATTGCCTCGGAGACTGCACCGAACTGGTCACCACCAACTGGGAATACGACGTCAGCACCAGCGTTGATCTGGGCGGCAGCGATTGCCTTGGAAGTTCCGGAGTTTGGAACGAAGTCACCGATGAAGTCACCTGTCATCGCAACTGGGTCCCAGCCGACAACAGTTACCTCAACGCCGTTGTCCTTACCCCATGCCATTGCTCCGTAGTAGAAGCCGTCCATGAAGTCAGTAACAGCAGGGATCTGAACTCCACCGTAAGTACCAACAACCTTGGTTGTTGAGTAGGCAGCGGATGCGTAACCAGCTAGGTAGCTGGACTCAGCCATGTTGTAGACAACTGGCTTCAGGTTTGCGTTGCCCTCTGACCAACCATCGATGGTCACAAAGCTCATGTCTGGGTTTGCTGCAGCAATTGCGTTGACGTCAGCAACCAGGTTGAATCCAACAGCGAATGTGATGTCGCAAGCCTGGTCAACCATTGCCTGAAGGTTTGGCTGGAAGTCTTCAGCGGAGTTCGACTCTGCCTCGGCAATCTGTGTGCCTAACTGGGTCTCTGCCATTACTAGGCCGTCATACACGGACTCGTTGAATGACTTGTCGTTCCAGCTACCCTCGTCAGAGACGGCGCAGGCTAGGTAATCAATAGTTTCGGCAGCTGGTTCTTCGGTTGCAGTTGCAGTTGCAGTGCTGGTCGCGGCCGGCTCTTCCTCTGGTGCTGCGGCGCAGCCCGAGAGAACAAGTGCGGATGCGCCCAGAAGAGCGAATGCTGCTGATGCATTCTTTAGCTTCAAGGTTTCCTCCTGAATGAGATGAAAGTGGCACCTAATTAGGTGCCGAGTTGACAAAACTCTACTCCGCAAACTCTGGGCAAACCGCCGGAAAACTCAGATTTATCAATCTGAGATGTTTAGAGAAGTTCGGAGTGTCCGGATTCGCGCAAGGAGTCCACAAGGCTCTTTACTTTTTGAGCGTGCTCCTTACTGGTTACGAGCAGCGCATCAGCGGTGTCGACGACGATTACGTCCTCCAGTCCTATAAGGGCAACAAGCCTGCCGGTGTCGCTCACGAGGATACCGCTGGAGGAATCGGATAGCACCCGCGCCGAACCTAGAACTGCAAGGTGTCCCTTACGACCCTGCGACTGCAACTCTGCGATGGCCGCGAAGTCGCCAACGTCATGCCACTCGAAATCCCCGGGGACTACCGCGACGTCCCCGTCGCGGGCAGCAGGTTCTGCGACGGAGTAGTCGATTGCAATCTTTGTGAGGGTGGGCCAGATCTTTTCCATGGCCGGATCACGTTGGTCGGTGTCCCAGACCTTTGCCAGTTCAATCACGCCGCTGTGGATAGTGGGCTGCGTCTTAGCCAGGATTTCCAACAACTTTGCGGCGGGAGCGATGAACATGCCAGCGTTCCAGAGGTAGTCGTCGGTTGTCACATAGCGACGGGCAGTTGCAATGTCCGGCTTCTCGACAAACTCCAAGACCTCGCAGGCTGTGTCGGTTGCAAGTCGCTTGCCCTTCTTTATATACCCGAATGCAACCGATGCCTCGGTTGGCCTGAGGCCTATTGTCACGATTTTTCCTGTCGCTGCGACCTTCACTGCCTCTTCGACGGTCTTGCGAAATGCCATTGCATCATTGATGACATGGTCCGCTGCAAATGATCCAATGATCACATCAGGCTCGCGCTGGGCGAGAACTGCAGCAGCAAGCGCAATTGCCGCTGTTGAATCTCTTGGCGATGGCTCCAAGATGACATTCGAAAAGTCAAGATCAGGGAGTTGATCGGCAACTGCTCTTGCATGCACGTCGCCAGTGACGACCATTGTGCGACCGGCCGCAAGTGGCTGCAGGCGGTCCCAAGTGTCCTGCAGCAAGGTCTGACCATTGCCAGTTAGGTCATGCAGAAATTTCGGGGCGTTTGCCCTAGACATTGGCCAAAGCCTGGAGCCAATTCCGCCGGCTGGAATAACAGCAAAAAATCTCTGCATTTCTGCTTTTTCGGAATCCATAGCCTTCTCACCCTAGATGTTTCGAAGTGTTTACAAAAGAGTACCTTCGGCTCGGTTACACTTAAGGCACCAATTGACCTATTTCCATGGAGGAACCCTTGGCTTCGATGCCCGCAGGAACTCTTTACCGAGGCAAGGTTGGTATGTGGTCGTGGGTTTTGCACCGCATCACCGGCGTCGGAATCTTTTTCTTTTTGCTGGTTCACGTTCTCGATACCGCTCTGGTCCGCGTTAGCCCGGAGGCCTACAACGTAGTTATCGAGTCCTACAAGACCCCGATCATTGGCATTTCCGAACTTGGGCTAGTTGGTGCCATCCTTTTTCACGGCCTAAACGGGCTACGTGTGATTGCAGTGGACTTCTGGTCCAAGGGCACCAAGTACCAGAACGTGATGTTCTGGGCGGTAATGGTTATCACGGTGGTTTCTGTGGCGGCATTTACTCCGCTGCACCTGGCAAGAGTGTTTGGGCACTAGGGGGTAGTCATGGCCGTAATTATCGAAACACCTAACCCTCCGAGAACTCGCAAGCAGGCGAACTGGGAGAAGTACGGCTGGCTCTTCATGCGAGTCTCCGGTCCACTGCTAATTGTCTTGATCTTCACTCACCTGGTCGTAAACCTTGTGGTTGGCGATGGAATCAAAGCCATCGACTTTGCTTTCGTGGCAGGTAAGTGGGCGGACCCGTTCTGGCAGGTCTGGGACATGGCGATGCTCTGGTTGGCATTGATCCATGGCACTAACGGCATGCGCACCATCGTCAATGACTACGTTGAAAAAGAAGCCCTGCGTAAGGGACTTGTGACCACGCTCTGGGCGGTTGGTGGGCTGCTTATCCTGCTGGGAACCCTCGTAATTTTTACCTTCGATCCATGCCCCGCGGGAGCTGCAGCAGAGCTGCTCCCCTCATTCTGCCCAGCGAACTAAAAAGGAACTTTTCTTTGAGCTCTTCTGACAACGTCACCTATCACTCGCACGACGTCATCATTGTTGGCGCCGGCGGAGCTGGAATGCGCGCCGCAATTGAGGCCGGTGGTGAAGCGAGCGTTGCCGTAATCTCAAAGCTGTTCCCAACACGCAGCCACACCGGAGCCGCTCAGGGCGGCATGGCGGCGGCTCTTGCAAACGTTGAGGAGGACAGCTGGGAATGGCACACCTTTGACACCGTGAAAGGCGGCGACTACTTGGTAGACCAGGACGCTGCAGAGATTCTGGCCAAGGAATCGGTGCAGGCGGTAATCGACCTAGAGAACATGGGCTTGCCTTTCAACAGAACACCTGACGGCAAGATCGACCAGCGAAGGTTTGGCGGTCACACCAGAGACCACGGCAAGGCTCCGGTTCGAAGAAGCTGCTATGCGGCCGACCGGACTGGCCACATGATTCTGCAGACTCTCTACCAAACCTGTGTGAAGCTCGGCATCGAGTTCTACAACGAGTTCTATGTGTTGGACCTGGTTATGAACGACGGGAAGCCAGCCGGTGTTGTTGCCTACGAACTGGCCACCGGAGAGATTCACGTTTTCGCGGGCAAGTCCATCGTCTTTGCGACCGGGGGTTTCGGAAAGATCTACAAGACCACCTCCAACGCCCACACCCTCACAGGTGATGGCGTTGCTATTGCCTTCCGCAGGGGCATTCCACTGGAGGACATGGAGTTCTACCAATTCCACCCAACCGGTCTTGCTGGGCTCGGCATCCTGCTGAGTGAGGCCGCCAGAGGCGAGGGCGGAATTCTACGAAATGCTTCGGGTGAAAGATTCATGGAGCGTTACGCGCCGACAATTAAAGACCTCGCACCAAGAGACATGGTGGCAAGAGCAATGGCGAACGAGGTTCGTGAGGGCCGTGGTGCCGGGCCAAACAAGGACTACGTGCTTTTGGACCTTACCCACCTCGAGCCGGCCGTTATTGACGCAAAGCTTCCAGACATTACTGAGTTTGCAAGAACATACCTGGGTGTGGAGCCCTACACCGAGCCGGTGCCGGTGTTCCCAACAGCCCACTACGCAATGGGTGGCATCCCCACCAACATCAAGGCGGAGGTCCTTAGCGACAACGACACAGTTATCCCCGGGCTCTATGCCGCCGGGGAGTGCGCCTGCGTTTCAGTTCATGGAGCGAACCGACTTGGCACCAACTCGCTGCTAGACATCAACGTATTTGGCAAGCGCGCCGGCAAGTATTCGGTGGAGTATGCCAAGACCGCAAAGCAGGTCCCAATGCCAGAGGACGCTGCAAAGGACGTACTGGAGCTACTTCAAAAGGTTAGAAACGCCAAGGGCAAGGAAAAGGTGGCTCAACTTCGCAAGGAGTTGCAGGAGACCATGGATAAAAATGCCCAGGTGTTTAGAACCGAAGAGACCCTCAACGAGGCTCTTGCAAAGATCGCCGAGCTAAGAAAGCGCTATGAGAAAATCTCGGTGCAAGACCAGGGCAAGCGTTTTAACACTGATCTCCTAGAGGCAGTGGAGCTTGGGTTCTTGCTCGACCTAGCCGAAGTAACTGTCATCACCTGCCGCGAGCGCCGAGAGAGCAGAGGCGCCCACCTCCGCGAGGACTACACCGAGCGCGATGACAAGAAGTTCATGGTTCACTCCATGGCCTACAAGCAGAACAAGATTGACAAAAAGACCGGCATCGACATCAAGGTCGACTGGAAACCGGTCGTAATTACCAACTACCAGCCCATGGAGCGTAAGTACTGATGGATAAGGCAATCGCTGAGGTAGCGAGCTTCACCGTAACTCTCATGATCAGAAGATTTGATCCTGAGGTTGACGAGGAGCCGAAGTGGGTTGACTACGACGTAGAGATGTTTGGCACCGACCGAGTCCTCGATGCCCTCCACAAGATCAAGTGGGAAATAGATGGCTCGCTGACCTTCCGCCGCTCTTGTGCTCATGGAGTCTGCGGCTCTGATGCAATGCGTATCAACGGTCGCAACCGTCTTGCCTGCAAGACTCTGATCAAGGACCTAGACATTTCAAACCCCATATACATAGAGCCAATTAAGGGTCTTCCGGTTGAGAAGGACCTGATTGTCAATATGGAGCCCTTCTACCAGGCCTACCGCGACATCAATCCCTTCTTGATGGCATCAGATACTCCGGCTAAGGAAAGGCTGCAGTCACCCGAGGACCGAGCTCGCTACGACGACACCACGAAGTGCATTTTGTGTGCTGCCTGCACAACCAGCTGCCCGGTGTTCTGGACCGACGGTCAGTACTTCGGTCCAGCCGCAATCGTCAATGCACACCGGTTTATCTTCGACTCCCGTGACGAGGGTGCTCAGGTGAGAATCGACATCCTGAACGACAAAGAGGGTGTCTGGCGCTGTCGAACCACATTCAACTGCACCGAGGCTTGCCCCAGGGGCATCGAGGTGACCAAGGCTATTGCCGAGGTAAAGCAGGCCATTTTGCGGGGAAGACCCTAAGCAGCTTTTTTGTTGGACAGGCTATGTCCCTAACACGAAGAACCGTTGTCGCCTCGGGTATTGCCGCGACGGGCGCAGTCACCCTGGCAGCTTGCGCCGCTGAGGTGGAACCGGAGCCCGCAGAAACCACTCCACCCTCTGCCACCGTAGATGAAGCTCCCGCGGAGCTTGCTGGTGAAGTTCTTCTTGGCACCACCGAAGAAGTGATGGTTGGCTCGGGCACCAAGTTCATGGTGGATGAAAGCCTGACCATTCTTGTTACCCAGCCAAAAGAAGGTGTCTTCAGGGCGTTCTCAGCAAAGTGCACTCACGCAGGCTGCATAGTCACAGGCATTCGGGACGACGAGATTGCCTGCGGCTGTCACGGAGCCAGGTTTAACCCCGATAACGGAGAACCAGTTGCGGGGCCTGCGAAGAGCCCGCTGGGGAAAATTCAGCTCGAAGTGCGGGGCAGTGACCTCTATGCACTGCTCTAGCTCCTAAGTTAGTTCCGTGCTCACACTCGCAACCGTAAACGTAAATGGCATCAGGGCCGCAGCCCGCAAGGGAATGGATGGGTGGCTAAAACAAACCAAGCCCGACATTCTCTGTCTTCAGGAAGTTCGTGCCCCGGGTGAGGAGCTACGAAAGCTAGCTGAGGGAGACGGTCCACTAAGTGGCAGCTGGAGCATCTTTGACCAGGAGGCTAGTGCGAAGGGAAGAGCCGGGGTGGCAGTTCTCACGACAGCCAAGGTTCTAAACCACCGCACTGACATCGGTCCAGACGAATTCGACTCTCTAGGTCGCTGGTTGGAAACTGACATTGAAACCAAAAATGGGACTCTCACCGTGGTGAGCTGCTACGTCCACTCCGGGGAGGCCGACACACCAAAACAGGTTGAGAAGTACAAGTTCTTGGATGCAATGCGTGAGCGCATGGCAGAGCTAATGGCCTCGCAAAAACTCGCGGTAATTGTGGGAGATCTAAATGTCGGTCACACAGAACTAGACATAAAGAACTGGAAAGGCAACCTCAAATCCGCAGGCTTCCTACCCGAGGAGCGCGCCTACTTTGATGACTTTGCAAAGCAGGGCTGGGTTGACATGGGAAGAGCTGCCCACCCCGGCATCCCCGGCCCCTACACCTGGTGGTCTTATCGCGGCAAGGCCTTCGACACCGATGCGGGTTGGAGAATTGATTATCAGCTTGCTACCCCTGAGCTTGCGAAGCTGGGGCAGAATTATCGAGTAGACAGGGCACCAACCTATGACGCCCGCTGGAGCGACCACTCCCCCGTGGTTGTTGACTACGACCTCTAGGAGAAGATGTGGCAAAACCAAATTTGCTTAGCGGCATGCAGCCTTCCGCATCGTCCCTTCACCTAGGCAACTACCTAGGGGCTCTCAGGCAGTGGGTGGCAATGCAGGAAACCCACAACGCCTACTACGTAATTGTCGACCTTCACGCCATCACAGTTCCGCAGGATCCAAAAGAGCTGCTTGAAAACACTCGAAGGACCGCCGCCCAATACATCGCAGCCGGACTAGATCCGCAGCGGGCGACACTGTTTGTGCAGTCGCATGTCCCAGCTCACGCCCAGCTGGCCTGGGTGCTGAACTGCATCACAGGTTTTGGTGAGGCGTCGCGAATGACTCAGTTCAAAGACAAGAGCCAAAAAGGTGGGGTGGACACAAGTTCCGTTGGCCTCTTCACCTACCCAATCCTGCAAGCCGCCGACATACTGCTCTACCAACCGAAGAGCGTCCCAGTGGGCGAGGACCAAAGGCAACACCTCGAGCTCACTAGGGACCTCGCAATGCGCTTCAATAGCCGCTTCGGTAAGACTTTCGAGGTACCCGAGGCGCATATTCTCAAAGAGACCGCAAAGATCTTTGACCTCCAAGACCCTACCGCCAAGATGTCCAAGTCAACCCAGGACCCCAAGGGGCTAATCAACCTAATGGACGAGCCTGCTCAGATCACTAAAAAGATTAAGAGCGCCGTGACAGACACAGACGGTGAGATTCGTTTTGACAGAGAAACGAAGCCTGGAGTCTCAAACCTCTTGGGCATCTTCGCCGCTGTCACCGGAAAGAGCACGGAGAGTATCGAGACAGAGTTTGCCGGCAAGGGCTATGGAGATCTCAAGGGGGCTGTTGCGGATGCGGTTGTAGCTCTTACCGAACCCATGCAGGCCAGAACCAAAGAGCTACTTAGCGACAGCGCGGAGCTAGACAGACTGCTCGCGCTCGGAGCTGAAAAGGCAAGCGAAATAGCCGAACAAACCCTTGCGGATGTGTATCAGAAGCTCGGCTTCATCCCCAGGCGCTGAGGAATTTATCAGCCCAAAAGAGTATTGTTCTAAATAAGCACAGTTCTTCGGGGTCAGTGAAATTCTGAACCGGCGGTTATAGTCCGCGACCCGACTGGGAATTCCGCAGCCAGCGGTTAGACCCCAGGCGGTTGAATCGGTGAAACTCCGATACCGACGGTAAAGTCCGGATGGGAGAAGAACTCGGGATGCTTCGCGCTCCCGTACTCCCTGCCCTGTCCTGCGCTTAGAAAGAGGGCAGGATGACAAGCCAATTCGATTTCGCGATGAATCGCGCACTCGAGCTTGCCCTGCTGGGTCCAGCCCAAGGGGTAAATCCTCAGGTGGGGGCAGTGATTCTGAACCCGGACAACGAGATTGTCGCGGAGGGTTACCACCAAGGTTCCGGGACCAACCACGCCGAGGTCATGGCTATTAGTGCCCTGAAGGAAAAACTTGGAGCCAGTATCTTCCCTCCTGGCCACACAGCAGTGGTGACTTTGGAGCCCTGCAACCACACCGGCAAAACCGGACCATGTTCAAAAGCGCTTCTGGACGCAGGGATTAGTCGAGTGGTCTATGCGGTGGCGGATCCAGGTCAAGAATCGAGTGGTGGCGGAGAGTTTTTGCGCCAGTCAGGTGTCGAGGTTATCGGAGGAGTTTGCCAGTCACAGGCCGAGGAGCAAGGACGGGTCTGGCTCACCGCAAATCGGCTTGGTAGACCTTACGTAACACTCAAGTGGGCAAGCAGCCTCGACGGCAGGACGGCCGCAAGCGACGGCAGCAGCAAGTGGATTTCAGGAGAGAAGTCTCGATCGGACGGCCACCTCAGAAGAAGTGAGGTCGATGCCATCCTGGTAGGCACCGGCACCGTGCTTGCAGATGACCCGGAGCTAACTGCCCGCACTCCAGACGGCGGCTATCTCGAGCACCAGCCGCTTAGGGTCGTGCTGGGCGAAAGCGAGATTCCCAAGGCCCTGCGTGTCCACAACGACAGGGCTGAGACCCTGCACCTCAGGACCAGAAATATCCAGGAAGCATTGGCTGAGCTTTTTTCTCGGGGCGTCAAGCACCTCTGGGTGGAAGGTGGTCCAAATGTGGCGAGCAGCTTCGTCAAGGCAGGGATGGTGGACGAATTCATTGTCTACCTAGCCCCCACGCTTCTTGGCGGTCCAAGGGTCGCCCTCGAGGACATAGGGGTTGGCTCGATGGCCGAGGCCATCGACATTGAGATTGTCGAGCAAAAGCTGCTCGATAAAGACCTATTTATTAGAGCAAGGAGAAGCTAAATGTTCACAGGAATCATTGAAGAGCTGGGCAAGGTGCTGGCCATTGAGAAGCAGCCGGATGCGATCAGGCTGACCATTGGTTGCGACAAGGTGCTTTCGGATCTGGGTCGTGGAGACTCAATCTCCTGCTCCGGTACCTGCCTCACCGCCATTGAGATTGACGACAAAGGCTTTACCGCAGACGTGATGCTCGAGACTCTCAAGCGCTCGAGCCTCGATGGGGTTCAGGTGGGCGACCCAATCAACCTGGAGCGGGCAATGAGTAACAAGACCCGATTTGGTGGTCACATCGTCCAGGGCCATGTTGACGGAGTGGGAGAGTTTGTCTCGCGAGAGAAGAGCGATAACTGGGACTGGGTGAAGATTCGCATTCCTGCCGACTTGATGAAGTACGTCGTGCACAAGGGCTCCATCACTCTCGATGGCATCTCCTTGACCGTGAACGATATTGAAGACGACGTAATTGCTCTGAGTCTGATTCCAGAGACCCTGACTGTAACCACACTTGGGTATAAGAAGCCCGGGGACAAGGTGAATGTTGAGGCCGACGTGCTGGCAAAGCACATCGAAAGGCTAATGGAGTACAAGTGAGCATCAGATACAGCGGCATAGAGGAGGTGCTGGCAGCCCTCAGGGAGGGCAAGCCAGTCATCATCTCTGATGCCGAAGATCGGGAGAACGAGGGTGACGCGATCATCGCAGCCCAGTTCGCGACTCCCGAGTGGGTGGCCTGGATGGTGCGCTACACCTCTGGGTATCTTTGCGCGCCAATGAGCGAAGAACGGGCAAACCAACTAGAGCTTCCACTTATGTGGCTCAATAGCGAGGACCCGCACCAGACCGCCTACACCGTGAGCGTCGACGCTGCAAACCGCAAGTCAACCGGCATCTCGGCGGCCGAGCGGGCGAACACCGCAAACGTGCTTGCTAACCCGCACTCGACTCCTGCCTCGCTGATTCGACCCGGGCACGTCATCCCACTCCGCGCGGTTCCTGGCGGAGTGAAAGAACGCGCCGGCCACACCGAAGCTGCCGTCGAACTTCTGGAAATGGCAGGCCTGGAACCGGTGGCACTGATGGCCGAACTGGTAAACGACGATGGAACCATGATGCGGGGAGGGGAATTATTTGAGGTAGCTACGAGGTTTGACTTACCTATGAGCACAATTTCGCACCTCCGTGACCACCTGGAGAAGCGCTCCCCGGAGCGAAAGAGCAGCACCAACCGAATCCGGTTTGAGGCAGAGGCAAAGCTTCCTACCACCCACGGCGACTTCAAAGTGCGTGGCTATTACGACGTGCAGACCACAGCAGACCACGTGGCAATAATTGCCGGTGACATCGGTAGCGAGGACGTTCTCGTAAGACTTCACTCCGAGTGCATCACCGGAGAAGCTTTTGGATCACTCAAGTGTGAGTGTGGCCCCCAGCTAGAAGGCGCTATGGACGCGATCGGTCTTGAGAAGACTGGCGGGGTAGTTGTCTACCTTCGTGGGCAGGAAGGTCGCGGCATTGGCCTGTTGAACAAGCTAAAGGCTTACTCGCTTCAAGAGGAGGGCCTAGACACCGTAGACGCCAACCTGGCTTTGGGGCTTCCTAGCGAGGCAAGAGAGTATGGAGCAGCCGTTGCAATTTTGCGCGACCTCGGAGTTAAGAGTGTCCGCCTACTAACTAATAACCCAGCCAAGAAGCGCTACCTCGAAGATGGCGGCATCCCCGTCAACGAGACCGTGCCGCTAATTGTTGGGCTTGCAGACGAAAACCTTGGCTACCTAGAGGCAAAGCGCGCTCGCATGGGCCACACGATTCCCGCTAACCTGAAGTAGTGAGTGGGAGCGGAGCACCGCAACTTGATGTAATCGGTGAGGGCCTAAAAATATACGTCCTTGCCACCTCTTGGCACACCCAAATCATGGATGGATTGCTCGCTGGAGCGCGAAAAGAATTAGTCAAGTCCGGCGCAACCGATGTGACGATTTGGAGAGTGCCCGGGGCCTTTGAACTGCCACTTGCCGCCCAAAAAGCAGCAGACCAGGGAGCCCAGGCAATCATTGCCCTAGGTGTTGTAATCCAAGGCGAAACTCCGCATTTCGATTACGTTTGCAGTGCCGCAACCGATGGTCTGACGAGAGTTCAGCTCGATACAAAGGTTCCAGTAGGTTTTGGCCTTTTGACTGTAAACACGGAGGCGGAGGCTCTGGCAAGGGCAGGACTTGACGGTTCTAAGGAAGACAAAGGTGCCGAGGCCGTCCAGGCCGCACTCAGTATGACTTCTCTCGGCAACTCCTAAGTCCCACTTCATACCTTTGAAGCCAGAGGTTTATACCTGGGATAACTTGGCTGCTAGCGCATAAACAGTGCCTTTAGCCTGACAGTCGTAAACCATAGGCCTCCGGCAATCATCACCAAAAAGTATGCGACGTGCCCCAGCAGGCTCCAGTCGACTATCCCAAGCATCAAAGACCTGATTAGCTCAACGCCCTGCCAGAGCGGCAATGCCTGAACAATCATCTGAATCCACTGCGGGTAGACGTTCACGGGGAAGAAGGTTCCCGAGAATAAGAACATCGGCAGCATAAAGAAAGTGACCCAGTTCATCTGCTGGAAGCTCTTGAGGTAACTGGTTATGGCCATGCCGATCGAAGCGAATCCAAAGGCAATCAGGCTGGCTGCCGGTATTGCAAGAAGGCCCCAGGCATTTGTGACCAGCCCAAGGGGCGTAACTATGGCCATGAACCCTAGCGAGTATGCAACGCCCCTGAGAAGCGCCCAACCGATCTCGCCCAAGGCCACATCCATCGGACCCAAAGAGCTGGAGAGCATTACCTGATAAATCTTGCCGAAGTGCATCTTAAAAAAGACGTTCCAAGTTGAGTCGTAGACCGCCCCGTTCATAGCACTGGTTGCAAGCAGTGCCGGCGCGATAAAGGCCGCGTAGCTCACCGGCCTACCAAGGCCGTCCTCTAGATTTCCAATGAGCTGCCCGATGCCAAAGCCGAATGCCAGCAGGTAAAGCACCGGCTCCACAAACCCAGAGAGAACAACCATCCAGTTAGAGCTTTTGAAGGCCCTGAAGCCTCGCTCCAGGAGCATGGAAGCGCGGCCAGAGTAGATAGAGCTGCCAGGCCTGGCGCTTCTGCGCTCCTGAATGGCAACCGCCTGAGAGACAACTAGTTGGGTAATCACCTAGAGAGCCTCTCTTCGAACTTTGGGTAGGTGAGCAGCATTCCAACCACACCCATGAGTGTCAGGTAGCCAACGTGAATGGCAATCATGCTCGGCTCGATCGGGTAGTCGTAACTCAAAGTTCTACCAAGTTCCGTGGAGTGCCAGAGCGGCAGTATCCATCCGATTGGCTGCAAGAAGATTGGCATCTGCTCCAGTGGGTAGAAGGTGCCCGAAAACAAAAACATCGGGGCAATCACGAATCGACCAATCACCGCAAAATAGCCCTCATCGTTTTCAAGCCTCGCGGTTATCGCCATCATCAGTGCCGCCCAGCCCCAACCGGCAAGCATTGAGGTGAACAGCAGCGGGAAGAAGGAGGCCAAGGGAACGGCACCAAAGAGCAACAAAATGCCCAAATACAACAACGTGGTGAAAAGGCCCCTGCCGAGCGCGACAATCATCACGCCGTTGGCTATCTGCCTTGCCGAGACCGAGGTTGCGTTTATGGCGAAGAAGAGCTTGTCCCAGACAAAGCCGTCCAGGGTTGGGAAGGTTACCTCGTCCATTACCCCCTGGATTGCGGCCGAGGCAAGTAGTGCAGGGGCTACGAACTGGAGGTAGCTGACTCCCAGAGTCTCTCCACCGGAGTTGGCGTCAACGAGGGCGCCTATGCCCAGCCCCACCGACAGCAGAAAGAGGATCGGGTTTCCGAGCCCAAAGGCGAGTATTGAGCCCATCCACTTGCTCATCGAATAGAACCGGTACTCGGCAACTCGCAGTGCGCCCCAGCGCACGGCCCGCTTCGCGTCCACCGCGGCACCTGGTTTATAGGAAAGTTCTGCCACTACTCGACCAGAGTTCTTCCGGTGAGCCTTAGGAAGACATCCTCTAGTGAGCTCCGGCGGACGAGTGAGGTAACGGGGTGGAGTCCCGCATCAACAATCTTTGTAAGTAGCTCCTCGCCCTTTTCGGTGTAGAGGAGAATTCGATCCGGTAACACTTCAATGCGATCGGCTAACTCTTCCAGTTGGGGGGCAAACTTCTCGTTTTTGTCGGTACCAAACCGAACCTCAACAACCTCTTTTGAGGAGTACTGCTTGATAAGCGCTGCAGGGGAGCCCTCTGCCATGATCTTGCCTTTGTCCATGACGATTAGTCGATCGCAGAGCTGCTCGGCCTCATCCATATAGTGAGTGGTGATTACTAGCGTGACACCCTGCTCCTTGAGCCTGAAGAGCCTGTCCCAGAGGATGTGCCTTGCCTGCGGGTCAAGGCCGGTGGTGGGTTCGTCCAACATCAGAATCTCAGGCTCATTGACTAGACCCCTGGCAATTGCAAGTCTGCGCTGCATACCACCGGAGAGGTCATCTGCCTTCGAATTGCGCTTCTCGGTTAGCTGGGCAAACTCCAAAAGCTCCTCTACTTTTTGCTTCAAGAATTTTCTTGAGAGACCAAAATACCTGCCGTAGGTAAAGAGGTTCTCCCAGGCTTTGAGTTCGCGATCAAGCAGATCTTTCTGAGGCACGACGCCCAGGTGTGCCCGGATCTCTGGCCCGTGGGTATTTGGCTCTTTACCTAGGATTGTCAGCTCGCCACCGGTTCGCTGAGATACCGATGAGATCATCTTCATGGTGGTGGACTTGCCGGCGCCGTTTGGACCTAGGAGCCCAAAAGACTCTCCGCGCTTCACCTCAAAATCAATGCCGTCAACGGCAACAAAGTCTTTGTATTTCTTAGTTAGATTCTTGGCACGAATAACTACGTCTGAAGCTTTGGCAAACAAACTTTTTCTCCATCTGCGGCCGCTAGGCAGCCCTCCAGATTACTGGCAATTTCCCCAATCCACCGAATTGGTTGGAACTTGATATCGTTTCTAGGTGGCGGAAAAACTCGGCAATAGACGCATCACCGGCACCGAACAGTTCTACACCCCGAGAAAGCTTGCAGCGGAGTTAGTCGAAACCGCACTCCCTCATCTGCCCAGAGCATCCGAGACCACCTTTCTGGAGCCCGCTGCGGGTAATGGAAGTTTTGTGGAGGCACTTAGCGAGGCTGGGGCTCACAAAGTGATTGCCCTTGATCGCTATCCCGCCATCCCAAGCATCCAACAGGCAGATTTTCTGAAGAGCGAGTTCGCAGAGACCAATCTGGTGACCATCACCAACCCGCCTTTCGGGAGAAACAACGCACTCTCGATTCCATTTTTCAATCACGCAGCAAAATACAGTCAGACCATCTGTTTCGTGGTTCCACGGTCCTGGCGAAAGTGGAGTGTTACAAACCGTCTCGACCTTCGCTTTCACCTAATTCACGACAGCGATGTCTTTGTCTCCTATGAGGACAACGCGGGCAACCCGATTCGACAGAAAAACGGTCTCCGCACCTGCTTCCAGATCTGGCAGAGACGAGACACCCTGCGCGAAAAGGTTGTGGTGCCGGACAACGGGCTTGTTGAGAAGTGCTCACCGCAAGATGCGGATATCTCACTCAGGGTCTTCGGCTACGGCTGCGGAACGGTGTTGGAGAGCTTTGATAGAAAGCCGAACACCACCTTGATGTTTCTGAGGCTAAATAGCAAAGCTGCCGCCATGGCAATAGCTGGGTTAGATTTCAGCCGGTTCTCAGAGAGAACGGCATACACTCAAGCGTTAGCCTTTACAGAGGTCAATTACCTTCTGAACGAGGCCATTTACAACGATCCGTTCCACAACGAGAGAGCCAAGGACTAAGTGAGCGAGTACTACTCAGATCCCACGCAGAATCCCCGCTCGCGCGAATACAAGGGACCTAGGTCCTCAATAAAGGACCTCTTCCCCTACCTCAAGCCCCATCGCAAAGCACTTGCGCTTGCGCTCGGGCTTTCGGTTCTCGGCTCTGCGCTAGCACTTGCGCAGCCTCTTCTCATAGGCCAGCTGATCACTGCGGTTGAGCAATCAATCGGCTTTGGCAATCTGGCGGTAGCAATCGTGGTTTTGGTAATTACCAGCGCGCTAGTAAATGCCTTCCAGTATTTCCTGCTCTACAAAACCGGCGAGGGCGTTGTGCTCGACACTCGCAAAGCACTGGTCGCAAGACTTCTTCGCCTTCCAATCTGGCAATACGACAAGAGAAGGATTGGTGACCTGGTGTCGAGGGTGGGATCAGACTCCACGCTCCTGAAGTCCGTATTGACCCAGGGTCTGGTTGATGCCCTTGGCGGGCTCTTGCAGTTTGTGGGAGCGATCATCGTCATGGCCTTTATTGACCCGATCCTGCTTGGTTCAACGCTTCTCGTTGTCTTCACCGCCGTCTTCGCGATCAGCTTCACCGGTCGCAAGATTCGGCGAGCAACAACCAAGGCCCAGCAAAAGGTTGGGCAGATGTCAGCTGCCGTTGAGAGAGCGCTGAGCGCAATAAGGACGATTCGGGCTGCTCGAGCAGAAGAGCGAGAAACCGAGGAAATCTACAAGGACGCCAGGGAGGCCTACGACCAGGGGCTGTCAATTGCCAAGCTATCGGCAGCGGTTGCTCCCATAGCCCAGGTTGCCTTCAACACCGCGTTTATTGTGGTGCTCGGTTTTGGCGGCCTACGGGTTGCAACCGGTGCCACCACAATTGCCTCGCTGGTGACGTTTGTAATTCTGCTGTTTTTCATGGTTGGTCCGCTCATCTCAGCTTTCGGTGCCTACACCTCAATCATGGGAGCCCTTGGTGCCCTGGCCAGAATTCAAGAGATCATGGTGCTTGACGAGGAGGAGCCGACCCCGGTCGGCGACCACAGGCTTGCAAAGAACAAGTCCGCCATTGAGTTCAAGAGTGTCGAGTTCCACTACCAAGAGGATGAAGATGAGGAGCCTCAACCAATCCTCAAGGGAATTAGCTTCACGGTTGAGCGCGGTTCAAGGGTTGCTCTTGTTGGACCCTCAGGGGCGGGAAAGTCCACTGTCTTCTCGCTGATTGAGCGATTCTATGAGCCGACCGGCGGAAAGATAATGCTCGATGGGCAAGACGTCACAGAGTTCTCTAGAAAGTCGCTTCGGGAGCAGCTTGGTTATGTCGAGCAGGACGCACCGGTTCTAGCCGGCACAATTCGAGACAACCTACTGCTGGGTAGGGCAGACGCCACCGACGAGGAGCTAGTAGAGGTTCTGGGACAGGTAAACCTCAAGGAAGTATTGGGTCGCGATACCAAGGGTCTTGACGCCCAGGTGGGCGAAGACGGCATCATGCTCTCGGGAGGAGAGAGGCAGCGCCTCGCCATTGCTCGTGCACTCTTGGCAAAGCCTCCGATTCTGCTGCTTGACGAGTCCACCAGCGCTCTAGATGGTCCTAACGAGCAGCGCATGCGAGAGGCAATAGACGCTGTTGCTCAGGACAGGACTTTGCTCGTGATTGCCCACAGGCTCTCGACGGTGGTTGACTCAGACCAGATCATCGTGTTGGAGCAGGGCCGGATTCTTGGTGTCGGCACCCATTCGAAGCTGGTCAAGAGCACGCCGTTGTATGCAGAACTGGCCAAACACCAGCTCCTAGTCTGAGTAGAGTGAAGAGATGGAGTTTCCCTCCCGGCTGGACATCGATTTTGTCCGCAAGTTAGACAGCGAAGACAAGCTGGCGAGCTTTCGCAACCTCTTTCACTTCTCAGATCCAGATGTCTGCTACCTAGACGGCAATTCACTGGGGCGGCTTCCGAAGCGGACCATCGAAGAGGTAAACAGCTTTCTCACTGGGGAGTGGGGTCACGAGCTCGTAGACGGTTGGAGCCACTGGATAGACCAGGCCCAGACAGCCGGCGATCTAGTCGGCGAGGCTGCGCTTGGAGCCGCAGCGGGACAGGTTTTGGTTTGCGACACAGTCAGCGTGAACTTCTACCAACTCTGCACAGCGGCAGTAAAGGCAAGGCCTGGCCGCAAGAAAGTCATTGTCGACTCCTCCAACTTTCCTACCGACCGCTACGTCCTGGCAGGAATAGCGGAGCAGTACGGTTTGGAACTGGTAACACTCGATACCGACGGCTCTGGGGGGCCTGGAGCGATCTCCATCGACTCGACACACGAACTCATAACTCCCGAACTACTTTTGCCCCACCTCGACGAGGATGTTGCTCTTCTCACCCTTCAGGCCATCAACTACCGTTCCGGCTGCAGACAAGACATCAAGGCCATTACCGAGCTAGCTCGAAGCTTTGGGATCTTGGTTGTATGGGACTGCTCTCACGCCGTCGGCTCTATTCAGCTCGACCTAGACGAAAACGGGGTCGATCTTGCTGTTGGGTGCACCTATAAGTATGGAAACTCGGGCCCCGGCTCCCCCGCCTGGCTCTATGTCAGACAGGGTCTGCAACCCCAGCTCAGGGTTCCAATTCAGGGCTGGTTTGCCCAGGAAAAGCAGTTTGAGATGGGTGCCTTCTTTGAGCCCAGCGATGAAATCCGACGCTTTCAGATCGCCTCGCCCTCGATCATTGGCATCAGAGGGGTGGAGGTTGCCTTCGAAATGATTCGAGATGCTGGCATAGCGAACATTGAAGCCAAAGCTGCCTTGGGAACTCAGCTGATGATTGCCCTCAGCGAGCAGTGGCTCTTGGAATTGGGATTCACCCTCGCGACGCCTGAGGAACCCTCCAAGCGAGGTGGCCACATCATCTTGAAGCACAAAGATGCCAAGCAAATTGCCCTGGCCCTGAGGAAACTCAAGAAGGTAATCCCCGACTACCGAGAGCCAGAGGCGATCAGGTTGGCGATCTCTCCCCTACCAACAAGTTTCGAAGAGGTCTTTGAAGGCTTTCAGCGGCTTCGGGATCTAGTCGCATCCGGCGACTACAAGCAGGTGTCGATGGAAGGCAACCGGGTTACCTAAGGAAGAAAATGACTCACGACAAGCACGTAACCTACATCTCCTATCTCAAGGTCGATGAGCTACTCGAACTCCAAGAACCACTCAGTGAGGGGCCCGAGCATGATGAGCTACTTTTCATAACCATCCACCAGGTCTATGAGCTTTGGTTCAAGCAGCTGTTGCATGAGGCAGCTGCGCTGCAGGTCGCTTTAGAGGCCGGAGATAGCCACCGCTCACTTGCACTTCTTGGTCGTATGCGCACCATCATGAAAACCTGCGTCTCTCAACTGGACATCCTCGAGACCATGACGCCCCTGCAGTTCAACTCGTTTAGGGCAAGGCTCAGCTCCGCCTCGGGATTCCAGTCCGCACAATTCAGAGAGTTAGAGGCTGTTCTAGGAAGACGAGATCAGGCTGGCCAGGACGCGGACAAGAAAAGCGGCATGGGAATGGCTGAGCACCTGATTCCTGGGTCCTCCGCAAGAGAACGAGTTGAGGCAGCTATGTCGAGAGCGTCGCTCTGGGACTCTGCCATGCACTACTTCAATAGCAGACAGCCCTTGCCATCGGGAGCCCTAACAAGGGACATCTCTCAGCAGTGGCAGCCCAATGAAGCAGTACAAGAGGTGCTGGTGTCGATTCACCGAAGTGACCCCGAGGCTGCGATGGTAGGTGAGGCCATGGTCGATTTTGACGAGGGTCTTCAAGAGTGGCGCTACCGGCACGTGAAGATGGTTGAGAGAACAATAGGTAAGAAGCTGGGAACCGGCGGCTCCAGCGGAGCTGGCTACCTTGCCTCCACACTTTTTAATCCCGTCTTTCCGGATCTTTGGGCGATCAGAAGCCAGTTCTAACTTCTAGACAATTCCAGCTAACCTTGAGCTGTGGCGAAAAAGGCAATCTACCCGGGTTCATTTGACCCCCCGACTCTCGGGCATCTATCGGTTGTGCGAAGGGCTGCTGGTGTCATGGACGAGCTGGAAATTGTTGTGGTTCACAATCCCAACAAGAATGCAATGTTTTCAGGAGCTGACCGAGTAAAACTCTGGCAGGACTCCCTTGCAGAAGCAGGCCTAAACAAGGTTGAAGTTTCTTTGCTTGAGGGTGGGCTACTTTCCAAACATGCTGTTTCCTTAGGAGCAAACGCCATTATCAAAGGCCTTCGGACGGCAGCGGACCTTGACTACGAGCTGCAGTTTGCAAACATGAACCGTGATCTTTCCGGAATTGAGACCTTCTTCTTTGCAACAGAACCCGCCTATTCACACATCTCATCCTCACTGGTTCGTGAGGTTGCAGCCCTTGGTGGAGACGTCTCGGCCCATGTCCCAGTTGCCGTGGCTAAGGCGCTGAGCGAGAGGCTCGGCAAGTGACGTTGATTGTCCAGCTCAAGGAGCTAATTCACAAGCCAGGCAACATGAAAGAAGTTGTGCTGGAGCACACACTTTCAGAGCCCATTGGCACAGAGGTGATGGGTATTCCTGCGGGCAGCACCCTCTCGATACCGACAAGGCTTGAATCTGTTCACGAAGGAATCCTCGCCTCCGCCGAGTTCACGGCCAAGGCCACAGGAATTTGCTCTCGCTGTTTGGACGAAATTAGCGACAACATCGATGTTGAAATTCAAGAGCTATTTGTGTACCGACCGGAGCAGGAGGATGATTTCGTAGTCGAGCAAGACCGCATCGACCTTGAACAGGCCCTGATTGACTCCGTAGTTCCGGCGCTTCCGCTAAAGCCACTGTGCAGTGAAGACTGCGCTGGGTTGTGTGCCAGGTGCGGAATAAGGATGGATGAGGACCCCTCTCACACCCACGAGGATCCTATTGATCCGAGGTTTAGCGCACTTGAGGGATTTGGGGACGGCTAGGCCTTAGCCATCTCAACTACATTTTTTAACAGCATTGCTCTGGTCATAGGACCCACTCCGCCAGGGTTTGGCGATAGGTGACCGGCGACCTCAGCGACCTCTGGATGCACATCCCCAACTAGCTTGCCGTCGACGCGGCTGATGCCAACATCCAAAACAGCGGCTCCTGGTTTGACCCACTCTGGCTGCACAAAGTGAGGTGAGCCGATGGCGGCAACCACAATGTCCGAGCGCTTCACAACTTCTGCGATATCTCGACTTGCGCTGTGAAGGAGAGTTGGGGTGGCGTCAACACCCCGGTTACTCAGTAGCAAGCCAAGTGGCCGACCGACGGTGAGTCCCCTGCCAATCACCGCTACCTCAGCACCCTTGGTTTCAACCCCGTGCCGCCTGAGCAACTCGATGATTCCATTGGGAGTGCAAGGAAGCGGCGAGTCAAACTTGCCGGTGATATTCATTACGAGCTTCCCTAGATTTTCCGGATGCAGACCGTCTGCGTCCTTCTTGGGGTCAATTAGCTCGAGAATTTGATTTGCTCCCATGCCAAATGGCAGTGGCAGCTGGACTATGTAGCCGGTAACTTCTGAAGCTGAGTTCAGGTCGCCAATTGCCCCCCTAACATCTGCCTCGGTTGCCGAGGCGGGAAGGTCGATCCTTATCGACTCAATGCCAACTTCTGCGCAGTCTCGGTGCTTGCCGCCAACGTAAGACTGCGATCCCGGGTCATCTCCAACCAGCAGCGTGCCTAGGCCAGGAGCGATTCCCTGATCGCGAAGTTTCTGAACCTCAATTGACAGCTCGCGCTTTATCTTGGCTGCGGTAGCAAGACCATCGAGTGCGATTGCCGTCAAGGACTTACCAGTTCTCGAGACCCTCATAGAGGGGGAAGGCCTCAGTGAGCTTGCTGACTCTTGCCCTGAGGCTCTTTAGATCCGCGCCAACCTTAAGAGCTGAGGCGATGATGTCGCCTACCTCGGTGAATTCTTCGACTCCGAAGCCACGAGTTGCCAAGGCGGCAGTGCCAATTCGGATTCCAGAGGTGACCATCGGAGGCCTTGGATCGTTCGGCACAGAGTTCTTGTTCACTGTCACACCAGCTTCGTGAAGGATGTTCTCAGCGCTCTGGCCATCGATGGCCGCGTCGCGAAGGTCCACAAGAACAAGGTGGACATCGGTGCCGCCCGTTAGAACGGAGACTCCCTCTGCCTTCATGTCTGGCTGGATTAGCCTGTCGGCGATGACCCTGGCGCCATCAATAGTTCTCTGCTGCTGTTCCTGGAAAGCGGAGGACATTGCAGCTTTGTATGCAACGGCCTTGCCAGCGATGACGTGCATCAGTGGTCCGCCCTGCTGTCCTGGGAAAACGCCTGAGTCAATCTTCTTTGCCCATTCCTGCTTACACAGAATCATGCCTGACCTCGGGCCGGCGAGGGTCTTATGAACAGTCGACGAGACAACGTCTGCGAAGGGCACCGGAGATGGGTGCACCTTGCCCGCAACCAGACCGGAGAAGTGAGCCATGTCAACCCAGAGCTTGGCGCCGACCTCATCGGCAATCGACCTGAAGGCAGCGAAGTCGAGATGGCGTGAATATGCCGACCATCCAGCGATTAGCACCTCGGGCCTAGTCTCCAGAGCACGCTCACGCACTATGTCCATGTCGATAAGGAAAGTCTCAGGGTGCAGTTCGTAGGCGTGGGCCTCATACATCTGGCCCGAGAAGTTGAGCTTCATACCGTGGGTTAGGTGACCACCGTGGGCAAGGCTCAGGCCGAGAATTCTGTCTCCAGGCTTCGCAAGCGCCATCATCAGCGCAGCGTTTGCGGTAGCTCCAGAGTGCGGCTGAACGTTTGCGTGTTCAGCCCCATAGAGCTCCTTAGCGCGGTCTCTCGCCAAGTTCTCTGCCACATCTACTGCCTCGCAACCGCCGTAATAGCGCTTACCCGGGTACCCTTCGGCGTACTTATTTGTCAGGACAGACCCCTGGGTCTGCAGAATTGCACGAGAGACAAAGTTCTCGCTCGCAATCATTTCTAGGGTTCCGCGCTGGCGGTCAAGCTCCTGCTGGAGCACCGCCGCAATCTCTGGGTCTACCTCAGAAAGAGGGGCATTATGGTTTTCGGCTAGTGGCATCCCCCAAGTTTACAAGCCCCAGACTGCTGAAGAATGCGGCTCGCTCAATAGGATTGACCCCGTGAATCAAAAAGAGCACTGGGTTCTAACCTTTGTTTGCCCAGACAAGCCTGGGATAGTGCATGCTATTTCCGGGGCTGTGGTTGATGCGGGGGGGAACATCACCGAGAGTCAACAGTTCACATCAGAGGACACCGGCCGATTTTTCATGAGGCTTCAGATAGAGGCCGACATTTCAAAGTCGGACTTTGAAAAGCAGATCGAAAAAATAATCGGTGACTTCCAGCTCGAGTATGTGCTCGACTTTGTTGGGCGACCAATGCGGACAGTGCTACTTGTTTCAAAAGCTGGTCACTGCCTAAATGATGTTCTCTTCCGGCACCGCTCCGAACAGCTTCCAATTGAAGTCTCCGGGGTATTTGCTAACCACCCAGATCTAAGGTCAATGGCAACCTTCTACGGCGCAAAATTTGAACACCACTCAATCAACAACGGCGTTGATAAGGCCCTCTTTGAAAAAAGACTGCGGGAGTTCATCCATGAAAACAATGTAGAGCTGATAGTTCTCGCTCGCTTTATGCAGATTCTTTCTCCGGAGTTCTGCGAGGAGTTTGCAGGTCGAATAATCAACATCCACCACTCGTTTTTGCCAGGCTTCAAGGGTGCCAACCCTTACGCCCAGGCACATGCTCGTGGCGTGAAGCTAATCGGCGCCACAGCACACTTTGTGACAGCTGACCTAGATGAAGGTCCAATCATCGAGCAAAACGTAACTCGGGTAGAGCACAGTGACTCAAAGGTAAAGCTCGTTCAGATTGGGCAGGATGCGGAGTCCAAAACGCTGACTCAAGCAATCAGGTGGTTTGCTGAGCATCGGGTGCTTTTGGATGGACAGCGAACCATCATTTTCCGCTGAGGCGCCAAGCCAAGAGCCCACCAATTGATAGCATCGCGATCCACATCAGGCCTGCGAGACTGAAGCCACTGCGTTCTTGCTCTGCAACCGAATCGAAGGCAACTACCGAAGTTTCTTCCCTAGTAGTTGCCGCAAAAGCTAAAACTCCCCGCAGTTTCCTGAAGGAGTTTTCCACAACCCCCGTTGGGGGCCAGTCTTTAGGCCATTGCCTCGCGCATGTTCTCAGCGAGGGTTGCCATGAACTCCTCGGTGGTCTGCCACTTCTGGTCCTTGCCGACTAAAGCGGCAAGGTCCTTTGTCATGTGGCCGGACTCGACTGTCTTAATGATTACGTCTTCGAGAGTCTGGGCAAACTCGGCAACCTCAGGGGTGCCATCCAACTTGGCTCGGTGCATGAGACCGCGGGTCCAGGCGAAGATCGAGGCGATTGGGTTCGTGGAGGTCTTCTCGCCCTTCTGCCACTGGCGGTAGTGGCGGGTGACGGTGCCGTGGGCGGCCTCTGCGAGCGCCGACTTGCCGTCCGGTGTGGTCAGTACCGAGGTCATCAGTCCCAGTGATCCAAAGCCCTGGGCAACCGTGTCGGACTGCACGTCACCGTCGTAGTTCTTACAAGCCCAGACATAGCCACCCTCCCACTTCAAAGAGGCTGCAACCATGTCATCGATGAGCCTGTGCTCATAGGTCAGTCCCGCACTCGCGAACTTGTTTGCATACTCGGCGTCGAAGACTTCTTGGAAGGTGTCCTTGAAGGCGCCATCGTAGGCCTTCAGGATGGTGTTCTTGGTTGACATGTAGACGGGGTAACCGCGCGAAAGCCCGTAGTTGAAGGACGCCCTCGCAAAGTCTCTAATCGAGTCAATGTAGTTGTACATGCCCATGGCCACGCCGCCATTTTCTGGGTACTCAGCAATCTGCATTGTCTGAGGCTCAGAGCCATCGGCAGGAGTCCAGGTCATGGTGACAACTCCCTTACCTGGCACCTTGAAGTCTGTTGCCTTGTATTGATCTCCGTGTGCGTGACGGCCAATCACAATTGGCTTGGTCCAGCCGGGCACAAGCCTGGGGACATTAGAGATGATTATGGGCTCGCGAAAGACCACGCCCCCCAAAATGTTTCTGATGGTGCCGTTTGGGCTGCGCCACATCTTCTTGAGTCCAAATTCTTCGACTCTGGCCTCATCGGGGGTGATAGTTGCACACTTCACACCGACCCCGTGGGTCTTGATGGCGTTCGCAGCATCAATTGTGACCTGGTCATCTGTCTCATCGCGATGCTGAACTGAGAGGTCAAAGTACTCAAGCTCTATGTCCAAAAAGGGCAGGATCAGGTTGTCCTTAATGTCCTGCCAGATGATGCGAGTCATCTCATCGCCATCAAGCTCAACAACCTTGCCAACTACCTTGATTTTGCTCATTTTTCTCCTGAAATCACTGCGCACCTGGCGCAAACCTTGCCTAGCCTATCGTTTAGCATTGGACCGTGCGTTTTCTCTCAGCCCTAATCGGCTCAGTTCTCTCAACAGTGACCCTGGTGGGGTGCGCAACTCAAACCGAAACTCCAGAACCGGTTCAGACTGTAATTCGCTATGAGTCACTGATTGGGGTTCAGCTGTTTATGTGGCCTTGGGACTCAATCGCGGCTGAGTGCGAGTTTCTCGCAAATTCAGGTGTGGACTGGCTTCTGACCTCACCCCCTCAAGAACACATCACCGGAGCTGCGTGGTGGACGGTTTACCAGCCCGTTAGTTACAAAGTCGAATCACGGCTTGGAAATCGTGAGCAGTTTGCCAACATGGTTGCTACCTGCAGCGAGCAAGGGGTTGACGTCGTTGCCGACGCTGTAATCAACCACATGACTGCACAAAGCTCTGGGACCGGTTATGCCGGAACCGAGTTCACTAAGTACGAGTATGAGGGCCTCTACTCTCGCGAGGACTTTCACAACTGCAACCTCACCCCCGATGATTCCATCAGTAGCTATAAAGACCTCGCGCAGGTCCAAACCTGTGAACTTCTAGCTCTTAGTGACCTCAACCAGAAGCTAGAGAACGTCCAGAACCAGATCCTCACCTATCTAAACGATCTTCTGTCTCTGGGGGTTGCCGGCTTCCGCATCGATGCGGCAAAGCACATGGCAGCAAGCGACCTGAAAATCATCATCGACCAGCTGCCTGAGGGCACCAGGGTCATTCACGAGGTCATTCGCGGTGGAGGTGAGCCAGTGCAGCCTGAGCAGTACTTGGATTCCGGCGAGGTCTGGGAGTTTGACTATGCAAGGAATATGCGCAGCTACTTCAAGAGCGAGGTCATAACACCCGCCGCCTCAGCAATCAGGTTTAGGGACTTTACCCCCAGCAACCAGACCATTGCTTTTGTCTCAAACCATGACACCGAGCGCAACGGTGAGACTCTCAACTACAACGACGCCCGTTACTTTGAGCTTGCTACCGCAATGATGCTCGCCGAGGACTATGGCCAGCCCATGCTCTACTCCTCCTATGCATTCCGCTCACGCGATGCAGGACCCTACGAGACGGTAAAAGGCGTCGGGCCAATCGACTGCAGCGGCGTTAACGGTCCAAAGGACGACTACAAGGCCGATGAATGGATCTGCCAACACCGCTGGCAATCAACTATCAACATGATTCGGTTCCGCGACCAAGTTGGAGCTGCCCCCGTAGTTGAGAAGTATCGCGAACGCGGTGTTTACGGCTTCGCTAGAGATGGCCTGGGCTACTTCATTACCAACGTCTTCGACACCCAAGAGATGAGCGTTAAAGTCCCAACCACGTTGCCAGATGGTGAGTATGTGAACTTAATTGACGGCGAACTGCACGAGGTCATTGGCGGCGAACTGACCGCCACCTTGCAGCCTATGAGCGCGATAGCGCTCTTGTTGACCGAGGCTGGCGACTAAACCAGAGAGTCTTTCCAAGCCTTGTAGAGCTTGGCAAACTTGCCACTTCCAGCAGCCAAGACCTTCGGAGCATCGTCCTCAATAATCTTGCCGTGTTCCATGACTAGCACTCTGTCAGCAATAGAAACGGTAGAGAGCCTGTGGGCGATGATTACTGCTGTTCTGCCGGCAAGCAAAGTCTTTAGGCCCCTTTGCACCATGCGCTCTGAGGGAATATCCAACGACGAGGTTGCCTCATCCAGAATTAGCACGGCTGGGTTTGCCAAGAATGCCCTTGCAAAGGAGATGAGCTGTCGCTGCCCTGCGGACACCCTGCCACCACGCTTATTGACATCGGTGTCGTAGCCCTCGGGGAGGCTCAAGATGAACTCGTGGGCACCAACTGCCTTTGCCGCGGACATCACATCCTCAATTGAGGCCCCAGGCCTTCCAAGCTGGATGTTCTCCGCAACGGTTCCCGAGAACAGGTAAGCCTCTTGGGTCACCATAACGACCTCACGCCTGAGGTCCTTGTTGGAAATGTCCCTGACGTCGACCCCATCAATTGTGACTGTTCCTTCGCTTGGGTCATAGAAGCGAGAGATCAGCTTTGCAAGTGTGGACTTTCCTGCTCCGGTCGTCCCAACAAGCGCAATCGTCTGCCCCGCTGGAATCTCTAGGTCAAACTTGTGAAGCACGGTGGGCCCGGTCGAGTACCTGAACTCAACCCCATTGAAGTCAACCTGCCCCTTGGCATTTTCAAACGGGGTTGGGTTGTCGGATTCTGGTACAGAGGGCTCCTCTTCGAGAACTCCAGAAATTTTCTCCAAGGCGCTTGCCGCCGACTGGTACGAGTTGTAGAAAATCGCAATTTCTTCCATGGGGTCAAAGAACCTGCGGGCGTAGAGAATGGCAGCCGTCAACACACCAATACCTAAGGAGCCTTCGAGAACTCTGTAGCCACCAACCAACAAAACGGCTGCAACGGTGGCGTTTCCAATCAGGATCAGACCTGGGTCGTAAATACCAAAGAGCTGAATGAGGTGAGCATTGTGTCCGCGGTAGTCCTCGACTAGCCCACCGAAGTGCTTTTCATTGCGCTTTTCCTTTCGGAAGGCCTTTACGGCACGAATGCCGGTCATGCTCTCAACGAAGTACTGAATCATTCGAGACGAGGCGACTCTCTGCTTGCGATAGCCGCGGTTCGTCTTCACCTGGAACCAGCGGGTTAGCAGAGCCAGTGGCACCAAAGCTCCAAACAAGACCAGGAACGAAACAGGATCCAGCAGCAGTAGCGCAACTGCCGTGAAGAACATGAACATCGCTCCAATAGCAAGCTCGTTCAGACCGCCCGCTAGTAGTTCCGCAATCGATTCAAGATCCGAGGTCTGGCGCGCAATAACGCGACCTGCTGTGTAGCGCTCGTGGAACTCAACCGAGAGCTTTTGAGTGTGAACAAACATGCGGTTTCTTAGATCGAACACCACGTTTTGAGCAAGTCTGGCCGTAATCATTAGGAAGTAGTAGGTAAGAATCGAGGTCATTAGCGCAGCCGACAGGTAAAGCCCGACCACAATCCAAAGCTCGTTGTACTCCCGCATAATTGCTCGGGGAAGAGCCCAGTCAATACCCAAGGCAATCAGTGCCGGTCCTGCGACCCGGATAGCGGTTGAGATAACGCCCAGGAAGCTTGCGAGGATTAGCCTCAGCCGCATTGGGGCAAGCAGCGAACCAAGAAGTCTTCGAGAGCGGGCCCTTACAAAGCGAGACTCCTCTTTGTTGAGGTCTGTGCGCTCCTCATCGTTAGTTCCGTAGAGACTCAAATGTTCACCTCCCGCTCTTTCTGCTCCTCATCGAGGGAGGTGATCACATAGCGGTAGTGCTCGCTAGAGCGAATAAGTTCCTGGTGGGTGCCGAAGGCGGTTATCTTTCCGTCCTCCAAAAGCGCGACCTTGTCCGCAAGCATCACAGTTGATGGACGGTGAGCAACAATCAGAGCGGTGGTCTCTTTTAGGACATACCTAAGAGCATCTTCAACCATGGCCTCTGTGTCGACATCGAGCGCCGATAGTGGATCGTCCAAGACCAGAATCCGAGGATTTGCTGCCACGGCCCTCGCCAACGCAAGTCTCTGCCGCTGTCCTCCAGAGAGCGAGAGACCCTCTTCGCCAATGGTCGTGTCAAGGCCATCTGGCAGTTCATAGACAAACTGCGCCTGAGCAATCTCAAGAGCCTGTTTGAGATCCTCCTCAGTCGCATCTGGGTTTCCCAGCAAGACGTTGTCCCTGACTGAGGAGGAGAATAAAGTCGCATCTTCAAAGGCCATCGCGATGTGGCTGCGGAGCTCGCCTCGAGACATTTCTCTAATGTCAAGGCCATCAATCGTGATCGAACCGCTGGTTACTTCATATAGCCTCGTGGTCAGTGCCGTGAGGGTTGTCTTGCCGCAGCCGGTAAGTCCAATTAGGGCAACGGACTCACCCGGCTCAATCCGCAAATTGACGCCCGAGACTAGTGACTTGGAATCCTCGGATGCATCCGGATAGCGGAAGTGGACATCGTGGAACTCGAGTAGGCCCTTGGGGTCTGCGACCTGCTTGGGGTTCTCGGGATCATCGATTGGGTTAATCTCATCCATGACCTCAAAGAATCGCTCGGTTGCGGTCTTCGCCTCAAGCGTGAAAGAGAGCAAGAAGCCAAGAGACTCCGTTGGCCAGCGCAGAACCATGACAGTGGCAAAAAAGGCCACCAGAGTTCCAACCGTTACATCTCCTTGCGCCACTAGCCACACACCGGCAAGCATCGAGAGCCCAACGGCCAGTTCAGGAATCAAAATCAAATACAGCCAGATGTTGGCAACAGCCCTTGCCTTGCGAATCTCGGTGGACTGAAGATCGGAGGCCTGGTTCGAAAACTGATGAGCTGCAAATGCCCCGCGTCCAAAAGACTTCAGCACCCTGACACCGTGAACTGCTTCCTCGACCCGAGTTGCTAAGTCACCGGACTGATCTTGGGAGAGTCTGGCTATGACCTTGTACTTGCCCTCAAAGAGGAACCCGGCAATCCAGATAGGAATTGTTGCCAAAAAAAAGATCAGGCCAAGCCAAAAGTTGAACGTGAAGAGAATCACGAGACCCACGATGATCGTGATCAGATTCGCCGTGAACAGCACGAGACCAAAACTCATCCAGCGGCGAATCAGGTGAAGATCTGAGACTGCCCTGGAGAGAAGCTGACCCGAGGGCCAACGATCGTGAAAAGCAACTGGAAGGTCCTGCAGCTTCTCATAGAGCCTGTTGCGCATGTCCGCCTCGACGTAGGTGCCCGGGGTTAGCACCAACCAACGCCTAAGTAGCACGAACAGTGCCTCGAGAACGCCAAGAAAAAGAATCAGACCGACAGCCGGTAAGAGCGCGTCAAGGCCGCCTGCAACCAAAGAGTTCACAAGGTCCTGCAGCAGCTGCGGGATAGCCAGTGCAAACATATGGGCTGCGATGCCGGCCAACATTCCAAGAATCAATCTGGGTATGGCCTTTTTGGCAAACGGCACAAGCCGCAAGAGAACCTTGAGAGTTCCCGCTTCGGAATTTTGCATTTATCTCTTCCGCCACCCTAGGCAGCCTTACAGGCTAACAGACTGCAGGCCCGGGAGATTCCTAGTGGTAGAAGTGTCGCTCCCCAGTGAAATACATTGTGATGCCGGCTTTTTCAGCCGCCTGGATTACTTCTTCGTCCCGCACACTTCCGCCCGGCTGCACGACCGCTGAGATACCACCAGCGATAAGAACCTCCAAGCCATCTGCAAAGGGGAAGAAGGCATCTGATGCTGCAACCGATCCCGCTGCCCGATCCCCGGCACGCTGAATCGCGAGCTGGCAGGAATCGAGCCTGTTCACCTGGCCCATCCCAATGCCGACTGCAGCAAGATCCTTGGCCAACAAAATGGCATTGGACTTGACCGCTCGAACTGCCCGCCACGCAAACTCTAGGTCTGCAAGGAGTTCCGCAGGCGCTGGTTCTCCTGAGACCAGCTTCCAATTCGAAACATCCAGGCTCGCAAAGCTATCTGGCTCTTGCACCAGCAGACCTCCAGAGATCTGCCTAATCTCACGATTTGGGAGCTCGTAGTCGCCCGAAAGCTCAAGAATTCGCAGGTTCTTTTTCTTGGAGAGAATTTCGAGTGCCTCGGGACTGAAGCCAGGTGCGGCTAGCACCTCGGTGAATACCTCAGAAAGAGCGGATGCGAATTCTGCTGTGACCTCGCGGTTTGCTGCCACAACGCCACCAAACGCTGACACTGGATCGGTGAGGTGGGCGCGCTTGAAGGCAGAGGCTATGGGATCTTTCGATCCCGGCTCGGCAATCGCCACTCCGCAGGGGTTAGCGTGCTTGATGATTGCAACCGCAGGCTCAGCAAAGTCATAGGCCGCTCTGACTGCAGCATCGATGTCCACGAAGTTGTTGTAGGACATCTCCTTGCCCCCAAGCAGCTTCGCACTCGCCACACCCGAATTGCCGTGAACGAACAATGATGCTGCCTGATGAGAGTTCTCTCCGTAGCGAAGGTCACCACTCTTGGTAAAGCCAAGCGAGAGCCGCTCAGAGCCAAGCTGCCCGGCTAGCCATGAGGAGACGGCCGAGTCGTAGTCCGCGGTGTGGCTAAATGCCTCAAGTGCAAGCTGCTTTCGCAGCTCAAGATTTGTGCCGCCGTCTTCGATTGCATCAATGATTGCTGTGTAGCGCTCGGGGCTGACAACGATTGCCACGTTCGCGTGGTTTTTTGCGCTTGCTCTAACCATTGCCGGCCCACCAATGTCGATTTGCTCAACACTCTCCTCGAAGCCCGCACCCGAAGTGACCGTCTCGACAAATGGATACAGGTTCACCACAACAAGCTCAAAAGGTTCAATTCCAAGACTCTCAAGCTGCTCAACGTGCGAGTCCAGCCTTAGGTCTGCCAGGAGGCCTCCATGAATAGAGGGGTGAAGGGTCTTGACCCTGCCATCCAGCGACTCGGGAAATCCCGTGACATCGCTCACCTCGCTCACAGCGATTCCAGCTGCTGCAATCTGCTTGGCTGTTGAGCCGGTAGACACGATTGCCACCCCAGCACTGGAAAGAGCGGTCGCAAGTTCAATTAATCCGTTCTTGTCGGAAACCGAGATCAGCGCCCGCTTTATCGCTACCTTGTCCCTCATGCCGCTATCTCCTCAAGCTTGATATCACCATTTGCAATTGACTCAATCGTCTTCACAAGCTGCTGCTTTTCAATTTTTTTGATCTGCTCGTGCAGTTCATGCTCTCCGATGCCAGGTGCAATTGCCATGCTCTGCTGGGCAATAATCGGCCCCGTGTCGACACCGGCATCAACTATGTGGATAGTGCTACCGGTTTCGTCAGCTCCGGCGGCAAGGGCATCGCGAACCGCATGAGCACCAGGGAACTTTGGCAACAAAGATGGGTGGAGGTTGATAATCCTTGGGTAGTACCTGTCGACAAAATCCCTTGGAAGCACTCGCATAAATCCAGCAAGAACAATCAGGTCAGGTTGGTGGATGTCGATGTTGCTGGCTAGAACCTCAGCCCACTCGTCCTTTGAGGAGAAACTTCCGGGCTGGACCACAAAGGTTGTTTTATCGAATAACTCGGCATGCTCAAGGCCCTCAGCCGCTCTATCGGCACCAACAGCCAACACTTTTGCGGGATAAAGCGGGTTGTCACAGGCCTCTAGGAGAGACTTGAGGTTGGAACCTGTTCCGGAAATGAGAACAACTATCGAGAGCACGGCCAAAGTCTACTTTCGCTCGTCTGCGCTGGTGTAGGGCCGCACCACAACCAGCGCAGCCAGGAGAGTTGGAATCAAGACCTGAACAAATATGACGCCGGCAAATACGAGAGCATCAATGCCAACCCAAGAGAAACGCCCAGGACCAAAACTGCCACTGGCCACCAGCGCCAACAGCAAAGCCAAAGCTCCCGCAACGGTTGCGGCGACTATTGCCAAAGCGCTTGCCGCGCCAAATCGAGTCGCGTACTCCCACCTAAGTCCATCCGAAAACTTTCGCGAGAGCACGGTGGCAAAAAACGCAGCCAACACCGGCACCAGTGCGAACAATATCCCGCGTTCGAAACCTCCGGTTGGGATAGCTGCAAAGACAGGCATCGCCGGAAGCGGCCCGAGCTGAGTGGCAAGCGGTGACACGTAGCTTCCCTCACCGATTGCAAAGCCAACTCCCGAAATCCAGCTGGCTCCAAAGGCAATCAAATTAGGAAGTATCGCTAACTGGCCAATGGTTAGCATCAACCCGCCAAATAGGCTCAGGCCAAGGCCCTGATAGAGCCGCAGCACCTCTATCCAGCCAAAGCCGAGCGCAAGAGCAATCATCAGCGAGCTGGCAAGCAGCAGGGTGGCAATCACCGAGACACCGATTCGTGTGGCTGGAGGAAGCACGGTCTTTATAGACCAGTGAAGCTTTTCAAATGCAGAGCTGGCAATACTCCTGAGGATCACCCGCTCCCTCGCCTCTGGGCCATTGGCTCCCTCAAAGAGCTCAAAACGCCTTCCCGAGATGGAGGCGATAAATAGGAGTCCGCCAAAGAATGCGGCTGGGATAAACAGCGGACCCCACTCTCCCATCACAACTGCTTCTGTCTGGATCACCAGGCTCAGCCCGTAGGAGATGCCGCCAAAGGCGGCCGCGCCACCCAGCCAAGCAGGCCATAGAGAAGATGCGGCGCTTAGGCGGTAACCAATTCGGATTGCCATGAGAGCCATCAGCAGAGTGAGTCCCAGTGGCAAGACGCTCAGGGTGAAGGCTGGAAACGCAATGCCAACCAGCTCGCCAGCCGAAAAGTGCAGTGGAACACCACAGGCAAGCAAGAATGCATGACCTGCAACCTGCAGGGCAACTATCCAATCAACGGTGCCGTCACCCTCTATGAACCAGGCGAGTGTCAGGGGAGCAACTATTAGGCCTACAACCGAGGCGATGATGATGAGCGCTTGAAGCGCCGCAATCGCAAAGCTAAGCCCCCGGTTCACCGAACTACAGCTTGCTTACTATTTCCCGCATCAGTTCGGCAGTCTCCGAGGGGGTCTTGCCCACCTTTACACCCACTGCCTCGAAGGCCTCTTTCTTGGCCTGCGCGGTTCCGGCTGAGCCAGAAACAATAGCGCCAGCATGGCCCATGGTCTTACCCTCAGGGGCGGTGAAGCCCGCTACATAGGCGACGACCGGCTTACTGACGTTTTTGGAGATGTACTCCGCAGCTTTCTCTTCGGAGTCGCCGCCAATCTCGCCGATCAGAACGATTGCCTTAGTCTCTGGGTCCTTTTCGAACGCCTCCAGGGCATCGATGTGAGTGGTGCCAATCACGGGGTCTCCACCAATACCGATGGCCGTTGAAAACCCAATATCCCGCAGCTCAAACATCATCTGGTAGGTCAGGGTGCCGCTCTTGGAAACAAGTCCAATCGGACCACGACCCGTGATGTTCGATGGGGTAATACCTGCATTTGACTGCTCAGGAGAGATGATTCCCGGGCAGTTTGGCCCAATCAACCTGGTCTTTTTGCCTTTTTCGACGTTGTATGCCCAAGCCGCTGCGGAGTCGTGCACCGGAATACCCTCGGTGATCGCAACAGCCAGGGGAATCTCGGCATCGATGGCCTCGATGATGGCAGCTTTCGCAAAGGCTGGTGGAACAAAGATCACCGAGACATTTGCTCCGGTTTTTTCCATGGCCTCCGCCACAGAACCAAATACCGGAAGCGACCTACCCTCGACATCGACGCTCTCGCCGGCCTTTCGGGGGTTTACACCGCCAACGATGTTGCTGCCCCCTGCGAGCATGCGCTGAGTGTGCTTCATGCCCTCGGCACCGGTCATGCCCTGGACGATGATCTTGGAGTTGGAGTCTAGATAAATTGCCATTGTCTGTCCCTTACCTGTTCGCCAGCTTCGCGGCCTCGTCGGCACCGCCATCCATGGTCTCGGCCAGAGTGACCAGAGGGTGCGCGTAGTCGGCCAAGATTGCTCGGCCCTGGTCGACGTTGTTGCCGTCAAGTCTCACGACAAGAGGCTTGGAGGCTTTATCTCCCAGAGTATTCAAAGCTCCAACAATTCCGTTTGCGACAGCGTCACAGGCAGTGATGCCACCGAAAACGTTCACAAACACGCTCTTGACCTGGGGGTCGTTCAAAATCACGTCGAGACCTGCCGCCATCACCTCTGCCGAAGCGCCGCCTCCTATATCAAGGAAGTTCGCTGGCTTCACGCTTCCGTGACGCTCACCTGCGTAGGCAACGACATCGAGAGTTGACATCACGAGACCAGCGCCATTGCCGATGATTCCGACCTCACCATCAAGCTTGACGTAGTTGAGGTCGAGGGCCTGGGCCTTGGCCTCTAGGGGATCGAGCTGGTCGCGTTCCATCTCTTCACGCTCATGGCGGAACTCCGCGTTGTCATCGAGCGAAACCTTGCCGTCAAGGGCAATGATGTCGCCATCCTTGGTCAAAACCAACGGATTGACCTCAACCAGGGTCGCGTCCTCTTTCTTGAAGACCTCATAGAGCTTCACGAAGACATCGGAAACCTTGTCCTGAAGCTCTGCCGGGAAGTTTGCCTGCTTCGCAATCTCGAGAGCCTTGGCCTTGTCGATGCCCGATACTGCCGAAATTGGGACCTTTGCCAGGGCATCTGGGCGCTCGACTGCAAGCTGCTCAATCTCTACGCCACCTTCAACGCTGCAGAGCGAGAGGAAGGTGCGGTTGGATCGGTCCAGCAAAACTGAGAAGTAGAACTCTTTGTCAATCTGCGCACCCTGGGCAATCATCACGCGCTTTACGACGTGGCCCTTAATGTCTAGCCCAAGAATCTCCTCGGCACGCTCTCTGGCCTCTTGTGGGTTGTGAGCAAGCTTCACACCACCTGCCTTGCCACGGCCGCCAGTCTTGACCTGTGCCTTAATGACCACAGTTCCGCCAATTTCCTTAGCAGCCTGCTCAGCCTCTTCTGGGGTGTCTGCAATACGACCGGCTAATACGGGGACCCCGTAGGCCTCAAATAGGTCGCGTGCTTGATATTCAAATAAATCCACGGTGAAATTCGTTTCCTGTGAGAGCGGACAACCCGCTAAGTCTAGCGAACCGCTATTGGTCAGAGCCCGCTAAAGCTTGGTAATTGGTGCCATTTTCACAAGTAACCGCTTGGTTACCCCCGTATCGAAGGAGACCTCTGCCGTTTGCTTGGGTGGAGTGCCGGTAACTCCAACCACGGTGCCATCACCGAAGCTCTCGTGATTTATGCGATCGTTCAGAGCTAGCTCAAGGTCTTTATTGTCCCGGATGGAGCTGGCGGTAATTGCTCCCTCCCACTTGCTCGGCCGAGGCGCCGTTGCAGCTATAGAGCGTTCGGTGCCAACATTCTCTAGAAGCTCAGGGGGGATGTCAGAAAGAAAGCTCGAGGGTGCCATGGATGCGGTCGAGCCAAATACTGTGCGCTGCAGGGCATGGGAGAGGGTGAGCTTTTTCTTGGCCCTAGTCATCCCGACATACATCAACCTTCGCTCCTCCTGAAGTCCTCCCGGCTCATCAAAAGCCCTGACGTGAGGCAGAGTGCCCTGCTCGATGCCAATCATGAATACCTGATCAAACTCCAGTCCCTTGGCGGTATGGAGGGTCATCAGGGATAGGTTTCCAGAATCATCGACGATCTCATCTGCCGCGGCCGCAAGGGTAACCTCAGCCAGGTAGTCCGAGAGAGTTCCCTCGGGAAACTTGGCCTGCCACTCGTAGAGCTGACCCAGGAGTGCATCGAGGTTTTCAAGTCTTGCTTCATCCTGAGGATCACGACTGATCTCAAGTTCGGAGCGATAACCACTCTTGATAAGCGCCTGCTTAAGAACATCTGCAGGACCATCAGTTGCGCTCATGGCATCTAGCTCATTTAGTAATTTGCCAAATTCGTCGATTGCTCCGGTGAGCTTTGGCCCTAGAGCCAGCTCCTGAGAGCGCATAAGGGCCTGCCTGATAGAGATCTCATTTGATCTTGCGAACTGCGAGATCTTGGCCTCTGTCTTGTCACCGATACCGCGGGCCGGAACATTGATAATGCGCCTAACCGCCTCGTCATCTCTAGCGTTTGAGATCGCTGCTAGGTAGGCAAGGGCGTCCTTGATCTCCTTGCGCTCGAAGAACTTAAGGCCACCGATTACTGCGTAGGGGACGCGTTGAACCTTTAGCTCGTTCTCGAGTGAGAGCGTAAGGGCATTGACTCTGTAGAGGACCGCCATGTCGCGATAGTTGGTGCCGCTCTCGTGCAGCTCCTTGACCTGGTCAACGACAAATGCTGCCTCGTTGCGTTCGTCGTATCCGGTGAAGAGGGTCACTTTGTCGCCCGCTCCACTGTCGGTCCAAAGGTTCTTGGGCGGACGATAGGGGTTCTGGGAGATGACGGCATTTGCGGCCGAGAGGATGTTTTGAGTGGAGCGATAGTTCTGCTCCAAAAGTATCGTCTCGGCTCCCGGAAAGTCTCGCTCAAACTCTGTGATGTTTCTGATGTCCGCACCTCGGAAGGCATAAATGGACTGGTCACTATCTCCCACCACAGTCAGATCCGCGGGCGGCATAACCTCACCTGTTTCCTCGTTCACGAGCTGGTGCTCGGGGGGAAGTGGCCTTGTGAACTCCCGGATTAGGGCGTATTGCGCATGGTTAGTGTCCTGGTACTCGTCAATTAGGACATGGCGGAACTTCTTTTGATACCTCGCTCGAACCTCGGGAAATGCTCTCAGCAGGTTCACCGACTCCGCGATCAGATCATCGAAGTCAAAGGCGTTGTTTCGCTTGAGCTCTTGGGTGTATGCCTGGAATACCTCGGCGACGATTCGCTGCCTGGGGTTTGAGCGATCTGCGTTCCTAGCAAAATCCTCGGCATCCTTGAGCTCGTTCTTAGCGTTTGAGATCATCGCAGCAGCCTGCTGGGGCTTGATGTCGGCATCCTCCGCCCCGGCCTCGCGCAATAGTCTGCGAAGCAGGGCCCTGGTGTCCCCAGAGTCATAGACAGTGAAATTGGAATCGTGGCCAAGCCGCTCGGCCTCTCGCCTGAGAATCTGCAGGCAGGCAGAGTGGAAGGTCCTTATCCACATTCCCTCGGCAGATTGACCGATGAGCGACTCCACCCGCTCCCGCATCTCGGCAGCAGCCTTATTGGTGAAGGTTATGGAGAGTATTTGAGAGGGCCACAGCTCTTTGGTTGCCAGCAGGTGGGCAATGCGGTGAGTGAGGACTCTGGTTTTACCAGAGCCTGCACCCGCCACAATCAAAAGCGCACTGCCCCTATAGAGGACAGCCTTGCGCTGCTCGGGGTTGAGCCACTCAAGCAGTGGATCGATTTCGGCTGGAACCCTGGACATCTTGCGTAGCCTAGGGCAGGGCAGCTACAACTTCGGCTAGCAGGTCAGGCTGGTCGGTAAAGATACCATCCACCCCAGTTGAAATTAGCCTTTCGAACCAAGCTCCCCACTCGCCCTCGGCGGTCTCAGTTCGCGCGGTGTAGGTAAAGATGTAGAGCCCCTTGGACTTGGCTCTTGCGACCAGGTCACCCTGCAGCACCATGGGTATAGCTACCGAGACTCCATCAAAGTTTTCGGCAATCTCCTCGAGGAGCTCGTCCTCGAGTGCGCTGTAGCCCTCTGGCACCATGTCTGGAGCTGAAAGAAAGACATACTGGACCCGATTGCCAATCGTCTCTTTGGCTCTGCGCAGAACACCAAACTCAAAGCACTCGATAGTGACCCTAACCCCGCGCTCAGCGAGGTCTGCCTCGTCAAGAACTTGTTTTAGTGCCTGAACCGAGTCAAGCCCGGCATCAAAGAAGTGCTTGCCATATTTGAGCTCAATTATGAGGTGGCGGCCATCAAAGCTGGGGTGATTGACAACCTCACGCAGGGTGGGGATGTGGTACTTACCATCGTGACTTGCAGACTCCTGGCGACCATCGGGATATCTCTCTATGGCCCTGAGTTGTGCAACGTCCTCGGACTTCAACTCGTCAACCATGTTGCTTAGAAAACTGTGCTTTTGGATGTCGGTTGTGTGTGTTAGATCGCGATCGTGACGAATTACGGGGACCCCGTCTTGAGTCATTACAACGTCGAATTCAATTGCGGCAGCGCCTAACTCGAAGGCGTGCTCGAAAGACTCCATGGTGTTCTCAGGCAGGTAGCCGCAAGCACCGCGGTGCCCGAAGACCTCCACTGCTACTCCCACTCGATCGTGCCAGGCGGCTTCGAGGTGACATCCAAGACAACTCGGTTCACACCCTCAACCTCGTTGGTGATTCTGTTCGAGATCTTTGCCAATAGCTCGAAGGGCAGCCTCGACCAGTCTGCGGTCATCGCATCCTCTGAGGAGACCGGGCGCAACACGATTGGGTGTCCATAGCTGCGGCCATCACCCTGCACGCCAACAGATCTAACATCCGCCAACAGAACTACTGGGCACTGCCAGATCTCCCCGTCCTTGCCCGCAGCCGTCAGCTCTTCCCGCACAATCGCATCTGCATCGCGCAGCAGGTCAAGTCGCTCCTTGGTGACCTCTCCAACAATTCGTATGCCGAGCCCTGGCCCTGGGAATGGATGACGCTGCACAATCTCTGCTGGGAGGCCAAGCTCAGCACCTATTGCCCTGACCTCGTCCTTGAACAAGGTCCGCAAGGGTTCCACCAGTTCAAAGTCGAGGTCATCTGGAAGTCCTCCAACGTTGTGGTGGGACTTGATGCCGGCAGTTACTCCACCACCGGATTCGACAACGTCCGGGTAGAGGGTTCCCTGAACCAAAAATTTGATTGGCTGGTTGTCGTCAATGGCCTCGGCGACGAGCTTGCGCTCCGCCTCTTCGAAGGTCCTGATGAACTCCCTACCGATGATCTTGCGCTTTTGTTCGGGATCACTAACTCCGCTGAGTGCTCCGAGAAACTTCTCCTCGGCGTCTACAACAACAAGCTTAATTCCCGTGGCGGCAACATAGTCACGCTCGACCTGCTCTGCCTCTCCTTTGCGCAGCAGGCCATGATCGACGAACACGGCGGTCAGCTGATCTCCAACTGCGCGATGGACAAGCGCTGCTGCAACGGCTGAGTCGACTCCCCCTGACAAACCGCAAATCACCCTTGCGCTGCCGACCTGGGCACGAATCTTCTCAACCTGCTCTGCGATTACATTGCCTGAGTTCCAGCTGGGCTCAATGCCCGCACCCTCGTAGAGAAAATTCTTCAAAACCTGCTGGCCCTGCTCGGAGTGCTTGACCTCTGGGTGCCACTGGACACCGAAGATTCTCCTGTCTAGATTCTCGAAGGCAGCAACCGGTGTCGTGGCGGTTGAGGCAAGCACCTCGAAACCGCTAGGGGCCTCCATAACCTGATCACCGTGGCTCATCCAGCACACTTGAAGCTCAGGCTGGGAGGCAAGCAAAGTACCTCCAGAGCTCAGCTTGAGGTCTGTTGCCCCGTATTCTCTCTTTCCGGTCTTATCGACCCTTCCGCCCAGGGCTTGGGCGAGAACCTGAAAGCCGTAGCAAATGCCCAAGACGGGTATGCCGAGCTCAAGAATTTCTGCATCGAGCCTGGGTGAGTTTTCCTCGTAGACGCTTGAGGGTCCTCCGGAGAGAATGATGGCTGCGGGAGCCATGTCGGCGACCTCTGATGCAGAAATGTTGTGCGGAACGATCTCTGAATAGACGTTTGCTTCCCGAACTCTGCGGGCGATCAGCTGAGCGTACTGAGCGCCGAAGTCGACAACTAATACTGGCTTCATTTGGCCTCTAGTTCTCTGAGCTGCTCTTGAGCCAGCTTTTCGTACTTGGCCTCGGTGTAGAAGCTCAAAAATGGCACGACACCGCCAGCTCCGATTATTAGGAACCTTGTAAATGGCCAGCGCATAAGGGTCCAAAGCCTGAAATCAGCCAGCAAATACACGACATAAAGCCAGCCGTGAACTATCAAGATCAAAACCGTCAGGTTCAAACCGACCTCTGGCAGTCCCTCGCCATCAATGCCGTAGCTTTCAAAAGAAATAAGCCCGTTCGGACCAAACATCCACAGGTCATAACCTAAAAACGGAAGCCGTCTGATGCCCCAGGTAACCATCAACAGCAGCAGGAAGACACCGGTTACGTAAGAGGAGACTTTGTAGAACTTCAGCACCGAGTAAATGGCAGGAATCTGGCTCGGTGAAGGGGTAGACATGCCCTAAGTCTACTTAGCGATTTCACCCAATTTGGCGAGTGCAAGTGACTTGGCCTCGTCGCTGTCGTTACCGGAAATCGCGGCCTCAAAGACTTCACGTGCTTCGTCATGGGTAACCGAAGATAGTGCCGTCCTGACCGCACCTACCTGGGACCTGGAGGAGGAGACCGAGTCGTAGCCCATACCCGCTAACACAACGGCAAAGGCTGGGTCAGAGCCGCTTTCCCCACAAACTCCCGAGTAAATACCGGCCTTCTTGGACTCGATGGCAATTTGGTTCAAAGACGCAATCAGTGCGGGCTGCCAAGGGTTCAACATCGCACCTAGGTTTGGGTTCATGCGGTCAGAGGCGAAGAGGTATTGGGAGAGGTCGTTGGTACCAACAGAGATGAAATCAACTACTCCCTTGAGCTTTGAAATCTCATAAACAATCGAAGGTGTCTCCACCATGATCCCAACCTTGAACTGACCTGCGGCCTTGGCAAGCGAGGCGAACTCTTTGGCCTCGGCGGCCGTCGCAACCATCGGAGCCATAACCCAGACCTCGCGACCAGAGGCCTTGCGTGCCTCTTCCAAAGCCTCGAGCTGCGAAACAATGAACTCCCTGTGCTCGGCGACAAGCCTGAATCCGCGAACTCCCAGAGCAGGATTCTCCTCATCTGGCATCTTCAGAAACGGAACGGGCTTGTCACTTCCGGCATCAATCGTCCTCACAACAATCGGCCCCTCAGGGCAGGCAGCGAGAATCTCGGTGTAGGACTTTATTTGCGTATCGCGGGCTGGCTCCGTTGTGGCGGAGAGATATAAAAGCTCTGTGCGGAATAATCCAACACCCTCGGCAGCGGTTGCAGCGGCAGCAACGGCATCTTCAAGCGAGCCAATGTTCGAGCGAACTGGAATAACAGGCTCTCGGGACTTGGCAACAAAGCTGATCGCCTTGGTCGCATCGGCTTCAGTTCCACCAATTACAACCCTGTCACCCACCGGATCGACCAGAACTTTTTGACCATTTGTCAGTTCCTTTGCACCTGAGCAGGACACAACTGCAGGAATCGACTTTGAGCGGCAGATGATGGCGGTGTGAGAGGTAGGGCCGCCCTGGATCGTAATTACTCCCACCACCGCAGGAGTGAACTGAGCGGTATCTGCGGGAGAGAAGTCTTCTCCAACAATCACGAACTTTCCGGTCTCTGGAAGGTCTAACCCCAGGGAAATGCCGTGAATACTTGCGGCAACCCTTTTTGCAAGGTCTCGAATATCTGCAATGCGCTCTTCGAAGGTGGGGTCACCGGAGAGTAGCTCAGCGAAAGTCTCCATAGCATTCACAAAAGCCGTGCCGGCCTCCCAGCCATCATCAAGCTGGGCAACGGCTGCGTCAAAGAGGCTTTCATCCAAAAGGATCATTCCTAGTGCCTCGAAGATCTCAGCTGATGTCTCACCCGCCTTCTCGGCAAGGCTCTCTAGATCGCTTGCGACCTGATCAACTGCTGAGCGCAGCTTGGCCTGCTCGGCAACGAGATCGCCCGAATGCTTTGCAGGAATTGGAAGAGGCGTAGCCTGACGGACGCGAAAGACCTCCGCGGTTACCGCCTCGAGCCCAACGCCGAGGCCTGAGAGGACCTGTTGAGTCAAAACTAGCCTTTTAGAAACTGCTGAATCTGGTCGATTATGGCTTGTGCCTGAGCCTCGTCTTCGGTGTCAACCTCGACAGTTAGCTCTTCACCCGTCTTGCCTTTCATGGCCATTAGACCGAGTGGAGAGTTGGCCTTGACCAAGTTCCCGCCGACCTTGCCCATCCTGATTTCAAGACCAGACTCTTTCACAAGCTTCACGATCTGACCTGCGGGCCTTGCGTGAAAGCCGATCGGATCTTCAATTGTGACAGTGGCGGTGACGGTTGACATTCTTTCTCCTTACAGTCCCTCAGGATGCTAGCAATTAATCTTTGAAGTTACCCCAGAAGGCCCTGACGAGCCACCTGACGTTTGTGATTGTCGATTGTCTCGACTAAATACTCCGAAAGCGGGTGGGAGGCTGAGATCCCGCACACCTCTTGGGCAAACTCCGAGGTTGAGAGGCTGGTGAGTAGAAGTTGCAGCCTTGCTACTTCCGGGTCGTCATCGTTTTCAAAGGCTAGAGCTGCCGAGACCACATCGAGCAGGTGCTCAGGGCGACCGTAGTGCTCTGCGTACTGAGCCGCAGGGCCAATCAGCCTCTCGAGCCGTGAGAGCTTTCTAATGGGATCACGACCCACCCGCTCGACCTGGTCATCTATTGCGGGGCTCGTGATGCGCTTTAGAGTCTTTTTTACATATCTACTGTGTGCTGCGGGATCGAAGTTGTGTTTGCGCACCAGCACCTTTGACGTCTCCTCTAAAACAGCCTTTGTCTTCTTCATCACCGCGGGGTCATTGAGTGCCAAAACAACCGTTGCGTGGCCAGCCTGCTGGCCCAAATAGGCGGCGGAGAGGTGAGATGTGTTAACAGTGAAGAGCTTTCGCTCGATAAAGGGCTCAAGCCTGTCGACGAATGTAGCTGAAGGAATCTCGAGCTTGATGCTGGAGAGGTTACTTGAGTCAATGACCCATTCACAGAACGCCTCGACGGCAACGTCCGGCTCTGAACCGTCACGTTGAATTGGGACGATACGGTCGACAGCCGTGTTGGCAAACACCGCGACCGAATCAAGGTTTTCAACTGTACGAATCTCGGATCTCAGAATGTCCGTTGCATTGATTGCATTTTCGCAAGCCATCACCACAGCTGGCTTTGAGAGGGTTCTCGCTGAAAGCCCCTCGGCAATGACGGGGGCTATTAGGGGCAAAATGTTTGCGCCAACTGACGCAGTAATGATCTCGGCCCTTGCCAGCTGGCCGATTAGCTCAGATCGCTGCTCGACAGAGTGCAGGGCTCGATAGTTGGTGTAGGTCTTCCTTTGAGAGCCTGCTCCAAGCTCAGTGAGGGTATAACTGCCTCTTTCATTGAGGGCATGAATAAGACCTGTGTTTACATCCGCAAAGACCACAAAATAGCCGGCGTCCTGAAGGACTGCACCTATGAAGCCGCGGCCGATGTTGCCGGCGCCAAAGTGTACGGCTATTGGTCTTTCGGGGTTCATACTTACTTTTCTTAATCTGTGGCCTAAGCCACACCGCCATCTAAAATCAGCTCGAGAACCTGGTCAGCACTGCCAGAAGCCACTAACACTTCAAGCTTGGTCTCGTCTTGAATTAGTTCAGCTAGGTTGCCAAGAATCTCGACGTGACCGTCGCCACTTGACGCTATTCCCAGCACGCAGCGAACTTCCTCGTCACCCCAGGTGATAGGTGATGCAAGTCGCAGAAATACCAGCTGGTCGAAAATTACGTGAACACGAGATTCGTCAGTGCCGTGAGGGATTGCAAATCCCATTCCGATTGCCGAGGAGAACTTTTGCTCTCGCTCCCACATCGCAGCTGCATATTCTGGACCAATGGCGCCCAGTTCTAGAAGTAGCTCGCCGCAGATGCGCACGG
>Ga0255756_1000367_pt1 | contig 55361 bp, 33 predicted proteins | sample 011ome_20_FD_179956 | JGI IMG/M metagenome (GOLD analysis project Ga0255756, IMG submission 179956) | Coastal salt marsh microbial communities from the Groves Creek Marsh, Skidaway Island, Georgia - 011509CT metaG (version 2) | ecosystem: Environmental > Aquatic > Marine > Intertidal zone > Salt... | reverse complement strand
TCTGTAGGCGTGCCTGGACGCGCAAAACCCTACACATAAATATGTATAGGGCTTAGACGTGACATACTCTGGTATGGTTGAGCTCTCTGTAGGCGCGCCTGGAATTGTTTATTGTACACCATCACGGGCGTTGGACGTACTGTGGACTGTATTTGTGCGAGTGTGTGGTGTCACGTCGTGGGTTGGTGTAGCCGTCGCCATTGCCCGGCGCGCGCGCGGTGGACGCTGGACGACGGTCGACGGCGTCGTTCGCGCGTGTGCGTCGCGCGTGTGCGTCGTCGTTCGTCGTCGTCGTTCGTCGTCGTTCGCGTTCGCGTCGTCGCGCGTCGTCGCGCGAGACCGCATGCGTCGCGCGCACGCGACGACGCGCGACGTGACGGTGATGCGCACGTGCGCGTGGCCCGCGGCGCGCGAGCGAACGACGCCGAGCGTCGACGCGGGCGCGGCGGTGACGCGGGCGCGATGTGGGTGGCGTCCGTCGCGGCACGCCGCGTGGCGTGCGGGGACGACGGCGCGCGGGACGATGAGGGATGACGGCGCGGAGGGATCGGCGCGCGAGGCGACGCGGCGGGCGGCGCGCGCGAATCCGGATGCCATCGCCGTCGTCGACGCGTTCGGGCGCGAGGTGACGTATAAAGCACTCATGCGTGGTGCTCGAGCGTTGGCGTCGTCGTCGGTGCTGGCGAATGTGGCGAGAGGCGAGCGCGTGGGGCTGGCGGCGACGCCCGGGGCGGAGTTTTGCGCGGGGGCGTACGCGGCGTGGACAAAGGGGGCGGTTTTAGTGCCCATCGCGTCATCGCATTCGGAAGATGACGCGGCGTACGTGATGCGACATTCGGGATTGCGCGTGGTGTTGATTCCGCCCAGCGCCGAGGGCGAGGATGATGTGGAGACGCGTGAAAAGTATGAGCGCGCGGCGAAGAAATTCGCGCTCGACGTCAAAGTCGCGCACGTCACAAAGGGACTCTTCGAATCGCTCGGTGATGGCGATGCGAGCGAAACGGATGGTGTCGACGTGGACATCGAACCGAGTGATGGAGCGTTGATCATTTATACCAGTGGCACCACGGGCCAGCCCAAAGGGGCATTGCATACGCACGCGTCGTTGTACGCGCAGTGCGCGGGACTCATCGAGGCGTGGCGATGGAGTTCGAGCGACAGAATCATTCACGCATTGCCGTTGCATCATATACACGGCATCGTTAACGCATGGTTGAGTGCGCACATGTCTGGCGCCACGGTTGAGTTTCAAAAGCAATTTGCTCCGCGCGCGGTGTGGGCGCGTCTTCGCGATTCGACGCAACCGCCGGCGACGATTTTTATGGGCGTACCGACGATGTACGTCATGCTTCTCAGAGCGCTGCAAGGGAACTTATCCGCGGAAGCGCGCGCGGCTTCCATAGATGCGGTGTCAAGGCTGAGATTAACCGTTAGCGGATCAGCAGCGTGCCCGGTTCCGATTCTTGAAGAGTGGCGCAAAGTCACTGGGAGAAGTTTGCTCGAGCGTTACGGCATGACAGAAATCGGCATGGCGTTGAGTAATCCGTACGACGAGAGCAAACACAAGGCTGGATTTGTCGGATTACCCTTGCCTGGCGTAGACGTTAAACTCGCACCGCTCGAAGCGAGCGATGGGGATCAAGAAGACCCTGGGGATGACTTTGCACTCGGACCCGGCGAGCTTCTCGTCAAGGGTGGAAATTTATTCGCCGAATATTTTGACAACGCCGAAGCGACGGCGGAGAGTTTCACGTCTGATGGGTATTTCAAGACTGGCGACGTGGCCGCGATGACCAGTGATGGATATTGGCGAATCCTCGGCCGAGCGTCGGTGGATGTGCTCAAAGTTGGCGGGTTTAAAGTGAGCGCGCTTGAAATCGAAGCGCGCTTGCTCGAAAACCAAGCCGTGGCGGAGGTCGCCGTGATAGGAATTCCAGACGAAGCATACGGCCAGCGCGCCGTGGCGCTCGTCGTGCTCGATCGATCGACTGAAACCGGCGAACCCGTCAACGTGACTGAAGGCGATATCATCCAATGGGCCCGCACGCGTTTGGCGGCTAAAATGCACTTGCGCGCGGTTAAATTCGTCGACAAGATACCGCGCAACGCCATGGGTAAAGTAAACAAGAAGGATTTGCAAAAGACGGTGTTTCGCGAATATTTCAAGCAATAGAAGCACATGCATCATAGCGATTAGAAACAGTAGCAGCAGTAGTAGGCGGATTGGCTTGTATTATTTAGGCGGTTGTATCATGCGTTTCACTACAAAAAAAATTAAAATGACGAGGGCGTTTCGCGGACGCGTGTCTATCGCGCCGCTCCGGGTGGTAAAACTTCCGGAAGCGGAAACGTCGACATCAAATCGATGTCTGCCTTGGTAATCGGCGGCGCATCCCCTCGCAAGTATGCGGCTAATGAAGGCGGCGCTACGACGCGATTGAGGAATGCTTGTAACTCGTCGCCTTGGACTTTCTCATTCTCACTCAAAACCTTCGTGAGCTCCGCCATGACTTCGGCGTTGGAGCGCACGACGTCACACGCCACGAGTAACGCCGTAGAGAGCGTGTGCTTAACTTCTCTCTCGACAACGGCGTCGGATTCACTAGACTTGTCTGACCCGATGAGCATTTCCTCGTTCCCACCCGCGGAGAGCGTGGACACACTCATGGGTCCCACATTCGCGCTAAAGCCTAACTCGGCGATGCTCTTGTACGCTAAATTCGTAGCGCGTTGAATGTCGTCGCTCGCGCCTGAACTAATGCGCTTGCACACCACCATTTCCGCCGCCCTGCCACCCATGAACATTGTCACTTTCCCTAAAAGCTCATCCTTGTACATCAAACTCTTGTCTTCGGTCGGAGGCGTATACGTAAATCCGAGCGCACCGCCGCTTCGACTGACGATACTGAGCGTTTCTGGACGCTCGGTATCCGGAAGCAAACGCCCGACGGCTGTGGCAACGAGTGCGTGCCCAACCTCGTGCGCCGACACCGTACGCTTCTCTGACATGGTCAACAAACTGCGTTTCTTCTCGATGCCAGCCACGGTGCGAAGTACAGCGGCTTCAAACTCGCTATATCCAACCTTCGTCTTCCCTGCGCGACCGGCGAGCAGTGCCGCTTCGTTTACTAAGTTTTCCAAATCTGCGCCGGTAAAACCGGCTGTCATTTGCGCGATGACGTCGAGACCGGCGTCGGCGGCCAGAGGAAGTGCGCGACGTTTGGTATGCACGGCTAGAATCTCCTTACGTCCTTGCTTGTCCGGGCGGTCGACGGAAACTGTGCGATCGAAACGACCTGGACGCCGAAGCGCCGCGTCGAGACTATCCGGGCGATTCGTCGCCGCGATGCAAATCACGAGAGATTCCGTCTCGAACCCATCGAGCTCAGTTAGAAGCTGATTAAGCGTTTGTTCGCGCTCGTCGTTACCCATGCCACGCAACTTCCCATCGCCGCGCGTCTTCGCCACGGCATCGATTTCGTCGATGAAGACGATGGCCGGCGACTGCGCCTTGGCGCGAGCGAAGACTTCGCGCACGCGCGCCGCGCCCATACCCACGTATAATTCTACAAACTCCGATGCGGAGATGGAAATGAACGGCACGCCCGCCTCGCCTGCAACAGCGCGCGCGAGTAACGTCTTTCCTGTGCCGGGCGCGCCCACGAGCAGCACTCCACTCGGTGGTCGCGCGCCGAGTTTGGCGTACTTTTCTGGATTCTTCAAAATGTCTACAATCTCCGTCAACTCCTCTTTTGCCTCGTCCACGCCCGCGACGTCGTCAAATGTAGTCGTCGGCGGCGCCAACGCATCTCGCGCGCGTCCACCGCGTTGAATCCCAGGCATTGACAGCCCACCCGGTCCGCCGCGCGAAACTCCGGATGGCGACCCGTACGCGCCTTGACCCGCGTTGCGAAACACGCTAATGATAATAGCCAAAGAAAATAGCGCAATCCACGGCGTAAAGTTTGGGACATTTCTAGCATCCGGGGCACTGAGATCCACTCTGTTCTTTAACAACGTGTCGTACGGGATCGGCGCATCTGCGGGCCTCGACGTGTGATAGACAACTTCAACCTCGCGCGGCTCGTCAAACGGCGTCCCTATGGATTCCGGCGTCGCGCTCACCACCATTCGCGCCCTCGGCGCCCACGTGAGCTGATTCCCATCCACATGCAACGCACGAATTTTATCCGTCTTCGCACTATCCAAAAACACATCGTAACGCGTAGGAATCGGATGCGACTTCATCGATTTCGAGCTCAGCGCGAACGCCGTCATGCTAAACGCCGCGTAAAACAAAAAGCCTTTCCCGACGAGCTTCAACAGTTCCATCGGCTGCAGCACGTTAGCGATCCAAAAGTTAAATCCAGAAGGCGGAACACCATCGCGTCGCCGCCCTTCAGGCGCCGCCGCACCCTGGCGTCGTCCACGCGCGTCCTTGTCCGCCTCATCCTTCGCGCGTTGTGTCGCGTCGTCGTCGTCTGACTCAGCCGACGATCTCTTCTCTTGCGCGTCGACATCATTCGCGCCGTCGCTCGCGCTCGCGCAGACGTGCGACGCCAATCGCGCGCGATCGTTCTCCGCGCGTGCGCGCGTCCCAGACCCGCGCACCGCGCCGTCGTGGCGCGTCGCGTGCGCGCGCATCGACGTGGCCACCCTTTCGAGGCGCGCGGCGCATTCGCGCGTCGCTCTCGTCGCGCTCGCGCCGCCGTCGCGGTGCGCGCGACGCACCGCGCACGGACGACGGCGGTATCGCGTCGCGGACGACGGCGAGGCGAACGGCGACGCCGTCGACGTCGTCGACGTCGACGACGACGACGAAAACATCGTGCGAGGTGAGGAATGGCGTCACACGTCGGCGCGCGACGACGAGATGGCGGTGACGCGCGGCGCGCGCATCGCGTGCGCCTGGCGCGGCGCGGGCACCGGCGGCGATGACGGCGGCGGTGGCGGCAGCGCGATGGCGGCGACGTCGTCGTCGGCGCTGACGGGAGCCGCGGCACCTCAGGTGCGCGAATTCATCCAACTTCGCAAACATTTGAGCGAGGAGCTCAACGTGTGCGCGAGTAAGAAGGTGTCACACGCGATGACGATAACGATCATGCGTAGGACGATTCCCGAGGGCGCGCTCGTGAGCGCGCTGAGCGAGGAGGATGCGAAGACGCCGGAGGAGTTTGTGTTGGTGGAGTTTAAGAATCCGGATACGCGCTGCGTGGTGTGTCGCGGACGGCGACGAGGACGATCGACGGGCGATGGTGCTAGTGATAGCGGCACAAAAGGTACGTTGACGCTGCTGTCGAGCGATCAGCGCGAGGTGACGGAGTTTATGGCATCGAGTGGGGTTCGTTTTCACCGCGCGGCGCATAGGTTCGTCGTGGCGGGCGACGCGTTCACGGCTGGGGATTTCATCGTACGTCCGTGTCGCGTCGAGAGCGGGTCCGGGGCGTACGTGGGAACGGTATTAGATCTTACCTATCGCGGCAGTGATGACGCGAGCGTCGCGGCGCGAGCATTGGAGGAGTACGCGGCGTACGCGAGCGCGAGCGCGAACGAAGCGGGCGTGGGCGAAGGTGCGTTCACCGTGGTGGATTTACGCACGTCGTGCCCGCTCGATGTCTATCGCGCGCCCGCTGGGGAGTTACAATTAGCCATATCATACGTCGACGCGCTAAAAGTGTTACGAAGTAGAATCGCATGAGCTCGAGACGGCCGGACGCTCGCGAGCCAAATTTAGCGGCTCGGTACGCCGCGTTCGAACGCGGTCATCGTCGTGTAATGCTAACATCGTCTCGCTCTCGCCATCGATCGCTGTCGATATGTCTAAATCACGCGGATCAGTGCGCGCTCTATCCTCAATTAGCGCTTTATGCCGCACACAATGACGACGGACGCGTTTGAGCTCCACGTTTGAGACCGTTACTCTTCTTCGCGCAGCGCCGCACTGTTCGACGTCCATGACGACCACAGAGGCGGCGTACGCCACGACGCCGATGCGCACGAATCCAATGTTCGACCCCTCGCGCGAGCGCGCGGGTTTCGACGGCGACAGCGACGGCAACAGCGGCGACGACGGTTTTTTTGCGACGACGACAAAGGAGAGCTCAAAGTGGGTGTCGTTTCACGATGCGTCGAATGACGACGCGCACGCGCACGCAGACGCGGTCGCGGGCGGTGTGGACGTCGATGACGCGCGTGCGCCGCGACGGGTGGCGATGGCGGCGGCGACGCGCGGTCAGAGCGTCGTGCACGAGGGCGGCGTCGCAGCGCGGGACGCGGCGTTTGAAGAGGCGCTCGCGCGCGCGAGAGCGTCGAGGCGGGTGGCGGCGCAACAGGCTGCGGCACGCGCGGCACACGCGCGAGAGTTCTATAGAGAGGAGTTGAAACACGCGCGAGGGGAGGAGAAGGTGGAGGATGAGAATCTGGAGCCCGCGTCCGAGGCGCCGGAGAGACGGTCGTTGGCGTGGCGAGGCGACTTTGCAGCGTTTGATGACGCGGATCGCGTGCAAGCGCCGCCCAGGCCGCTTCCGAAGGCATGGAGCGCCGAACCAAATGAATTGCGATTGGATTTAGATGCTTACGACGAGGATGCGCGACGGAGTGTGATTGAGCGGTTTACAAAGTTTGAGGATGAAGGCTCAAGAGAAGCGTCACAAATGGCTGAAATGTCAGAGCAGATTCGTCGATTGAACATGTCACTCAGCGCGTGCGAGCGCAGAGAAAGTGCTGCAGAACTTGCGGCAACCGCAGAGGCTGAACGCGCGGCGTCGTTGGAGCAGCAATGCATGGAACACAAGGCACGAGTCAAAGCGCGAGACGCCGACATCGGCGAGCTCAACAAAGTCATGTTTGTGTTGAAGAAACGAGTCGACGACTTGACGGATGCGCTTGACGAGGCGAGACGAGACGCAGAAAAGTATCGCATGGAAATTGCCGAGCTCAAGGTGAATGACCAAGAGCTTCGTCGGGCTGTGGAGAGGCGAGCAGTGAGCGAGCGCACGGCGTGTAACGTCACGGAGCAAATAAAGCGTGACGCGTTGGCACTTCAAAGTAAAGTGCGGGCGTTGGAAGAAGAGAACTCGCGTTTGAACGACCGCTTAAGACAAAGTGAGGATCAGCAGAACGAGTCGGCTAGGTCAGCAAAGCGTTTCCACACGCTCGCTGAGACTTCAGCTCGAGAGCTTGAAATTCTTCGACGGGCAAACGATGCGGCGGCGCAAGAGAACGCACAATTGCGCGAACAAGTAAATGACATGCGCAAGGAAATTGATGTGGCGCGTGAAAATCGCCAATATGCGGCGATGCGCAACTATTCAACCCCTCCAGTGCCGCCACCAGTCATGGCCACAGCGGCTGCGCCAGCGCAACCTCGAGTGGAACAATCCAAGCCAGCACCAGCTAAATCAGTCTTAGCTCATCAGAACACATCTGTCCCGGTAAGAGAAACATCGCAAGTTATTGCGTTACCGCTCGTGTCAAAGAATGATGCCCAAGGGCGTAATGAAGCGCAGCGTGGCTCGAAGGAGAATGTGCCCGCGCCGCAATTCGATTCCAGTGCCACGTTTGACGCATCCGAATACAAACGTCGCATGCGTGACGGCAGTGGTTTCTTTTATGACATGTCGCAAAAGGACGCACCATCAGCTCCAGTGGAACAATCTATTCGTCGCACAGTGTCCGCAGCTCGAGTTCCGGAAGGCCACTATTACGTGCCGCCACCCGAACCGGTGTCTCGAAAACCGTCTTACGATGAATGGATGAAATCCCTTGCCATTCTAGAGAATGAGAACATGAGGTTATGTCTCGAACGCAGTGCATTAGAAGATGAAATCAATCGATTACCTGCAGGTGCCGGTCGAAACATGTTAGAACGCGAGAAAAAGGCGAGCGCCCTCGAACGTCTCGATGAGGTGCACAAAGCCATACGCGTCAACCGCGACATGCTGAAGAGTGCCAAAAGTGCTCGCTAGAATCCTAGACTCGCTAGACTTGTATTATGATAATATTAATTTTCTCGTATCGTATCTTCATGGCGTGTCGCGCGCGCGCGCGTACGTGCATTGCTGGTCATGTTTCAGACGCGGTGTTTGACACTTTCTACTCGTGTTTCGCGTAATCCAACCAACCTCAGTTCCGCGCGCGCCTCGCGCCCGTTTCGTTCGTCGACACTCCATTCACGTGTGCGAAGCAACGACGAGCACGGTTCGCGCGAATTCTCCGCTGTGCGTAGCGGCGACGTCGAGCGCGCGCGCGCGTACAGCGTAGATTGCTCGCGCCTCGAGCGCAGCACCCTCCGCGGCGATGATCGCCCTTCCGCGGTACGTGTTCTTCAGCTTCATCGCTAGCGCATGCGTTGTGGCGCATGCCGCGTACACACGCGAGCAGTACTTCCCGGCGGTGATGTTCCTTAGCACGAGCAAGCCCGCGGTGGTGGCGTTTGGGAACTTGGCGTTTTCGTTGCTTCTGGTGTTGGGGCACGCGGTGCGCGCGACGTTCCTCGGCACTCTGCGCGAAGCCGAAGTAGAGCGGCTGTACGACCGCACACGAGATGCAGTGATGGAGACGTGTTTAGCGATGACGATATTCCGCGAAGAGTTTAACGCGAGATTCGTGGCGATGTTTGTGAGTCTGCTGTTCGTAAAGGTGTTTCACTGGTTGTATCAAGACCGAGTGCAGTACACGGAGACGGCGCCGACGCTGAGCCGAACGACGCATGTGCGATTGTCTGCGTTTATGGCTACGTTGATGTTGACGGATTTGACGATGTTATCGTACATTGTGTCGAGCACGCTTGAGAAAGGACCGAGTGTGCTTTTGTTGTTTGGCTTTGAGTACGTCATTTTAGCGACGAAGCTCTTCGTGGGCTTGATCAAGTACTGCATCATCGTTGCAGATCGCATGATGGATGGACAGTGGCAAGGAAAGGGAACGTGCGTGTTCTACTTGGAGCTCGTCACGGATTTACTGCAGTTGTTTGTGTACTTTGTCTTCTTTTTGATAATCTTTGCGTACTACGGGATGCCCGTGCACTTGGTGAGAGATTTGTACATGACGTTTAGAAACTTTAGAAAACGCGTGAATGAGTTCATCCGATATCGTCGCGTGACGGCAAACTTGAACGATCGGTTCCCCGATTCTACTGCGGAAGATTTGGAGCAAGGGGACGACGTGTGCATCATTTGCAGAGAAATCATGGAGGCGCGCCCTGGAGAGAACATGGGCGGATCGAAGCCCAAAAAGCTTCCATGCGGGCATTCTTTTCATTTACACTGTCTACGCTCGTGGCTGGAGCGACAACAGTCGTGTCCGACGTGTAGACAATCGGTATTGCCAGAACGTGAGTTGCGAGAAAACGCCGCACGCGCCGCCGAGGAAGAGGCGCAGTGGCAACCGTTGCCTCCTGAGTTGCAGCCTGGGTATGTGCCCCCAGTAGTTCGCGCGGCTTTAGACCGCGAAGCTCGCGACGCAGCGGGTGGTCATGAGCGCGAGCCACGGGCAGACAACGCGGATGTTCCTCGGCGCACGCCGACGCCGCACGCTGGTGACAGAGCGCCTGAGCACGCGAATGTACTACGCACACCACCGCGGCAGGCCCAAGGTGAAGACAGCGCGGCCGCACATCAACCTTCGACGTCGAATACACCAACGCATCGGGATGATACGCCACCGCGGCCGCCATGGGTAGGTGTGACACCGCCGCCGCCGTTTACGCCGCGACACGATGGCACTGGATCACCTGGTGCGGCCTATTCCCAGCAACCTTGGAATTCTCCACAAGCATTCGCTACAAATGTCGCAGTAAACGCTGCGCGCGCAGGTGCTGAGCACAGCAGAGTAGCCATGGATGACGAGCTCGCACACAGAGTGGCCACAGCGGTGGCGTCTGCCATCGCCGCCGCGAGCGCTCAATCCCAGCTCGCGTTCGCCACAATCGCGCCATTTGGCGTTCCAGGTCTCACTGAAGCGGCCACAAACATTGTTTCAGGCGTACATAATCACACTGTGACCGCTGCAACGCCAGTGATGACGCCTACTAGACCAGATTTCTCTCCCATCCCGCGAGACGCTTCGCCCGCGGTGCGCGCGGCGCTTGAAGCTGAACGCGAAGCGACACTGACCGCGATGCAAGCACAAGTGCGCCTACTTGAGGCTCAAATGGCCACTATTCGCGTTCAGGCGGGCGATGAAGAGCGCGACATTGCCGAACACTACGTCACTGGTGCCGCAGGCAAGCAAGTTGAGGACGCGGATGAGAGCTTGTCCGAAGCGGAACCGTCGACGACGACTGTTCCGCCGCCGCCGGAATCGCGTGAAGACGAAAACGATGATAGCCCAGCCGCGGTGTTACGTCGACGCCGATTAAGTTTCCTTTCCCGCGCATCTGGGTCTAGCTCGACATCGAACCAATAAACACGCACGAGAACCCGCATTTGAATTGTAAAAGAAGCCGTAAAGCGCTCGACTCAGCGCTTTTCCTCACAGCGCAGCACTTCACACCCTCCGCGTCGAACCATGGGCGAAAAGCGCTTCTTTCGCGCGCGAGCTGTGCTCGCGCGCAGAGCTGCAGCGGCAATGGCCCCGCCTCGCGGTCCGTCCATCAAAGACCGCATCGAGGCCTTCAACGCCGCGCTCGTGGAAAGCGCAGACATCAACGCCGTTCGCTCGTGGTCCGAACACGACGCCGGCACCGCATCAACCAGCGCATCAGACGTGCGCGTCACGCACCCAGACTGCGTGAAGATTATGTTTGGCAATTTGCCCATCGACGTGGACCCGTGCGAGCTCGCGACGGCGCTCGACGCGCACTTGAAGGCTGAGCTCACAAAGGGTGGCGTCGACGTCTCGACGGCTATGCTGGACAAGCCAATGGTGGCGACGTTTGGGCCGTGTCGACCGAAAACTCGTCGAGATAGAGATAGATTACATCGTGGTTTCGCTGTGTGTGCGTTCGCAAACGAGGCGGTGGCCTCGAAAGTGCATGATTTGATTCGCGGGTCGACGTTTGTTTCGTCGTCCAAGCGCACGCCGACAAGAGAGCTTTCGGCGCGACTCGATGTTAAACACGAATGTGATGAAGCGTTTATTCGAGGATTAGTAGGCAAGGCACCAGTGGTGGTTAAAACTGAGCCGAAAAAGCCGACGCGGGCAAAGTGGTCGATGAAAGATTTGGATGAATTTCCAATGCGAGCGAACTGCTTGTCGACACACACGCGCTTTAGCGACCTCTCTGGCGCGTTGCGAGTGCGCATGTTGGAGTATTTATCAACTAGTGTGACGACGATGCCAGAGTTAGCGGGGATTATTTTAGCCATGGAGAAAGTTTCACCGGAGTATATACGCGTGAAGGAGGTGATTGAAAGTGTCGAAGCGTTCAAGGTGATTGTCGCGTACTTGAACACGGCGGAGCAATCGGCGAAGAAGCGTTTTGAGGAGTTTTTCGACTTGGCGTGCGGGCACGGACTCGTGGGAGTGCTACTAGCTTACGCGTTTCCGCAGAGAACGGTTCGTTCGTTTGATTGGAAGCGACGAAAAAGCTTCTACGCCTTTGCGTCGGCATTTGCGAGCATGCGAGCGTCTTCAGAGACGTGGAGCTCTGCATCCATCGATTGGGACGAGGCACAGCGATTCGAGCCGTCAAACCGTTTTGAAAATTCCAAGAGTGCCCCTGACTCTGACACACTCGACGACGATGATGAACAAGACGTTGCTTTGGATAACATCAAGTTCACTCGTGGCGACATTGACGCCGCCAAAACCTTTGTCAACAGCCAGTCGTTCGTCGTCGCTTTGCACGGCTGCAACGAAGCGAACAAGAGCTCAGTCGAAATGGCCATCGATGCCGGCGCGGGATGGGTCGTCATGCCCTGTTGCATCAAATCAAACCTCTATTTACCCGAATGCACGGTCACCAAGCTCTCAGATGACGCTAAATACGCCTTCTTATGCGGCGTCATGGCGCAAAAGTACATGGCGCAAATGTCCAGGTGCATCGACGCCAGAATCACCACCCGCGCGTTAATCCTCTGCGGAGGCGTCAAGGGCTACTCCAAGCAACTCTTCTACGCCGCAAACGCCGACGTGCTCAACGCCCATAAGAAACGCCGCGCTGATACATCGCTAAAGAATGAATAATAATCACGTTCAACGCCCTAACGAAAACCTCAACCCCCTAACGACCTCACTTTCACGCGCGCGAACGACGAATGCCGCGCGCGGTGTCTGCGGCGTAGACGCGCACACGCGACACACATGGCAATGCCACCGTCGTCGTCCTCCTCCTCGTTGTCCCCGTCGTCGTCGTCGTCGTCGTCGTCGTCGTCGTCGGAAACGAACGCGAGCGACGAATCCACCCGCGTGGCGGCGGTCGCGCGAGCGTCCGCGCCGCCGCCTGCCGCCGCCGCCGCCGCCGCCGCCGCGCGAGCACCGGCGCCCGCGCGCGACGCGCAAGTATCGTCGCGCGCGCGTGAGCTCATCTCTCGTGGTCTACTTCCCATCGCGCGCGGCGCGCTCGTCGCGGAGGATGACGATCGGCGCCTCGAGCCGTCGGCGACCGACGTTGGAGCGGCTCGAGGACAAGATCGCGATCGACAAGGCGAGAGTCTCCGAGCGATCAAGCGAAAGAAAGCAGAGATGCGTTCGAAAGATTTGTGTCGGTACAAGGCGCGTGGAGAGGTGTGTAAGCTCGGGAAGCGATGCGGGTACGCGCACGACGTGGAGGGGTTTACGCGGGACAAGCCGCCGGATATTAAAGCCGCGTGTGTTTTTATCAACGCGAGTGGCGCAAAGTGTCCGTTTGGTATTCGATGTCGGTTTGCAGGTGGACACGAGCGTATGCGTGGGTCCCGGTGCGTGGAGGCGGAGATGAATGTGCTCGGGGATGAGATGCAGAAGCGGTTGTCGAGAAACGCGTACGCGTTTCCCAAGTCTGACGCGGCGTTGAAGGCGGCGGGGATCGAGGTGAAGTGCTTGTCGTTTGCGCAAAAGAGTAAGGTTGAACGCAACGCCGGAGGTCAGGGGTATTTAGGCGCGTGTGAGCCTGGACACGTGAATGAACGCGAGCGACGTGGACCGTTGGACTTCAAGAATAAGCTCTACGTGGCGCCGTTGACGACCGTCGGTAATTTACCGTTTCGTCGCGTGTGTGTGAATTTAGGGGCGGACATTACGGTGTCAGAGATGGCCATGGCGAGTAATTTGCTCAAGGGCGATCGGAAAGAATGGGCGCTGCTGCGTCGACATCCGAGCGAAAAGTTTTACGGCGTGCAAGTGTGTGGTGGGTACCCAGATTTGATGTCCCGGTGCGCCGAGCTCTTGGACAACGAAGTGCGTTGCGACTTTATCGACGTCAACATGGGTTGTCCCATAGATGGCGTCTGTGCCAAAGGTGCGGGGAGTAGCTTGATGCGAGACACGGATCGTTTAAAGAACGTCGTGCGTTCGATGACGGCGGTATCCTCGACGCCTGTGACTATTAAACTTCGCATGGGGTACTTTGATGACCCCTCGAAATACGTCGCGCACGATATCATTCCTCGCGCGACGAAATGGGGCGCTGCTGCGGCCACATTGCACGGGCGCACGCGGGAGCAACGATACTCTAGGTTGGCGGATTGGTCTTACATCGATCGCTGCTCCGCTGTCGCGGCAGAGAGCGGATTGACGCTCGTCGGTAACGGCGATGTTTACACGTTTGAAGATTACAACGCCAACGTCGCCAATCCAAACATCGCTACGTGCATGATTGGCAGAGGCGCAATCATCAAACCTTGGCTCATGACGGAGATAAAAGAGCAACGGCACTGGGACATCAGCGCCAACGAGCGCCTTGACTTGTTCAAGGACTTTTGCTCGTATGGGTTGGAACATTGGGGCTCTGATTCCATGGGCGTCGAAAAGACTCGAAGGTATCTTCTCGAGTGGATGTCTTACACGCACCGATACGTTCCAATTGGCTTGCTTGAACAACACGTTGTACCAAAACTACACTTGCGCCCCATGCGCTACGTTGGCAGGTCAGACTTGGAAACTAAATTAGCGAGCGACAACGTCAAAGACTGGCTTGAAATTAGCGAAATGTGTGGCTTGGGTAGGCCCGATGAATCGTTCAAGTTTGTCCCGAAGCACGCCTCAAACAGTTACACCAAAGAAAGTGCCGAAGCCGCCGCATCGTGGATCGATGTTGGCGAAGAAAATGGATAAAGCGCTCACCGAGGTACGTCTGGCGAAGAGAATATTACGAGCACGCGGTGCATCTGATTCGACGCGCGTCGTTCGCGGTGATGATCTTCCTTTACAAAGCTGGAATTACCACCTGAGGCTAGAATGATTTGGGGCGATGGAGCCCGGCCCTCTTACGCTATGCTGAGTATAGGCATCTGAGCGACGACGCGCGTCTTTGTATTGTTTCGCGTCTTTGACTCGTCCCGGTTACGTACTGACCCGCCGTTTTGGCTCATCTCAGGTGGTGGTGCGTTCGCGCGCGCGATTACAATCACGCCTACGAAACGCTCACACACATCGTACAAACAACACGTATCATATCAACTAGACACAATACATAGCATTCTTTCTTTAGCACTCATTGTAACATCGCGCGCTGTACAGCACCACGTCTCGAGCAGTTATCCAACTCGCTCGCCGCACTCGTTGGCGCACACCCAACCGCGTCGACGCGCCCGCCCGCACGCGCATACAGAACAGACCATGTCCGCATCATCCCTCGCCTCATTCGCGGCGTTCGCGCCAATCGCGTCGGCGCGTGAGCTCAGAAAACCATCGCGCGCCGATCGCTCGGCACGCGGCACCGCGCGCGTCGGCGTCGTCGCCGCCGCCGCGCAAAACGCCGACGCTTTCGCGCTCGCGCCCAAGGCGACCAGGGCAAACGAGATCGCGGTCGTGAGCGCGGCGAAGCAACAGGCGGCGCCGACGCCGAATAGGTTTCAAGAGTTTGGTCGACAGTACTGGCCAGCGTTCGCCGCACTCGAAGGCGTGGCGCTCATCGGGGCCACGGTGAATGGCATCTTGAGCCGCAAACGCCGCGAAGAAATCGCGCGTTTGAACGCACAGATGCGCAGCATCATGGCTAAATTAGATGCCTCTAACGCGGCGGCGGTTGCGGACAGCGTGGACGACGCGGATCCGACGGCGCTCGCGACGCTCGCCGATGCCAAGCGCGCGCTCGCCTCTGACCATAACGAACGCGCGCGTGAGTTATTTACCCGCGCTTCCGAATTAGCTAGAACCGCCAATGACTTATCCACAGAATACTCCGCGTTGAAGGGCTTAGGGATGTCCCTGGCGGCGCAGAGACAATTCCAACTCGCCGCCGACGCGCTCGAGCGCGCCGTCGACGTCAGCATCCGCGCCCCCGATTTCGGCGCTCTTGGCGACAGTGCCGCCTATGGCTTACTCGGTGACGTCTACACCGACTTGGGTGCCTTTGACAAGGCTGCAACCGCCTACGACGCGTGTATTCGCGCCATGGATGAATAGAAGAGCGCGTCGCGCGCTCGCATTGTCAATACGCACCCATAGAGAGCTAGCAAAACAAACATCAAGATTTCCCCACCGACATCGCCTGCACGGGTGTACTCGCGCTATCCATCACATCATCGAATGCCATTCGCATCACTCGCGTGCGCGTTTTGATATTCTCCCTTTCACGGCGCCTCAGGTCGCGCAAGGGGTCCAGTCGCAACAGCCAGCGCCTCCAAAAAAATCTTTGTCGTGCGACACAAAAATCTGCAGATTTTTTTGCCGCCAAACGACGTTTTGACCGCGCTTACGGGTCACCTACGCGCGCGTGCGCACGCGTCTCGCCGCGCGCGCGACGCCGCGCCGACGCGCCGACGCGCACGAAACGATGTATTGATATTTATCGCATCCATGCGCACCTTCACCGGGCGCGCCTCGCGCCGTCAGCGACCGTCGACCGCGCGCGCATTCGAGATTCGAACAGTCGCGCGACACACCCGCGTGTGTGATCGCGGATAGCGTCGCGCGCGGGTGGAATATCCGCATTCAGCGACGCGTCGCGCGCGCGTCGACGATCGTCGCGGGCGTCAAACGCGCGCTGGTGGTTGGAGATTTTTTCTACGCGCAGCTGAAGCGCGTGAGGGGTACACGAGGCGTCGCGCGGGCGGGCACGGCGCGCGGAAGGTGGGCGTTCGAACGTTGGGACAGCTCGGATGATGATGCTGTCGCGCGTCGTTTCGAGTGCGCCAGGGGGTGCGCGGGCGGTGAAGGTGCGCGCGAGCGCGCGAGGGTGTCGCGCGGGGATGTCGCGGGCGGTGGCGGGCGTTCGCGCGTGTTCGGGAGCGTGGCGCGGGCGCGGGGCGACGCGCGAGGCGACGCGCGCGCGCGCGCGTGGGCGCTCGGGCGACCGACGGTCGGATGAGTTTGAGGACGACGGTGTCGGTGGTGCGGATGGTTTTGAGTTTGATGGTGACGAGGATGCGTGGCAAGGGGATGGGTCGTCGAGGCGCGGCCGACGGGGAGAGAGGTCGTCTGCGGCGGCGGCGGCGGGAGGGGCGTCTTCGAAAAAGTCTACGACGTCGTCGTCGTCAAACGGAGCGCGCGGGAAGCGGACGATCACTGCTGAACGCGAGCCAACGACGACGGATGGTGAGGACACCGATGCGGATGTTGTGGAAGAAGACAAAAAGACGCCGGGTCCGGTTGGCGATGATATGGATTTGATTGAATCCGTCGTTATGGACGCGCGCGAGGAGAGTTTTGCGTTGAAAAAGAAGCGCATGGAGTTGATAATCGAAGAAAAAGAGTGGGAGCTCGAGACGCCTTCGACTGAGGATGAGAAGATGGTGAAGATTGTCGAATACGTCAACGCGGTGGAAGCATTTAAGGAGTTATGCTCGAGTCAAGTGCCGAATACGGTGTCAGATTTATTGGGACAGTACGTCAACGTCTATCATTTGGCGGCGGACGCTGCCGGATACGAGCAGGCGTTGGCGTTCCTAGGCATTGACCCAGATGAGGATGAGGGTGATGAGGACGGTGATTATCGAGGGCGGGTCGTCGATAAGAGTTCGTCGTATGACGACGACGACGAGGATGAAGACGAAGACGACGAAGAGTACACGGTGATTGAGATGGAGTTGACTCGGTTTGGCGCCGCGCACGACGTGTCTGAAGGCTTGCATTTGGCGCAAGACATCGAAGGTAACTGGCGTTGGCTCGAAGACGATCTCGGTCGACCGATGTCGTTGAAACCGTTTGGCGAGTTCCAAGTCAAGTTGATGTCTATCGAGCAAATGCTCAAATACGGGTTGAATGTCAATTCTTTACACGAAGAGGTAGATCCGCTCGAATTGCTCGACTTTACCGGATGTCGCACGTGGCAAGACACGTTACAAGTGAGCCAAGACGCGACCGCAGCATTGGCTCACATGGAAGAAGATGGGTGGAAGATCGATACTCGCAGCTGGAGTAACGACAGCGAGAGTCTTCTCGTGGTAAAGGAACTCGTGCCGTTGCGCACCATGTCCTTTGTCGACGGAACGTTTGCTTCGGAACGAGATACGTCGCAAGCGGAAGATGACGACGACGACGACGATCAGGATCCATGGATGTAAACATTATTACGAAAACACAATACGCGCGCGTGTAGCTGCATACTGCTTTTTAATACTGTTGTTGTAATTTCAAACAGACTGCTCATGTACATGAACGCATCGCTTATCGATCGAGTTTTTATTCAACAATGCGTGCCGCTTTGACAAACTAAGAATGGCTACTAATTTTACTAATACATGGCCTCGCGTTGACTCAGCTTGAGCAGAACAAACGCGAGAACGAGGTAGGTGCACACGATAGTAAGTAACGCCGTGGCGTCGTACATCATCACGTCGCGTGTGTCACCAAAGCTGAAAAAATCGAGTACCTCCTTCCCGCTTACGGGGACTTTAATTGGATCACTTCCATCGGTTGGTGCGTCACTGGGTTTGGAATCAACAAGCTTAGGTGTGAAGTAGAACGTACCCGCGTCGAGAAACTCGTTTATCAGTAATGCCTCGAATGCATAGTTCACAAACGATAAATTCTCAAGCCACGTAACCGCGACTGAACCACCGGAATGCGGATCCTGCTTGTTCAACAAGAAGCCCCCACACAAGATAGACACCAAAAGAACGAGCAATCCGATCACATTTGCCGACGCGTTGCTCGGACTGATAATGCCCACACACATACACAGCGCTGACGCGGCGACATTGGTCATGATTAAAATCACAGCGCAAAACACGGCGTTGAATACATTTGCGTGCAGTCCAACCATCCAGTATGTAACGATGGCAAAGAAGATAGGCGGAATCACTCGCAAAATGATGACATCGAACAACACCACCGCTGTAAAGTATGCGTTCGTTCCGTACACCCCGCTCGCGCGTTCACGGCGAAACAAAATCTGGTCCTCTTTCCAAATCGGTAAGGACGAGAGCGACATCAACGTTAAGTACAAGATGATAAAGAATAACACGCCCATGCGATTTTGAATACCGCTCGTGTCACGTCGACTGTTCCAAAATATGAGCCCTAACGCAACCGACGCGCACGCCGTGGATAAGAAATGAAGCATCAAAAGAAACGGATGTCGAAACGTGACTTGCGCCAACCTTTGCCACAACAATCGAACTTGCTTGACATACGGACTGACGTACTTTGGAACAATGATCGGAGGTTGATCAGAGTCTTCGTACTGAATCGCCAAAGTGTCCGCAATAAGCAATGCGTTTTCTGCAATTTCGCTTTCGGCGAAGGCGCGAACCATGTCGCACACATCTGAGCGAGAACTCTTCAACACCACGTCAAGCATGTAGTCCGCAATGTGCAAGTCCGCCAAAGGAAGCGTCACAAACGGCATCGACGCGAAGTGTGCCGATGCGAGCGCTGAAGGGCCCGAATACACCACGCTTCCCTCGCCGCTCAACACTAGTACGCGGTCCAAAAGACGGAAAATGTCGGGACGAGGCTGGTGAATACTCAGCAGCACTGTCGTACCCATCGTGCCCAAGCTGGATAATATATCGACAACCTTCGCTGCGTTCGTGCTATCTAGACCAGTCGTCGGCTCATCCAAAAACATGATGCCAGGGCTCATCAAGAGCTCAGTAGCGATGCTCACGCGGCGTTTCTCGCCGCCAGACAAACCGCGTTGGAACTGGTCGCCGATGAACGAGTCGGCAAGCTTCTCGATACCAAGAATTTGCATCGTGGCGCACACGCGCTTACGAATGGTCTTCGAACTCGTACTCGCTGGTAAGCGCAGTTTAGCGTGGAACAGCAAGTGTTCGTACACCGTGGCTGTGCCAGGTAAGACATCATCTTGTGTCACATAGCCACTCAAGCGCCGTATCTGCGAAGACACAATCGGCTGGCCATTTACGCGGATATCACCACGGACTGAGTGCGTTCTCGTCGCGCGACCGGCAAGTATATCTAAGAGCGTCGTCTTTCCCGCACCAGATGGCCCAAGAATAGCAAACAAATCAGCGGGGTATTCCGCGCGCGTGAGCTCAACTTCACTCGAGACGCCGATGGCGTTTACTGGACCCGCGATGCCGGACACGTTGTTCAACACGCGTCGACCGCTTCTCAAGGTACACACGACATCGACCCAGGTTAAAATACAAGGGTCTTCGACTTCGTCATCGGCAGCTTCGACATTGAGGAGAGATTGTTCAAGAAACGAGCCGTCGCCTTCGTGTGCGCTCGCAAACATTCCATTCGATTCGGCAATGTCAGACGTCATGCTTGCCGAAGAGCGGTGCAAAAATCGATCGCTAGCGTCTGCAAAATCATCGACTTCCACGACTCGTTCATCAGTGCCGTGCGACCCGTCTTCGTAGTCTCCGTCGAACAACTCAGCATCACCCGAGGAGGCTTTTAAGAAGACGTAGCACCCGAATGCAAAGAGAAAGCCCTGCGCAATTAAGAATCCAACATCCCATGGAGCTAAGTAAGGATGAAAGCCAAACGTGAATAACACCTTTTCACCTGGAACTGGCACTTGATTCGGCAGCTTTTGACCACCGCCTGTAGTTGAATTGCTCCAACTTTCGGTCAATGTGAATGTCAATGGATTTGACACGAACTCATTCACGACAAGCGCCTCATAGCCGTGACTCATAAAACTCAAATACGCAACCCAACGCGCATACCATGGAATGTGATCTTTATTCACTAAGAATCCCCCGAATAAGATTGACACCAAGAAGAACAAAGAAGCTACCATGTTTGCGGCGGATACATTTCTGTTTGCCGCGCCGACAGCCATGCACAAGCACGTGGCGACTATGTTTGTCAGAATTAACACAAAGACAAACGTCAAAAGGTTCCACTCGCCACCCTCGTTCAAACCAATCATTCCGTAGGAAAAGAATCCAAAGAAAAATGGAGGGAGCACGCGCATCGGGAGTAAATCAAACAGAAGCATACTCGTGAAATATGCATCTGCCCCATACACTCGACTTGCGCGCTCCGTCTTAAACAGCAGGCGATCCTCCTTCCAGACTGGCAACGACGACAACGACATCAATGTCAGGAAGAGTAAAATGAAGAACAAACTACCCATACGATTTTGAATGCCACCCTGATTTGAGCCGCTGTGCCAGAAGATACCCCCAACGCCCAAGGCGACTATGAAAGAAGACATGAAATGCACGTAAATGAGAAACGGGTGTCGGTACATTTGGCGCAGTAGTCTGCCGCACAAAAGTTTGACTTGCGTGCCAAAAGACGCCGCGCGCTTGACGCGCGCAGCCTCGACCTCTTCGCCATCAATTGAAATCAGTCGGGGTGAAACGCTCCCTCGCTGTTCACAGATATCTGCGTGTGATGCTTTATTCATCGACTCGATTTCGCTTTCGGCGAAGGCGCGAACCATGTCGCACACATCTGAGCGAGAACTCTTCAACACCACGTCAAGCATGTAGTCCGCAATGTGCAAGTCCGCCAAAGGAAGCGTCACAAACGGCATCGACGCGAAGTGTGCCGATGCGAGCGCTGAAGGGCCCGAATACACCACGCTTCCCTCGCCGCTCAACACTAGTACGCGGTCCAAAAGACGGAAAATGTCGGGACGAGGCTGGTGAATACTCAGCAGCACTGTCGTACCCATCGTGCCCAAGCTGGATAATATATCGACAACCTTCGCTGCGTTCGTGCTATCTAGACCAGTCGTCGGCTCATCCAAAAACATGATGCCAGGGCTCATCAAGAGCTCAGTAGCGATGCTCACGCGGCGTTTCTCGCCGCCAGACAAACCGCGTTGGAACTGGTCGCCGATGAACGAGTCGGCAAGCTTCTCGATACCAAGAATTTGCATCGTGGCGCACACGCGCTTACGAATGGTCTTCGAACTCGTACTCGCTGGTAAGCGCAGTTTAGCGTGGAACAGCAAGTGTTCGTACACCGTGGCTGTGCCAGGTAAGACATCCTCAGCGATGACGTAGCCACTGATTGACCGCAGGTCTTCGCATGAAGCGAGTTTACCATTGATATAGACATTTCCGTGTGTTGTATAAACTTTGGATGACAATCGTCCAGAGAGTCGATCCAAAAGTGTAGTTTTTCCCGCACCAGAAGGTCCCATGATGGCGCACAAACCTCCGAGAGCCGCGTCGACTTTGCCACCCATACCAGACACGTCGTGTAAAATGCGTTTGCGCATTCTTTTCGTACGGACGTCAACGCTTACATTTCTCCAGGTCAGTATCGTTGACGGTCCGTCGCGTGACTGCATCGTGGCTTCAAATCGACGCACAGCATCCAATGCGTTACCGGCAACGTCGTCTTCGTTCTCGACAAGTGGCTCGTCGTCGTCAAAATAACGCATGTCGGCTTCAATGCGGATATAGGCCCACGCCGCCGCGACGAGAACTATAACTATCAATGTCATCACTGCGCGTGTGATGGTATCTCCTGTCCAGTACACCGGTGGGTCGACGTGGACTGGGCATGAAGTTCCTGAACCGTCGTCAACCATCTCGTACACACAGCTCCCTGTATGACACGTCAACGCGAGCGTTGGAATTACGCCACTTTGCGTCCAATAACAAACGTTCGACCCGTCATCGCGCGTACCGTTCACGTTACACCAAAACTTCATGCCTCTGTTCCCAGGGGTCACGAGGGGATTGCAAGGATGTTGCCAGTACTTTTCTGAATAATCGGCGCCCGGTATGTGCCCGCACCCAAACAAATTCCGCCCTGGACACGGCTCAACATCACTCGGTGGACAAGACACCGCTCCACCATCGCATTCGTACACCGCACACGTCTCCGTCGCGGGTAATGGATCTAAACACGATGTCACCGTGAGCGAGCACGATGTAAAATTCCCATCCCAAACAGCCGCCGCCGCGTACTTGTATTTATCTGGAACATCCAACGCCTGATCTTGCCGCGGCATCCCACCGTATTCTCGAGCGCGAATTTCATACCGAGTTTTGCCATTCGAAAACACCCCATCGCTCACGACGCGCATGGAAATCGTCGTATTCGCTTGATAGCCGCAATACGTATCCGTCTTCGCGTCCCCGCCGCACGCGCAACTAAAAAGCTTCCCCGGCACCATCTCTCCCTCGCCACCAGCGCGCGCCACGCCAATCGGACGGAGCTCTTCCTCGCTCGGCATCCAGCATTTACTCGTACACGCGCTCGCGTCGCGTGTGATGCCACCTATGTCCCGCTTGTCGCACGCGTCACGTGAAGCGCACACGTCGCACGCCGCGCCGCGCCATCCGCTTGGACATCCGCGATCGCGATCGCCATCCACCGCGCACGACGCGCAGTTTTCGGGGTGCGGGCTCGACGCCGACGCGGGCATCGTACCGTGCGCGCACGGTGGGTCGTGTGACGCGAGTGCATTTGGACACTGGGCGCGAGAATCGTCGGCGGGCGACGCCTCGACAGCCGCGAACGCGAACGCGAGCGCGACGAACAACGGCATCATACGCCATGACCTCGCGCCACTGCGTGTGCGTCGCATCACGCACGCGTGCGCGCGGTGCGGAGCGTTGTGTAGTGAGGTGGACGCGGATTACGCGTCTCCAACCGACGCCAAAGGGAATAGGAATAGGAATAGGAATAGGAATATCGAATAGAACGACGCGCGTTCGAATACTGTTTCAATACACAACTCATGCTGATGCTATGCTATTTCGCTAGTCGGCTGTTCGCTATGCTATCGCGACGACACACTCTGGCGTTCGCGACTTAATCAAACGTACATCCTTTGACGCATCGAAGACTTTCGGCTTCATCACGTCTCACCATGACCACCGGATCGCCACCAGCGTACGCCCACGCCTGACCGCCACCGTTGGGCATGACCCACATGGAAAGTTGAACCGGAGTCAATCCTTGCGCTTCGGCTTCGGTGGCTTTGACCCACTTGTATGGCGATGGCTCGGGAACGCCGCCGACGAAGGATTTCCCGTTGTGCTGCGCCGTGGCGTCCACGTACGGCTGATATTCGTCGCGCTTGAACGCGTCGACAGATCCGTAAAGATCGACGAGGAGCTTGTCGAACGCCTTGTCGGCGTACGCATGTAACGCCTCGTCATGCGTAGTGATGTTTGCGATGACATCAGGACGCATCGTGTCGTCGTCTGACGTCTCGCGTCCCTTGTTAGAATGCGAATACTGCAAATGTTTCATCCCCGTCACGCGCCCGAGCACGATCATGAATTCATTAAACCGCTCCATGGTGCTCACGACGTCAAAACGTGAAAGCGCATCTTCGACGCGCGTCCAATCTTCGTCGCTAATCGTTATAGAATCACAATCTCCGCCTCTCGCGCCGTCGCGCCAACGCTTGCCGACGCGCGTTGGCTCGCCCGCCGTCGCGCGCACCTCGTACCCACCTTCGCGCATTTGCGGCACACACTTATCATGTAACAACTCGCGCGTCTGCATATCCGGAACATTCACCGCCCACTCTGCAAAATTTGCGCCAAACGCCGCCTCCCCGCCTTCGTTAAGCCTCTCGAAATCCACCGCCTTGGCTTGCATCTTTTTAATGTAGTACCCGTAAAAGCTCTTGTACTGACTAAACGGATCGCGCGTCAAGAAGGACGTCGTCACCGAACACGACCCGCGAAACTCATCCCTCAACGACTCTACATCCGGCAGCACGCGGTCGAGAAAGTGTCGCGCGCTCCAATTATCCGGCATGTGCCCGCGCACCTCCACCAACGTCTTGGGCGCGTCCCGGAGCCCGCGCGCGTACGCCCGCGCTTCACGTCTCCACGTCTTTACAAACTCAACCCACGCCGCTTCGCTCGAACCGTACGGTAGAGGGTATTCCCATTCACCCAACGTCACGAGCTTGTCGAAGAAAAACCGGACGGTGGTGCCGCCAGCTTTACTGACGTGGCGAAAGACGTGCAACGCGCACGCCTCGGGCGCGCCCAGCGAAGACGCTGATGATCTTTCCGTCCTCTGTGTCGTCGCCGGCGGTGCGGGCGGCGGCGGCGCGGGCGGCGGCGCAGGTGGACCCGAAGGTTCCTGTGGCGCGAACATTGGCGGCGCGTCGTCGCGGCGGAAGATTTCTGTGCGCGTGTTTGAGTACCGGCGGAGCGGTGGCGCAACCGCCGCGGGCGCGCGAGACGCTGGCTCGAGCGCTCGGCGGTGCACTTCGATGGTGGCCTCCGAAGCGACTCGTGGGATGCGGTATTGTGCGTGTATGCGAACGCATGCGATGACGGAGACGATGATGAGGGCGGCGGCGATGGTGATTTGAAACCATCGCGCGCCGCTCAGAGGCATGACGCGAGGCGACGAATGAGGATGCGCGTGAAGATGTTTTACATGCGCGCGTCTGTGATGACGCCATGCGCGAAGTGGTGCGTGACTAATCGCTCCAATCTGAGCCGTCCGATTCGTCTGCGCGCGTGAGATCGAGTTGTGCGGCGAGCGTGGCGTTTAAATTGCCCAAGCCTTTGTTGGGCGGCGGCGGCGGCGGCGGTTTCTTTGGCGGCGACGTCGCTCGAGGCGGCGGCGGCGGCGGCGGTGCCGTGATTGGTGGTGGTGGTGGCGGTGGCGGCGACAGCAATGGTGCGGGCGATGCCGCGCGCGAACTGTCGGAATCGGAAACCACGGAAGATACCGCTGAGCCATGGCTAAGGCTTTGCGAGCTGTCCTTCTTGCGCAAGGGGACGCCGGATCTAATGGCAAACATGAGCGCAGAATGCGGGTCGTTGCTCGGTGGTGGCGTAGGCGATTGCGGCTCCGTGATCTCGGACGCGGAGATTGGCGATAATGGCGGTAGTCCACTCGGCGGTGGCGGTGGTGGTGGCGGTGGTGGCGGCGGGGGAGGAGGAGGAGGAGGAGCCGCGGCCGATGAATGCGCCAAAGTCGGTTGCGCGAAGGCGCCGTTAGACTGCGAAGGCGCCGTTTGCGTGGGCGGCATCGCCATGGGCGCCGAACTTCCAGGTCTTGGTGGCACTGGGCGACCTTCTGCCATAGCTTGTCGCGCCGAAGCCTTCCAAGCCTTGTGAATTGCACGTTCTTCTTTTTCGGCTCGACGCCTGGCGCGGTCGGCGCGGCGTTCCTCGCGCTCGCGCTGTTCTCTCTCCTTGGTCGTGAGTGGACGAGACGGCACATCTTCGGCGAATTCCGAAGCCTTCAAGATCATTGTAGAGTGTTCATTCTCACCTGCAGCCGCCGTGCCCTGATCAGTTCCGTCTTCAAGTAAGAGTCCCCACATCTCGGCTTCGATGCGCGCTAATTCCACATTCGCCTTGGCAAACGTGCGCAGAGCATTCGTCATAGCCATCCCCGATGTACGATGAAACCTTGGAAGCTCGTCACGCATACGTTCGACAATCATATCGTAACGTGCCTTGGCTTGTTTCATCAATCCCTCAGCAGCGAGACAAGACGGATCAACATTGGCGAGAGCTCTGCCTTTTTCACGAATCACATCGTCGTATCTATCGCACATTATCTCATAGTTAAGAAGGGCCTCGGCGCGGTCTTCGAAGGTCTCCCGTACCGACGTAAGCGTGCGTAGACAGTCTTTGAGCTCGCGTTTCAGCTCACGCATGAGATCCACAACTTGTAATTCATGCGCGTCTTTACCGGTGAGCACGTCGGTGCAATCCGCAAAAGCCACGAGTACGTGCCCGAGCGCCGTGCATTTGCTTCGTCGCGCCAATGGACGTCCCCACCCACTTTCACACTCGCCCATAGCTCGCGCACTTTTCCCGAGCTCATGTAAATGGGTGGCGTTTACGCGCTGTTCTAACTGCTTCATGTACTCTCTCGCGCTCGAGCGAAATCCTATAATTTGATCTTCAATCTTCTTCGCGTACTCCATCACTTGCAAATACTGCGGATCTTCGTCTTTCAACACACTCGTCGTTGTTTTGGTCGATCCAAACATTTGCCCAAACCACGACGCGCTCCCTGAACGGTTGTGCGACGGACTTGCTCCTCCAATCACGCCTACTAGTCCGTCACCTCCGAGACGTCTCGATAACGTCTCGGTAAACGCCACTCGATCGGTTTCTGTGAGAAAGGTCAACATGGCAGTCGAATTATACAGCATCGGGTGATCGACACATCGGTTTAAGAACTTCACCAGGTGCTTGCGACGGTGCTCGCACTTGTCGCAGTCGAGTTGCATGTCCCGGACGTTCTCGCCCTCCAACTCTGGCGCCTTGGGAAGCGGTGGAATGACGATTCCCGGGTAAGACTCGCGCAATCGATTACGAAGCCTGCATGAAATAATGTCGACGCGCGTACGTCAGTCAACGATTGTCGAGCATTCGGTGCGAGCGTTGCTGAATTCGCAGCAATCCAGTTCAAAGAAAACGTTAGCAAGACACCGTCTCTGCACGCACAAGACAGCGCAACGAGCGCGTTCGCGGAGAGAAAACACGACCCAAAACACGTACATGACGAAATCTTGATAGCGGCGCCCGACGTCGAACGTCGCGTGACCATCACGAAGCTCGCTTCTGCATTGGAGAACGAATTCTCTGGCGGACGCTCTCGTTTTTATTCTAAAGACCACGTGCACGTCGCGCGCATCGGCGACAAACTTGCTCGGGTCCGTCACTTGACATTTAACGATTCCAGGGCGGTGTTTGTCGCGCCGCGAACTCGCGCGCGTTGACGCTACAGACGGAGGCATGCTTTGAAGCGCGTTGCGCGGTTTTTTTTGGTTGTTGACGCTAGCAGTGCACTAAACTAAACAACAACTTCAACTTTCTACTTTTTAGCTAAGGTTTTCTATTCGATAGCAGCGCACCGAACGTTGCATTCGGGATGTCGACGTTACCGATACGTCGCATACGTTTTTTGCCCTCCTTTTGCTTTTCTAACAACTTCTTCTTGCGGGATATGTCCCCGCCATAACATTTGGCCGTCACCTGTTTTCTAAAAGCCGAAATGGTTTCGCGCGCAATAATTTTACCACCCAGCGCCGCCTGGATTGCAATTTCAAACATTTGCCGGGGAAGTGCTTCTTTTAAGCGCGCCACGATGTCTTTACCGTGACGCTGTGCCTTGGATCGATGGACGAGCGTGGCGAGAGCGTCGACAGCAGTGCCATTGACGAGCACATCCATGCGCACGATGTCACCTTTTTGCATACCGGCGTCGTCGTAGTCGAATGTCGCATATCCACTCGTTCGGCTCTTTAATTCGTCAGCAAAATCTGCCGCCACTTCGCCGAGAGGTAAGCGATAGCGCATGATCACACGCGAATCATCCAGGAAAGTTTGCTCGAGCTGCTCGCCGCGGCGGTCCATACACAACTCTACAATCTTACCCACCACTTGCGGTTGGCAAATAATCGTGGCCTCCACGAGAGGCTCCTCTATACTTACTTCTTGTGGAAATCCGCCAGACGGAATTGAAAGTGGTGAAGTGCACTCGACAAATGTCCCGTCGCGTTGCGCGATGCGATACGGCACCGTCGGCGCGGTGGCAATAATGTCAGTTCCAAATTCCTCTTGTAAACGTTGATGGAAAACATCGGCGTGCAACAAGCCGAGAAATCCACAACGAAACCCAGCTCCGAGGGCGGTGCTGTTTTCGCCCTGCACTGTAACGCTTGCATCATTCAGCGTCAAGCGATCCACCGCCGCGCGAAGCTTTTCAAAATCATCCGTATTCACGGGAAACAGTCCTTGAAATACCATTGGCTTGGCCTGCCGAAACCCTTTGAGAGGTTCTACGGTTTCCTTAAATGCATGTAACGTATCACCAATCTTTGACGAACGCACGTCGCGCACGTTCGTAATCATATAGCCGACGTTGCCCGCTTTGAGCGAATGCACCTCGCACGGCGTCGGCGTGGACATGCCCAATTCTAAAACCTCAAAATGCTGCCCAGTGACATAGCTCGTGACTTTATCGCCCTTCCTAACCTCTCCATCGACGACTTGCACCACATTCACGGCGCCCCGGTAGTCGTCGTAGTGACAGTCAAGCAACAAAATCCTCGTCGGCGCGTTCAAGTCGCCCTTCGGCGGCGGCACCCGCGACACGACCGCATCCAACACACTTGTGACGTTCAACCCAGTCTTGCCACTCACTTCAAGTACCTCTTCACGCTCAACGCCAAACACACTGATCATCTGCTGCGCCACGCGGTCGACGTCGGCGGCAAGCATGTCAACTTTATTCGCCACCGGTATGATGACCAACCCGCCTTCGAGCGCCAAGTAAAACGTCGCAATCGTCTGCGCTTGCACGCCCTGCGTCGCGTCCACGAGAAGCAAAGCACCATCGCACGCTGATAGCGACCGTGACACTTCGAACGAAAAGTCTGCGTGCCCAGGAGTATCGATTAAGTTCAATAAATACTCGCGCGCCTCGCCGCCCGCGGCGTCGCTTCGCCACAACACGCTCACCGCTTGCGCCTTCACTGTAATCCCTCGCGCGCGCTCCACCGGGAGCGTATCGAGAATCTGATGCGCGCCACCTTTTTTAATCGCTCCCGTGAGCTCGAGCAGGCGATCGGCGAGCGTACTCTTGCCGTGGTCCACGTGCGCGATGATGCTAAAGTTTCTCGTGCGCTCGAGCGGGACGCGAGACAAGCGTTCTGCAAGCGAGCGTTCGTCATCGCCGTCTCTCGTCGACGACGACGACGCCAATGTGGACGATGTGATACACCGCGCATACGTTATCGCATCGCGACGCTGCGTGATGTGCGTCGCTAGTCGACGAAACGCCATCGTGTGAGGTTTGTTGGAACGGAAACGCACGCGTTTTAATGAGGCCGTAAAATGTGAAGTTTTGTGCACTCGGGATATGAATTAAATCGTCAAGGTCTTTGCGAGAGTTCTTTACATGCCACCCGGACCAGCTTGCGGGAAAAGTGCAGCCAATTTCTCAAACGTGCCCATGATTTCGGGATCATTTTGGTACTTGGTGATGTTCATGGGGTTCGTCGAGCAATCCATGACGGCGGCTTGCACCTTTGGGTTTTGGAACGCCGCCGCGAGCTCGGGATCGGACATGATTTGCGTGAGCACGTCTTCGGGCTTCATACCCATCGCCGCGAACTGCTCTTGCACTTCAGGGGAGTTGATGTCGGGCATGCCGCCACCCATACCGCCGCCTACGCCGCTGCCCTTCATTTGCTTCATGATATCCTTCAATTGGTCCTTGTACTGCGGGTTCGAAAGCAACATCTCAAACGTTTCTGGGTTGCGCATAAATTCGGGCAAGTACGGATACATGAGCTTTTGCATCTCTGGGTTGCGAATCATGTTTTGCATGTATTCTATGTCCTCCTCCGATGGTTCTTCCTCAAACGCTCCCGCACCCTCACTCGATCCCATCAAGGGCTCGTCGTTGGAATCGTCAAAGAACGGACTCGAACTGACCGGCGTCGCTTCGACGACTTCATCGGCGAAGCCTCCAAATTCGGACGCGACGCTCGGGCTCGGACTCACGTCACGAAGCTCAGGCTCAGTCGGTCGCGTCGCCGCAGCGCTACCTCGGCCAGCCGCGGGAGTTGCCGTCGCCGCCGCCGACGCAGGCTTCGGCGCCGCAGGCTTCGGCGCCGCAGGCTTCGGTGGACTCGGTGTCACGTCTACCGCGGGCTTGGCGCTCGCCGGAAAAGGTGGGAAACCGCCACCCATCCCGGGCGCGCCACCCATACCCGGCATGCCGCCCATACCCGGCATACCACCCGCACCACCCTGCGATGTGAACTGCTTCATCATCTGCTGCATCATCATCGCCTGCATGTCTTGCTTTTTCGCGCCAAAGATTTTTTGTCCCGCCGTCGCCAAGACGACGCCCAAGCCGACCCACATCCACGCCGGCACGTCGCTCCCGCTCGATTTCTTCTTCATCGGCGCCGGTGGCGGCGCCGGCGGATAATAATACCCCTGCTGATACGCCTGTTGCTGCTGCTGCGCGGGCGGATACATCATCGGCGGCATCGGTAACGTCGAAGGCATCGGAGAGCCTACGACGCCCGGCGCCGGCGCGACCGACGCCGGCGCGCCGCTCTCACCCGAACCCGACGACGACGACCCATCCGCACGCACGCGCACGACCCGCGAAGTCACTCCACGCACATTTGCCACCCGCGAAGACGCACGCCGTGCGCTCGAAGACCCTCTCACGACGCTCACCGGCGTGGATCCCAACGCGATCGCCATGGTTAAAAGACCTCTCTCGATCGATTCCCTGGCTCAATCAATCGACGTAATCGATCGATAGGCGGTGCTTTGTTCTACGTACGCGCGCTGGCGAGGTAGAAAGTACGAATATCGTCTTTTCTACGTCCGTGCGTCGTGTCGCACACGACGTCTGGTGCGACCTAGGCGTCGTTCTGTGTCGCCTCGGGCGCTGGATTACGACGTCACGGCGACGCTGGCGGCGGACGTGTGTACCCGCAAGCGTACAGGGGTACATACTAATCGCGACCCAAGACGACGTCGAAGCGCACCAGAGCGCGCGCCACACAGTGCGACGTCGCGCCAAGACGGTGTGGTGTACATCGCCATCGTCACGCCGAGAGATTGGTTCGATCGCGCACGCGCGACGCGAAGTCGGGCGCGCGAGTTGACGCGGATTTGATTTCAATTCGATTGCACTCGATTCGTTCGTACTGGAGAATTGCGATTCGATTCTGTTGATTGCGTTGATATCGCGCGGGTGTGCAGCGTGGTGAGGGTGTGAGTGGGTGTAGGCAAGTATCTCTCTGTGTGTGTGGTCATGGGGCTCGAACGGCCGAGTTCGCTCGGGAACGACAACACGGCGGCGGTGTTGATTCAGGCGGCGTTTCGGCGACACCAGAAGCGCGAGGAGGAGCGGATGCGTACGAATACCATGATGTTGGAGACGCTTGAAGAGGCGTCTGAGGCGATGATTAATAAGCGCTCGGGGTTGTTGCGGGTGATTAATAGCAAGTTGAGTGGAGGGTTGACGCAAAAGTTGTCGCGTGGGATGGCGCGTTTGCGGTTGGCGTCAGCGCTCGGGCGCATAAAGAATAAGGGTGATGATAACGCCCCCGCGAACGCGGAGGCGGAAGAAGACGTTGAGAAAGCGGAGCTTGAATCGGATAGTGACTCGCCCACTGAATTGCCGTCGTTAAGTCCGTCAGCGTTGGAAGATATCATGACCTCGTTGAAGGAAGGGAGTACGTTTTCTATGATTGACGCTTTGGCCATTTTGGGCGCCGCCATGGTGGTTTTCGCCGGGGAAGATAGCGTTAACTTTGTCGACGCAACGGAGAACGGTTCTGTAGTTGTTGTTGGTGATTTACATGGCCAGCTGCATGATTTGATGTTTATTTTCGACCAAAAAGGCATGCCTTCAGAGGATAACAAGTACATCTTCAACGGCGACTTGGTGGACCGCGGGAATCACGGGTGCGAAATTGCCATCCTTTTGTGCGCGCTGAAAGTGGCATACCCCAAATTTGTGTTTATAAATCGCGGCAACCACGAGGAGGCATTCATCAACATATACAGTGGATTTGAGGAGGAATGTCTGGGTAAGTACGATCACAAGGTGTTTCAGATGTTTCATCGCGTTTTCGACTGGTTGCCGTACGCGTGCGTGGTGAATAGCGGTGTGTTCGTTATTCACGGTGGGCCACCATGCGATGAGGGTGCGACGATTGAAGACCTACGCACTTTACCCCGTGGTCAAGAAGGTTCGCGTCAAGAGGTGGACGAGAAACGCACGAGGTGGTACAAGGACATTATTTGGAGCGATCCGCACCCGGAAGGGTCATTCTTAGGGAGTACACCATCGCATCGTGGGGCGGGAATGCTATGGGGTAAGGATGTCTCGCATCGATTTTTAGAGTTTAATGACTTGTCAATCATTCTTCGCTCGCACCAGTGCGTGCCTGGAGGCATCGAGACGTGTCACGGGGGTAAATGCTTTACGCTCTTTTCGGCGTCGCGTTACTGCGGCACTGGCGAAAACAAGGGAGCGGTTCTAGTTTTCAAACACGGGGAGACCACGCCGCAGCCGGCAAATGCGCTGGTTTGGAGTGTGCCTATGTCGGCAAATTTATTAGGGTATGAACGCATTCGAAGCGAGCGAAAAGGTAAAGAAGCCGTGAACGACGCCGTTGCTGCACAAGCTCGGGAGTACATTATAGAATACAAGACGGAGTTATACGCGCATTGGCAAGAGCTGGAAGCGCGACCGAATAGGCCGTGCAAACGAGGGTTGATTAATCTCTACGAGTGGGCCACCGGCTTGACTACAGTGCTGAAGATTAAGATTTTATGGTCTCGAGTTTTCGACAAGCTCGTCAAAGAGGAAGACATCGTTGTCGTTCGAGGAAAACGTCACGTCGCTTGGAAAACATTCCTAGCCGACTACACGGTGCAGCTCAAGGGAGGTTGCAAAGCCTGGCAAGATGATGTTGTGTCTCGAATCACTTCTGCGGTATTACAATCAGGCGGTGACCTTTTGGCGGCGTTTGAAGAAATGGACGCCGACAAGTCTGGTGAAATCAGCAAGTCGGAATTTTTATCGGCTGTACGAAATAGTCTTCCAGCGCTGAGTGTGCTGTCCGATGCGCAGCTCGCAGCAGTTTGGGATGCATTTGATGCAGACAATTCCGGTTCTGTTGACTTTGATGAGTTTAAGAATATGCTCACATCGTCGATGACTGCAAACTCAACTGGCGAACATCAAGTCGGCGTGCGTTGGAGCACGCAGGCAAAAGAAGGTGAAACGAGCACGGAGATGTCTTGGGAGAAAAATCTAAGTGAATCGCTCGGTCGATTGTTTTATTCGCATCGACAAGAATTGCATCACATTTGGCACACCAAGTTTGACTTGGACGAATCAAAATCGTTGTCCAAGGAGGATTTCATCCAAATGTTGCGCGTGCTCGACGAAAGTACAGGGAAACATCTGCTCAACGAGGAAGGCTTAATGGCTTTGGCAGATGGTATGGACACCGATGGAAACGGTAGAATTGACTTTAAAGAGTTCTGCGTCAGCATGGGCCGCATCGCAGGCACGTATTAACGATACTTATCATACAGTACAAAAACTCAGCCGTTGTATTGACACGTGAAAGCGTCCGTCTCCTCACTTCGCGCCATGCAAGTCGCCCCGCTCGTGAATCCGGCACGCGCGCGCACGCATGTGGCATGCATGCGTGCGTCTACCACGCGCGCACGGGCAGGCGGCATCGCCCCGCTCGTGAATCCGGCACGCGCGCGCACGCATGTGGCATGCATGCGTGCGTCTACCACGCGCGCACGGGCAGGCGGCATCGCCCCGCCCGGAAGCGACCTTCCAGGAGGCGGCCAACTAATCTGTCAGTACGCGAGCGAAGGCAACGTCATCAAGTTGCGCGCACTTCTTGACGGGCCGTACGCGCAGACACCGGAAGATTCAAGCGCGCGGGCGATTCGTATCGCACAGCTACGCACCGCGGCGCAGCGTGCGATGGCTTGTAACCAAGTCGTGGCTTTAAAGACACTCATCGACTTTGGAGCAGACTTGAACTTTACCATGGGGAACGGACGATTGGTCGCCGTCGAAGCGTGCGCCGCGGGTCGGGCTGAGATTGCGCACGTGCTGTTCGACGCGGGCGTATCTACTGAAGTGGTGAACGGTTACGGTCGAACGGCGCTGTTGGAGGCTTCGTTGGCGGGACACGTCGACTGCGTTGACGTGTGCCTTAAGGCTGGCGCAAACGTTAACTTTGCAACGAAGAACCAGGGCACCACAGCCGCGCACCTCGCGGCGACGAATGGGCATATGCCCGTTCTCGTTCAGCTCAGAGAAGCTGGTGCGGATATGACGATAGAAAGACTAGGAGATGGTAAGACGGCGTTGCAAATACAGCGCGAGCATGTCAAGCGCCAACTCTCCAATTTTTAGAAAGGGCACCGGTAGTGAATTCTTATCCTTAGCATGTAGTAGATTTAATAGAGCCCGCGATAATACATAATCATCAGGCGCGAGGCGCGTTCACGGCGTCATGCAGCGCAGTCATAGCGCACCGTACGCGACGCCGTAGCAGAGGTGTGTTAATTTACGTCTAAAGTGTTTTCAAGCTAAATAAGTCTATAACTCCATGCCATCTTGCGCTGAAGAGAATCCGATCAATCCCAGATAGTCATCCTTGATCGTTGCAATGCAGAAGATATCGTTCGCGTCGATGCGCATACCGACGATACGAACGCGCACTTCGCAGTCCCGCTGGATTCTAATCTGTTGATCATCACTCACGTAACAATTCTCCCCTGAACTATCAAATTTCATGTCCTCTGTAATCAAGGCATTGGACACAAACAATTGCAATGGCCCAGCTTCGGCAAAGAAGCCAAATTTATTCACCTGTGTCACCACCGCATCCAGCACTTCGCCTTTGAACGGCCTGAACGCAATGCAATCGTACTTGATATGGAACGTCGCCCGTGCCGTACCATCCGTCGTAATTTTCCCTTCACCGACGCTCGCCAAACGCGTTACTAGTACGATAAACCCATGCCGACCCGTGCAACTCCCTTCCACCTGTCGTCGTACGTTTCGTTCGTCAGTGTCGTGATCATCATCTTAGGGTTGGTGATTCGCCCCTCCCCACTCGGAGAACCTCAACGACGTCGACGCGAATTCGCGCTCGAAGCACGAACGCGCACGCATCACATACCTCGTGTTTCAACTTTGCTTCTAATACTTCGCGCATGCGAGCGCCAAAGTGCTTTGGTTCGAGCGTAATGTTTCGCTCCAGCTGCAAGTGGAAAAACATTTTGTGACTGATCTATCGACGACGACGGCGACGACGGCGCGAGTGAACGCCGAGTTCGACGCGGCGAACGACGAAGATTTTACTCACGCTGTGGGATTGACGTTCGCGCCGAGTGCGGGCGAAAGTGCACGGGCGCTCGAAAGCGCGAGGACCGAAGTGACGTTCGAGCGCCAATTCTGTCCCGAGATCTTGGCTCGGCAGCCGAACCAAGCCGAGCGCGCGAAACAATGTGGTGCCAATTTGTACTGTACTCGTAATATGTTCATTAAATACACAACGGATTATATTATGTTGTTACTCGTCATCGTCGCCATCGATGGCGTTTTCGAGCCTCTTCGCTTCAGGGAAGAGCGCGGCGTACTCTGGGTTGTCTTGCACACGATACGATGGCAAACCCGCCAAAGCGTCGTCGGCAAAAGCCTCGTTGTTGAGAAGTTTTTCCCGGGCCGTGGTGAAACTGTTGAATTGCACGGGTGCGGTCCATTCGTCGTTCAGATATTTCGAGCACCCGAGCAGCATCAGCGCCGAGTAACCAACGGTTTGGAGGATAGCCTTGACGATCAAATACAGCGTGTAAGCCGTGAGCGGTATGAGCTGGATGAGTCCGTTGGCGCGATAGAATCGCGCCTCAATATCGAGTTGCTGGTACTTGGTCATGGTCGCACGAACCTCCCAAAACGTCGATTCTTGTTGCGAAGTGATGTACGATTTGTCCCAAGACGTGAGGCTTTCCAAAAAGTACGTCGGGACGTCCCATTGTGAGAACGTCCAGAAACCAAACGCAAAATGGCAGATGCAGGCGACTGGGGCGTAGAATAAGAACTGTCTCGCCAACTTGTGATCATATAGCGCCGGATAACGCGCATACCGGAGTAAAAAAACTTTGTCACACCAGTACGCGAGGAATAGATACAAGGACGTCGCGGGAATAACAATTGGCGCCGCTGAGCTCAAACTCACCGAGATGAACACAACCGCCATGCACTGACCGTAGCGTTCAGCGAGCGTGAACGCCTCTCGAGCGTACATTTTATTAAGCTGATACTGCGTTGAGCATCGTCCGCCAAAGCACGCGCGATTTAATTGACTTAACCACGCAACAATAAGACGAGAGGGACCGAACCAGCACGCATTAATGAAGACCGCAATCATGAGCGTCTTCAACACCGATTGGTACCAGTCAATTGTAGTATCGTCATAACTCCCTTGGAACAAAATTGGAAAGCCTGTTAATCCAAGAATGTTGACGTTGACGAGTAAAGGAAGCACCAGTGTATTCGTCGTGAGCGTGAAAAACGCAAATCGACTCGTTGTTTGCTCGGTCGACGAAACCGTTTTGTGGCGTTCGAACAACGCAAATTTGGCCGCGGACCACAAGAGAATAATAGACGTAAGAGACTGTACCGATAATCGGCCAAATTCGAGCCCAAAAATGAGCAATTGCTCTTTGTAGTAGTCTCTACAAATCGGCGTGATGGAACCTGACAGGAGGTTGGCTCCACACATGCATTGGTAACAGACTTTGGCCGCGCACTCGTCGGCTAATGTGCTTGCATCCAAACCACCTTCCCACTCTCCTTCAGAATCGAAGCCTTGCACCGCAGCTTGAGCCGCAGTGAGCCCTGAGTAGGCACCAAGTGCATTTGTATACGGCGCGTACGTCGACATATTTACCGTGAAGAGGGTGCTTTCAAGAAAGCCGACGCAGTCAGCGACACCGACTCTATCACGATAGTTTTTGTTTGAAATAGCGACGACATCCGAAACGTCCATATTTTTGTCCAAGTTCCAGATTGCAGGACAGTTGAGGTTCTCGCTATCGCTACTAGAGTAGACAACATTGCAATCGGCGAGCAAGCTGCCGTCGGAATTGATCGCGGACGTCGCGAACACGACGAGCAGAATGTTACCGATAAGCAATACGAAAATAGCGAGAGCGGTGAAAACTCTCCTCGCGGTCCACTGCTTCCAGCCTACGGTGTTCATGTTTTCCCACTTGATGTCAGACGCCTCTGATGATTGTTTTACTCGTAAGTAGTGAAATCTTTCTTTGCCGCGTTCATCCTTACTGACGCGAAACTTCGTACGATCAGCTCTAAAGATGGAGAAATACGCAGCGTAGTCATCCTTACACGTTAGCTTGTCCGATTCTTGATCAAAAGTAACGTACGCGTACACCACTTTGAATGGCTTGAGCATTCTCTGGTCGATTTCAGTCTTCAAATCAAGTATTCGCTGGCGAGTGTCGCAGAATTTGTCCCACGTGCGCTTATAGTAGTAATCATCTTCGACATTCTTGCCCGCCTTTTTGCATTTGTGTCGAATGGCGCTGAGCTCAAACTTCAACTGCTCGGCGTTTTGAAAGAGTTTGGAGCGCTTTATTCGAAGACGAAGAACAGAACCATACGAACGGGCAATAACAACATCGGCGACAGGGCCGACTTGCTCAAAATGCTCTCGTACTTCATCCTCTGTGGCGTCAATGGGTAAACCGCTCACTTGGACTGAAAAATCAGCGAGCGTCAGCAAAGCTTCATCGACGCGAATGACGTATGATCGCATCCGTCTAGCCATCATGGCGATGACTGCCATAAATAACAACACAGTTACAGCGTCCAAGGTTGAGAAAAACGCCATGACGGTGCGAATGTCCACGCCATACGTAGAGGCGACCAACGCCGCCGTCGTCGTTCCAAGAGTGGTTTTGATTTCTTCATCGATGTCCAGAGTGGCCTTATTCGCCATGCTGACGTAGTGCGCAATAGCAAGAGCCGCAAAACATGATATCACAGTGAAAAATCGCCACATACCCTTTACTTGCGCAAACCATAAACCAATTCCTGGCCCGAGCACTTCGATGTCGCGCGCAGTTGTTTTTATCACAGCCATTTGTTTTCCATCCTTGTCCAGAATTGCCGTCTCAAGATTTTCCAAGCGCGCGATATACTTTTTCGGCTTCTTGTACGCGGGAATGCGGTCACTCATGACCGCTTCGTAGTACGAATCTTCCTCGAGAACTTTCTTCACCGACTTCCCGCCGACAGACACCGACAGCATCCCAGCCTCGTTTGTTGGCGCATTTATGGTATTAATCCTCGACAATGCCTTTGCCGATGCCGTCGGTGCACCGTTACGATACACTGCATTTTCTTGCGCAACCTCCTCTGCGATTTCAGCTGCTCTACGCTCTATCGTCGACGTCCAAGATAACGTCCTTTGCCCTTCAGCGTCGCTCTCCAACTCAATCTCCCCCACCCGTCGTTGCAACGTCGCCGTCCAAGTATATACCGGCACGTTGGTATTCTCCTCCGAAGCCTTTGCCGCGAACGCTGCATCGTCCTCATCTTCGTCACTCGCCTCGGCTTCCTCCATCTCACGCTCCTGCGCGATTTCTTGAAGCACCTCCGCTCGAGACTTGGCTTCTGCGTCCCGGCGCACCGCCTCCGCATCCAACTTTAACGGCGTCGTATCCAACGCCGCTTCGCGCGTCGTCGGCGATCGCGCCAGACCCAGCGGTATGATCCCTCGAGGCGCCGGCGCGTCATCGCTGCGATCGTTCGCGCCGGTGATCGTGCGCGTCACCGTCGTCGCCACGCGCGACAATGCGCGACCGAATGCGCCGATGACCGATTCATCACTCTCGCCGGCTCTCGGCGTCGGCGGCGTCGACATCGGCGTGATAGCGGCGCGAGCGCACGCAAAAGCTCGCGTGTGATGCGCGTGCGCGTCGCGCGCGTACGTGTGTCGGCGCGGGGCGTCGGCGTATGACGGCAGCGTCACAGGGAGATATTTTGTTGGTTGGGTTGGGTGTTCGGCGCTGGCCACAGATGTTTCATTCGAGGCGCGCGCGGGCGTTTCGTGTTGGTTTGCGCGCGGCGCGTGTGGTTATAGTGTAGATTGGTATGTAATTACATGGGTTACGCCCGAGCGCGACGGATGGTGGAGTCGTCGTTTTCGTGGTCCCAGGGCGCGTCGCCGGTTTCGTAGCCGCCGGCGCGGTAGGAACGCAGATAATCGATGACGTAACCGTCGAGGACGTTCGGTTCGATGCCGAGCTCGGCGAAACCGAGCGAGTTCGGTTGCTTGACGTAATCACGCGTCTGAGCGTCGATGTACGAGCGTGTCAAACCCACCGGAGTTGGCATCGGGAACGGTACGCGTCTGAGAAGACTTTCGTGAGCGCACGCGATGGATTTCATGATAAATGACGGCACGTACGCAGTCTTCTTGCGCGTGCGGATGGTTCGGATGACCAACTGCGCAAGTTCATCGGTCGTATACACGCGATCACCCGCGAGTTCGTACGTTTGACCACTTGTAAGCTCGTCGTGAACGATTCTACGGATGGCGACGGCGACATCGTCGACGAACACCGGTTGGTGCAACGTGTCTCCGCCGTCAGTGATTGGAATCGCAGGGTACTTGCGCGAATGCTCGGCAAATACATTTAAAAATCGATCTTCCACGCCAATCATCTTCGCCGGTCGCACAATCGTCGCTGAAGGGAACGCTTCTTTCACCGCCTCTTCGCCGAGCGCCTTGGTTCTGAAATACGCGCTTGGATGATCCACCGACGCTCCGAGCGCGCTGACGTGAATCAATCGACGCACCCCTACTTCTGCCGAAATTTCCGCAACCTTTTTCGCAAAATTCACGTTGACATCGTCAAATGAAAAGTTGCGCGTCTCCCACTCCCGCCCGACTAAGTTGATCACCACGTTGCTTCGCTCCACCGCGAACCGAATCGCCTCTTCATCTCTGATGCTGTAATCTAACTGCACAATCTGCCCGAGGTCACCCATCACCTTCAAATGCTGACGTTCGTTCTCGCCGCACCGCGTGGGCAAGATCATCCGAGAGCCGCTCTTGGCGACGTGGTGGGTAACGTATCGACCCAAAAACCCCGTCGCGCCAAACACCGTGCACGTAATACCACTGCGCATACGGAAAGGCCCCGCACGACGATGGATTGTCAGTCAAATAGTCATCTTCACGCGCTCACGCCCGCGCGTTACGCGACACCACGCACTAGAGAGAGAGAGAGAGAGAAGACAACGCCGACGAGCGCGCAAACCTCGCAAACCGATCGAACGATCGAACGCGAACCGCGCGCACAACGCTCGCGCGCGCGCGTCGAATCTCGTGCGATGCGGGACAACGAACCAATCGCGACGACTTGACGCATACCTCGATGACGAGCGTCCACCCGTGCCGGCGGCGTTGGCGGTCACCGGTGGTGGGGGCACTTTAAAATCTTTCGGGACGCCACTCGACGCGAACGCACGCGCCGACGCGCACGCCGCGGCGGGCGCTCGCGCGCTCGCGGCTGCGAACGCATCGCGCGCGACCCGTCTAAGGATGGCGGAGGACATCGCGCGAGACGACAGACGCGCGTCGCGGTCAGTCACGCGTGCGCGCTTGTGAAGACTTTCAGCCGAGCGCGCCGCCGGTTCAGCCGAGTTTCGCGTGCGCTTTATTCAAAGGAGTCATTCATAATAAAAAATCAATACACTAGTAGTATCCTACGCACTGTCGCTATCGACATTTCATCACCGCATCGTTCGCGCGCTTCAACGCCGCGCTAAACGCCGCGCGACGCTCGACTGGCAGCGACACGAGCCTCGTCTCCAAAACCGACGCCAAATTCTCCAACGTAAACGTTGCGCACTCCACGAGCGCGGCTTCTGCGCCGACGCCACCACGCATACCACTCGCACTCGCCGACGGTGCGGCGAACGCGCCGTATTGCCGACGCTCGGCTTCTCTCGCGCGTTGCCTCTCCTCCCACCCCGACGGCAGCGCGCCTCCTCCATCGCCCTCTCCCGCTGCCGCCTCCGCGCGTTCGGCGTCAATCTTCGCCAACCAAAACGCCGCCACCTCATCCGACGTCTTGTACGACGCGTCTTCCCCATACGCGCTCGTCGCCGCGCGCTCGAGCTCGCCTTTCGAACTAAACTTGCCCGCAGCGACGCCACCGAGTTTGATGTCCTTCTCGCTCATCGCGTTCGTGCGCGACTCCCAGCCGTAAGGCAGGCCAGTGGATGGATCCATGACGCGCACCGATCGCTCGCGCCCACCGTGCACCGATCGCTCGCGCCGATCGCTCGCGGGCGACGCGGTCTCACGCCTGTCGCTCGGTGTCGGTGGCGCGTGCTGACACGGCACACTCAACCGAATCGTCACTCGTCGACGCCACGTCGTCGCGCGACACGCCTTTCGCCACGTCGACGGCGCGCGTACATCGCTCAACGCCCTCGAGCACGCGCTCGCGAACGACGCGCACGAACGACGCGTTTGTGCGCCGTAGCCCGACGATCACATTCTGAGTGGCGCATTCCATGTCCACGAGGAGCTCGCACGAACGTTCGCGCCGCGCCACGGCGGCGAACGCATCGATGAGCGGCGGCGATGGCGCACAGCGCGCGTCCGGTGGGTCGTCCTTCGCGGACTCGTCCGTGCATTCGGCGAGCGCGGATGCGGGCGGAGACGTGTTCCCGACGCGCTTCGCGTGGGCCTACGGCGGGGGGTCGGTGCACCTGTGCGGGTCGTTTACGAATTGGCTAGAAACCGTGCCCATGGCGCGGGATGACGGGGCGACGAGTGGGGATGGCACGCGCACGTTTACCGTGGTGTGTGACTTACCGCCTGGGTATCATCAGTATAAATTTATCGTGGACGGGCAGTGGAGGCACGACGAGAATCAGGCGTTTATTCAGGACCCGTTGGGAAACGTAAATAATTGGTTGTACGTGAAACCGACGATTGGGGGTGGGACGCCCGTGGCGCCGACGCGTGCGGAACCTACGCCGCGTTCGGCACCGGTGCCGGTGCCGATGTCGAGCGTGCCTGCACCGAGTGGAGAGAGCGGAGGGATGGATTGGACGGACCACGCCGCCGCGGCGTCGACGCGCGACCGCGCGGGACAAGTCAAGTCGAGACGGACAAGTATGGAGATTAGTCGCGAAGCACGAGAGATGGCTATGACAAGTGGCGATGTAGAGAGCGCGGTGAGACCAGCGACGGGGGGCTTGGGTGCCATAGGTGAGGGCGACACGAGCAGCGCTCGTGTGTTGGAATTTTTGCAAGAGCACACGGCGTACGAGCTCATACCTGAAAGTAACAAGGTTGTCGTCCTCGACACCGCGTTACCCGTGCGTCAAGCGTTCCATGCGTTCTACGATCAGGGCATCTATGCCGCGCCGTTGTGGGACGAATCCAAGCAGAATTTCGTCGGGTTGCTCAGCGCCGGAGACTTTATTGACATTATGCGACGGTTAACTCAAGCGTTGGCGGATCGCGACGACTTGTCTGACGCAGATTTGGACGCGTACACCATCCAGCTCGTGCGCGATGAGTACGAAAAAGAAGGCTTGAAACAGAGGCCGCTGATTAATGTGCGTCCAGAAGACTCGCTGCATCACGTGGCGTTGACTATGCTTGAGGCTGGAGTACACAACGTTCCAGTGTTGTCGTACGGCTCGGTGTGCCCAGCCGGTGGCTCGGCATCTTGCTCGAACACGAGCGGCACCCCGCAATTGCTGCACGTCACGAATCTTGCCGAGATCTTGGCGTGCTTGAACCGACACTTTAGAGGTATTCCAAGCGCGCTACCTCTATTTTCTCAACCAATAGGAGCGTTACCCATCGGTACGTGGACGGAACGTTTCGGCGGTTCGCGATCGAAACCAATCCCTCCGATGGGCACGGGCATAGACGAGAGATATTTAGTTCGACAGCTGTATCCCATTCGCGCGGTGACGCCGGATGCTTCGATCGAGGTTGTCTTTGATGTCTTGCACGGTATTTCGGCGCTGCCGATCGTCAACGAGCACGGCGTACTGATGGATTTGTACGCTCGTGGTGACGTCATTCGCTTAGCCGCCAATAGCGCATACAGATCGATTCCGCTCAAGAATTTGTCTGTCGCACAAGCTCTCGGTGCCGCGCGTCCGACGACATTAACCGAGCAAAACGATCCGTCGTCGACGCACTACGGTCGATTCAGCACGTGCGTTCGCGGCGATACCCTTCGCACCGCGCTCGAAATGTTATCCTTGCCAAATATCCGTCGCTTGATCGTCGTCGATCCGACCACCAAGCACGTCGAAGGCGTCGTCTCGCTATCCGACGTCTTCAGTTTTCTCATAGATCATTCCTAGAGTTCTTCTTGTAAATGAAAGACGTCCCAACCAGTTGTAAAACGCTCACGCGCGCGCTCAAACATGACTCGCCTCCACTGCGCCACGCCCCATCCAGCGCGCGCGAGAGAGAGAGAGAGTCATGGCGACGTACGCATCGCTCCGTCGCGCGCTCCTGCTCACGTCGTTCAGCGCGTCGACGAGCGACGCCGTCGAGAATGACGGCGCCGGCACCGATGTCAGCGCAGCCGCCAGCCCGGCGGCGCGCGGCGTCACGGACGCCATCGCGCGCGGCGCCTACGTCGACGCGCTGTGCCATGACATCGTGTGCAACGTGCTCGACGTCGACGCGCGCGCGGGCGCCGATGCGCGGGCGTATTACGCCGCAGTCGCCGCGAAAGCGCGCGAGGTGGCGGCGAATCGAAGCGAGCGCGGCGACGAAGCGCGTTTTGTCGTGCTCGCCGCGGGCGTCGCGGCGCTTTACGCGTTCATGCAAGCCACGGTGACTGGTCCGAGGGATAGTCGCGCGCCGCGCGCGCCGTTACGCGGACGTTCGGGCGCGGATGACGATGAGACGTGGGACGCGTACGCGCGGTTGGCGTTGTCGTTGGATGGCGAAGACTTGGTCGGGCGATGTGATTTACCGCAATATTTACTTCTCGCGCGCGTCTTGCTCGTCGATGTCGTGGATGAGACGTTGGATTGGGTGCGAGCGCTCGATGTGCCGGCGTTAACGCTGCACGGGGCGCGTGCGGCGCTTCCATTGGATGAAATATCGACGCGAGACGCACACGAATCAGCCGTCGCGTGGTGGGCGGCGCGCGTAGCCATCGCGCATCAGCGTGCGTTAGCGGGGCAATCACCGACGTTGCGAGGGACGTTGCTTGGTTTGCACGCGCGCACGTTAGCGACGTATGCGCCGCGTGATGATGACAGAGGACGAAAGAGTCGAGAAGATGCGATATTTGAGTCGATGGCGCGATTGGAGGCGTCGCTCATGGAACATCAATACGGGCACGTGGATAGCGCGAATTTGCTACAGCGCGGTGCGGCGTCGGTGTTTGGATTGCGATACGATATTTCAGGCGCCATGGGTTTCCGAACGATTCACCAGGTTGATGCCAAGACGCAGCTGGTGCTCAACGCCGAGCTCGAGGCAAACGATTGGGGCGATAGCGACGACGAAATCGACGAGACACCCGTGAATGACGATTACGACGAGGCGCTCGATGGGCCAGTAAAAAAGTCTGCCGCTATGGCTCGTATCGCCACCGAACTCACGGGATTGAGCGCGGATGGGAGCCAAATTCTATCCCAGCCTCGTCTCGTTGAAGGCGCGCCGCCGCCGAAACAAATGCCCGCCGCGGCGCAAGCGCTTTTGATCGCCGCTGCCGTCACTATTCGCAAAAAGCAAGCCGACGACGGGCTGCGAAGCTATGAAATGGCTCCATACACCGAATTCGTCGGCGCACAAGTAAAATCCCAACCTATTCTCCGAGCTTCGGTGACGATTTTACAATCCAGGCACGAACGTAACCGCGCCAGAACGCGAGAACGCGCGTTGCTCGTCCTCGAAGACCTCGTGCAAAGCCTTGAAAAGCCCGCTCCGCGTGTGTCGTCGCGCATGCGATACGTATTTAGCACATGGTTTCCACCGTCGTCGACGTTGAAGAAAGAACTCGGCGAACAGCTCGTCAGTGTCGGCATGGTCGGCGCTGCGCTCGAATTGTTCGAAGAAGTCGAGCTCTGGGATCCGCTCATCGTGTGCTTGAGTTTACTCGGTAAAAAACAACAAGCTGCGGATCTAGTCCGCCGTCGTCTCGAGGCTGATAATACAAACGCAAAGCTTTGGTGTGCGCTCGGTGACGCGCTCGACGACGAACAGTATTACTGGAAAGCTTGGGAGGTGAGCGGGGAATCCAACGCGCGTGCGCGGCGGTCGTTGGCTCGCCGCGCCGCCGCCCGCGAAGATTGGGCTGCCGCCGCCGAACATTGGATGATTGCGTTAAAAATCAACCCATTGTTCCCTGATGGATGGTTTTCTGGTGGTTACGCGTGTTTGAAATGCGGACGCCGCGACGAGGCGCTCGCGGCATTTGTTCGATGCACGCAAATCGACGTCGAAAACGGCCAAGCGTGGAACAACGTCGCGGCGTTGAACATTCGCGCCGGTCGCTTCGGCGCCGCGCACACCGCATTAACCGAAGCCGTAAAGTATCAGCGAACGAGCTGGCACACGTGGGAGAATCATGCCATGGTGTGCGCCAAGGTTGGGAAGTTTTCCACGAGTGCTTTAGCGTTATTAAAGGTGCTCGAGCTCACGCAAGGCGCGAGGGTGCACGTGGAAACCATTCAGACGTTGCTCGAACGCGTTCGTGAAGCTCGAGCAAATCCGACCACGGCCAAGTGGATTTTAGACGCTGCAAATTGGGAACACGACGATGATGCGTTGAATGATGACAGCGACGAAGATGAATCGTGGGCGAATAGTGACATGGGGGATTTGGCGGCGGAGATGTTGTCGGCGTTTTCTGGCGCGTCTTTGCCGACGAAGACGTACCCGGCGCGAACGGAATCCGCGCATCCATCTGGGTTACCGCGCGTGGCGTTGCAGCTCGAAGGGGCGTTAGAACAAGTTCTCACGCGCTCTGCGACAGGTGGGAGTGGAGGCGAGCGCACGGTGCGGGAAACTTCTCAAGTGTGGGCTTTGCTCGCCGAATTCAAGGCTATTTTGGGCGAGCACGAAGACGCGCGGGACGCTCGCGTGAAGAGCGTGCGCGCGCTCGACACCTCGGGTTGGCGTAAAGATCTGGACGCGTATACTGACTACGCGACGGCAACGAAGGGTATGGTTGAAGGCATATTAGACGATATCGATGCCGGGCGAGGTGGGAGCACGGATAGCGCGCGTCTGCATTTGCGAAGCGTCGTCAAAGTTGGCGAGCAACAAGGCTTTGAAGAATCGCCTTCGTACGCTGAAATGTCCGCATTATTGACGAAACTTTCGCTGCGAAGCTAGAAAATACATAGAATTTGGTAACATCACGTAGCGTGTAGTTCATTAATGACTGCTAAAATTGTCTCTTCCTTTTCGTCGTTGCTTTGTACATGCTCAACCGGCGCGCCGCGTTCGGTTGCCTTGAATCATCTTCGCCTCGTATTCCCTTCTACTCCGGAGAGAGCCACAGTTTACAGCGCTAAATTGAGTAAGTAGTTGGCAGCCAACTGTTCGTTCTTGTCACACGCGAGGTACGCTTCGACGCAAATCTCTAGCGGGAAACCCATTGCCGCGAGTCGCTCCACCACTTCGCGTTCTTCATCCGTGAGCTCGATCTGCATACCTTCGTCGCCATCAAGTTCGGGCATGCCACCTTCACCAAAGTTCGACATCAAGTCGTTGATGTTACCCGGAAGCGGTTCATTCAACAACGCTAAAAACTCTTCTTGATTGGCGTTTATCATATGATAGAGCTGTGGATTTTGTCGTTGCAACTCAGAGAGCATAGGTTGCAATATCGCCGGGTTCCCTTGCACCATGGCCCGAATCGCTTGGAACTGTGGGTTTTCACGCAAAAAGTCCAACATGCCTTCACCTTGAGCTTCACCGAGGTTCGGCATACCTTCAGGGAACAAATTCAGCGCGCCGCCGAGCGAGGAAATATCCGGTTGTCCTTCGCCTCGAGCGCCTGCATCCGCCGGTGGTGACACCGCCGCAGGCGCAGGCGCTGCGGGTTCAGATGCCTCGGGTATGCCCGTAAGTAAGTATTCAACCGCACGATCGGGATTATTGAACGCCGCACGCAGCGCCTTCAACACCTGTTCGCGCTCGAATCCCATGGTCATAATTTGCGTCACCGCCGCCTCGAGTTCGGCGCCCGCGACGAGCCCGCTCGGACTCGCCGCCGCCGCCGCCCCGTCTCCCATCGGCGTATCCGGCGCAGTCGTCGTCGCCACTGGCTCTGGCGCGACCTCCGCCGGCGGCGCGAACGACGCCGTGCTCGGCTTTGCCGCCGCCACCGGAGCCGCGGGCGTCGGCGCCTTGGCTGTCTTCGGCTTTTGCACCATCACCACCACGAACCCTTCCTCCGTCACCCCCGCCGCGGACAGCGTGCTATCATCCGCGAGCACCTTTCCTTTGTGCACGAGAACGATCGAGTCCTGCGCGATACCCTGCGCATCGCGAACCGCAGCCTTCACAGAGGCGACGTCCGCGCTCGCCTCGAGCTCGAGATCAAACTTTTGATTCGTCCTACGTCACGCAATCATCGCGCGTCGCGTCAGTGCGCGCGCGTCTCGTTCGGTCAGTCACTTGTCATCGTCATCATCACCATCGCATCATCGCCCGCACACTAATCGCGATCACCACGCGTCGTTCAATCATCATCAGCGCGTGCACCACATCGTCCCATGCGTGATTGACTGAAATCAACGCGCAACCGTCGCGGCATCGCGTCGTCGCACGCATCGCCGCACGCACAATGTCTTAAACGAAACCTTCATCGCGCCTCCCTCGTCGTCGTCGGCGTCGTCCGTGCGCTCGTCGTCGGCGTCTCGTCGCTCGCGCGCGTCTGTGTGGCGTTTTTTTGTCAGCGCGCGACGCGTCGGCGTCGGGCTCACCTCGCCATGCGCGCCGCGCGCGCGCCGCGCGCGCCGCGCGCGCTCGAGGCACGAAGCACACGCATCGCACACCCATCGCGCGCGCGCGCGTCCATCGCGCGCGTCCATCGCGCGCGCGCGGCGCGCATGAAGACGCGTAGGCGTGGGACATCGTGTTCGCAGCCGCCGCGAGTTCGCGACGCGTGATGTCCGCCACCGCGCCCGCCGCGCGGGCGTACGCCGACGAGGCGGCGTTTGTGACCTCGGACACGCCGACGCGCATGCGCATCGCGCCTGGATTCGTCCGAGGCATGCGCGTGCACGGGGAGGTGTACGTGAACGCGGCGCTGCGGGAGCTGGTGATGGATGAACTTCAGGCGTACTGCGACGCGTCGCGCGACGGAGGAGGGGGGTATTCGCCGGCGTTGAAACAGATTGCGAACGTTGCGGCGCTGCCGGGGGTGGTGCGTGCGTCGATTGCGTTGCCGGACGTGCACAGCGGGTACGGGTTCGCGATTGGAAACGTTGCGGCGTTCGACGCGGCGGACCCAGAGGCTATAGTGTCGCCGGGAGGTGTTGGGTTTGATATCAATTGCGGCGTACGGTTGTTGAGGACGAATTTGACCGAGGCTGAGGTTGGGCCTGTGAAGGAGGAGCTGGCGCAGTCGTTGTTTGATCATATTCCGGTGGGCGTCGGTTCGCGAGGCATCATTCCGACATCGCCGGCAGCGTTGGAAGCGGCGTTGGAGATGGGTATGGATTGGTCGTTGCGTGAGGGGTACGCTTGGGCGGAGGATAAAGAGCACACGGAGGAGTACGGGCGGATGTTGAATGCGGATCCGAGCAAGGTGAGCGCTCGAGCGAAGAAGCGTGGGTTGCCACAAATGGGAACGCTCGGCGCCGGGAACCATTACGCGGAAATCCAAGTCGTGGATGAGATTTTTGACGAGTTCGCGGCAAAAAAGATGGGCATTGATCGTGTTGGACAAATTTGTATCATGATTCACAGCGGTTCACGCGGTTTAGGTCATCAAGTGGCGACAGATTCGCTGACGGCGATGGAGCGAGCGATGGAGCGAGACGGCATTGAAGTCAACGACCGCCAGCTCGCGTGCGCGCGGATCCAAAGCCAGGAAGGCCAGGACTACCTCGCTGCGATGGCATGCGCTGCAAATTACGCTTGGGTCAATCGCTCGAGCATGACTTTTTTGTGCAGACAAGCGTTCGCAAAGATGTTTGGCAAGCCTCCAGACGAACTCGATATGCACGTTGTCTACGACGTGTCGCATAATATTGCCAAATTTGAAGAGCACATGGTGGATGGCGAGTTGAAAACGTTGCTCGTACATCGCAAGGGAAGTACGCGAGCGTTTCCGCCTCATCATCCGCTCATTCCCGTGGACTATCAATACACTGGTCAACCAGTGTTAATCGGCGGCACGATGGGAACGTGTTCGTACATTTTAACTGGCACGGAGAAGGGTATGCGTGACACGTTCGGGTCCACCTGTCACGGAGCTGGACGCGCGCGCAGTCGAAATAAATCGCGCAACGTGTTGCAGTACGAAGACGTCTTGGCTAAGCTCAAGACGAAAGGTATCGCCATTCGCGTCGCGTCGCCGAAACTCGTCATGGAGGAAGCGCCGGAATCGTACAAGGACGTCACCGAAGTCGTCAACACCTGTCACGACGCCGGGATATCCAAAAAGTGCGTCAAGCTTAGACCTATTGCCGTCGTTAAGGGTTAAAAGACCACCACCACGAAAGAACGAACAAATAAAACCACTGTAGTAGTAGTACATTCTAGCTCTTGTTACACCGTCATTTCTATACGACTACGCGTCCAACCTCGCCACCATCTCCGTGCACCGACCCAACACGTCCCCGGCCGCGATCTCGCGCATCTCGCGCGCATCACTCGCAATCACTGGCGTCACCACCCCGCTCGCACCGTCGCACACCCACCCCAACATCTCGCACGCGCGCGTCGCCTCCGCCTCATCAAACGCGCACCTCGCCGCGACCTCACGCAACGTGATGCGCCCATACGCCCCCGCGATGGCGTTCAGCGCCTCAAATCGCACGTGTTCTATCAGCGCATGCGCCGCCGCGCGCGCCTCGACGTCGCAATCGCGCCAATCCATGCCGGCGAGCGCCGAGATCGCCGCACCAGTGTCCTCGCGCGCGAGGTGCTCCACGACCGCGCGCACGGCGTCGACGCCGACGTCGCTCGACGACGGCGACGGCGACGCAAGGGCGAACCGCGCGAGCTCGACGTCGCCGCGCGCGAGGTGGCGCAGGGCGTCGACGACGCGAGGTCGCATGGTGCGCGAGGTCGTTACGACGCGTCACACTGTGACGCTTTCGTATCGACGCCGACGCCGACGATGACAGTGACGCCGACGATGATGACAGTGACGACGACGACGATGACGAGAGCGGCGATGGCGATGGCGTCGTCGTCGTCGCCCGGTGCGCGCGCGGGCGCCGTGGCGCGCGGGCGCCGTGGATGTAGATGCGTTTCGAGTAAGATGAGAGCGAAATCATGTCGCACTGCGGCGTCGTCGCGCGATGACGCGCGAACGGCTGCCGGCGTCGTCGCACACGTGGCCAGCGTGTGTGTGTTGATGTGTGCGCCGGCGCCGAGCGCGGCGTCGAATGATGCAGTGATGGCGGCGCTGGCGAAGCGACAAGTGGGCGATACGATGGCGAGCGGCGGGGTCAACGCGCGATTACATTTAGACGTCGATGAAGCCGTGCGAGCGCGAACTTTGGCGTTAGCGGGGTGCGTGTGTGATGCGTACATGTTTTCTTCTGATTTTCGACAGGTGGCAGCGCGCTGGCGAGTGTTGCGTTGTATCGCATAGACTGACTTTCGATGAGTGACGTTTCGCGACGACGATAGAAACTACGACGGCGCGCGTCGAATTTTACGCGACGGCTCCTTGGCCAAGTTACGTACGGATTTGCAAGTCACCGAGAAGTTTCTCGATAAGAGGATTATTTTGAGAGACGTCGCGTTGACACTGGATGCCTTTGATGACGCGCTTCGAGCCGAAAGCATACAGAACGTCGCGGCTTCGAGCGAAGATGTGAGGCGCACCGCCGACGAGCTCGTGGTGAAATTGAAGGATGTGCGCGATGCGATCGATGAAGCGACGAGCGCGCCGAGCGTGCGCGGACAATGAAAAATGTGCATGTGCAATGTGCACACTGTCGACGGCGACTTGCACGACTTGCACGACTTGCACGCCTCACTGACGCGTAGAAACTTGCACGCCTCACAAGTCTCCACGCAAAGTTTCTACGCGTCAGATGCTCGCTCAGACCACGACTCGATTAAGCAGCTCGTCGGTGACGGCGTCGTCTCGTCGCCAACATGCGACGAGTGCGCGCGTCGTACGCGCCGTGTCCTCTGCCGAGGAGCGCTGCGCGCCTGCGGACGTCTCGCGACGCTTCGTACTCGCCGCACCCGCATTCGCGGCGCTGGCGCTCAACGCGCCGGTGGCGTTCGCAAAGGATGGTCCGAGCGTTCTCGTCGTTGGCTCCACGGGCGCCACCGGTCGCTTGGTAGTGTCTGAGTTGGCGAAGTGCGGCGCCGCGGGTAAGGTTGTCGCGGGCGTGCGCTCGGTTGAAAAGGCCCAAAAACTTGGGTTGGGGGACTCTGCGGATGCGATTTTGGGCAACGTCGACGTGACGAACCCTGCGGGATTAGCTGAAGCGTTTGCCGGGTACGACATCGTCGTCGTCGCCACGGGTTTTGTGCCCGGGAACCCTTTCAAAATGAACGCTGCAGCACACGAAGTAGACAACGTCGGCGTGTGTAATGTCGCTGACGCCGCAAAAGCCGCCGGTGTGAAGCGCGTGGTGTTAATTTCTTCCATTCTGACCAATGGTCGGGCAATGGGTGCGGAAGACACGCCTGGATTTAAGATTACCAACGCCTTTGGCCAAGTGCTCGATGAAAAGCTCGTAGGCGAAAACTACCTGAGAGCGAGCGGCGTGAACTGGACCATCGTCCGCCCCGCTGGATTGAAGAATGACGAGCCGAAGAACTCGTTGGTCATCACCGACGGGGACGTGATGACGAGCGGCGAAATCTCTCGCACCTTGGTTGCCAAAGTCATGACGTACGCGGCGTTTGACGCTTCGTGCGAAAACCGCATCGTGGAAATCGCCGAAGAAGGCTCATTCGCCGGCGCCGCACCCACGAGCGGTAAAACATTCGCGTTGTCGTCCGACCCAAAATCCTGGTTCGCGTAGACTTTCTTTAATTATTTGTAACGCCCGCGCCGCGCGCTCCAGACCTCACTTTGCGCCTTCTCTTCGCTTCTCTTCGCCCGCAACCCTTTGCTCGAACGCGCGCGCACACACGACAAAGACACCAGGCGTGCACATACCGCCGTCGCCGTCGTGTTCGCGCGCGACAGAGTCTCGCGCAGTCGTTTCCCGAGCGAAAAGTCCCGTAGAAGACCAATGCACCGCGCCAACCTCCCGCCGTCGTTGGAAGACTTGGCCAAGCAACGCCGCGATGCGAACGCCGCGGATGCGGCCAAGCCGACGTTCATGACCAAGGAACAACGCGCGGCGGCGGCGATGAAGCGCAGGGAGGAAGAAGTCGCGGCGCAGCGCGCTAAAATGGACGAGGCCAGAGAGAGGTTCACCAAGCGCGCGGCGGAGAGCGCGCGAGAGAGAGCCGGGACGGCGAGCGGCGGCGGTCGTGGCGGCGCACCGACGCGGTTCGGGCGCGATAATCGCGGTAGTGGGAGTGCTCGAGGTGGTGGTCGCGGCCGTGGGCGCGGCAGGTCGGCGATGGAGGAGGAAATGCGCGACACACCTGAGATGGAGCGCGAACGCGAGTTGGAAATGTTGAAGCGCCAATACATGGGCGGGGACGACGGGAAGAAAAAGCCCAAGCAGAATAATAGAAACAAGTTTGTATTCGATTGGCGTAAAGATGAAGACACGTCGAGAGATTTGAATCCGTTGTATGATAAGACATTCGAGGTAGCACCGTTGTTTGGACGAGGGATGCTCGGGGGCGTGGACAGACGCGAGCAGGCGCGCGCAAACGAAGAACGCGAACGCGCGCTCATTCAAAAATCCAGGAAGGATTTAGGTGACGCTTCGGGTGGGGCGAAAGAAGCGCGGCGCATAGAAGACGATCACGATCGTCGTCGCCGTGAACAAGATGAGCGTGAGTTCAAGCGCACGTTTAAGCAACATTGGAGCGACAAGGCGTTGAGCGACATGACGGAGCGCGACTGGCGCATCTTCAGAGAAGACTTTAGTATTTCTTACAAGGGTGGTCGTTTGCCGCTACCTATGCGTGCGTGGGACGAATGCAAGGGGCTTCCAAAAGAGATTTTGCGCGCCATCGCAAAGGTTGGATACGAAAAACCATCGCCGATTCAAATGGCGAGCATCCCAATCGGTTTGTTGAAGCGCGACGTCATCGGCATCGCCGAAACTGGTTCAGGAAAGACGTGCGCGTTCGTTGTTCCAATGTTGGCGCACATCATGGAATTACCGAAGATGACCGACGAAGTAGCCGCGCTCGGTCCGTACGCGCTCATCATGGCCCCAACGCGCGAGTTGGCACAACAAATCGAAGAGGAAACGCTCAAGTTTGCACAATATTTGGACTACCGCGTCGGGCTCGTCGTCGGTGGACAGTCCATCGAAGACCAAGGGTTTAAGTTACGTCGCGGGGTGGAAATTTTAGTCGGCACACCCGGACGTATCATTGATGTCATCGAGCGGCGATACACCGTGCTCGGGCAGTGCAACTACATTGTTCTCGACGAAGCCGACCGCATGATTGACATGGGATTTGAGCCGCAAGTCATCGAAGTCATGGAAGCCATGGGCTCGAGTAACTTGAAACCCATCGAAGAGGCGGAAGATTTGGATGGTCAAGCGTTAGAAAAGGGTTCGGCGGGCGTACGCTATCGTACAACGTACATGTTTTCTGCGACGATGCCGCCGAGCGTCGAGCGCTTGGCGCGCAGTTATTTGCGCAATCCAGCGGTGGTGACCATCGGCAGCGCCGGAAAGACGAGCGACTTGATCAAGCAAGAAGTCATTTGGGTGAATCGGAATGAACGAGATTCAAAGTTCGAGTACGTTCTCTCGCGTCATCCGAACACGCAAGTCATCGTGTTCGTCAACGCCAAACGCTCCGTCGACGCCGTGGCGAATTTGTGCTATCGATTGGGATACTCGTGCGCGTCCATTCACGGCGGCAAGTCTCAAGACCAGCGCGAAGACGCCCTGCGTGGATTCAAGGCGGGCGAGTACGACATTTTGGTCGCCACCGACGTCGCCGGTCGTGGTATCGACGTCAAGGGCATCGATTTGGTTGTCAATTACGAGCTACCGCACTCGATTGAAAACTACACGCACCGCATCGGTCGCACCGGTCGCGCCGGTCGCAAGGGTACGGCGGTGAGCTTCCTGACCAATGACGATCGAGACATCATGTACGAACTCAAGGAAATACTCGTCAATAGCAACAACGTCGTGCCCGACGCGCTCGCAAACCACGAAGGCGCTAAGAGTAAGCCTCAGCGCGACGACCGTGGAAAACTCCTCGGGCGCAACGACATCAAGGGCTTGGCTGAAATCATTCACTAAAACATTGAAATATTACCAACAATTACTACTGTACTGTACCGTGTATGTTTGAGGTGGCTTTTCTGCGCATCATCGTCGTCGTCACCGTCGTCACCAATCACCCACCGCCGCTAAAATCCCTCGCCTCTCTATCCTTCGCCAGCCGCCGCCTCCGCCGGCGCGTCTTCGCGTCTGGGTAACTTTGGCCCCGGAACCCCCATCGCATCACGCGCCACCTCCTTCACCGCCCAAATCGGCTTCACGCTCCCATTCACGCGCTCTTCATCCGCGCGCGTGCGTCCTTTCCACGTCAACACCCCCCACGCCTTACCCGATCGACCGCCCGGTCGCGGCGCCACGCGCGTCAGCGTCCAATACGTATCGTGGTAATGCTCCGCGTTCGCGCGCCACGAGTACTTGGTAAACGTTGACCCGATCCCATGGTTCGGTAACGTCTTCGCGAGCTCGAACACTGTGTGTGGAACGCGCGTGTGTGTCGTACGTACGTCAGTCCTCGTCGTCGTCGAACGAGCACACCATTCCACTCCATGGCTTCATTCATTCATTCATTCATTCATTCATTCCACCGCGTGGCGTCACGCCGCTTCGCATCACTTCGCATCGCATCGCACGTACGGTTCGGTCGCTGTCTCACGCGCGTCGCCGCGCTCCAAGTCGCCTTGGCGGCTTCCCTCAGCGCGGACATCACGCGTTCGAGAATGTCGACGCACGACGGCGGCGGACGATCGATCCATCCATCGATGCGCGCGCGCGACGCGTACACTTATTTA
>Ga0255756_1000345_pt1 | contig 56823 bp, 54 predicted proteins | sample 011ome_20_FD_179956 | JGI IMG/M metagenome (GOLD analysis project Ga0255756, IMG submission 179956) | Coastal salt marsh microbial communities from the Groves Creek Marsh, Skidaway Island, Georgia - 011509CT metaG (version 2) | ecosystem: Environmental > Aquatic > Marine > Intertidal zone > Salt... | reverse complement strand
CCAACCAGCCCAGCCGCGCATGAAGAGCCTTCGCTAGGCCGTAATGCGGGGCCGGCCTGACACCACAGCGGTTAGTCGCGCTTCAATGAAAACCATGCGATTCTCTGCCTGGGTTTTTGAAATATCGCGCTGCCAGCTTAGCTCAAGCGCATCAGCCCCTGCAGCCTTCGCCTGCGTTGTCGCCTGATCCCTCAAGATCTGCTCAAGCGTTTCAAGCGCCAGTGTTTCTTGCGTAAAATCCTGCGTGCCCGCGCCGCTATGGACGCGAAACACACCTTCTGTGGGCGCGGTCACCGTACCGCTGGCGCGCATCGTTATCTGCCCGACAACTGCGCCGATAGCATTTGCAACATCGCCATGCTGGGGAAGCAGCATTGGGCAGTTCAGGCGCGCCCCAACCGCCGGGTAATAGCTTGGCGCCGAAGCGCCCAAACCTACCACAGGCAAGTTTAGGCCAGCATCCAGTTTTATCAATCCACGATGCCCGCTTAGCCCACGTTCCAGCAAGATATGCCCTGCCAAATCTTGCGAGGCCAAGCCAAAGCTTTGCGCTTCTTCGGCAAAAGCCACGTCTAACAAGGCAGTGGAGGTTTGGCGAGTGAGTTGATCGATTATCATATCCGCCATATCTTGTGGGCTTTTTGCCAAACGCTGCCCGGCGCCCGTGCGCCGCCGCCCAAAAACGCTAAGGGCTTTTTGCGCCGCACCGCGATCCCAAAGTTGCGAAGCGCCCAGAAAATGGCTGGCATCCGAAGGCGTTAAAGCTGCAATTTGTATCACCCCCCGCGACAGCAAGCGGCGCAAAACCTGCTGCTCTAACCGGCTTTTCAACACCTTATCCAAGGGTTGAAAATCAAGGGTGAGGCGCTGATAAAGCGCCAGATCGCGGCCTTGTAACCCTTGCATAGCCTGCCCCGCAAGCCGGCGCACAAAACGCCCATCATATTCGCTTGGAAGCGCCGTATGGAGCTGACGATCTAACGCATCATGCACCAGATCGGGGGCCTCTATCGCCGCCAAGCAAATTGGCAAAACGCGTTTGGGCCCCAGCAAAACGCCACCCTGCAACCCTTCAGATAAGAAATGAACTTCGCTATCGCCCCCCAAACCAGAGGTGCGCATAGCAACAGCCTCCACCATGGTGCGATAAGGGCCCACTTGGGCCCCCTGCGAATCCAGCGCTGGTTGCCCGTTGCGCAAAACGGCAATATCCGTGGTGGTGCCACCAATATCAGAAACCAAAGCTGTTTTTTCACCGGTGAGCCACCGCGCGCCCACCAGCGAGGCAGCAGGCCCGCTTAGAATGGTCTCAATGGGTTTGTCGCGCGCCAGCTGCGCCGAAATCAAGGCCCCATCGCCGCGCACCACCATCAAGGGCGCCAGAATACCAAGCGCCGTTAATTTGAAGCTTGCCCGCTCAATCAAACCATCAATCATCCCAATCAAACGGGCGTTTAACACCGATGTGAGCGCCCGCTTTGGCCCATTTAATTTCGAGGATAGCTGATAAGACGCGCTGACCGGCTTTCCCGAGACCGCGCGGATAAGCTGGCTGGCCGCTTCTTCATGCGCCGGATTGCGCGTGGCGAACTGCCCGGCCACGGCAAAAGCTGACACCCCGGTTTGAGCCTCTACCCAGCTTTGCAAGGCGCGCAGATCCAAAGGCTGCTGCTCCGATCCTGAATGATCATGCCCCCCAGGTAATTCGATGGCCGGATCACCGGCCAATACCTCAGACAGGCCATGGCGGATCAGATCACCGGGGCGAAACCCGATATAGACCAATCCCACCCGTCCGCCTTGCCCTTCAACCAACGCGTTCGTGGCCAATGTGGTTGATAGCGAGGCCATCGCGATCTCTTCCGGTTTGATCCGCGAGGCGGCCAAAACCGCCGCGACAGCCTTGCCAATGCCCTCGGCCAAATCTGAACGCGTGGTTAAGGATTTTGCGCTGGCGATCACTTCTGTTTCATCGCGCAGCAAAACTGCATCCGTAAAAGTACCTCCCGTATCAACGCCCAGTAAAACGGCCATCTGGTCCTCTTAATGATTGACTGTTGCAGCTGCCTGCGCCCGCACCTAATCGCAATTAAAGCCAAAAGAAAGACAGATTACGACACAAAGCCGCGGATCAAAGCCGCTTTCGACCGGTTAAAGTTTTTCAAGCTGCGCTTGCGCCCAAATCGCTGCCTCTGCGACCGTTGGGTCAGGGTCTGATTGCAGGCGGGCGGCCACCGCTGCCAACTCAACCTGCTGCGAATTTCCGATCGCATAAAGCACATTGCGTATAAAACGATCACGGCCGATTCGTTTGATCGGACTGCCCGAAAATTTCTGGCGAAATTCGGCATCTTTTAGCATCGCCAGCTCAGCCAATTTTGGCGCGGTTAAATCTTCGCGCGCGTGAAAGCGCATATCTTGCGCGGTTTGTGCAAATTTATTCCACGGGCATGCCGCCAAACAATCATCGCAACCATAAATGCGATTTCCCATCTGCGCCCGTAAATCAAGATCCACCGGGCCTTTATGTTCAATCGTCAAATAGGAAATGCAACGCCGCGCATCCAGCTGATATGGCGCTGGAAAAGCCTGCGTCGGGCAAGCCTGCAAACACGCCTGACAGGATCCGCAATGATCCGGCTCTTTTTCATCCAGCGGCAAATCGAGCGTTGTAAAAATCGCGCCCAAGAAAAACCAATTGCCCAGCGATCGGCTGACCAAATTGGTATGTTTGCCTTGCCAGCCAAGCCCAGCAGCCTGCGCCAAAGGTTTTTCTGGCACCGGCGCCGTATCCACAAACACTTTAACAGCGCCACCCTGCTCGGCGATCAACCAACGGGCCAAGGCTTTCAGACGCTTTTTAATAACATCATGGTAATCTTTATTTCGGGCATAAACAGAAATTGTACCGCGATCCGGCTGCGCCAAAACCGCCATCGGATCTTCGCTGGGCGCGTAGGACCGCGCCAGCATTATAACCGATTTCGCCTCTGGCCACAGGGCGCTGGGATCCGAACGCCAGGCTTGTCGATCTTCCAGCCAAGCCATTTGTCCGTGATAATTTTTGGCCAAAAATGCGCGCAAATCGGCCTGCATCTGGGGTACGGCCGAGGGTTGGCAAATCGCCAGTTGATCAAAACCTTCCCCCTTGGCCTGCGCCAAAAGCCGCTGTTTAAGCTCTTGCATCAGATCCCGGCCCAATATAGAGCGCCGCGCCTCTGCCTGAGCCGCACGCCATGTTAGAAATCCAAATCATTGTAATGTTTGGGCGGTGGAAACCCCGGCACTTGATCTGCCAGAATACTTCGAAACGCAGGGCGAGATTTGATTTTAGCGTACCAATCTTTCACAATAGCCGAACGATTCCAATCCACATCCGAAATATAATCAAGCACTGACAGATGCGCGGCAGCTGCAAAATCTGCCAGCGTCATCTGATCCCCCGCAAGCCAGCGGCGCTGGTCCAACAGCTCAGACATATAATCAAGATGAAATTTTATCGCCTTCATACCTGCAATCACGTGTTTGCTTTCGGGAAAACCCTCGCCGGTGATTTTCTTGATCACCCGCTCATTTAGCAATTTTACCGTCACGTCTTTGTGAAACTTATCATCGAACCACGTAATCAAACGGCGCATTTCGTATTTGTCCAAAGCGGTTTTGGGCAGCAGCGCTGGATCGGGGTATAAATCCTCAAGAAATTCGCAAATTGCCGCGCTTTGAGTGAGATAGCCGCTTTCATGGCGCAAAATCGGAACTTGCCCAGCCGGATTACGGCGCAAAAAATCCGTACTGCGCTCCCAGTATTTTTCATCGACCAGCTCAACCTCAACGCGTTTTTCAGCAAGGGTCAGCCGAATTTTCCGACAAAACGGCGAGAGAGGGGCATGATACAAGCGCAGCATTTCAGACTTTCAAAACAAATAACGTCTCACTTTGAATGCCTTGTCAGAGCGGGTTTTTCAATCCTTCAAACGCCAATTTATCCTGCTTGGCACGATTATATCGCCTAAGCCGGTTTGCCAAAGACGCGTCTGACAAAGGCAGCGCGCTTGGGCTCTTTTAACCAAGGGCCCAAGCGCTGCTTTGCTTATTCAGCCGGAATGCTTTTGGCTTCATCCGATAAAGGATGCGGCAGATGCACCAACATCTCTTTAGGACAAACTTGCAAAAAGTGATCTTTTTCCACATCCCATTGGCGCAAAATATCATGCGCCTTAGGGCTGCCGGTTTCTTCAGCATGGCGTGAAATCAAAGATTTCAACTGCTCTTGCCAATGCACAATCGTGACCGGACAGGTGACCAATGTTTCCATATTCATCCGGCTTTGCGCCAGCGAGTCTGGATCATAAATATAGGCCATGCCACCCGTCATACCGGCGCCAAAATTGGCCCCGACAGTGCCCAGAATCACCGCAACGCCGCCGGTCATATATTCGCATCCATTGCTGCCGCAGCCTTCAACCACAGCCTTGGCACCTGAATTGCGCACGCCAAAGCGCTCACCGGCGCGCCCGCTTGCGAATAAATGGCCATCGGTGGCGCCATAAAGGACCGTGTTGCCGATAATTGTATTATCCGCCGCCACCAAAGGGCTGGTCATTGCAGGACGCACCACAATCATGCCCCCTGACAGCCCTTTGCCAACATAATCATTGGCATCCCCCGACACTTGCAGCTTCAGCCCGGGCGCGGCAAAGGCGCCCAAAGATTGGCCCGCGCTGCCCGTAAGCTTGATCGTTAGGTGATCCTCTTGCAGCGCATTGCGCATACCGAATTTGGTTACAATATGGCTGGATATGCGTGTGCCGACGGTGCGGTGGGTGTTTTGAACCGAATAAGACAGCTGCATTTTTTCGCCATCTTGTAAAAACCGCGCCGCGTCGCGCACAATTTCAGCATCCAGCGTATCGGGAACCGTATTGCGGGGACGGTCACGGTTATACACAACCGTATCAGCCCCATCGACGCGGATCAAAAGTGGGTTCAAGTCCAGATCATCCAAATGTTCGGCGCCCCGGCTGACTTGCCCGAGCAGATCGGCCCGACCAATGATCTCATCCAATGAGCGCGCGCCAATACTCGCCAGAATTTCGCGCACCTCTTGCGCATAGAAGGTGATCAAATTCACGACTTTATCCGCAGAGCCGGTGAATTTTGAGCGCAGCTCTTCGTTTTGCGTGCACACGCCGACCGGGCATGTGTTGGATTGGCACTGCCGCACCATAATACAGCCCATCGCAATCAATGCTGCGGTACCGATGCCAAATTCTTCGGCCCCCATCATCGCAGCCATGATGATATCACGACCCGTGCGCAACCCGCCATCGGTGCGCAAAGTAATGCGGTCGCGCAGATTGTTCATCGCCAACACTTGATGGGCCTCGGTCAATCCCATTTCCCATGGCAAACCGGCAAATTTGATCGAGGTTGCCGGAGAAGCACCAGTGCCCCCATTATGGCCGGAAATCAAAATCACATCTGCTTCAGCTTTTGCAACCCCGGCCGCGATCGTGCCCACGCCTGAAGAGGCGACCAATTTAACTGTCACTTTGCAGCGCGGGTTGATTTGTTTCAAATCATAGATCAGCTGCGCCAGATCCTCGATCGAATAAATATCGTGATGTGGAGGCGGGGAAATTAACGTAACGCCCTTGGTAGAATGGCGCAAACGGGCGATCAAATCGGTGACCTTCATGCCCGGCAGCTGACCGCCTTCACCTGGTTTCGCCCCTTGCGCGACCTTAATCTCAAGCTCTTCACATTGGTTGAGATATTCCGCAGTCACGCCAAAGCGGCCCGAAGCAACTTGCTTAATTTTCGCCGATGGGTTGTCACCATTGGGTTCGGGGTGAAAATGCGCTGGATCCTCGCCCCCTTCGCCGCTATCCGATTTGGCACCGATGCGGTTCATCGCGACGTTTAGCGTTTTATGCGCTTCCGGGCTTAAGGCCCCCAAAGACATACCCGGCGTCACAAAGCGCCGACGAATCGCCGTGATGCTTTCCACTTCCTCTAATGGCACAGGATCACCGATCGGCTTCACAGCCAGCAAATCGCGCAAATGAATTGGCGGGTTTGATTGCATGCGGGCAGAATATTGTTTCCATAAATCAAAGCTGGCCCGATCACAGGCGGTTTGCATCATATGCATGGTCTGGGCCTCCCAAGCGTGGGTTTCACCAGTTTTGCGCGATTTATAAAACCCGCCCATCGGCAAAACACCCGTGGCACCCTGCCAAGCGGCCGCGTGAATTTCTTCTGCTTTTTTCTGCACGCCGCTGACGCCAATGCCCGAAATCCGGCTCATCAAGCCCGGGAAATATTCAGCGCACATCGCACGGCTAAGCCCAACAGCTTCAAAATTCAAACCGCCCCGATAGGAAGAAATCACCGAAATACCCATTTTCGACATGATTTTCAGCAAGCCTTGATCGATCGCCTCGCGATAGCGCGACACAACCTCTGTCAGGGTTCCGTTCAGCAAGCCGCGCTCAATGCGATCGTTCAAACTGTCCTCGGCCAAATAGGCATTCACCACCGTTGCCCCCGCGCCAATCAAAACCGCAAAATAATGCGGATCAATGCATTCTGCAGACCGCACATTCAGCGAACAGAACGTACGCAAGCCTTTGCGGGTGAGATGGCTGTGCACCGCAGAGGTGGCCAAAATCATCGGCATGGCGATTTTTTCTGCATTAGAGGCATGATCGCTCAAAACCAAATGGCCCGCCCCCGAACGTACGGCATCTTCTGCCTCTGCCCGGATGCGCTCCAAGCCTGTTTGCAGAGCTGATGGCCCCGAGCCAACGGCAAAGCTACAGTCAATCTCAACCATCGGCGCGTTAAAATGCCGGGTCAATTCCTCCCATTGCGCATTTCCAACGAAGGGGCTGTCAAGCACCAGAATTTCAGTTTGCGCGCTGCTTTCATCCAATACGTTTTTAAGATTTCCAAACCGCGTTTTTAGGCTCATCACGCGGTATTCGCGCAAGCTGTCAATCGGCGGGTTGGTCACTTGCGAGAAATTTTGCCGGAAATAATGCGACAAGGGGCGATATTTTTTCGACAAGACCGCGCTCGGCGTATCATCACCCATCGATGCAAGCGTTTCTTTGCCATCTTCGGCCATCGGAGCCAGAATTTGTTCGAGCTCTTCGATCGAATATCCCGCAGCAATCTGCCGTTGACGCAAATCTGCGCCGGTAAACAGCGGGGCTTCGGTGACGCGTGCCAAAGGCGCGTCTAATTCGTTGATTTTTTCAACCCAGCTGCCAAAGGGCTGCGCGGCCGCCAATTTATCTTTGATCGCTGTGTCATGGTATAATTTTCCATCACTCATATCGACCGCGAGCAATTGCCCCGGGCCCAAAGCGCCCTTTTCGCGCACCGTGGCCTCGTCAACCGGCACCATGCCGGTTTCGGATCCGGCGATCAGCAAGCCATCGCCTGTCACCACATAACGCATCGGGCGCAATCCATTACGGTCCAGCCCAGCGCAAACCCAGCGACCATCGGTCATCGCCAACGCCGCAGGGCCATCCCATGGCTCCATCACAGAATTGCAATAAGAATACATATCCCGCCAAGCATCGGGCAGGTCTTTGCCCTGCTTTGACCAGGTTTCAGGCACTAACATGGTTTTCGCCATTGGCGCATTACGCCCAGCGCGCACCAAGGCCTCGAACACCGCGTCAAGCGCCGCAGAATCAGAAGAGCCACTTGGCACGATGGGTTTAATGTCTTCAGCCGTCTCGCCAAATGCCGTACTTGCCATGCGAATTTCATGGCTTTTCATCCAATTCACATTGCCTTTCAGCGTGTTGATTTCGCCATTATGCGCGAGCATCCGAAACGGCTGCGCCAACCACCATTGCGGAAAAGTGTTTGTGGAATAGCGCTGATGATAGATGGCAAAGGCGCTGGTGAAGCGCTCATCCATCAAATCAGGATAGAACACCGCCACTTGTTCGGCCAACATCATGCCTTTGTAAATAATCGAACGGCAAGATAGCGAGGCAATGTAAAGTTGTCCGACACCCGACGCGGCCGCAGATTTTTCAATCCGGCGACGGATCACGTAGAGATCGCGCTCAAACGTTTCTTCATCTACCCCTTTGGAGTTGCTGATCAGAATTTGTTCGATTTCGGGCCGCGTTGCGTTGGCTTTTTCACCCAAACAACTGACCTCAACGGGCACGTGCCGCCACCCATAAATATAATAGCCCATCCGCAGAACTTCGCTTTCAACGATGCTTCTGCAGGTTTCCTGAGCGCCAAAATCTGCGCGGGGTAGAAACACCTGCCCCACCGCCACCAGCTCATCCTGGCGCGGTTCATGACCCGTCCGGCGGATTTGATCATAGAAAAACCGCACGGGTATTTGCACGTGGATGCCGGCACCGTCGCCGGTTTTTCCATCTGCATCCACAGCGCCGCGGTGCCAAACCGCCTTCAACGCGGCAATGCCATTTTCAACAACTTTGCGGCTGGCCTTGCCATTGATCGACACCACCAAACCTACGCCGCATGAGGCATGCTCATCCTCTTCGCGATACAGGCTGTTCTGCGTCATCCATTGGCGCTTTTGGTCCTGTTGCTTCATCCAATCTGGCCCAAAGGCCGTGGTGTTTTCATATGTCATGGATCATCTCCTTATGCGGCGGCGACCAAATTGCCCTAAGCCATTTAATGGCGGGCGTCAGCGCGGCCTTTTATCTCTTTATTCTGCGGCGATGGCAGCCGAAGGTTGCAGCTCGGCAATGATCGCATTGGCCGTATCCTGCCCATCTTTAATGGCCCAAACCACCAAGGAGGCCCCGCGCACGATATCACCCACTGCGTAAACCCCCGGAAGCGCCGTTTTCCCGCTCCCAAACTCCGCTTTTACGGTGCCCCAGCGGGTCACGGGCAATTCGGGTTGGTCAAATAAATGCGGTAGATCTTCCGGTTCAAAGCCCAGCGCTTTGATCACCAGATCCGCCTTTTCGACATAGCGGCTGCCTTCGATCACTTCGGGCATCCGCCGTCCGGTGGCATCAGGCGCCCCAAGGCGCATTTTATGGCCCAGCACGCCGCGCACCGGGCCAGCTTGCCCGGCGACCGTTTTCACATCCTGGATCTTCAAATCATTTACAAAGGCTTCTGGCGCGGATAGCCATTCAAAAACAACGCCTTCTTCCTCGGCATTTTCAACTTCCCGCTGCGATCCGGGCATATTGGCGCGGTCGCGGCGGTACATGCATTTGACCGAGGTGGCCCCTTGGCGGATCGCCGTGCGCACGCAATCCATCGCCGTATCACCACCACCGATCACCACCACGTTTTTATCTGCAGCATTCAACGCACCGCTGGTAAACTCTGGCACGTCATCGCCAAAATTTTCACGGTTTGACGTGGCCAGAAAATCCAACGCTTGCACAACGCCCGACAGCGCGCCGCCCGGAACATCTAGATCGCGGATTTTGTAAACGCCAGTTGCCACAATCACCGCATCATGCTGGGCGCGAAGCGCTTCAAACGTGATGTCTTCGCCGATATTGCAATTCAACTTAAACGTCACCCCGCCATCGACCAATTGCTGGTTGCGGCGCATAACAATGTCTTTTTCCAGTTTGAAGCCGGGAATCCCATAAGTGAGCAATCCACCCGCTCGGTCATAGCGGTCATAAATTGTCACCTGAAACCCTGCCCGGCGCAGCCGATCCGCGGCGGCCAAACCACCGGGCCCTGCACCGATAATACCAACCGATTTATCAAGCTCGCGCGCGGGGGCCAAAGGCTGCACCCAGCCTTCTTGCCATGCGGTATCGGTGATATATTTCTCGACAGCCCCAATCGTGACAGTTTCATGCCCCGATTGCTCAATCACGCAATTGCCTTCGCACAGACGGTCTTGCGGACAGATCCGCCCGCAGATCTCCGGAAAACTATTGGTCGCCTGCGACACCTCATAGGCTTCTTGCAGGCGGCCCTCGGCGGTTAAGTGCAACCAATCAGGGATGTTGTTGTGAAGCGGGCAATGCGACTGGCAATAAGGCACCCCGCATTGGCTACAGCGGCTGGCCTGTTCTTTTGCCTTCTCGGCTGCGAATTCGGCGTATATTTCTTTGAAATCTTCTGCACGCTCGGTTGCGCTGCGTTTTTTTGGCATATCGCGTTCGATCGACACGAATTTTAACATTGGCTGCTTGGCCATGAGAGCCTCCTAATTTCGATTTTTGGTTATTTAGCGGAAGCCTCTCAAAAAGAAAAGGCAGAAATGCTGACGTTTATTTTCATTCACACCCTGAAATGGAAAAGGATTGACAATTAAAATCAAAAAGTAAGTCCGATTCGGACTTAAAAAGAGTGTTCCTATTATAAATCTGTTGGTTATATGATGGGATTGCACGATTAGAAGGTTCAAAATGCCCCTGCTTCATTTGATTATCTTAGCTATTATTCAAGGGGTTACCGAATTTCTTCCTGTTTCCTCAAGCGCCCATTTGATCTTATTTCCTGCGCTCACCGGCACCACAGATCAAGGGCCTGTTATCGATGTCGCCGTCCATTTGGGCACGCTGCTCGCCGTTATGCTGTATTTTCACGGCGAGGTGCGGAAGATCTTTTTTGGCGCCAGCCACCTGTTGAAAGGCAGAGCCACGCAACCCGAGGCCAGATTCGCGCTATACCTGATCTACGCCACCCTGCCCGCCATCGCCGTCGGCTTTATGCTCAAACTTTCTGGTGTGAGCTTCGCGATGCGCGAAAATGTTGCGCTGATCGGCTGGGCGATGCTGGGATTCGGACTGCTTCTCTGGTGGGCTGATCGACGCCCCAAAAGCCTGAAAACTGTTTCAGATTTCAGCCGAGGCGATGCGCTGAAACTAGGCCTCTGGCAAGCGCTAGCGCTTATTCCGGGCACTTCGCGATCCGGCATCACCATCACCGGGGCGCTCTTGGCAGGCTATAGTCGGCACGAAGCCGCGCGCTTATCCATGCTGATGTCAATCCCGGTGATCCTCGCCGCGACAGCGCTGGCCAGCCTTGATCTGATTGCCGAGGGAGCGACCACACGATTGCGCGATGCGGCATTGGCCGCCGCTTTTGCAGCCTTCTCAGCGTTCATTGCTTTGGGGCTTATGATGCGCCTGCTGCGCAGCATCAGCTTCACGCCTTATGTGATCTATCGGGTGGTTTTCGGGGCTGGCCTGATCCTTTGGGCCAGCCTTTAAACCACGCAGTCACTGTGCTAGTGACGTGCTCAGAGCATCTAATGCAGCAAAAGGACGAAACGATGGCCCGCATGATTTTTATGCTGAACGGACCGAATTTGAATCTGTTGGGAAAACGCCAACCTGAACTCTACGGGCATGACACATTACACGATATTGCCCGCGATTGCGATTTGACCGCTGACCAACTGGGCCTGACGTTGACGCATTTGCAGTCAAATCATGAAGGCCAGCTGATTGATTGGATCCATCAAGCGCGAGAGGACGCCGAGGGCATTATAATGAACCCGGGGGCGTTCTCGCATAGTTCGATCGCCATTTTGGATGCTTTAAATATGTTTGAGGGCCCAATTTTAGAGGTTCATATCTCTAATATCCATAAACGGGAAAGCTTCCGCCATCATTCTTACGTTTCGCTTCGCGCCGAGGGCGTGATCGCTGGGTTCGGCAGCCACGGATATCAGATCGCGGTTCAACATATGGCGAAATTGCTCACAGCATAGAAAGCCCTCAAAATGAGCAATGTTTTATTCGACGCGCTGTTTGCCGATCATATCGGCTCTGAGGCGCCGTTCTTGATCCTGCCAGATGGGGACGTTTGGAGCTATCAGCGCTTTTTAGAAACTGCCGCACAATACGCGCATGTGTTAGAAGCGCTTGGGCTAGAGGTCGGGGATCGATTGGCCGTGCAGGTTCAAAAATCCCCCGAAGCATTGGCCACCTACGCGGCCTGTTTGCAAGCAGGGGTAATCTTTCTGCCTTTAAACACCGCCTATACAGCACGTGAAATGGCCTATTTTATCGAAAATTCAGGGGCAAAACTGGTGTTGTGCGACGCCAAAGCAGAAACCGCTTTGCGCCCCATGGCGCAGGCAGCGCAGGCGCAATTGCAGGTTTTGAATGGGGATGGCAGCGGCGGCTTTACACGCTTGGCGATGCAACATCCCAAAAGCTTCCAACCCTGCGCCCGCAGTGGCAATGATCTGGCAGCCTTTCTCTATACATCGGGCACCACCGGGCGCTCAAAAGGGGCCATGCTTAGCCATGATAACCTGTTATCAAACGCAAAAACATTATGCGACGCATGGCGCTTTACCGCCCAAGATGTGCTTTTGCACGCTTTGCCTATTTTTCACACTCACGGGCTTTTTGTGGCCACAAATATTTGCCTTCTTGCCGGATGCTCGATGCGGTTTTATCCCGCGTTTGACGCCAAACAGCTGATCCAAGATATGCCAATGGCCACCGCATTAATGGGGGTACCAACCTTTTACTCCCGTTTGTTAAATGACCCAAATTTCACCAAAAGCGTTACCGAAAACATGCGCCTCTTCGTGTCGGGCAGCGCGCCGCTTCTAACAGAAACGCATGAAGCCTTTGAAAGCCGCACCGGGCATCGCATTCTAGAACGCTACGGCATGACCGAAACCAATATGAACACGTCAAACCCTTATAAAGGTGAGCGGCGCGCGGGCACTGTTGGCTTTCCTTTGCCCGGTATAGAGCTGCGGATCATCGATGAAAAAACCGAAGAACTGCTTTCCCAAGGCGAAATTGGAATGATCGAAATACGCGGCCCCAACGTGTTTCAAGGCTATTGGAACATGCCAGAAAAAACCGCTGCCGAGCTGAAGGAAAACGGGTTTTTCATCACCGGTGATTTGGGAAAAATCGATGCGCAAGGATATGTGCATATCGTCGGACGCAGCAAAGATCTTATCATCTCTGGTGGTTATAATATCTACCCGAAGGAAATCGAGCAAATCTTAGATGATGTGCCCGGCGTTTTGGAAAGCGCCGTGATCGGCGTGCCGCATGCAGATTTTGGCGAAACCGTGCTGGCCGTGGTGGTGCCCCGCAGCGGGGTTACTTTGCGGGAAAGCGATTTGGCCGCAGAAGTGGCGCAAAAATTAGCACGCTTTAAACATCCAAAATCCTACCAAATCATCGCGGAATTGCCGCGCAATACGATGGGTAAAGTGCAAAAGAACCTGCTACGAGACACGTATAAGGGCTTTTTTGCGGCGCAGTAGCACAGCTCAACGCGCTGAAACGTTCTAAAAACCTCCTCAGCCACGCGTGGCATTCGAGCCCTAAGGCGGTTTTCAGCCTTGCGGCAGTTGCTGGCCTTTTCCTTTTGAATAAGTTTGGATACACCAAGGCTATGATATGGACGGTTCCAAATATTTTAACCACGGGGCGCTTGCTTGCTGCGCCTGCATTGGCGCTGATGTTTTTGTATTTTAACCGGCCCTATGCGGATTGGTTCGCGCTGTTGCTGTTTATATTTGCCGCGCTTACAGATTGGGTTGATGGATTCCTCGCGCGCACGTGGAAACAGGAAACCAAATTTGGCCAAATGCTCGATCCGATTGCGGATAAAGCAATGGTTATTATCGCGCTTGTGATCATTGTGGGGTATTCGAGCATGTCGCCATGGCTGGTGCTGCCTGCAACCATGATTTTGTTTCGCGAAGTCTTTGTGTCTGGCCTGCGCGAGTTTTTGGGCGAGAGTGCCAGCACGCTGCAGGTCACCAAACTGGCAAAATGGAAAACCACCGCGCAAATGGCGGCGATCGCGATTTTATTCTCACAAGGTGTTTTTGAGCATTATCTGAAGCTCTCGGCACAAGAGATCGGCCCAGACGCGCTGAACAATATCCTAAACGGCGCCGCACAAGATACGCTGGGCGTGATCTGGAAACATCATGCGATGATCTGGTCGGGCAATGTCGGGCTGGTCTTGCTTTGGGTTGCAGCCGCTTTAACCTTGATCACCGGCTTTGATTATTTCAAAAAAGCGCTTCCGTTTTTGAAAGATGAGGCATGATAGAGGTTTTATATTTTGCTTGGCTGCGCGAGCGCATCGGCATCCCCCGCGAAACCATTGACAGCCAAGCCGCTACAGTGGCGGCTCTTATAGAAGAACTGCGCGGCAAAGATCCGCGCTACGCGCTGGCGTTTTCGGATCTCTCTGCGCTGCGCGCCGCAGTGAATCAAGAATTGGTTGAGTTTAACGCCCCGCTCAACGGCGCCAAAGAAGTTGCATTTTTTCCTCCAATGACGGGGGGCTGATCATGCGAATTCTCATTCAAGAACACCCCTTTGATCTGGGTAAAGAAGCGCAAAACTTTGCCGAGAGACAAGACAATGCCGGCGCAATAGTTACCTTCACCGGGATTGTGCGCAACACATCTGCAAGGGATTTACAAACCCTTGCAATCGAACATTACCCCGCCATGACCGAAAAGGCGATTTCTGACATCGCCCAAAGGGCAATTGACAGATGGTCCTTGCAGGACGCGCTGGTGCTGCATCGCTATGGAAACCTTGCCCCGGGTGAGGGGATCATGATGGTGGCAACCGCCGCCGCGCATCGCAGTGACGCGTTTGCCGCCGCCGATTTTCTGATGGATTATCTCAAATCGCGCGCACCTTTTTGGAAAAAAGAAATAACCGCGTCCGGAGCAAACTGGGTAGAGGCAAAAGACAGCGACGAGCAGGCTTTGAGGCGCTGGTAGCCGCACCATCGCGCCCGGCTTGGGGCGTTAGGATCGGTCGGTTTCGCTGATCCGAGCCTGTCGCAACCCCTCCATCGCCGCGTCACGTTCTGCCCGCGCTTGGGCCAATAGGTTGGTCAGCTCAGCCTCTTTTAGGGCAGCCTCTTCACGCGCCGCATCGCGCTGGGCTGTGGCGTTACGCAGCTCTTGTGTGACGTTAGTCATCGCCTCGATGCTGGGCAAAGAGCCCCGCAAAAGCTGCATCCAAAGCCAATGCATGCACCAGCCCATAACAAAAGCTGCAAACAGCGCGAGCGCACCGATTAACATCACCTCATTGGCCTGCATTAGCATTTATCCTTGCCTCAGCTGGCAGCGTTTCTGGATCGCCCTGCACCGGCGGCGCCGGTTCATTTTCGCGCAGATAAAATTCAATCCGCCGGTTGATATCACGCCCTTCTGCGCTGTCATTTGCGGCAATGGGTTTGGTTTCACCATAGCCTTGCGCCACAAAACTGCCGGTTAAAATACGCCGCCTTTGCAGCTCCATCAACACCGCCTGCGCACGCGTTTGGCTCAGTTGCAGGTTCATTTCCTCGCGCCCCTGACTGTCTGTATGGCCGGCAATTTCAAGCGGAATTTCTCCACATTGGCGCAATATATCCGCGATTTTATCCAAGAGGTTTTGGCCTGCCAAATTCACCCGATCCGATCCCGGGTCAAAATTGATTTTTTCAGATTGTAGCAGCCCGTTTATTTGGCTGATACAAAGGGCAGCCGGCAGCAGATCCGGCTCTCTTTTGGGGGGCGGTTGATAGGTAATCTGCAAATCGGTGCGAACAGTGTTTGGCAAGATCTGGCGCACACTTAACGCCAAGGCGGCCTGCGCATCCTTGCGATGCGACAGGCCAGAGACCGCTAGATCCTGCCGGGTCAAGCGCATTTGCGCCCGCTGCAAGGGCAGCATCGCCTCGATCAAAGACAGGATCTGCAAGGTCCAATCATTGCCCAGCGCCGGAACCAGCGATCCAGAAAACGCCACCTTATCAAATCCAAACCGGGCCTGCGCCAGCGCTTTCACCGCCCTTTGAGCGCGTTGATCTTTCAAAGGGCCCTGCAGAATTAAGTTGCCATCCGCCTCAAGCTCAAAGGAAAACTCTGCGGCGAGACCCCCGTCCGCCATATCGGGCAGATGTCTGGACGCTTCAACCCCATAGCCCTCTGGCAAACGCTGTTTTATTTTTTCAACCACTGCGGCGATGCTATCGGCCTCTGGCAGATCGGGAAAAAACAGCTGAAGGTGGTTATCCTCTAAATGAATCGTGGCTGCGCGGATCGGTTTTACTGCATCGAGCGCCAAGAAAATGGTTTCATCAAACCCGCTTGGGCGATCTGCCAAATTCATCAAGCAGGGCAATCCATGCGTCACGCCAAACGCTTGCAAAGCTGAAGCAAGCGCTTTGAGATGCATTTGGCTATCGACTCGGCAGGCGAGAACCCGCAACGCGCCATCGCGTTTCACCGCGCGAAAGCGATAGCCTTCGGGCGCAGCATTGGGCGCCACCACCGCAACCTCATAGAGAAGGCCAGCCGGGCTAAGCTGCTCTAGATTTGTCAAAACCGCTTGCCGGCGCTCTTCCGTTTTTGCCAGCGCTTTCACAACAACGCGATCTTCCGCAATTGTCACCTCGCCGCGGTGTATCTGCGCCAAAGCTTCAAACCCAAGCTGCTGGGCGGTGAGCCATGTTTCAGACGGGCGGCGCTGGGCGGCGGTAAAGAAATGTTTTAGCTCCACCTGCCCCGCGGCCATATCACGCAAACCCGCCAGCAGCGTCTCTTGCGCCGGCCCGCTTGGCACATTGCCCAGTGCGCGGATTAACTTTGGGGTTTTAAAAATCTGCAGGGTAAGCGCAGCTGGTGTTTTAGCGTCTGTCTCAGATACAGAAATCTGATCTGATAGATTGTGCATCGCCACGGTTTTACGCGCCAGTGTCAAGGCTTGAAACCGCTGCGCCGCGGTTTCGGCTTGGCCAGAAAGCACCACCTGCCGCCCATCAGCGGCAACCTCAACCCAATCCAGATCCGCCTTTACAAAGGCCGCTTCAAGCCGCGATATGGTTTTTGCTTCAAGCGCCCAAACCAAAGCCATAGCGCAGAAACAGGCCAAGATCGCGGCGCCACTAAAGGTAATAAGAATGTAGCGCTTGGCCAAAAATCGCATAAGATCGCTCGGTTTACAGGGCTGGTGACTTCATAGGCTCTCGCGCCAATGGGTTCAATAAAGGAAAACCGCGAGGCCAAAGAACACCACGGGCAAAAAGCCGGTATGGCTGTTTGCCCGAAACAATCGCAACAACAACTCGGTTTCTCCTAGGCGGAACTGACGCAATTGCCACAACATATGTAGCACAAAGGCAGCACCGCCCAGACCCGCAACCCAGAAAGCTGGCCCCTGTACTTGCAGCGCCAAAGCGCCCATCATCAATCCCCCGCTGGTCAGGGCAAAGCCCAACAACCAAGGCCATGTCTTTGCGCCAAATAAACGTGCGGTGGATTTGATACCGATCAATGCGTCATCTTCAATATCCTGATGGGCATAAATTGTATCGTAAAACAGCGTCCAGAAAATACCACTTAGATATAGGATCAGCGCGGCAACCTGTAACCCGCCCTGATGGGCGATAAAGGCCAATAAAACGCCCCAATTAAACGCCAAGCCCAAAAACACCTGCGGCCACCAGGTAAAGCGTTTCGCAAAAGGGTAAATCGCCACGGGGATCAGGGCGATGATCCCGCATGTAATCGCCGCCGCGTTAAAGCTGAACAGAATGCAGGCGGCCAGTGCCACCTGCGCGCCCATCCAGATCACCGCCGATTTCACCGATACTTGCCCAGAGGGGATCGGCCGCGATTTGGTCCGTTCGACCGCCCCGTCAAATTTGCGATCTGTGATATCATTCCACGTGCAGCCAGCCCCGCGCATTAAAAAAGCCCCCAGCCCGCATCCCACAAAAATCCACAAATCGCTTAAGGCAAATTGACCATCGGCTAGAATTGCAAGAAACAACCCCCACCAGCAAGGAAACAGCAACAACCAGGTTCCAATTGGCCGATCCGCCCGCGACAGGCGTAAATAAGGCCGGCTGGCCTGCGGCGCAAAGCGATCAACCCAATTGCCTTTCACAGCATCAAAAACTTCACCCGCCACCTCTGGTTTTGTTCCCTGCTCAGACATATGTTAAGCCTTATGAATTCTAAAATCAGACTCTTTGTAGATCACCCGCTGGCACCGGCGCAATCACTACCTTTAACGCGCGAGCACGCGCATTACCTATTTTCCGTGATGCGCCAAAACGTGGGAGATCGCGTGCTGGTGTTCAACGGCCAAGACGGCGAATGGCTGGCTGAAATCACGCAAGCCGGTAAAAAATCGGGCGTGCTGAGCTGTTTGACGCAAAGCAAAGCGCTGCGGCCCCCACCAGATCTCTGGCTTCTTTTCGCACCAATCAAAAAATCACGCACCGATTTTATTGTAGAAAAAGCCACTGAATTAGGTGCTGCGCGGATTTGTCCGGTGCAAACCGCCTTTACAAATTCAGAGCGGATTCGGCGCGACCGGCTGCAAGCCCATGCGATCGAAGCGGCCGAACAATGCGGCGGCACCTATGTGCCAGTGGTTGACGCGTTACAGAAATTAAAGGCGGTTTTGGATCATTGGCCCCAAGATCGCAGCTTATTATTTTGTGACGAAACACAGGCGGGCGCGGCCTCTTCATTCGCAGCGCTCGCACCGGGGCCCTGCGCCATTCTAATCGGTCCGGAAGGCGGGTTTCACGCGGCAGAGCGCCAGCAGATATCCAACTTGCCAAAGGCACATTGCATCAGCTTGGGCCCGCGCATTTTGCGCGCCGATACCGCCGCGGTAACCGCCCTCAGTCTTTGGCAAGCCCATCAGGGAGATTGGAGATGATACGGCCCGAGGCCACAGCGGTTTTACTGCGCTGGCGCGATGCGTTTATCGGCGCGGCGCTTATTGCCTTAGGGCTCTATTGGTTTACCAAAACTTTCGGGCTGTTATCCTGGGTGGGGGCGGCGCTGACCCTTATTGGAGCGCTGATTGGCTTTGCTGGGCTCCAGCGCGCGCGATTCGTAAAAACGCAACAAGGGGCCGGTATCGTAGATGTTACCGAAGGCCAAATCACCTATTTTGGCCCCGATACAGGCGGTGTGATTGCGCTGGATGATATCACCAAAATCAGCCTGATATATCATCAGAACCAGCAGCTGTGGAAACTCGAGCAACCGGCCCAGCCGGCGCTGTTTATTCCCACCGGTGCGACAGGCGCAGAGCGGCTGTTTGATGCCTTTACCCAGCTGCAAAATTTCCAAATCGAGCCGATGCTTCAGCTTTTGGCGCGACGCTTGAACACGCCTCAAACGATCTGGCAAAAAGACTATTTTTTAGATCCCCAAAATTACATCCATTGACAGCTCGTTTAATCCACAGCACATCTGCATCACTGAAACTTCGGAGATCCCGCAATGTCTATTCCCCAATCTGCTGGAGGCCCCATCGAGCACCCAGAGCAAATGGCGGCCTATCTGGCGGCTGGCTGCAAGCCGGAAAGCGAATGGCGCATCGGGACCGAACATGAAAAATTCGGCTTTTGCCAGGCAAACCAGATGCCTTTGCCCTATTCTGGGGCCTGTTCAATCCAGACCATCCTCGAAGCGCTGCGCGACCGCTTCGGGTGGGCGCCGGTTTTGGAAGCGGATAAATTAATCGGATTGACCCGAAATGGCGCAAATATATCCCTCGAGCCGGGCGGCCAGTTTGAATTATCGGGCGCCCCTTTGGAAACCATTCATGACACGGCCAGTGAGCTTAACCAGCATCTAGACGAACTGCGGGGCATCAGCGATGAAATTGGCGCAGGATTTATAGCGCTGGGCGCGGCGCCCATATGGTCTCATGAGATGATGCCCGTAATGCCCAAAGGTCGCTATACTCTGATGACCGATTATATGGATCGAGTCGGCACGATGGGGAAATTTATGATGTATCGCACGTCTTGCGTGCAGGTAAATTTAGATTTCAGCTCTGAAGCGGATATGGTTCAAAAAATGCGCGTAGCGGTTGCGCTGCAACCGATTGCAACCGCGCTTTTCGCCAACTCACCGTTTTTCGATGGGTTGCCCAATGGCCATAAAAGTTGGCGCAGCCGCGTTTGGCAAGATCTTGATGCCGATCGCACAGGCATGTTGCCCTTCATATTTGAGCCGGGGTTTGGCTTTGAGGCTTGGGTCGAATACGCCCTCGATGTACCAATGTATTTTGTCTATCGAAACGGCCGATATATTGATGCTTTAGGGCAATCTTTCCGCGATTTTCTGCAGGGAAAATTGCCCGCCTTGCCCGCAGAGCGGCCCAGCCTAAGCGATTGGGCGGATCACTTGACCACTATTTTTCCCGAGGCCCGGCTGAAAACATTTATTGAAATGCGCGGAGCAGATGCGGGGCAGGCAGATCATCTATGCGCGCTTTCAGCGTTTTGGGTGGGCTTGTGTTATGATAAAACCGCGTTGGATGCGGCTTGGGATTTAGCTAAAAACTGGACGGCCGAATTTCGCGAAACGCTGCGGATAAACAGCGCAAGAAGCGGCCTAGCAGCAGAGGTTGACGGGGTTAAATTGATCGATCTCGCCAAAGAGCTTGTTGATATCTCGCGCAAGGGCCTGATCGCAAGGGGCCGCGGCAATGTCGAAACAGGCGCCATTGATGAAAGCCGTTTTCTAGACCCTCTCTTCGAAAATCTGGCAACCCAAAAAGCCCCGGCGGATCGATTGCTTGGTCTCTACAACAAAGAGTGGAACACAGATTTACGGCCAATTTACCACGCTGCGCGTATCGGCTAGGCCGGCATATGCGCAAAAATATGTTGAACTTTAAACGTTAAGTCTTTCGCCAACTCTGCCTGCTAAATCTTACAGTGGGTAATGGGGAAAGAAAATGGGTGGGTCAGAAAAGACTGTTGTTCAAACAATTATCAAACGCAAAATAAGAAACCCGGAAGAACCACAAGAAAATGCCGGATGGAAAGTGGCCTATGCCGATTTCGTAACCGCCATGATGGCATTTTTTATGGTCATGTGGTTGCTGTCATCGGTAAACGAAGATCAGCGGCGGGGGATCGCGGGATATTTCCGCCCGTCTTCAGACCTAAACCGAGCCGAAACCGGAAGCCAGTCCATGTTGGATAAAGGAATATTGCATGGTGGGGATACATTAGACGCCGCACGTGAGGCCAAGCTTGAAAGCTTGGAAGCGCAATCTTCGAGCGCCGATGAACGGCATCAAAACGCAGCGCAAAAAGACCTTAAAGCCATCAAAACGTTATTTTCTGATCTATACAAAGAAAAACTTGGGCGCCCCTTATCAGAGGCCCAAATCGGCTTTCACCTCAGCGATGAAGGCTTCCAGTTTGATTTTTTTGAATCCAAAGGCACTGAGCTTTTTGACGCAAGCCAAAACCCCAAAACAGCGCTGATCAAACTGCTTGATATAATCGCAAAAATGACAGCCCACATAGAATATCCGCTCGCGGTTGAAGCGCATGTGCAAGCCGCGCCTTTGGTGGTAAAGCGACCGCAGGATTGGACGATTTCGAGCGCGCGCGCAGGCAATGTGCGGGTGATGCTGCAGCGACTGGGGGTTCCCGAAACCCGCATAAAGCGCAACACGGCACATGGGGATAACGATCCAATCTCGGACAACCCGATGGCCCAGCAGAACAACCGCGTATCGATTGTCTTTTTAAATCTCACCAAAGAATAGAAAATTTTAACCATTAGCATGCTGTTAAGCAAAGCCCAGTTACCTGTCTGAGACGCGATTTCAACAGATTTCAAAGATAGGTATTATGACAATCTCATCCTCGCTTAATGCCAGCGTTTCAGGCCTAAGTTCAAATGCCAGCCGTCTGGCAGGTATCTCAGACAATATCGCCAATTCAGCTACGAATGGATATCGGCGGGTTGAAACGGATTTTCACTCTATGGTCATCTCAAATCGGCAACACGCTTACGCAGCTGGCGGGGTCCGCAGCTCTCAACAGCGCATGATCGATCAGTCGGGAAGCCTTATTTCAACTAATAATAGCACGGATTTGGCCGTAAATGGGCGCGGGTTGCTGCCGGTCAGTGATGCAGCACAAATCACGGTCGATAATGGCGAAAGCCCCATGAAATTAACCAGCACCGGGTCGTTCCGATTGGATAAAGATGGCTATTTGTCCACCACATCCGGGCTTACGTTGCTGGGTTGGCCCGCGCGCGAAGATGGATCTATTCCCAATTACGCGCGCGACAGCAGCCTTGATCTTGAGCCGATAAAAATCAACGCTCAAACGCTCTCTGGACAACCCACAACCAAAATGCGTGTGGCCGTAAATCTCCCCGCAACCGCCACAATGGCAGGGGCTGAGCCCAGCACAGAAGGGATCTCAGTTGAGTATTTTGACAATTTGGGGCGGCCACATAGCTTTGAATTTACCTTTACACCCATAATTCCAAGCGTTGACGCTTCCAATACATGGCGTATGGACATCACCGATTCAGCCAGTCAAACCGCATCGATCGGCACCTATGAGATGTCTTTTCAAGATGCGCGCAACGCTGGCGGAACGTTAGCTTCGATAACGCCGCTCGACAATAGCCCAGCCTATAATGCGAGCACAGGAACAGTTATCTTAAACGCGCAAAGCGGCCCGATTGAAGTAGCACATCCACAATATTTTCAGCCGCCCCCCGGCCAACTGACAAGGAAGCTTCAACGGCGCCTATTTGCCGGTTGATCACGTCATATCCCGCATGCTCAAATTTCATCTTTTCGGTTTGCTTCCAAACCGCACTATTGTCTTTTGGTCCATTGACAATATGACCCGTTGAAATTTCATTTTGCGTGCTGACAAGATCAGCACCTATTTGTTTCAGATGATAGAGCGCCATCATAGCGCCAGTCGGTATTGAAATATTAGACATGTTTTAAATCCTTGCATCAGGGATGCATTTTGCATCAACAATTTGAAGTGCCGCAGTACGCGCGCACAGGTTTTGCCATTCTGATACATGCGGCAGAATACAGCCGCGCCATCGGTTTCGATGCGCTTTTAGGATGCAAATAAACCCCTAACAAATTCCTAAAACCGCAAAAAGAATAGATTGTATTTTATTGATTTTCATCAGGCCTCTAAATCGGTCTTCCCCCTGAAAAAAGTCGGTAAGTCCTGCCGCCCGCCCCGCTGCGTGTATATGCGTAAAAAGGCATGATTATGCTTTAAAGCTTCCAATTTAAGCTGAAAGCGCCGCAGCCCTGCCTCGCTTGCGCGCAGCAATCGCTCAGAGCGCGCAAACGCCGCTTGCAGCGCAGGCCAGTCCAAGCCGGCCGCGCCCTCCTGCGATTGGCACCAATCAAATAATTTGGTTTTGAAGGTTTCAACCTCGTCCAACTGATGAAACGCCCCATTGCGCAGCGCTTCACATTCTTTATCAAGCATCGCCAGAATGGTTTGGGTGGTAAAGGCAGCAGACTCAGTCATTCAAGGCGCGCTTTTTAAGCGCGGAATATACCACATCGGCCAAGCCAAACCTGCTTTGTGCGCTGAGCGCTTCGGCCAAGCCCTGCACCAGATAAGATTGAAAATGTGCTTCGCCGGCACCGCCGCTAAACCCATCTGGCATCTTCAAAATCTTTGCTGATTTTAGCATCTCGGCCAAAAAGCTGGTTTCCAAATCCTTCGCCGCTTTTCGCAAACGGATATCGGTATGGTTTGGATCACGGTTTAACCCGTGAAGCACGGTGGGGGCTGGCTCCATAATACGTTCCTTTTTAAGAATAATATCGGCAGTCTAAAGACGGGCGGTAAAGAAGCGGTAACCAAATTCTGGCAAACCCCGGCCTGAATAGATTTTCAAACTTTGGACATCATAATGTTTTCCAGCCCTCACAGCGGTGATTTTCACAATGCAAAACGACCCGCAGCCAAGCCGGCGACCATCGCAAAGGCTGTTTCGGTGCAAACCCCGCACATCGCCAAGGATCAAGACAAGGCGGGCCGGTTTCACGACACTTGGAACAGATCTGCTGCCCGTCTGCAGAAAAGAGATAGCTCAGAAGAACAAGCCTTGGCGATTGCTATAACGCCTGCAGAGCCCCACAGACCATCAGCCAAATCGTTACTGCTGCCTCTCTCCAATCAGAGCCTTCCGCCGATACGCCAGCCGCCCCTCCAGATTCCGCAAAAAGTGATGGACATATTGCAAAGCGCAGGATCAACAGACACGCCAGCCGATCCGACAATTCGATCTGCTGCACCCGTCCTCAATTCCCAAAAAGCAGCGGCTGAAACTGCAAAATGCACGCCGGCGAAACGCCCTATGACGGTAAATATTCGGACAGAGCGGCGCGCGGATCATCGCTGCATCACGCAAATTCACCTGCAAATTGACGCTTCTGAACATCTCAAACTTAAGCTCGAAACTGTCGCCGATTGGTCAATCAGGATCGAGATGCATATGAATTTAAACGCCACGATTGAGCGCTTGAAGCGCAGGAGGGCTGATTTGAAACGCTTCTTTTTAAATCAGGGCTACCAGACGGTTGAGATCACGCTCACCCATACTCCAGAGGCGACAATACCGGCCAGTCAATCGCGCCCTAGAATACAGGCCGCTTTAGCCGAAGATCTCAGCACAAAGCCACAAGCCCTGACCGCAACAGCTGCGCTGCCATTCGGGCCAAACGCGGCCCAGCGCCTCACACTTAGCCTCTGAAAGGAACCCTCTTTTGTTCGCACCCATATCCGCCATCGATCTGAGCCTAACGAATCCCAGCAACCCGTCGCAACCCTCGCCGTTGAGCACCGATTTTAATGCGTTTTTAAATATGCTGACGACGCAGCTCAAACATCAAGATCCATTAAATCCGGTTGATTCTGCAGATTATGCCATGCAACTGGCCGCTTTTTCGACGGTGGAACAACAGGTTTTATTGAACCAAAAAATGGATATGCTGCAAAATAATTTGCGCCAAAACACTTTGGCCAGCCTATCTGCCTGGATCGGAAAAACGGTCAAACTGCCCGGATCATTCACCTATTCTGGCGGCGAAGTCACCGCTTTGATCACCCCGCCAACGGGCAGTGAGAAAACAGATTTTATCGTACGAGACGCAGCAGGGACGGACATCTTTCGTCATAGGCTTGGTGCCCAAGATCAAGAATTCTCATGGGCGGGCACCACCTCAGAGGGCTCTATAGCGCCGGTTGGACCTTATAATTTCGCCCTTGAAGGCTTTGCGAAAGATCAATCATTAGGGGTTTCTGAACTTGCCAGTTTGCAAACCATTGAAGAAATCGCGCAACCGGCTGATGACATATTGGTCACCCTTGAAAATGGCCAAACCCTCCCGTGGAAAAGCCTTACCGGCCTGCGCTAACGCAGAAACCTTGCGCCTGCCAAAGACATCCCTTAATCGATCGGGCAGTCTGAAAGGATAAGCGCCCGTGCCCATCGCCAGTTTAGAGAAATCTTTGCATGCGCAAGGGCTGTTGCAATTACCCGCGCAATGGGTCGCGCTTTCGGGGGGACGATCAAACCGCGTCTGGCGCGTTTCACAAGCTGGAGCGCAAGATCTCTGCGTAAAACTCTATCCACAAACCGCATGGCAGAACCCGCTTTTTGCAAATGATCCTGCGAGCGAATATTATTGCCTAGAAAATTTTCATGCAGAACAGCTTTGTCCAAAGCCACTAGGGTTGGTAGAGACGCCCCAAGGGCGCTGTTTGGTTTATCACCATCACCGCGGGGTCAGTTTCAGCGATCAAACCACGCCAGTCGGCCAGTTGCTGGCGCGCATCCATAGCCGGCCCGCGGTTCCGGCCGATTCAAAAGCCATAAGACACGCGCCCTGTGGATCCGATGAATTAAATGCCCATACTATGCAAATTTTGCAACGATGCGAGGGGCCAGAGCGCGCGCTATTGGAGCGCCTACGGCCGACCATCCCTGTAAAAAAACCAAAAGAAGTATGTCTAATTCATGCAGATCCAGTGGCAAATAATATCGTGATATCAAGCCAAACGGCCCTGCTGATTGATTGGCAAAGCCCTGCTTTGGGTGATCCAATGGAAGATCTAAGCCATTTCTTATCGCCCGCAATGCACCAGCTTTATCGTGGTCAAATACTGAACGCAGAGCAGCAGAGGCAGGTTTTAAACGCGTATCAAACGCGATATCCCCGTTTCGACTTTGCGCGTTTTGAACGATTATACCCGCATTACAGCTGGCGCATTGCCGCCTATTGCCTTTGGCAAAAACTGCAAGGCAAGGCAGATTATTCAGCTGCGTTTGATCAAGAAGTCACGGCATTAAAGGTTAACGCATAAGCGGCAAACAATAAACCAAGGCACCGCCCAAAGCCATCGCCCCAGAAAACAACGCCACGCGCAGCAAGGTTGAGTTTGGCGGGGCCTCCGGCGCGGGTGCAGATTGCTGGATCAGCGCCGCCTCAACCAAACCCGGCAGGCGGGGGCCAAAGCGCGCCAAAACGCCCGCAGCTTTAGACAAATCGCGCAGTAAAGCCAGCGGACCGATGCGTTTGCGAATGTAATCCTCAACCACTGGCCGCGCGACTTGCCAAATGTTGATTTGCGGGTTCAAAGAGCGGGCAACCCCCTCAACCACCACCATCGTTCGCTGCAATAAAATAAGCTCAGTTCGGGTTTCCATGCCAAATTTTTGTGTTACTTCAAATAAATAGCTCAGCAAGCGGCCCATCGATATTTGCGTTGCATCCATGCCAAAAATAGGCTCGCCGACGGCGCGCAATGCCCGCGCAAATTCATCAACATCCCGATCTGCGGGCACATAGCCTGCTTCAAAATGCACCTCTGCCACGCGTTTGTAATCGCGGCGGATGAACCCGTATAAGATTTCGGCATAGACGCGGCGCGTATATTCATCAATATGCCCCATAATTCCGAAATCATACGCGATAATATCTCCATTCGCAGCTACTTTCAAATTACCCTGATGCATATCCCCGTGAAAATACCCATCGCGCAGCGCATGGCTGAGAAATAATTTTAAAACCCGATCCCCCAACTGGGCCAAATCATGCCCCGCGGCCAGCAGGGCCTCATTATCGCCCAGCGGTGCCCCTTCCGCCCAATCTAGCGTCATCACCCGGCGCCCCGATAGGGGCCAATTCACCGCGGGCAATTGAAACCCTGCATCAACACCCTGCGTATTGGCGGCAAATTCCGAAGCCGCCGAACTTTCAAGGCGCAGATCCAATTCGCCCATCACAACGCCTTCAAAATGTGAAATCACATCCACAGGGCGCAAGCGGCGCGATGCGGGTGACAAAAGCTGCACCATGCGGGCCGCCAAATAAAACGCATCAATATCTTTGCGGAAGGCTTTTTCGATTTTGGGTCGCAGGACTTTCACCGCAACATAAGCACCCGTTTCCAGCAAACGGGCTTTATGAACCTGCGCGATAGAAGCCGCGGCCACAGCCTCGCTGAATTCCGAAAATACCTGATCGGGATCTATGCCGATTTCCTCTGCAAAGCTGGCTTTGGCCTCTGCGACCGAAAATGGCGGCAGCTTATCCTGCAAAATGCGCAATTGCTGCGCCAAATCATGGCCCACTAAATCTGGCCGGGTTGATAATATCTGACCAAATTTAATATAGGCCGGCCCCAAAGCAGACAAGGCGCGCGGGGCAGGCGGCATGGTTGCATCCCCCTTCAACCCCAACCAGGCGAAGGGCCAACCCAAAATGCGCGCGGTGATGCGCAGCGCGCGCGGAGCCTCCATCGCATCTAAAACCGCGCGCATGGCGCCCGTCCGCTCAAGCGTAGCGCCCGTGCGCACCAAACGCCATATATTATGCGGACCCCGCATCTAGATTTTCCAACCCGAATGCAAACACGCAATCCCCATGGTCAGATTACGGTATTTGGCGTTTTCGAACCCCGCTTTGCGCAGCATCGACAGAAACGTCTCTTGATCGGGAAATTGCCGAATCGACTCGACAAGATACTGATAGCTATCGCGGTCATTCGCGATAATCTGACCCATCACTGGAATGACATTAAATGAATAGCGATCATAGGCCCATTGCAGCGTGGTATTGGGAATATGTGAAAACTCAAGCACCACCAAACGCCCGCCCGGTTTCAGCACTCGAAACGCCTCGTTTAACGCCTCTTGCGGGCGGGTGACGTTGCGAATTCCAAAGCTGATCGTATACACATCAAAGCTGTTATCTTCAAATGGCAGATGCATTGCATCCCCGACCACCCAATCCAGTTGGTCGTGCATTTGCGCGGCTTCTGCGCGTTTACGCCCTTCAATCAACATCGCTTCGGTTAAATCTAAGACCGTGGCATGGGCGCGGCCGGCTCTTTTTAAAAAGCGGAAAGAAATATCGCCCGTACCGCCTGCCACATCCAGTAGGCGTTGACCTGCGCGGGGCGCCAACCAATCCATCATCGCATCTTTCCAAATGCGATGTATGCCCCCCGACATCACATCATTCATAATATCATATTTCGAGGCAACGCTGCCAAAAACACCCTGCACAAGATCGGCCTTATCCGCCTCGGATACGGTTTCAAATCCGAAATGTGTTGTGGTTTCGCCCTGATCATTCATTGCAACTGCCTCTAGCTTAATACTCTGTGTTATATAGCGGCACAGCTTGAATACAATGCGGCACTTGCGTCTTTGGCCATCGCGTTTTTACAATAGAGCTGCCGCGCGGGGCGATCAGCGTTGCGTGCAGATTCGTAATTGCCCCAAACGGGGCGCAACAGCAAAGCCATACCATGCCCGAACTGCCTGAAGTTGAAACCGTAATGCGCGGATTGGCCCCCGCGATGGAGGGTGATGTGATAAAATTGGCCCAGGTAAACCGGCCTGATCTGCGCTGGCCCTTTCCACCACAAATGGCAAAAAGGCTCACCGGGCAGAAAGTTCAACGATTGCGCCGGCGCTCAAAATATATTCTGGTGGATTTATCTGGCGGAGAAACCCTTCTGATGCATCTGGGCATGTCAGGGCGCATATTGGTTTCAGGCGATCCGCTGGGGCGCTTTGTGCAAAGCCACGCGGCCATTGGCAAACATGATCATGTGATCTTTCACATGGAAAAAGGCACCCGCGTCACTTTCAACGATCCGCGTCGCTTTGGAGCTATGGATCTGTTGCAAACCGCGGCTTGCGAAAGCCATCGATTGTTGCGCGATATAGGCCCCGAACCTTTGGGAAATGCTTTTGATGAACCCTATTTCTTCAATCACATAAAAACACGGCGTGCACCGATCAAATCCTTAATGCTGGATCAAAGTCTGGTCGCGGGTTTGGGCAATATTTACGTATGCGAAGCGCTCTTTCGTGCCGGTATTGCCCCGCATCGTGCGGGGTTTCGATTGGCCCCAAAGCGGATAAAATCGTTGGTTCCAATTATTCGCGATGTCTTGAATGAAGCAATTGCAGCCGGTGGGTCATCTTTGCGCGATTTTCGTCAGGCTGATGGTGAATTGGGCTATTTTCAACACCAATTTGATGTTTATGGGCGCGAAGGCGCACCATGCAACGCATCGGGTTGCAAAAGCTTAATTCGAAGAATTCAACAATCAGGGCGCTCAAGTTTTTACTGCCCCTCCTGTCAAACCTAAAAAGAACGCATTCTGGACATGGTTTTCTTACCCATGCTATGCAGACCATCTGAGGAAACAACCGAAAGCCTGGCGCATGGCCTATGAAACGATCATTGTAACCGTTGAAGATCACGTTGCCCTGATAAAGTTAAACCGTCCGGATGCGCTGAACGCGCTGAACGATCAATTGATGCAAGAATTGGCTGAGGCGCTTGGCGAGGCACAAAGCAGCGATAAAGTTCGCTGCATCATTTTGACTGGGTCTGAAAAAGCATTCGCCGCTGGCGCAGATATAAAAATGATGAGCCAGAAAAGCTTTGTCGATGTGTTCACCGAAGATCTCTTCGCATCAGAGGCGCATAAAATCACCGCGACGCGTAAACCAATCATCGCTGCCGTATCCGGCTATGCGTTGGGCGGCGGCTGTGAATTGGCAATGATGTGTGATTTCATCATCTGTTCGGACACCGCGAAATTTGGTCAGCCCGAAATCAACCTGGGCGTATCGCCTGGGATTGGCGGCACACAACGAATGACTCGCTCGATCGGGAAATCAAAAGCCATGGATATGTGCCTGACGGGGCGGTTTATGGAAGCCGAAGAAGCCGAAAGATGCGGGCTGGTCAGCCGCGTTGTTCCCGCAAAGAAACTGCTTTCTGAAGCGATGGTCGCCGCTGCGAAAATCGCGGAAAAATCTCAAATAACAACAGTGGCTGTGAAAGAAATGATCAACCGATCATACGAAACTACGCTTAACGAAGGGCTACTGTTCGAACGGCGGGTTTTCCATGCCTTATTTGCTACCGAAGATCAAAAAGAAGGTATGGCGGCATTTCTAGAAAAGCGCGAACCGCAATTTCGCGACAAATAAGGAATTTAGAGGATTTTTATCGCTCGAGATGCCATTGCCCTGTTGACTCGTCGCAGAAGGCAGCCTAAAGACGCCGCCTGATACTTAGAAACCCAAACCATGGGAAATTTATTTATGGCCAATACGCCTCAATCAAAGAAACGCGCCCGCCAGAATGAGCGCCGCGCTGCTGTCAACAAAGCCCGCCGCTCACGCATCCGCACATTCGTGCGCCGTGTGGAAGAAGCGATAGAAAGCGGCGATAAAGATGCAGCCTCAGAAGCGCTTCGTGCTGCCCAGCCAGAAATGATGCGCGGCGTGACGAAGGGCATCTACCACAAGAATACAATCGCTAGAAAAATGTCGCGCCTGACAGCACGCTTGAAAGCGATTGCTTAAGCCTCCTGCGCTTAATTTTTAATCGCCAAACATGTCAAATGCACTGCTTTTAGCGGTGCATTTTTTTTGCATAAATCGCTTCAAGAGATTCTTTTTACAAATCTCTGAGTCAAGTCCGAAGTTCTGTTGCGACGCCTGTAAGTCTGTTGCTAAGGTCTATAGGCGAGTCGTGAGACCCCGGGGGGGGACTGAACAACCGCAGCAAAGCAATTTTGTGAGTGGAACCATTTGGTTTCATGCTGGGGTGATATGCTGTGTGAACAGTACACCACCAAAATTTGGCAGCCTAGCTCTGCCTCAAAATATAGCGAAGTGACTTCGCAATATTCTGTCTTTGAAAGGGCAGATGTGGTGAATTTTTAGTCGTAGGCCCACGGTTTAGTTGGTGGCGAGCGGCGCTTGGGAATGTGGGAAGCAAATTAAATGACTCCGGAAAAATGGCGCGACTTACAATCCTCAATCAAACTGACAATTGGTAATAATAATTATCGAACCTGGATTGACCCGCTGAATTTTTCACATGTGGAAGATGACGTTGCTGTGTTCGATGTGCCCACAACGTTTTTGGGAAATTATGTCGAACAAAATTTTGGCGATGTGATTCTACATAAGCTCAGCGAAGCGCAGGCGCAGATCCGCCGCATTCGATTTCAAGTTGCCGCGCGCCAAACCGATATCAAAAAGCCGCTGGACACACCGACACGCCAAGACACTCCAAAATCCAGCGCTACAAAGAATGGCGGTTTCTCGTCAGAGTTTACAAGCGCGCCCATTGATGCGCGCTTCACGTTTGACACATTTATCGTTGGAAAACCAAATGAGCTGGCATATGCGGCGTCAAAACGCGTTGCAGAAGGTGGAGAGGTTACGTTTAACCCGCTGTTTTTATATGGAGGTGTGGGCTTGGGCAAAACGCACCTGATGCATGCCACAGCCTGGGAATTGCAAGCCCGGCGCCCTGATCTAAACGTGCTTTATCTTTCGGCAGAACAATTCATGTATCGTTTCGTGCAAGCGCTGCGCGAACGAAAAATGATGGATTTCAAACAATTGTTCCGATCGGTGGATGTTTTGATGGTGGATGATGTACAGTTCATAGCCGGAAAAGACAGCACCCAAGAAGAATTTTTTCACACGTTCAATGCTTTGGTCGATCAAAATAAGCAAATTATCATTTCGGCGGATCGCGCCCCGGGCGAAATTAAAGATCTGGAAGATCGTATCAAAAGCAGGATGCAATGCGGCTTGGTGGTGGATTTGCACCCAACCGATTATGAATTGCGTTTGGGGATCCTTCAATCGAAGGTAGAACGGCATCAAAGTCATTATCCCGATCTGGTGATTGAGCCCAACGTATTAGAGTTTCTGGCGTTGCGGATATCAACAAATGTACGCGTCTTGGAAGGCGCGCTTACCCGGTTATTTGCTTTTGCCTCTTTGGTTGGACGGCCAATCAATCTGGATCTGACTCAAGATTGCTTGGCAGATGTATTGCGCGCTTCCGAGCGCAAGATCACGGTGGAAGAAATCCAACGCAAAGTCTCTGAGCATTATAACATTCGTCTGTCAGATATCATTGGTCCCAAACGCGTGCGCACCTATGCCCGCCCGCGTCAGGTGGCAATGTATTTGGCCAAACAAATGACCAGCCGCAGCCTTCCCGAGATCGGCCGCCGGTTTGGGGGCCGCGACCACACAACCGTTATGCATGGCGTAAAGCGCATCGAAGAGCTCAAGATACAGGATGGGCAAGTGGCAGAAGATCTTGAAATGCTGCGCAGAACTTTAGAAGCCTAAACCATCACAGGCGCCTACCCCGGTTTATCGCCTGGCCGCGGCAAAGATCACAGGGTTGCACTTGACGGGTTTGGCTTTAGCATCAATAAGTAAGTAATCATTGGGCACGGCCCTGCCTTGGGCAGCCGAACGGTTCGAAAAACAGGAGCAATTGATATGAAATTGAGCATTGAACGCAGTATATTGCTCAGAGCGCTGTCGCAAGCTCAGTCGGTTGTTGAACGCCGCAACACCATTCCTATTTTGGCAAATGTGCTGATCGAATGCGATGAAAGCACCGTCCATTTCCGAGCAACCGATTTGGATATCGAGGTGATCGACAAAACGCCTGCGCAAGTTGAGCGTCCGGGCGCCACAACCGTCTCTGCGGTGACCCTGCATGAGATCGTGCGGAAACTTCCAGATGGCGCGTTGGTCACGCTAGCCGATGATGCCACCAAGGGGCGTTTATACGTCGAGGCTGGCCGGTCAAACTTTTCCTTGGCCACATTGCCCAAAGAAGATTTTCCGATCATGGCGAGTTCGGAATATACGGCGAATTTTTCAGCCCCGGCCGCGATGCTGCGCCGTTTGTTTGATAAATCTAAATTTGCCATTTCTACTGAAGAAACAAGATATTACCTTAATGGCGTCTACTTGCATGTGGCCGATGGCGAGGGCGGGCAAACGCTGCGCTGCGTGGCAACCGATGGGCACCGCCTGGCGCGCATTGATGCGGCTTTGCCAGAGGGCGCAAGCGATCTTCCCGGCGTGATAGTGCCGCGTAAAACTGTGGGTGAATTGCGCAAATTGCTTGACGATGATGATATGCAAATCGCGGTCTCAGTTTCAGAAACCAAAATCCGCTTTGCCACACCCGAAATCACCATGACCTCAAAAGTAATTGACGGAACATTTCCAGATTACACCCGGGTTATACCGCAAAATAACACGCGGCGGCTTGAAGTGGATGCCTCTGAATTTGCAAAGGCGGTGGATCGCGTGGCAACCGTGTCTTCCGAACGCTCGCGCGCCGTTAAACTATCGCTGGATGAAGATCGCTTAGTGCTCTCGGTGAACGCGCCCGATAGCGGCGCTGCCGAAGAAGAGCTTGCGGTGGCCTATTCGGATGAGATGCTTGAAATTGGCTTTAACGCCAAATACTTGCTCGAAATCGCCAGCCAAGTTGATCGTGAGAATGCAGTCTTCATGTTCAATTCCTCTGGAGATCCAACGCTGATGCGCGAGGGCAATGATGCCAGCGCGGTCTATGTTGTTATGCCCATGCGCGTGTAAGGCCAAAATGATCCGCATCTGCCCATGTCCCGCGGCGACGCACAACATCGCCATTAAAATCATGCGCGGGCAATGCTGTATCTAACCAGCCTCCATCTGTCGCATTTTCGATCGCATAAATCGTTGGAATTGAAATGTGATGCGCGGCCGGTCGCCCTGTTTGGCGCCAATGGATCTGGCAAAACAAATATTTTGGAAGCTGTATCGCTGTTTTCGCCGGGGCGCGGATTGCGCCGCGCCAGCGCCGAAGATATGGCCCGACGCCCTGAACATATCGGATGGAAGCTGCGCGGCGCTCTAACCGCGCAGGGGCGTCACCATGAGATCGAGCTAAGTTCGCGAAACGGCGCGGCGCGCAGCACCAAGATTGACGGGAAAACCGCCTCGCAAACCGCGCTGGGCGGCGTCACACGCGTGCTCTGGCTGGTCCCGGCGATGGATAGGTTGTGGATCGAAGGTGCAGAAGGGCGACGGCGCTTTTGGGATCGCATTGCGCTGAGCTTTTTTCCAAGCCATGCCGAACACAGCCTGAGCTATGAAAAAGCCATGCGTGAAAGAAACCGTTTGTTAAAAGATCAAGTGACAGATGATCATTGGTATCGGGCGCTCGAACATCAAATGGCCCTTTCAGGGGTGGCCATTATGCAGGCGCGCCAAGCGGCGCTTGGGTATATTCATGACGCGCAAATCGCGGCGAGCACCCAGTTTCCAAAAGCGAAATTAACATTGCTGCAATCCGATAACGGCCCGCTTCCAGATACGGTTGAAGATCTATCCGCCGCATTCGCCAGCGCGCGGGCGCGCGACCTGGCCGCCGGTCGCAGCTTGCTGGGCCCACATCGCACAGACCTCTCTGCGCTTTATCTCAGCAAGGGCATGCCTGCCAAAGAATGTTCAACCGGAGAACAAAAAGCCCTTTTAATTTCAATTATTTTGGCCAATGCGCGCGCCTTAGCAGAGCAGATCGGCGCCCCGCCAATCTTATTATTGGATGAAGTGGCCGCGCATCTTGACGCCCAGCGCCGAGCTGCGCTTTATACTGAAATTAACAACCTAAAAGCCCAAGCTTGGATGACCGGTACAGGGCCCGAATTGTTCGAAGATCTGGGCGAGGCCGCGTTGATGTTAGAGCTTGGCGATAGTGGTTCAGGCTCATTTATAAAACCCGCCTAAAAGAGCCGAGCATCAAAGGAAGGCCAGCCCATGTCTGTGAATGCGATTGACTTGCTGCTCTATACTGGCGGACTTTTGGTGCTGTTCCTCACCCCAGGCCCGGTTTGGGTGGCCCTGATTGCCCGCACGCTGGGCGGCGGTTTGGCAGCGGCTGTGCCTTTGGCATTTGGCGTGATGGTGGGGGATTTGCTGTGGCCAACCCTAGCGATTTTGGGCCTCAGCTGGCTGGTGACACAATTTTCGATGATTTTGATGCTTCTCAAAGCCGTGGCTGTGGTGGTTTTTTGGGGTATGGGGCTGGCCTTGCTGCGCAGCACAGATCAAGCGATTGCGCAGGATTCACGCCTGATAAAACCCGGCGCTTGGGCCGGCTTTATCGCCGGTGCAGCCGTGATCATTGGCAACCCGAAAGCGATGTTATTCTACATCGCTATTCTGCCGGGGTTTTTCGATTTTCACACACTCACGGCGCTGGATATGGCGCTTATCGCTCTGCTATCTGCCAGCATTCCCTTCACGGGAAATCTCTGCGTTGCCCTGCTTGTAAACCGCAGCCGGCAGTTTTTCACATCGCCGAAATCGCGGCAACGGATCACGCAAATTTCCGGTGGCTTGCTGATCCTGGTAGGAACGGTGATTCCCTTCACTTAAGCCACAAAATATAGTCTATAGGCGTGACATTCTCTACCAGACCTCGTATATTGTCATTGTAATTTAAGGGATGACAGCAATGTCCAACACAGATCAAGCCGCCAATGAATATGGTGCTGATTCTATCAAGGTTCTCAAAGGCTTAGAGGCGGTTCGCAAACGCCCTGGCATGTATATTGGCGATACCGATGATGGCAGCGGGCTACATCATATGGTCTATGAGGTTGTTGATAACGGCATCGATGAAGCCTTGGCCAAACATGCCGACCATGTGCATGTAAAAATTCATGCCGATAACAGCGTATCTGTGTCTGATAATGGGCGGGGAATACCCGTGGATATCCATGAGGAAGAGGGGGTTTCCGCCGCCGAGGTGATTATGACTCAGCTGCATGCTGGCGGGAAATTTGACAGCAATTCTTATAAAGTATCGGGCGGTTTGCACGGCGTGGGCGTTTCGGTGGTAAATGCGCTATCGGTCTGGCTGGAGCTGCGGATCTGGCGCAACGGTAAAGAGCATGTGGCACGCTTTGAGCATGGCGATACGGTTGAGCATTTGAAAATCGTCGGGGATGCGAATGGCCGCAACGGCACAGAAGTGCGGTTTTTGGCCTCAACGGACACTTTTTCAAACCTTGAATATTCTTTTGATACGCTGGAAAAGCGGCTGCGGGAATTGGCCTTTTTAAACTCGGGCGTGCGGATTATCCTTGAAGATGAGCGCCCAGCCGAGCCGTTGCACAGCGAACTCTTTTATGAGGGCGGTGTAAAAGAATTCGTTAAATATCTTGACCGCTCCAAGAACGCGATCATGCCCGAGCCGATCTTTATCACAGGCGAGCGGGATGAGATCGGCATCGAAGTGTCGATGTGGTGGAATGACAGCTATCATGAAACGGTTTTGCCCTTTACAAATAACATTCCCCAGCGCGATGGCGGCTCCCATTTGGCAGGGTTTCGCGGCGCATTGACCCGCACCATCAATACATATGCCCAATCCAGCGGTATCGCGAAAAAAGAGAAGGTGAATTTCACCGGCGATGATGCCCGCGAAGGCTTAACATGCGTGTTATCGGTCAAGGTGCCCGATCCAAAGTTTTCCAGCCAGACCAAAGATAAGCTGGTCAGCTCGGAAGTGCGCCCCGCTGTTGAAGGGCTGATGAATGAAAAACTGGGCGAATGGTTCGAAGAAAACCCTGCGATTGCAAAAATAATCGTCGGCAAAATAATCGAGGCCGCGCTGGCCCGCGAGGCGGCGCGTAAAGCCCGCGAACTGACCCGCCGCAAAACCGCGCTTGATGTGAATTATCTGGCCGGAAAATTAAAAGATTGTTCCGAAAAAGATCCGTCAAAAACCGAAGTGTTCTTGGTCGAGGGTGATAGCGCCGGTGGCTCGGCGCAAACCGGCCGCGACCGGCGCACGCAAGCCATTTTGCCGCTTAAAGGGAAAATTCTAAACGTTGAGCGGGCGCGGTTTGACCGCATGCTCAACAGCCAAGAGATTGGCAATCTTGTGATGGCGCTGGGCACTGGTATCGGGCGGGATGAGTTTGATCTTTCAAAACTGCGTTATCATAAAATCGTTATCATGACCGATGCCGATGTTGATGGCGCGCATATCCGCACCTTGCTGCTGACGTTTTTCTATCGTCAGATGCGCGAATTGGTTGAAAACGGCTTTCTCTATATCGCGCAACCACCGCTGTACAAAGTCAGTCGCGGCAAATCCGAAGTCTATCTAAAAGATCAGGCTGAAATGGAAGATTATCTGATCCAGCAGGGTATTGATGGGGCCCTTTTACGTTTGGAAGATGGCGCGGAATTGGCCGGCCAAGATCTGGCCCGTGTGGTCGATGAAGCCCGCCAGCTCAAGCGCGTTCTGGATGCGTTTCCAAACCACTATCCTCAGCATATTTTGGAACAAGCCGCGATTGCCGGCGCCTTCGTTCCGGGCCGCGTTGATGCGGATCTGCAAGGCACAGCAGATAAGATTGCCGCCCGCCTCGATTTAATCGCAGCAGAATATGAACGCGGTTGGAACGGGCGCATTACCCAAGATCATGGTATCCGTTTGGCGCGGATTTTGCGCGGCGTTGAAGAAGTGCGCCGCCTTGATGGGCCTATGCTGCGATCGGGTGAAGCGCGCAAAACCGGCAGCTTTACCGAAAGCTTGCAAGAGATTTATGGCAGCGCCGCGACGTTGATCCGCAAAGATCGCAGCCAAGTGATTTTCGGGCCGCTCGCTCTGCTCGACTCGGTTTTAAAAGAGGGTGAAAAAGGCCTGTCGCTGCAGCGCTATAAAGGTCTGGGCGAAATGAATCCCGATCAGCTTTGGGAAACCACGCTGGATCCGGATGCGCGCACCTTGTTGCAGGTGAAAGTTGAAGACGCAGCCGAGGCGGATGATCTGTTCACCAAGCTGATGGGCGATGTTGTCGAGCCCCGCCGCGATTTCATCCAAACCAACGCGTTAAGCGTTGCCAATTTGGATTTTTAACCGGCGGTCTGCTGCGCAAACAGCCACAGCATCAGGCGGGTGCGATCAACCCCAGAAACTGGTCGATTTGAGATGTTTCAAGCGACCAGTCACAGACCAGGCGGGTAACCAGCTCTTCCTCTGCAGGGCCATGCGCAATATCGCCAGACCATACTGAAAAAACTGCGCCACCCTGACGCGCGCGTTGCACCACAGCCCGCGGCATATAGGCGAAAATCATATTGGCGGCGGGTTCATACTGAAACCGAACCGCGTCTAATTTGCGCAGGCCCTGCGCCAGATAAGCGCTGTTATCATTTGCTTTTTGCGCCAAGTCGCGCCAAAGATCCTGTTCAAGATAGGCCTGCATTTGCGCGGCAAGAAAGCGGTTTTTTGAAAATAAATGCGCGCCGCGTTTGCGCCGCAACTCAAATTCCCAAGCGTATTTGGGATCAAAAAAGATCACCGCCTCTACACCCATCAAGCCGTTTTTCGTTCCACCAAACGTCAAGGCATCAATCCCGCATCGCCACGTCATTTCAGCCGCGCTGCACCCCAAGGCGACAATCGCATTGGCAAAACGGGCCCCATCCATATGAACCGGAAGATCGTAGGCTTTGGCCACCGCACATAGCTCTGAAAGCTCTGAAAGCGTATAAATCCTGCCTTTTTCGGTGATTTGGGTCAATGAAACGGGCCCGCGCTGCGGACCGTGGACATCCCCTTGCGCGGTTCCCAAAATAGCCTGTTCAAGCGCAGCAGGCGTCAGCTTATCATCGCTGCCAACGAGGTTTAATTTCGCCCCGCCGGTGAAAAACTCGGGCGCATTGCATTCATCTTCTTGGATATGCGCAACGGGGCTGCAATAAATTGTTGCCCAGGGCGGGCATAAACAGGCCAAGGCCAATGTATTGGCCGCGGTGCCAGTGGCGGCCAGATATACCGCCGCATCCGGGGCCTCAAACAGAGTTTGAATTTTTGATACAACATCCAAGGTGATCGCATCAGCGCCATAAGAGGCGGCATAGCCTTGATTTGCCACGCGCAAAGCCTCTAAAACGGCCTCGGGCACCGGCCCTTGATTATCTGACGCAAAAAACATTCACGCGCGCTCCTCAAACAAATGATCTTCCCAAAACTCTTCATCCACTTCAAATTCAGGAAGGGTTTTTCCACGCACCGACACGCCGGCCGCATGCACCGTCTCGGGGTCTCCGGATATCAAAGGATGCCAATCATATAAGGGTTTGCCCTGCCACAATAAAAGATAAGCACAGCTGCGCGGTAACCAATAGGCATGAGCGGCCAAGTTATCAGGGCGCAAGACGATGCATTCGGGCACAAATTGATGGCGAATTTTATATTGTCCGCAGCCACAGCTTTCATCATCCAGCAAACGGCAGGCCACCCGCGTGAGCGCAACCTCACCGGTGTCTTCATCTTCTAATTTATTTAAGCAACATTTTCCGCATCCATCGCAAAGCGCTTCCCATTCTGCCTGAGATAATTTGGACAGCGGTTTTTCCTCCCAAAACTTGGGGGCAAGACCGCTGCGCTTGATGCCTTCCTCTGCGCTCATAATGCGGCCAAGATTTTTCGTGCCTGATCACAATCACGCTGCATTTGTTCGATCAACGCCTTCAGCCCGTCAAATTTCAATTCGGGGCGCAAGAAATCAACCAAGGCCACAGAAAGGTTTGAACCGTAAAGATCGCCGGAAAAATCGAATATAAATGTTTCTAAATTAGGGGTGTTTTCGCCAAACATCGGCCGCACACCCAGCGAGGCTGCCCCGTGATAGCTCCCTTGAAAAGGCCCATCCAGAACATCAACCAAAACCGCATAAACGCCAAGTTTTGGCAGATGCAGACCCTCAAGTGACATATTCGCCGTTGGATACCCAAGCTCACGGCCTCGCTGTTCGCCGCCGATCACAATCCCTTCAATCCGGTGCCAATGGCCCAGCTGGGTTGCGGCGTCGCGCGGTCGCCCCTCGGCCAAGGCGCTGCGGATCGAGGTTGAAGACACTTGCCCTTCGCCAGCTTCAATCAATGGCGCGACGGTGACCCCAAAGCCCATTTCTGCACCAAAATGTTGCAAGTCTTCAACCGTTCCCGCGCGACCTTTTCCAAAACAAAAATCCGCCCCCACCACCAAATGGCGCAGCCCAAGACCATCCGCAATCACGTTTTGTGCAAATTCGCGCGGCGTCAGCGAAGAGAGGCTGGTGTTAAAATTCAGCTCATATAGCAGGTCAACGTTAAGCTTTGCCAAGCGCGTGGCGCGCGCCTCCGAGCTCATCAGGCGGAAAGCGGGGCTTTGGGGCGCAAAATAGCTGCGTGGATGTGGCTCAAAGGTTAAAATACCCAAAGGCGCGGATATGACTTCCGCAGTCTGACGGGCCAAATCAATCACAGATTGATGGCCCAAATGTACCCCGTCAAAATTGCCAACCGCCACGCTGGCGCCTTTGTCTTCGGGGTCAACATAAATGTAATCACGAATAATCTTCATACCCGTCAGGTAGCGTTCAAAACGATCAGAAGCAAGCCACTGCGCGTGCTAGTCAAACTTGCGGCTTGGCGCAAGCACCGTTGCCTCGCCCACCAAGACCCGCCTGCCATCTACTTCACATTGGCAATCAAGAGTCACGCGGCGCCTTGGAAGGTCAATATCTGACACAGTCACTTCGGCGTAAACCAAATCGCCTGGCCGCACGGGCGCCAAAAATTTCAAGCTTTGGCCCAAATAAACGCTACCATGACCGGGCAGCTGTTCGCCAATGACCGCCGAAATCAAACCCGCGGTCAGCATCCCATGCGCAATCCGACCCTGAAAAATTGTATCCCGCGCATAGCGCTCATCCAGATGAACAGGGTTATGATCCGTCGAGACTTGGGCAAATAAGGCGATATCTTCGTCGCTTATCACCTTATGCAGGTGGCGCGACATGCCCATTTCGATATCTTCGATACAAATCGTACCCCTGGGAAGGTTATCCAACATCCGCCGCCTCATAATTACAAAGTAATATTAAACTGAAAAATTCAGCAATTGAGTAACTTTATTACTCAATGGGGCAGATATGCAACCCTTTATATCAGCGCAAAAACCCTATTGTGTATTTTGCGCTTTGCTTTTCGGCGTGTAAGAACTGGGCAAGGGCGGTTGGATCAGGATCACGCTCGGTTTTTGTTTCGCGCGCCGCAAGCCCGCCGGCGATGAACAGCGCATCCAACCCTGCATCTGAGGCGCCTTTGACATCGGTTTGCACGCCATCGCCAATCGCCAACACAGAGGCGGGAGAAATATCGGGTGCCAGCGCCTTTAAGCGGCGAAACGCCAAATCGTAAATCGGCGCAAACGGTTTGCCAAAATACAGACTTTCCCCTCCAATTTGCGTATAAAGCTGCGCCAATGCGCCCGCGCACCATTCGCGATGCGCGCCGCGATCCACCACAATATCCGGATTGGCGCATAAAAACTTTAGGCCTTTGTCACGCGCGATCTCAAGCTGCGGCAATAGCACTTCAGGATCCGCGTTCGAATCAAAGGGCCCAGTACAAACGATGCCACTGGCCTGATCTAGCGCGACACAGGTGATCTGCACCGGATTTTCAAGCAGTTTAAGCGGCTCAAAAAAGCCTTTATCGCGCGGCTCACCAATGAAATAAACCGCCTCGCCCACCACGCCCTGAAACATCGCGGCGCGGGCGCTATCCCCAGAGGTGGCAATGCTATCCCACGCGTGATCCGCCACACCAAAATCTTTGATTTGCTTCGCCACCGAGCTGCGCGGGCGCGGTGAATTTGTGACCAAAATAACCTTTCCACCGCGTTGCCGATAAGCGATCAGCGCCTCATTGGCTGCAGGATAAGCTTCAACCCCATTATGTACGCAGCCCCAAAGGTCGACAAATAACGCCTCATATTGATCGGAAATTTCGCTGAGGTTTTGAATGATCTGAGACATTTTTGCGCCCTTTCATTTTAAGCGGGGCGTAAAGACGCCAGAGTCAGCCTTATAAGGTTAATTGGGGAACGATCTGTTTTTTGCGGCTCATCACACCGGGCAACACCACGCTATCGCCATCGACGCAAACGTCAAAAGACTTTTCCGCAACAGATTTAACGGCCTCATTCGGCACCAAAAGCGTGGCCTCTTCGGCCAAGATATCAACAACGAACAACAACACCTGATCCACATTATCTTCTTGCGCCACCCGGCCCATCGCCTCCATCAAGGCCGCTTTGCGCGCCAGCACCACATGCGGTGCAGTGGTTTCCAACACCGAGACGCGAAAGGTCTGATCGCCCACCGGAAAGGATTTGCTATCCATGCGCAGCAATTCAGCATCTGAAAAAGCCGACACATCCGATTTTGCTGCAAACATTTGACCAGCATAATCGCTTAGATTGACAGAAAGCTCTTTGGCCAAAGCCTCGGCTAAGGCGCGATCATGATCGGTGGTTGTTGGGCTGCGAAACGCCAGCGTATCAGAGAGAATGCAGGACAGCATCGCGCCTTTGACAGCGCGCGGCATTTTAGCAGCATCAGCGCCCATCAAATCATACATGATCGTGGCTGTGCAGGCCAAAGGGCGGATGGTAATATCGATCGGCGCTTTTGTTTCAAGGCCACCCACCAGTTTATGATGGTCAATCACAGCGCGAATATCGGCTTGATTGATTGCATCGGGCAATTCTGCAGGGTTATTGGTATCGACGATTATCACAGGCGCTGCGGGTGCAATCTCTGAGATAATTTTGGGTTTCTCAAGCTGCCAATGCTCGAGCATAAAAAGCGCCTCATTATTGGGCTCTCCCAACAGGTTTGCTTGCGCCGGTATGCCCTGAATCTCGTTGAGATACCAAGCCCATATGATCGGCGATCCCGTGCTATCTGTGTCGGGCGATTTATGGCCGAAAACCTGCAAAACCATAGTATATTTCCTTCGCGAAAAGATCGATTCGCGCGGTTATACGCGCCCATGCTGCGCTTGTCACCTTGCCGATCTTTGCGCGTTTACCCGCGCAGAAAAACGGGTTTTTCTGGGCTGGAAAGCTGCGCTTGATAGGCATAGCCGCCCAGATCAAAATCGTGCAGGCTTTCCGGCGTGCTCAGGCGGCGGGTGATAATGAACCGCGCCATCGCACCGCGGGCTTTTTTGGCATAAAAGCTTACGATTTTGGGCCCCTTATCCGTAGATTCCATAAAAACCGGCGTCACAACATCCAAATTCAGCGCCGTCTGATCAACCGCATTAAAATATTCTTGCGAGGCGCAATTCACCAAAACCGAGGCGTTGGTTTTTTCGGCCTGCGCGTTCAGCGCCAGCGAAATACGATCGCCCCAATACTCATATAATGATTTTCCGCGCGGTGTTTTCAGACGGCTGCCCATTTCTAGGCGGTAGGGCTCAATGGCATCCAAAGGGCGCAAAAGACCATAAAGGCCCGATAAAATCCGAAGATGCGCTTGCGCCCAGCGCAGCTCCTCCGCATCAAGGCTCATCGCTTCAAGGCCTTGATAGGTGTCGCCAGCGAATGCAAACGCCGCAGCACTGCGCGCCTGCCGGCCAAAATTGGCAAAGCGCTCTTGATTAAGCTGCGCCAGTTTTTCACTGATGCCCATCAGTTTTTGCAATTGAGCTTGCGATAAAGCGCCGGCAACCTGTGCCAAATCTGCCGCTTGTTCGGGGAATATCGGTTGCGACTGCTCCAAATCCTCGCGCGGGGTCATATCAAGTTTTTTAGCAGGGGAAACAACGATCAACATGGCAAGCCTCCAATTTCTCTTATTCTCTATTTAGGGGCTTTCTAGCAAAACTTCCAGAAAAGCCTCGCCAAAGCGTTGATAACGCTTTTCTCCCAAGAGCTGTTTGAGCGCCTCTGGATTAGACCCCGGCAGCTTGGCCACCTTCGCCAATAATCCGGCAGAACAACTGAGCGGTTTCTCAATCCGGCTTTCGCCACGCGCCAGATTGGCTTGCACTGCCAAAAGGCGATCAAACACCGCACCATTCTGCCGCCCCGCCAATTTACGCCTCTGAGGGTGCATATGCGCCGCCTCTCCGGCAATGACCTGCAAGAAATCTTGCCCAAAACGATCCAGTTTTTTGGTGCCAATGCCACTAATGCGCGCCATATCATCCAGCGAAACGGGGCGGGTTTCCGCCATTTCAATCAGCGTTTTATCGTTGAAAATAATATAGGCGGGTACATTCGCAGCCTCAGCCAAAGCGCGGCGTTTGGCCTTTAAAGCCGAGAGCAAAGGCGCATCATCTTCGCTGACCAAAGCTTTGACGCGCCGGGCAGGCGGCGCCGATTTCACCGTATCCGCCCGCAAGGTTAGGCTGGCCGCGCCGCGCAACAGCGGCAAAGCAGCATCCGTCATCCGTAAAGCGCCATGGCGGCTGCTATCGGGGCGGATCAAATCATGGCCCATCATCTGGCGAAATATGGCCTGCCATTGAGATTTTGAAAACTCTTTGCCCACGCCAAACGTGCTTAGGGAATCATGCCCATGGGCGCATATTTTATCCGTCTTATTGCCCAATAAAATATCGATAACATGGCCTCCCCCGAAGCGCTCATCGCTGCGCAATATTGCTGATAGCGCTTTGCGCACCGCTTCGGTGGCCTCAAAACGATCCGGGGGTGCATCACAAAGATCGCAATGACCGCAAGGCAGCGTGGTCTCATCAAAATATGCCAGCAATGTTTGGCGGCGGCAGATCAAAGCCTCTGCCAGGCCCAATAGCGCGTTCAATCGGCCATGATCGGCGGCGCGGCGCTCAACCGGGGCCAGCCCCTCATCTATCTGCGCGCGACGCAGACGGATATCTTCAGGGCCATAGAGCGTCAGCGTTTCGGCCGGTCCGCCATCGCGGCCGGCGCGGCCGATTTCTTGATAATAGCTTTCGATTGATTTGGGCAAATCCGCATGCGCCACCCAGCGGATATCTGGTTTATCCACGCCCATACCAAACGCCACCGTCGCCACCACGATCAGCCCGTCTTCATTTGCAAAGCGCCCCTCAACAATGCGCCGGTCTTCCGCTTCCATTCCACCATGATAATAACACGCCCGATGCCCAGCCTCATTTAAGGCTGCAGACAAGGCTTGGGTTTTGGCCCGCGTGCCACAATAGACGATGCCCGATTGGCCTTTGCGAGGGGCTACGAAATCCAAAATTTGCCGCCGCGGGGCGTCTTTTGCCGTAAAGGCCAAATGAATATTCGGCCGGTCGAACCCGCGCAGGAACACTTGCGGCTGCGATCCGGCAAATAATCGTTCGATAATTTCTTGCTGCGTGTCACGATCCGCGGTTGCGGTAAAGGCCGCAACGGGCACGTTCAACGCCCGTCGCAATTCACCAATTCGCAAGTAATCGGGGCGAAAATCATGCCCCCATTGGCTTACACAATGCGCTTCATCTACCGCGATCAGCGCGATATTATAGCGCTTCAAAGCCGCTTGCATCGCCGTGGACGCCAAACGTTCGGGGGCCAGATAAAGCAGCTTTAGCTGACCCGCCGCCAACGCTTGAAATACGCTATCGGTTTCCTCTTGCGTGTGCCCCGATGTTAACGCGCCAGCCGCCACGCCAGCCGCCTGCAATCCGCGCACCTGGTCGCGCATTAAAGCGATCAACGGCGAGACCACCAAGGTAACGCCCTCACGCAGCAAAGCGGGAATTTGAAAGCACAAGGATTTGCCGCCACCCGTGGGCATGATGGCCAACACATTATGCCCCTCAACAACCGCCTCAACCACGTCTTCCTGCCCGGGGCGGAACGCATCGAATCCAAACACATCGCGTAAAAGCGTTTGAGGGTTGACCATTCATCACCTGAAATTTGGGGCGGAGCTGCGCGCTTCAAGTGCTGCCAGAGCGCCGGTTTAAAAGGCAGCCATTAGCGCAGTAAAAGCTCAGGAAGAATGTAATCACGTAAAGAAATGATGATTACAAAGGCCACCAAAGGCGCCAGATCCAACGGGTTGGTATTGGGTAAAACCCGGCGCAAAGGCTGATAAATTGGCTCTAATAGGCGGTTTATCCCCTGCCAGATCTGCGCCACCATAGGCTGGTGCAAATTCAAAACCTGAAAATTGATCAACCAGCTCATGATAATATGCACAATCATGATGAAAAACGCGATATCCAAGATCAGCCGCAGCGGTCCATATATTGCCATCATTATTTTGAGTTCCCGTTATTTTTAGTAAACTACCTAGTGAAGCGGATGCCAAAGAACAAGGTGGGCCAGAAGTTTCTGACAAATTAATCCCCGTCAAATTCGGCTTTTGAGGGCCGCCCACGATTGCTTTTCACCGCGCCTCGAATTTTTTTAGCCGCCAAACGCCGGCGTTGGCTGCCCAAAGTGGGTTTGGTGGCCACGCGCGGCTTTGGGCGCTGCAAAGCTTGCTGCAGCAAAGTCACCAACCGGTTGCGCACAATTTCTCTATTCCGGGCCTGATGGCGTGTTTCATCACATTGCAAGATAAGCGCACCATCTTTGGTCCAGCGCCGCCCAGCCAATCGCTGCAAGCGCGCTTTAACCGGATCGCTCAGGGCTGGAGATCGCGCCGCTTCAAAGCGCAATTCAACCGCCGAGCTCACCTTATTCACGTTTTGACCACCCGGGCCAGAGGCGCGCATGAACTGCTCGCTTAGCTCCCATTCCTCGATGATAATTTTATCCGATACGCGCAGCATGATTTGCCTTTTGAAGTGAAGTGCACCGCAATCCCTTTTTAAGAACAAAAAGGGCCGCTTGAACCAAGCGACCCTTCGAGACTTACGGAGGTGGGCCGGTTAGGCAGCCACCAATTCAGTTGATCCTGCGACCAAGGGTTGCCTTCAGACGCGGCTCTCCTGAACTGTTCCGACACCTCTCTCCAATACCTCTCTCGACACTGGATCACCTCCTTTCACATTGTTGAACTCATCTCTACCGTGGCAGAGTTTACAGCTTTGTCAAACAAATCTTTGCAGGGGAAATAAGCTTTTCCAAGCCTAGGTGAAAAATCCAGCAGATAAGCCGATACCGCGCATTACTTTGCGTTTAACACATTGCGGCATTGGCCGGGCAAATCAGCCAATTGCAACGCCCGCTTCGGCTTTGGACGGGCCTTTGGGCGCGGTGGGCCGGGCGGCTTTGGCTTGACCTTGGGGGGGTTGAGAATTCGAGCCACCCATTTCTCTGCCTCTTTACAACCATCGCCTTTCGGGGGTGGCGGCTGGTTCACGCAGTCCTGCAAGCCCGCCGGGCATTTCAAGCGCACGTGAAAATGGGAATGATGGCCCCACCAGGGGCGGATTTTACGCAACCAAGCGCGATCCCCGCTTGCCTGTTTGCACATTTTAACCTTAGCGCCGGGAAATATAAAAATCCGTGCAACGCGCGGGTCTTGCGCGGCATATTTCAAAAGCTGTAAATGCTGGCCGGTCCATTTGTCATTGATATAGGCACCTTGCGCGCGGCGCAGCGAGGTTGACAAGATTTCTTCTCGTTGCGCAGGACTTAGCGATAAATCATCCGCGCGGCGCAACCATATATCCACATCCAGACCATTTTGATGGCTGGCATGCCCGCTGAGCATTGGTCCGCCGCGCGGTTGCGATATATCGCCAATATAAAGACCGTTCCAACCGCGCAGATTACGGGCGCGCTGCGACAGTTTTTGAATGTAATCAATCGTCTCAGGGTGCCCCCAATTGCGATTTCGAGACAACCGCATCGCTTGCCAAGTGGGTCCAGATTCTGCCAATTGTTCGGCGCCCGCCAAACAGCCTTTGGCATAGCTGCCAAACGCCGACGGGGTTTGATCCGATCCGGTTTGCGCGCTTCCAAATAGGTTTTTTGCGGCTTTCGCCCCGACCTGAAGCGCTGATCCGGTTAAAATACCGCAAAACAATAACAGGAAAAGCGATGCACTATGCCAGAAACGGATCACCGATACCCCCTTTTTCAAGTTCGCAGCGGGTTAGGCCATCTCACCGCTGTCTTGATCGCCATCCTTATTCACCCATCGTAGCAAAATAAGACCAATGATGAAAAGAAAAATCAATGGCGAAACCCCCAGCCGAGGGCTTTCGGTCAACCAAGTGACCAAGCCAATCAACGCGGGCGCCAAAAAAGCGGTGGCCCGCCCCATCAACCCATAAAGCCCAAAGCCTTCGGTGGCGCGTTCCGGGCTTGTGTGGCGTACCATCATCGTGCGGCTGGCCGATTGCAAAACCCCGCCAATGCCGCCAATCACCACGCCACAGCTCATAAAAACCAAATCGGGCAGCGCAGATCCAGCCGGCAGCGGCACCCCAAAAAACATCTCACGGCTCATATTAACAACGGTGATACAGACTAAAATCAAAATTAAAATTGCCAGCGTAATAACCGGCTTGGGCCCATATTTGCGATCTACGAAACCGCCCAGCCAGCAAAAAACGGCCGCGGAAAGACCTGCAACAATACCAAAAGCACCCAAACTGCTAATGCCCCAATCCAAAACCAACACCGCGTAAATACCCCCGAAGCTGTAGAGCCCGTTCAACGCATCGCGATAAAACATCGAAGAGAGTAAATAGAAGGAAAAGCTTTTGCGGGTCTTCAAACTGAGAATAGAGTGCCACAAACGGCTTAAGCCAGCACGAATGCGCATGGGCGATTTTTCACCCGGATCCTCTTTCACCCACAAAAAATATGGAATGATGAAGATCAGAAACCAAAGCGTAACGAAAGGTCCAACGCTGCGCGTGCCCTCTTTTTGCGTCGCATCCAACCCAAATAAAGGGTCCAATTCAAAGAAAATTGTTTTGCCATTCTCTTGCTCGACAAAGAGCAACAACATGATCATCAATGAAACAATGCCCCCGAAATATCCGAAGGCAAACCCATCCCCAGAAATCTTACCGATCTCATCGCGGTTGCCCAAGGAGGGCAATTGCGCATTGGTGAAAATATAGGCGAATTCGGCGCCTATGAAACCGATCCCAAACGCCCCCAACATCCAAAGCATGTTCGAGCCATCCGGCAGCGTCCACCAAAGGCTGTAAGAGCCCAAGACATAGAGAAGCGCAAAGCCGACGATCCAGATGATGCGCCGGCCAGAGGTATCGGCAATCGCCCCTAAAACCGGTGCCCCGAAGCCAATGATTAACCCCGCTATGGTCAAACACAGGGACCAGAGGCTTTGCGCTTGCGCGTCTGCCTGCGTTCCGGAAACCCCCATAGAAAGGTAATATTGCGCCGCAACCGAAGCAAAATACGGCCCAAAAATAAAGGTTAGCAGCAACGTATTATAAGGTTGGGTGGCCAAATCGAAAAAATACCAGCCCCATATCCGTTTGCGCGCGCTCATCATTCCTCCCCAGGCTTTATCCCCATAAGGCAGGCAAACGCAATGAACATCAAGCAGACTTTTTAAAAAGTCATATGTTTCGCGCCTTTAGAGACAAATCGATCTATTGCGCACAACGCCCTAAACCAACACCTCAATCGAATTCTGGGCGCCCACGCCAAATACCCGCTTGTAGCGATTAATCTCGCTTTGAGGGCCCATTGCTTTGCGTGGATTGTCTGATAATTTGACCGTTGGCTTGCCGTCAGCTGAAACGGCTTTGCACACTAAAGAAAATGAATCCAACCCTTTAGAGGGCACCAATCCTCTGAAATCATTCGTAAAATGAGTACCCCAGCCGAAGGACACTTTCACCCGACCGCTAAACTGGTGATGCAGTTTCTGGATCATCCCGGTATCCAGCCCATCCGAGAAAATAACCAGCTTTTGTCTGGGGTCTTCGCCGCGCTCTTGCCACCATTTGATCGCAATTTCTGCACCGCTTGCCGGATCACCACTATCGATACGTATGCCTGTCCACCCTGCCAAATAATCAGGGGCGTTGCGCAAAAACCCTTCTGTGCCATAGGTATCGGGCAAGATAATTCTCAAATTCCCATCATGCTCATCCTGCCAATCCGACAGAACCTGATAGGGGGCCTGCGCCAAATCTGCATCATTATGCGCCAAGGCCGAATAGATCATCGGCAATTCATGGGCATTGGTGCCGATCGCCTCAATATCACGGCGCATAGCGATCAAACAGTTTGAGGTGCCGACGAATTTCTCACCCAAACCTTCCTGCATGGCTTGCACGCACCAATCCTGCCATAAAAAAGAATGCCGGCGGCGGGTGCCAAAATCTGCAATCCGCAAGCTGTCAATCTCGCGCAAAGTTTCGATTTTTTCCCATAATTTTGTTTTGGCGCGCGCGTAGAGCACCTCCAACTCGAACCGACCCATTTTTTTCAACATGGCGCGGCCACGCAATTCCATCAGCGTCGCCAAAGCGGGTATTTCCCACAGCATAACTTCTGGCCAGCTGCCTTCAAATGTCAGCTCATATTGGCCATCGCGTTTTTCCAAATGATACGGGGGCAAACGCAGCCCCTCGAACCACTCCATAAAATCTGGTCGAAACATATAGCGTTTGCCATAAAACGTATTGCCGCGCAGCCAAGTGCTTTCACCTCGCGTCAGGCAGAGCCCGCGAATATGGTCCAACTGCTCGCGCAATTCACCCTCATCGATCAAATCAGCAAGGCGCACCTGCGATGAACGGTTGATCAAGCTGAACACCACCGTGGTTTGAGGTTTGTTGCGCAGCACGGATTGGCACATCAGAAGTTTATAAAAATCAGTATCGATCAATGAGCGTACGATCGGGTCGATTTTCCACTTGTGATTCCAAACGCGGGTGGCGATATCAACCAAAACCAGCCTCCAATCGCACGCCGGCATCGCGCATATCGCGTTGCGCTGCTGCCAATGAGCCATTTACATCAATCCCGCGGCAGGCCCCCAATAAGACCCGCACGGAATATCCCAATTTTGCAGCATCAACGGCCGAATAATTCACACAAAAATCGGTTGCCAGCCCAACCATGTCCAAAGCGCTAACACCGCAATTTTGCAAATAACCATGCAAGCCAGTGGCGGTTAAATGGTCGTTTTCAAAAAAGGCTGAATAGCTATCGATCAAAGGATTACTGCCTTTACGCAGAATAAGCGCCGCCGCATCCTGATTGATATCCGCGTGAAACTGCGCGCCAAAGCTGCCTTGAATACAATGATCTGGCCACAGCACTTGCGGGCCATATGGCATTTCAACCATATCCAGAGGCGCCTTACTATTATGGCTGCTGGCAAAGCTGGAATGCCCCTTTGGGTGCCAATCTTGCGTCAAAATCACCTGATCATATCCGACCATTAAGCGATTGATTGCAGGGATGATCTGATCACCTTCCGACACGGCCAAAGCGCCACCGGGGCAAAAATCATTCTGGACATCAATCACCAAAAGCGTTTTTGACATGCTTTAGGCCCTTTCGTCGCGTCACATTACAGCTACAGGGTTATAACAGCGGCGACAGGTTTTCTACCCAACATCGGCAAGTTTTGCATCCTAAAGCCCTAATAAAGCAGGTTTGACGTTAAGATCGGCGTTTGAGCAACAGGCTGATCCGTGGCGTGATACCAATATCCATCCGACTGCGCGTGCTTAAAACTGGTTTTTGCGAGCTGTCTTTTCGGCGCCGCTCGCGCAGCAAAAGATATAGACCACTCAGCACAATCACGGCTGAACCCAATATCGTCATCCGATCGGGAAATTCTTGAAACAAAACAATTCCATAGAGCGCCGCCCACAGCATTTGCGAATAATGCATCGGGGCCACCACCGCGGCCTCTCCAATGCGATAGGCTTTAATGATGCAGAGCATCGCCAAGAAACCCAGCACCGCCATACAGCCCAACAAGACAATATCTTCCAAAGCGATTGGCGCATAGGAATAGGCCGCCAATGGACCCAGAACAATCAAATTGGCAAACATCGGATAGAGCATCAAAACAATTGTGCGTTCCTCATTGCCGATTTTACGCACGATCAAAGAAGAAAGCGCGCCGCAAAAAGCGGCGATTAAAGCTGCAACATGGCCAATCGTCAGCGCGGTGCTTGCCGGTCGCAACACGATCAACACCCCAACAAACCCCAAGGTAACGGCTGCCCAACGATGGGCACCAACTTGCTCTCCCAAAATCGGAACCGCCAAAACGGTGATCAGCAAGGGCATACAGAACATCAGCGCATAGGCTTGCGCCAGCGGCAAAACTGAAAAAGCATAAAACGCCGCCACCGCTGTAATCACCGTTGAACAGGTGCGCACGAACACCCAGATCGGATGATGCGGCATTAGATTATCTTCATTGCGATCGGGCAGATGAAACAAAACCACAAGGGGAAAACTGAACAAAACCGAAAAGAAAATAATCTGGAACACCGAATACGTATCACCCAGCATCTTCACGATCACGTCATGGGCTGAGAAAAGCGCAAAGCCAAGCAAGGCGAAAAGCGCTCCGGCGCGATTGGCGGATGTCTTTGACATGGCGCTCTCATTTCTGGTGGGCGATTGGGTAAAATCTCAGATGCAGGAAATAAGCAAGGCGCATCCGCCTTGCCAACGTGCCTTACCCTTACAAGCTAGAGTCCAACGCTGCGATAATCGCATCACCCATTTCTGCGGTGGTGATCGGCGTGCCATCTTCGGGGCCCATCAGGTCTGGTGTGCGCGCGCCTTGCGCCAAAACGGTTTCAATCGCCTGTTCCAACCGCGTCGCCTCAGCGCCCTGATCAAAGCTATAGCGCAACGCCATTGCAAAGCTTAGAATGCACGCGATCGGATTGGCTTTGCCTTGACCGGCAATATCCGGCGCTGAGCCATGAACCGGCTCGTATAACGCCTTCGGACGTCCATTCGCCATCGGCAGGCCAAGGCTGGCCGAGGGCAACATACCCAAACTGCCCGTCAGCATCGCCGCGGCATCCGACAGCAGATCCCCAAACAAGTTATCCGTGACAATCACGTCAAATTGTTTGGGCCAGCGGCACAGCTGCATCGCGCCAGCATCGGCATACATATGGCTAAGCTCCACATCCGGATAATCCTCATCATGCACTTTCTGAACCACCTCGCGCCATAAAACGCCCGATTCCATAACATTGGCTTTTTCCATCGAACAGACTTTATTGCCACGTTTTCGGGCCAATTCAAACGCACTGCGCGCCACCCGGTCAATCTCGCTTTCGGTATAGCGCTGCGTGTTGATGCCCACGCGTTCATTGCCTTCTTCAAAAATGCCGCGTGGCTCGCCAAAATAAATCCCCGAGGTCAGCTCGCGAATGATCATAATATCAAGGCCTGCGACCACATCTTTTTTCAAAGATGAAAAATCGGCCAAAGCATCGAAACATTGCGCGGGTCGCAAATTGGCAAAAAGATCCATCTCTTTGCGCAAACGCAACAAACCACGCTCGGGTTTCACGCTGAAATCCAGATCGTCATATTTCGGGCCGCCAACCGCCCCCAGCAAAACCGCATCGACCTCTTGGGCTTTGGCCATCGTGTCATCATGCAGCGGCGTGCCATGCGCATCATATGCGCAGCCGCCCACCAAATCTTCAAACACGTCAAAAGGCAGGGCGCGCTTGGCTCCATACCAATCGATCACTTTACGCACTTCAGTCATCACTTCTGGGCCAATACCATCGCCGGCCAAAATAAGAAGGGAGGGGTTTGTCATTTCAAAGATTCCTTCGGAATATGTCATTTTGCAAAAACGGGCGCGTCGGAAAGAGGAGCATCCCCAGCTGCCACGCCCATTTGGTTTATGAGATCAAAGTCGCCCGCTTACACCCAAGGGTGGCTTACTTGCAATTTGCTTTCATAGGCATCGATGGACGCAGCTTTTTCCATCGTCAGACCGATATCGTCCAAACCGTTCAGCAAGCAATGCTTTTTGAACGCATCCACCTCGAAAGAAAAGGTTTCCCCATCCGAGGTTGTGACAGTCTGCGCCTCAAGATCAACCTCGATGCGCGCGTTTGAGCCTTTTTCGGCGTCTTTCATCAACACATCCACCTGCGCTTTTGGCAGCACAATCGGCAGAATGCCATTTTTGAAGCAATTGTTGAAAAAGATATCGGCATAGCTTGTGGAAATCACGCAGCGGATCCCGAAATCTTTAATCGCCCATGGGGCATGTTCGCGGCTCGAGCCGCAGCCAAAATTATCGCCCGCCACCAAGATCTCAGCTTCACGATATTGCGGCTTATTCAGCACAAAATCGGGGTTTTCGCTGCCATCATCCAGATAGCGCATTTCGTCAAACAGGTTCACACCCAAGCCCGAGCGCTTGATGGTTTTCAAAAAGACTTTTGGGATGATCATATCCGTATCGATATTGATCAAAGGCATGGGCGCGGCAATACCACTGAGTTTTTCAAACTTATCCATTACATAATCTCCCGTACATCTGTCAGCTTACCCGTGATCGCCGCCGCGGCTGCCATCGCCGGAGACATCAAATGCGTGCGTCCACCGCGGCCCTGACGGCCCTCAAAATTGCGATTTGACGTGGCCGCGCAGCGCTCGCCCGGCGCCAGCTGGTCTGGATTCATCGCCAAACACATCGAACATCCGGCCAGCCGCCATTCAAAACCCGCCTCCTTAAAGATATCAGCCAAACCTTCTTCTTCGGCTTGCGCGCGCACCAAACCTGAGCCGGGAACCACCATCGCACGGATACCGTCTTTGATTTTCTTTCCCTTTAGAATTTCGGCCGCCGCGCGCAAATCTTCAATCCGCCCATTCGTGCATGAGCCGATGAACACAGTGTCGATGGCGATCTCGGTAAGGGGTGTGCCTGACGTCAGCCCCATATAATCAAGAGAGCGGGCCGCAGCATCAACTTTGCCGCCCTCAAAATCACTCGATGCGGGCACGGAGGCCGTGATCGGCAAAACATCTTCGGGCGAAGTGCCCCAGGTAACCACCGGGGCGATATCTTCGGCGTTCAGCGTCACGACTTTGTCAAAATGCGCGCCCTCATCCGAAAACAGCGATTTCCAATAGGCCAGCGCAGTTTCCCAACTGGCCCCTTTGGGCGCATGCGGGCGGCCCTGACAATACGCAAAAGTTTTTTCATCCGGCGCGATCAAACCAGCGCGGGCACCACCTTCAATCGCCATATTGCAGACGGTCATCCGGCCTTCCATCGACAAATCGCGAATAGCCTCACCGCAATATTCGATCACATACCCTGTTCCACCAGCGGTTCCTGTTGCGCCGATAACCGACAGGGTGATGTCTTTCGCCGTCACGCCAGGGCGCAATTTCCCAGTAATTTCCACTTTCATATTTTTTGATTTCTTCTGGATGAGCGTCTGCGTGGCGAGAACATGCTCAACCTCAGAGGTGCCAATGCCATGCGCCAAGGCACCAAAAGCGCCATGGGTCGCGGTATGGCTATCACCACACACAACGGTCATCCCGGGTAAAGTCCAACCTTGCTCGGGGCCAACAATATGCACGATACCCTGGCGGACATCCGAAACAGGATAATAGTGAATGCCAAAATCAGCCGCGTTCTTATCCAGCGCTTCCACTTGAATGCGGCTTTCGGGATTGTCGATTCCTTTGGCACGATCCAGCGTGGTGGGCACATTGTGATCCGGCACGGCAATGGTTTTTTCCGGCGCGCGCACTTTGCGCCCGTTCATCCGAAGGCCTTCAAAAGCTTGCGGGCTGGTCACCTCATGCACAAGATGACGGTCAATATACAGCAAACAAGTGCCATCCTCGGCCTCATGCGCCACATGCGCATCCCAGATTTTATCGTATAGTGTTTTCGGGGCGGTCATTTTTAATCCTCTCCCGTAGGGTATGAAAAGATAGGGCGAACGTGTTTTGACGGGCCTAGGAAGGCGCGCGAACCGATTTCATCGCTCCAAAAAACCGCCAAGGCAGACGGGCGCGATCATCCATGTCAAAAATACGAGTCATTGTCATAAACCGTTCATACGCCCAAATTTATGGCGCTTCAAGCCACCCGCGCACGCCAAAAACGTTATGTCAAAACCAGCGCCCTAAGATCCAAACCAGCGCCAGTGCGCCGCGTTAATATGCGCCCTTTAAGAGCGCGCCAAAGGCGGCCAAGCCAGCCGTCGCCTGCGCAGAGCGATGCTATGCTCTGCGGCTTGCCTGTTGCCAGAAAACCTCAATCCGGGCATGCGCAAAGGTTTGATTGAGATTTCATATCAGCCATGTTACGCTTTTGCTATGCTCAGCGTCGGAGCTTTCGGCGTAACAACATGGAGGACACAGTCCTGACACTATCAGTCGATGCAGCAGGCGCTGCAGCTCAGCCTTCTTATTTAGAAGGGCATAAACCAGTCTCAAGTGAAACGCTTCTTGCCCGGATCCTTGACTCCCTCGCCGAAGACAAAGCCGAAGATATTGTAGATATAGACCTGCGCGGCAAAACCGCGATCGGGGATTATATGGTGATTGCCTCGGGGCGCTCTACGCGGCAAGTCGCGGCGCTGGCAGAAAAATTGACAGACCGGCTGAAGCAAGAATTTGGACGCCTGTCCAAAATCGAAGGCAAAAACACCGGTGATTGGATACTCGTCGATACGGGGGATATTATTATACATCTCTTCCGCCCGGAAGTGCGCGAATTCTATCAGCTGGAAAAAATGTGGGTGCCGCTTGGCCAGCAGGCAAAGAACGCCTGATATAGCCTGAAAATGCGTCTTACCATTTGTGCCGTTGGCCGGTTGAAATCCGGCCCCGAACATCTTTTGATCACCGATTATGCAACCCGGTTCAATCGCATGGGCAGGTCGCT
>Ga0255756_1000337_pt1 | contig 57505 bp, 37 predicted proteins | sample 011ome_20_FD_179956 | JGI IMG/M metagenome (GOLD analysis project Ga0255756, IMG submission 179956) | Coastal salt marsh microbial communities from the Groves Creek Marsh, Skidaway Island, Georgia - 011509CT metaG (version 2) | ecosystem: Environmental > Aquatic > Marine > Intertidal zone > Salt... | reverse complement strand
GTACCCATACAGAATACTTGGCGAAGATTGATAGCACCTCTCACACGTGCTTGCTCGCCGCCGACACGACGGCAACGTCGGTGTGCGGCAACGGCATCGTCGAGGCTGGTGAAGAATGTGACTGCCCTGACAATGACTGCACGTGCTACGACAACTGCTGCGACGGCGCGACGTGCAGGTTGCTTTCGGGTGCCGCATGCTCGGCTGTCGACGGCTGCTGCGACGAAACGACGTGCAAGATTCAAGCTGCGAACACCGTGTGTCGCGCTGCGGAAAGCGTGTGCGACACGCAAGAAGTGTGCGATGGCACTTCCAAATCGTGCCCTGCTGACTTATACCTTGCGTACGGCACGGCGTGTACTGATGCCAATGGTGACCGAGGCGCGTGCTGGAATAACGAGTGTCGCAATCGCGACTTCCAATGCCAGCGTGTAAGTGAGGGGACTCTCTTTGGTGGCGCTCGAGCAAGTACTACATGTTCTGCGACCTACAGTATCGGGCTGTCTACGTCGTGTTCATCGGACAATCAAGATTGGTTCTGCTTTGGCGCTGACAACTCGTGTAGCGTGTCGGTGTTTTCGTATTCGGGCTTGGATGCTCCTCTCGGCTTTCCGTGCAGCACCGCGGTTTCGGGCGTGTATCCGAGCGTTTGCGATAACAATGGCGCGTGCGTGTCGTTAAGTTCCGTCATGCCGACCCACGTCGCGCCGTTAGCTGAATCCTCGAGCCAACGCCAGCGGACGTGCGAACCGTCGTCGAGTACGTCGCTCATGCGTTTCGGCACTTTTATTTTGTCCTTGTCTTTCGCGACGTTGATTGCGATTTTCATTTAATTCCTTACCGGTACAAGTATTAATTTCATTTGCTGCGATATGTGCAAATGCATTAGAATGCTATAGTGTTGTTGTATTATCATGCACAGGAATGACTACGACGCCTACTTCTACTTTATCGCTATTGGAGCGCGTCGTTTCAGAGCTTTACAGAAACGCTCAACGCGTCCTTTTGCGATTCCCAATTCTCATTCCACACTTGATCGTACTCGAACATCGCTTCTATCAATCGCGTGTCATAACGTCCGGCCGCGCTGTCTACGTACTCTAACCAACCAGGCGCACCTGGGTATATCACGTTATCAGCCACGACGGTTGTCCCTCGAACGACGACGCCCGCGTCCTCGTAAAGTTTCAAGTCTGGTAAATACCTCTCTTTGGCGTGATCGAGAAATAGCACATCAACTCCCACGCCCTGGCCGCTGACGGCTTCTACGAAATCTTTCACGGTCCCAACCGCTGCGCTTCCCGCCGCGGTGACGACGGTGACTTTATCGCTCAACGAAGCGAAATCCAAAGCCCAACGCGCGACGTCGGCGTGCCTGGGCTCAAACTCAATGCACATCATGCGCCCACCGTCGCGCAGGCCCGAGGCGGTTGAAATCGCAGAGTAGCCTAAAAACGTCCCAATCTCAACCACGGTCATCGGATCTCGCGCGCGCAAGACTTCGGCGTACTTGGCTGTCTTTTCGTTCCCGAGCGAGTATTGTGGATAGTACTCTCGCCACAGGTCGTACGCTTTCAGCACGCTCGCGGGATCGCCTCGCGTCGCGTTCGCCTCGACGAAAGGGATGATATCACCCGGCTTACTGTACGGCCATTTGGCGTAAAAGTCGCCGGAATCGATGGGCGCGGCGCGCGAGGCGCGCGGTCCCGCGAAGGCGAACGCCGCGAGCCCTACGACGTCGAGCGTAAAGTCTCGACGACGGAGCGCTCGCGAAGGTTGACGGGCGGACTCGCGAGCGTTGGATGTGGAGCATTGCGATGCCGTCACGGGTGTCGTCGCTGCGGCGGAGGTGCGCATAGATGAGTATACGATCGCGACGACTTTTGGAGGCGTTTCGGCTATTTCACGCGTCTTTTCACGTCGCGCGCGCGGTCGAGCTAAAGACCAATCCAATACGACCGACCATTGACGTTGTGTATAGGGCCGTGCGTGGGTGACTCAAGGAGCCATTCATACCACATTTTATGCGCATCGACGCGGCGCCAGAGATGGAGTGCGATGCGCTCGCCCGCGCGCGCGAGCACCGGCTCGCGAATGGGAAAGTACATTGGGAACCAGCTAAACATGGGCTCTCCCGTCGGACCCAATGTGTGATTGTGCGGATGAATGCTACATCGCACGGTACCCGACCGGCCCGAGTATAGCAACGCGTCGAAGTACCCCGCGAAGCCGTGAATCGTGGCGCTATGCGTGGTTTCAAAATCAACCGTGACGTAGCGTTCGTTGCTCTGCATTTGCTTGTTTGGATGCGAAAACGTCCATACGCTTTTGGGCTCAGCGATGCGATGCACGCGATGAAACTGCACGACGTATGGCGTTTCCATGTGTTCACGATCTTTATATGCCTTCGCGCCGGTGTACAACTTGGCTGCGGTCACGGGCGCGACGAAGGATTCGTACTCAGCCGGAATGCTCACGCCACCCTCCTTGAGCATCCACATCGCCCCATCCAAGCATTCCGGGCTCAATTCGTTGTCGCCAAAGCTACCTAACAACTCACTGACTATGATATCCGCTTTGATATCACCTAAGTTGCTCGAGCGCATGTCGCCCGGGCACACGAATACTTTTCCGCGCCATTCGTCGCTTTGCGCGAGATGTTGCAGCGTGACGACGGCGTTTGGATTCTTTTCAATCGCATACACGATTATATTTCGCCGCGCCGCATTCGCCGCACGAAGCGAAGCACGCACTAAAGGCCCGCGTCCGGCGCCAACAACCATGACGACCGCGTCGTCGCCTTCTCGAACGCCATCGAGGAGCGCAAGACGCACCGCTTCTTCGTATTGGTTGTACTTGCTCGCGTCCTTCTCAAACGTTTCATACGTCACGCTCTCCAAGTTATCCATCAACGGCTGCAGCGGGGCTTGCAAATAGTCTCTATACGGTATCTCAATGAGCGCCTGCTCGGTGAGCGCGTCGATACCGCGGAACAAGTACACGAGATACTCCCAATACAGGCGCATCGGATGCGCATCCGCATCCGCGATGCGCGACGCGTCACCCTCCACGTCGCGCGGCGCTATGCAACGCAGTCGCTCAAAATCTCTGGATGATGAATCAATATCACTCAAAATAACCTGCACGTTACGCGTGAACATCTCTCGAATGAACGCCTGAGTCTCCTTTGGCAGTACGGGAAATCCTCGAGCGTTCGTCTTAAACGCGTCCACGCGCAGCACCACCGCCCCCACGCGCTCACCAATCCACCGCCGCCAAGTCCCATGCACGACATCGCCACCACCAACCTCCAAAAGCGCGTACACGTTCGCATCGTGCTCGCACGCAGACACGAACGCCGCCCATTCCACGTAAGACGTTTCGCAACTCGACGTCGACGTACGCGCGCCGTCTTCGTCCTCGAGCGTCTCATCATCCACGCGAACGCGCGCCCACACCTTGGTGTGCGTCAGCATCCCCAAACTTCCACTCACAATGTTTGCGTACGTCACATTCGCCGCTCGATGACGCGCATCGAGGCTAAACGTCACCGCGTTTGCGCCCACGTGCGCCGCCCACGCGAGCTCGCGTCTCGCGCCCGCCTCTTCGCCACCCATAACCACATCGCGCTGCGTCGCCCGCGACAGGCGCATCACCACTCGCGCGCTCCACGTCGCGCTGTCCAAGCACCCATCGCTATGCATCGACGGCGATGCGGCGTACGCGCCCGGGGCGACGGAAAGCTTGGAGAAATCATCAATCGTCACTGGAACGAGCACGAAATCAAACGCCCGCGACACCGCGCGCTCGACGGCATCGTTCGGCGGCGCGCGCTCGACGACGTCATCGTACGATTCGACGCCAACATACGCGGCGTCGGCGAGATCGGTGCGCGCACCGAGGGGCATTCGCGACAAGTGCGCGCGCGGCAGTGAGTGACGCAACACATGGCATCATCGTCTGTCGCATCTGTTGCGTCGCCGTCGGCGCCATCGTTCGCGTCCGCGCGCGTCCGGCGCCGCTATGGTCACCGCGGCACCGTTCTCGCGCGCGCGCAGGCGCCGAACGACGTCGCGTCGCTCGTCACGCTCGACCGCGCGTTGAAGCAAATCGCGGACGACCGCAAAAAAAACGCAAACGCCGCCGCCTTGTGGATCGACGTCGCGGGCGCGCGCGTGCGCCTTCCGCGCGGTCGTCCTTGGGGGTTCGTGCACTTTGTCGGCGGCGCCGTGCTCGGGGCGTACCCGGAGGTGGCGTATGATTCTTGGCTGTCGCGCGTCGCGGATGCGTGCGACGTCGTCGTCGTCGCGACGCCGTTTGAGCTCGGTACCGATCACGAGGCGATCGCCAAGGACGTGAAAGCGATGTATTCGCGCGCGCGCGTTGAGGTGTGCGCGCAGGAGGGGTTGGATGTGCGCGCGGCGCCGACGTTTCGCGTTGGGCATTCGTTGGGGTGTAAAGTGTTGACGTTGTTGGCGTGCGAGGACGAGGACGCGAACGCCGACGTCGTGGATGTGGACGCCGCGAGTGGGGCGATATCGATGGCGTCGTCGAGTAAGGATGATATGACGCAGGGGTATTTTTTGGTGGCGTTTAATAACGCTAGCGCGAGTGATTCGGTGATGTTGATTGAAAAGTTTGCGCGCGAGTTGTTGAAGAATCGAGCCAGCGGAGGAGACAACGCGGCGGCGTTTGATTTTCTAAAGACGTTGCCGTCGATAGCGTCGTTCGCGGAACGCGCGGCGAAAGCTGCGGGGTTTGATTTCAAGCCGTCGCCCGAGGACACGCTCGTGCGCGTGCGTAGAAAGTTTTCGGCGAGAAAGACACGAATGTTAAAGTTTACCGACGACGAGCTGGATCAAAACGAAGCGCTGGTTGCGGCTTTGCGAGCGCGGTTTGAAGTTTACCCTGGCACGGTGGATACGCAAGAAATTGAAGGCAATCATCTCACGCCGGTGTTTTTTACCCTCGAAGGCATGAAATTGTCACCAGCGCTCGAGCGCGTCGTTGGAGATTTCTCGCTCGGCGACGCCAAAGGCGTCAACCGACTCGCTGACGCGCTCGTCTCTTGGATTCGGGAGAGATGAATTCGTTTCAAAGAATCAAACAATCACATTCATTACACATTCTGTAGGTAGGTAGATTTTATAGTTTTACAGTCACGCGCATACATCATTCTTTCGCATCTGGTTCGTCGTCGGCGTCATCGTCGTCGGCGAGCGGCTCAATCGCCGACGCGGTGGTCGCCGGCAGCTGACACACAAAAGACACATCCGCGCCCCCATCCGCGATCGCGCGCGCGAGTAACACGTCATTCGTCGTCTTCGACGCGTCATTCAACCAATGTTCGGGCGTGTTCGCGCCTTCACGCGCTTGGATTCGATCGGCGGTGTCGCAACGCGTCTCCTTGACGTATGAAAACAAGTCTCGCAATTCGCCCTGCGTAAACGCACCGCCGCCCGACGCGCCCCCGCCGCTGGCGTTGCTCGTCGATTTAAACCCCAGCGTTCGCGCCAACGCACCCTTGAGCTCTTGGCGTTGAAATAAACGCTCCTCCATCGTGCCGGTGGATAACAAACGATAGATGGAGACGGGTTTCGATTGCCCGTCGCGCCACACGCGCGCCGTCGCTTGCAAGTCGTTGGCCGGATTCCAATCAGAATCCACGAGCACGAGTCGATTAGCGCCAATCAAGTTCAATCCAGTACCACCGGCTTTGGTGGAGAGGAGTAAGATTTTGCCGCTGGCGTTGAACGACTTGACGATTTGCGAGCGCTGATTGGCGGGCACAGAGCCTTGAAGGCGAGCGCAATCGAGACCTTCGTCAGCGCACACGCGAGCGATGACGTCGAGCGTGGTGGTAAATCCAGACACAACAACGATGCGCTCATCTTCGGCAAGCGCGCGGAACATGGACCGAAGCACGAGGATCTTGCTAGACGCGCCAATGTCGAATTCATCGGACACTTCCACCAAAGACGCGGCGTTGCACAACTTTTGCAAGTTCTGAATGACGCCTAGCACCGACGTTGGCGCTTCGGCGTCGCTCTTACCGCACCGCCCGAGCATTGATTGCAAAGACTTTTGTTTCAACGCACGTATGTACATGTCTTCTTGCGTCGGCGTAAGACGGATGAACACGACGTACTCCGTCTTTGGGGGCAATAAACGGGCGTTGATTTCGTCAGCCTTTCGCGCGTGAATGAAACCCTGCGTGAGACGACCGAGCTCAGCGCGTCGCGCCGCACCGATGCGCTTTTCTTCTTCGCTTGCTCGTTCGCCCGCCTTGCCGATGGGCGCGGCGTAAATTTTGCGAAACGATGTCAAGTCGCCCATCAGCCCAGGGCACGCGAAATCCATCACCGCGAAAAACTCATCCAAGTCATTCTGTACAGGTGTCCCCGTGAGTAACACGCGACGCTTGCAATTCAGCATCGTGAGCGCCACAGCTCCCTTGGTCGTGTTCGTCGCATTCTTCAACCGATGTGCCTCGTCGCAAATGAGCAAATCCACCGATGCGCGCGCCAACGCGTCTGCGTGCGCTCGCAACGTTTCGTAGCTTGTAATCAGCACGCTACGTCGGCGTTGGCTCGGAAGCGCCCAGGTTTGGAACAGCTCGCGCGCTTGTTTTTCACCGCCTTCGACAAGTTGCGGATCAACGCGTTCAGGTCCGAGCCACTTTTTAAATTCGGCACCCCAGTTGCCGACTAAAGACGCGGGCACGCAGACGACAATTCGTCGACACGTCGGCGCACCGCGCTTAAACGGACTCTGCTTCAACAGCGTCCAGATAAGCGCGATGACTTGTAACGTCTTTCCGAGACCCATTTCATGCGCAAGTAAGCACCCAGTATGCGCCTTGTTCGTGTGCACCGATGCGCGCGTGCCCATGACGCATTCAAACATAAACGCGACGCCGTCGCGTTGATGCGGACGCAAATGTCGCGCGATAAATGGATCCACAACCACCGCGCACGACGTACGCGAGTCACGTCGATAAAAGTTCGTCTCTAGCGTCGACAGCACGAGCGCACCGTCGGCGGTATCGCTGTACAACGGAGTCTCGGGACGCCACGCGATGGCGTCTCGCGACGAGGGTGCCGCGTTTTTCGTCACCGTAGCCATGCGCGACGTCGCATTCGTCGGGTGCAAAAACGTCGCGCGCTGAATGTCTTCGCGCGGCGGCGGTGCGGCACCACTCATAGAAAACGCCGCGCCTGAATCCACGGCGTCTTTCGCCACGGGTTCGGCAATCTCAACCTCGTAATTCCCAATCGACGTCGTCGTGCCTTGAACGACGGTGCCCGCGTTCGCCTTGGCCACGCGTTTCCCTTGCATATCAAGCAACGTCGACACATTCGTACGGCCATCCACGATAACGATGCCATCCATAAACGTCTTCGCGCTGCGTTGTTTCCCCCCACCACCAGCTTTACGCTTCGCATACAACGCCACGAAACACTTTGTCGCGTCTCCGTTTGAAACCGACGTCGACGCCGGCTTCACCGCGCCGCCAAACACCCGCCGCGCCGCGTTCACCCCATTCGCACCGAACGGCGACACGAACGGTCGTTTCCCCACGCCCCCCGACGACGACGCGAACGGCGACACGAACCCGCGTTTCACCCCGACCGCGCGATTCACCGCGACGACGACCGTCGCACCCTCCGAGACGCCATCGCCATCATCGCCCTCGCCCTCCATCGCGTGTACGCCCTATCAACGTCACCCAGCACGCACGCGCGTTATATATATATATCACACGCAATACCCTTCACGCATCGGCGTCGCGACACCCGCGTCGTCGTCGTCGCGTCGTCGTCTGCCGTCGTCGGTCGTCCGACGTCTGTCGTCGCGATGGGACGATTCAAATGTTCGGACATTCGGCACACCACCCAATACTCTACCCCATCTACCCCCATCACACTCCACACGACGTGGCCTCTACAATACATAAAACTCTAACCCTCTATATCTATACGTCAATCGTCGATCGGACATTCGGCGTCATCATCGAATCGGTCCGTTTTATACCCTTGTGTTGTTATCACAGCCGTGGTCGTGAACACCCACGCGCGCACGCCTCTTCGCGCGCGAGAACGCGACGCGGTGCGCGAGCGACCTCGGCGCGCGACGCGAACGAACGACACGGTAACGCACGCGTCGCGCGTCTTCTTTCACGGCACCCGCGACGCACGCGCGACGCGCGCGTGGCGAGAGATTTGAATTCTGCGGTCGATCTTTTGGTTTAGTGTTGCGATCGCATGTCCGCCGAGGCGTTCGACGTGGAGCGCGCGGAGCGCGCGAGTTTGCTCGGGCGCGATGCGCCGGGGCGTGTGGTGTCGTCGTCGTCGTCGTCGTCGTCGCGTCGCGCGCGGGCGTTGACGACGGCGCGCGTGGTTGGTGGCGCGGCGTGCGTGGCGGCGGCGGCGTCGGTCGGGTTGTGGTCGCACAAGGCGTCGACGTTGCAAGAGGCGTGGAGACCGGTGCCTGGGTCGGAGGATGTCGTTGGCGAAGTGCACGGTACGCGTGCGGTGGGTGGTATCGCGCGGTGGCCCGCGGCGGCGAGGGCGAGGTTGGGGCAGCGAGGGATGTCGGGGGTGACGGCGTCGCCGGCGCAAATGGGCGCGCTGCGCGCGTTGAGGTTGCAAATTCGCACGGCGATGTTTAGTCCGAGCACGGATGATGCGACGTTGAAGGCGTTGACGGCGCAATTGAAGCAGATTGTTCCTGAAGCGGGTGAGATGTTTCCTCCGCAGGGTCCGGCGAGCGTGAATGATTTGGAGGCGGCGGTGAAGTCGTTGATGGCGCAGAGCGCCGTCGCGGCGCCGGCGGCTTCGAGCGTGGAGGGTGAGTTTCGCGTTGAGGAAGCGGCGCCGGCGATTGAAGTGCCGATCTCAGTGGATGATGATGCGCACGCGTCAATTGTTGCGCCGGCGACGAATTACGAAACTGCGTTGAGGCAGACGTTGCACGCTGAAGACGACGAGCGCGCCGAAGACGACGAGCGCAAGCACGAGCACAAAAAACCATCCACAAATGAGCAAAGCACAATGGAGCACAATAACGATTTGCAAGCGATGATCAATTCGCTCGACCGCGTGAATGGTGTGGTTTCGAATCAGCAACAGCCGTCGTATTCGTATGGAAATGACGAAGACGTCGTCGCCGCGGATGCTGAGAATGAATACGACGCGCCCAAGCGCCGCGAGCCAAAGCCCGCGCCGGAGCCGCTCGTTGAGGTTCAAGTCCCAGAAGTGTTCAATGTCGATGCGTTCTTGACGAGCGCGCAACCCGCGACGGAGGAGTCGTCGAAGTCATCGTCGTCGTTTGCAGAGGCTATCTCGGCGCCCGAACCGGTGGAGTCCGAACCAGCACAGGAGGTTGAACCGCAAGCGCAAACGCAAGGGGTGGATGACGCCTTAGATGCGTCGTGGGTGACATCGTTTACGGGCGAAGTCGAAGACAACGCGCAAGCGTCTCAGTCCGTCGATGCGTTGCTGAGCATCCCGGGGGCGGTGCAGCCGCAGGCGCAACCACAACCTCAACCAGCAGCCGAGGCGGAGGCGGTTGAGCCAGTTCCGGCGCAACCGCAACCCACGGATGATCTCGTGAGCGCTATTTCTGACGTGTTACAAACGCGTCAGACCGACGCGTCGTCGTCGTCGGGAGAATTAGGCCACTCCGGCGTCGCGGCGGCGCCGACAATCAAATTGACGACGCCGCACGAAGCGAACACAGATGCGAGCGCTATCGCGGCGAACGTCTTGGCGTTGATTCAACGTCGCATGCAGAGTAACGCCGCGGCGAGCACTGCGAGCATGGGTTCGGACGGCGGTGGCGCGTACGCTGCGCCGCAGCAGCGTCCGAATTTATCCAAGGAGGAAATCGCCGCCGCCATTGCGCGTTCGCTCACGGCGGCGACGACGCCCGCGGTGCAAGCCAACGCCATCGAACAAGCGCAAGCGGCGAATTCTGGCGACGCTAACGTCGACCCGAACACGCAAATCATCGCCAACGCCATGGTTGATCACGACCAGCGCACGGCGCATCGAATCGCTGAGATTTTAATGCAGGATGACGGCGTGCAATTGACGCGGGACAAGTACTCTGAAGCCGCGCGCATGGGCGAGGCGGTGCCCGGAACGTCGTCCTCGTCACCCTCCGCCGAGCAAAACGCTCGCGAAGAAGCGGCGCAGTTAATTTTATACGAGGAACAGCGGCGATCGCGCGAAGAAGTGCAAGCCATGCGTCGGGATTTAGCCGCCCTCATGGCCAACGTGCAGGCGCACTACGCCATGGGCGTGACAGAGAATAGAATTGACAAGACGGCGTCATCGGCGGCGAGTCAAATCGTCGAGACGCTCAAGCCCGTGCTCGGCACGCGCGATGGCTCATCCGGAACGGCGTCATCGTCTTCACGTTCGTCTTCGGCGGTGTTTGATTACCCGATGATTCCGAGCTCGACGCTGTCAAAGACGAATTTGGTGCTCCAGGGCGTCGCCACGCAACGCGCTCGACACGACAAGCAAAAAGCTGCCGAAGCCGCTGATCACGAGGCAGCTGACGCCGAACGGCGAGCCGCCGACGACGCCGACGCGCTCTCGCAAGTGACATCCGTGGATGAATCCATCGCCGCGCCATGGGATTCCTCCAGTAGTCTGGGTTCAGAGCCAAAGTGGTTGAAGGATTCCGTCGAAGGCGGCCGACTCGAAGCAGATTTCATCGACGCCGACGTCACAGACACCGGTCGCGCCATCGCATCCAGAAGCGCTGCGGGTGACTTTGAGTTGCCCGATTTCGACGCTCCAGCGATGTCCAAGCGATCAAAAAGTGGCGTCAAGGATGAAGTGCGTAAAATCGTCCACGGCGTCCTCGCCGAGAAGAAATCCAAGAGGAGCGACGACGAATACGACGTCGATGCCGATACCGTTCGCGCCGTGCGTGCGAACAAGCACCTCTTGCACCCCTCAAACTCCAAGTATTCATAGACACGAGGCGTCAAGACTGTCATTAAACACGTTGTAACAGTGAAACGCCACGCGAGCACCGCGCCCGCGCGCCCTCAAAGCATGCCCCCGCGCGCGCACCCCGTCCGTCCCGCCGCGGTCATCGCCACCCAAGCGCGCGCATCGCGAACCCGCGCCCGACGCCCGACGCCGTCGTCGTCGTCCGCGCGCGCCATGTCCTCGAGCGCCGACGACGCGGCGCCCGCGCCCTGGACGGTGAAAGATGTCCTCGAACACTTGGGCGCCGCCTCGTCCTCCGCGCGCGTGCGGTCATCGATGCGCGACATAGACGGCGCGCTCGCCGCGTACGCCAAGGGCATCGCGCGCGTGCTCGACGCGAGCACGTCTCGCGTGCCTAAGGAGGCGTTGGAGTTTCTTCGCGAAGGCGTCGAGCGCGCCGACGACGCGCGCGCCGTAGAGGATAAAATACTCGCGCTGCGTCGCGCGATGGATCGCGCGACGGATTGTTTGATGAACCCAAAAGAACCAAAGGATATGTATGAGGCTGAGGTTGGCGCACAGGCGCGAGAGCGAGGGGAGACGGTGCGGTTGATGTCGTTCGCGAGCGCCGCGGGTGGGGACGACGCGAAGCGTTGGCGCGCGTTGAACGACGGCGTCATGGGTGGTATGAGCGACGGGTTCTTCATGAGTGGCGAGAGAGGGGCGAATTTCGTCGGGAATGTGAGTTTGGAGCGAAACGGTGGGTTTGCCAGCGTCCGGGCGGCGGTGGAGGAGGATGGAGAGGCGTACGACGGTATTTACGTCGACGTCGTCGCGGCGGAGGATAACGCGAGCAAAACGTGGCTGTTCATTTTGAAGGATGACTTATGCATGCGCGAGCAAATGAATTTTAAGACGGCGTTTAAAGCCAGGGGTGAGCTTGGACGCGTGAAGCTGCCGTTTGATGCGTTTAACCGCCCCGAGAGAATGGGGCGAGCCATGTATCGAGAGCCGCTTCGCACGCGGATGTTGCGGGAGTTTGGATTTATGATTTTGAAAGGCGACGACGTACAAGTCGGACGGTTTGCGCTTGGCATTGCCGAAATTGGGTTTTATCGCGATTAAGAGAGTCGTACAGTACATGCATTTTATTAATGTTACAGCAGCAGCAGCAGCAGCAGCAGCAGCGTTCTACAATTTGGTCTATCGTCGATGCGTCGACGCGACGTTTGCTTCTCTCGCGCGCATCGAGCTCGAATTCATCGTTTCATCTATGACTATCCCGCTCGAATCTACGTGGTATCTAAATGCCGTCAATGGAGCTAAGGGCGACTTGACAATCTTGATCAAACGCTTGTCGGGCGCGACTTCGAGAACGACGCGCGTGTTTACGCAATGCGCCCACTTCGTGCCGAGCGCCGCGGTAATTCCACTAGACTCTTCTTCCGCGCCCGGCGCCGGGGGCTCACGCAGCGATGCGTCGTGTGCGCCGTGCGTGATTGCCCCACCAATGCGCGTCGTGACTTGATTTACCGCTAAAACCGCCAATCCGTGTTTTTCGGCGTGGCGTTTCAGCGTCGCCGCAATCGCGCCCAAAACGCTCTGTCTTTGCATCACCTTTTCACGCCCGAACTCTCCGCGAGCCAAGTGTGCGACTGAATCGATAATAACCAATCGGACCTTATGATCGATAATCGCTTCTTCGAGCGCTTCCAGACGCTTTGCTAAATCACTTAAACTCGTCGGCGTCGCGACTCGAACGCGGTTCCACGTCGCCTCCGCCTCGGCTTCGCTCGCGAACGCCTCACCAAACTTGGCGCGCGCAATTTCTTCCAAGCGCGCACCGCTAAACTTCCGCTCGGCATCGATGTAAATCACCCCGCCATCGGCACCGCCGACGCGAGTCGGCGCGCACGCGCTCGCGCACGCCGTGAGACACAGTTGCGTTTTCCCAGCGCCCGCGGCTCCGACGACTTCCGTCACCGATCCGATCGCCAAGCCCCCGCCGAGCGCTCGGTCGACGTCCTTGACGAGCGTCGGGATAAATTTCGCCGCACGCAAGGCGTCGAACGCGGTTGTGGGCGCGGGAGCGACCGCGCGCGCGACGCCACGGAGGAGCTCTCGAGCGCGCGCGTGTGAGCAATCGGCGAGCTCGACAACATCGAGGGGCGAGCGGTACAGGGCATCTTCGGCGGTGCGACAGCCGCGGGATTCGAGTTTCGCCACGAGGGTTTGGTCGACGTCGAGCCGGTCGAGGGTTCGACGGGAGGTGCTCATGCCGCGGAGGTGCGTTGTGACGCACATCTGCGTCGCTTTTTGCGTTGATGATGGTGATATTACACAATACATGTGGTGCGTGCGGGTTATGCGGGCGACACGGCGGTGCTTTGTTTTGAGACGAATCGTCTGCGAACGCGCCGACGGAACCGACGAAGGATTTGTCGGGCGACGTCAAAGAATGGTTGAGTCAGACGACCGACGGCGATACTCAACAATACGCAACCGAGAGAAAATGATTCTTTGAAGTGCTCGGCGAGGGTAACCGCGCGAAGACCAGTGTATAGCTCTTTGCGCAGCTCTTTATCAGTGGCGAGCATGTGCGCGGCATCTTTGGCCAACGCGAGAATTGGAACTTTAATGCCACCCTTGACGCCGACGCCGGCGAGCGAAATCAAATTGCGCAATCGCTCCCATTCGAAGCGCTCCTTGACGACGACAACCTTGAGTAGTCGAAGTCGAAGCGCCGGATCTGGATCAGTGAGCAAACGGCGCGCGACGTACGGAAACGCGGCGTCGAGCAAGTTGAAATCTGGGTTGAGCGTCAAGCAAATGCTTTCTTGCGTCAACAACGAACGAATAACCAGTGAGAATCGCTCGGGAACGCGAATGGGGTATTTGAACAACAATTTGTTGAACTCCCGAGTGAGACCACGGAATGAGAACTTTTCCGCGCTTGCTAGCGATTGGAGCGCTTCGTCACCCCAAACCTCTGCCAAGCCTTCGGCGACTGGTCCGACATCCGAACCCGGTTGCAAAAAACCCAAGTCCGAGAGCGTTTCTGCGAGCGCGTCGTAATCGCGATTCATGACGTGCACGACGGCATCAATCAAACTCTCTTGATTCGAACGAGAAATTTCGGCGACGTTACCAAAGTCGACGTATGCGATGTCGCCGTTGCGAATGGCCAAAACGTTTCCTGGATGCGGGTCGCCGTGAAACAATCCGAATTCAAGCAATTGCTTCAATCCCGCCTCGACACCGTTCACCAAAAAACGTGCGCGCGCAGCATCATTTTCAAACGCACCCTGCGCCGTGCACCGCACGCCCGTTTGCCAATGCATCACCAACACGCGCGGACCGCTCAAATCACTCACCACGGCTGGAATCTGCACGTGCGAGTCGTTTCGAAAGTTGAACTTGAAATCGCGCAAGTTTCTTGCCTCTTGTACAAAGTCAAGTTCTTCAAGAAGCTTTTCCGCAAACTCGTCCACTAGCAACGCCGAAGAACAACCAAGGTTTGCAGTGGAATACTCGTCAAAAAACTTGAGCGCCGCCGCTCGAAGCAAAAACAAATCGAGAACGCATTGTGTGCGCGTGTTCGGACGAAGGACCTTGATGGCAACTTCTTGGCCATCGCTCTTGAGTTTGCCTTTGTACACTTGTCCGATCGACGCCGCCGCGATCGGTTCGGGCGAGATTTCGCTAAACGTCTCCTCGATGGTTTTTCCCGTTTGCTCTTCTATAATCTTAAATGCCTCCTTTGAATCAAACGGTGGCACGCGATCCTGCAACTTGGTCAGCTCCTCCATCAACGTTTCATTCACCAAATCTGGTCTGTTGGCCAAATTCTGCCCGAGCTTGACGAACAACGGCCCAAGCTCGCACAAAGTCTCCTTCACGGCGTTGGCCCAACGCGAACCGCCGTCGAGCGCGTCCAACGCCTCCAAGCTCTGTTGTTTATTCTTCAACTTTCCGAGCACGAACGCGAGGTGCGCCGTACGCTTAGCGAGCTCGAACGGTCTCGCCAGCGCTTCGCGTTGGATTTCCTCCGGATCATATCGCGTCACCATGCGACAAAAATCTCTATCCGCCTCGAGCGCGGCTTTATCCTTTTTCTTTGGCGCCGGCTTCGACGCGCGCGGGTTCACCTTTATCTTTTGCGTCGACGACGACGGCGCGTCGTCCACGCCTGCCATGGAAGGATTAGCGACAGCAGACTCGGACGTGCGAACCCGCCGCCGCGCGTCGTCGCCAAGGCGCGTCCCGGAGCCACCGCCAGCGGACGCAACCCTTCGCGCATCCGTAAGCGCCCGCACCCCGAACGACCCCACCGTTGTCATTCGCGTCGCGTATCGCCCCGCAACGCGCGCGTCACACCCCCGCGCGCGCGTCCGCGACCCCGCCCGCGACGGTTCCCCGCGCACGCGCGCGCACGGCGCCGCATGAAGCGCGCGCATGGGTGTCAAGCCACACGAACGACGATGCGCACGATTCACGCGCACACGCACCCCCGCGTGCGCTCGAACGTCCCGCGCGCGCCCTCGATCGATGCCACGACCTCTCCTGCGTGCGTTCACGCGCGCCTCGACGCGATGTGAGCGCGCTCGACGTGCGCGCGCGGCGTAATGACGTGGTGTGCGACCATGTCGCCTCCAGTGGCATCCACTGCATGCCGCGCCCATCCAGTCGTCTCGCGCGCGTCTCGCGCGCGTCTCGCGCGCGACGCGACGCGCAGCGCGGACGCGTCCCGCGCGCCGCATCCACGGCGCGCGTGAGGCGCGTCAGCGCGCGCGTGACGGCGTCACCGTCGCACACACACGTGAGCCGAGTCACGCCCAGGACGCGGACGCTCCATTCACTGACGCACGCGCGCGACGGACGGGATGTCGCACGGGACGATGACGCACGCGCGCGCGTGTCGCGCACCTCACGCGACGGTCGGTGCGCGCATCGCGCGCGCGGCGACGATGCGAGCGACGATGACAGAGGTCCCGATGCGCAGCCGCCGCGCGCAGGTGATGGTGTGCGCCGCCGAACCGCCGCGCGACGGCGCGTACGGACGCGGTCGCGGTCGCGGTCAAGGTACGTGTGCGGTGCGATGCGCGATGGCGGCGTCGCGAGCGATGCGAACGACGTCCGAGGGCGATCGTGCGACGCGAGTGCTCGATGTGTCGCGGCTTTGGAGAGAAAAACAGTTACTCACGGCGCGCGCGCATTCGTAGGAACATCTGGCCGTGGTGCGCGCGGTTCAGGGCGCGGAGGGCGCGGAGGGCGCGGAGGGCGCGGAGGGCGCGGACGCGGACGCGGTGGCGTGCGGAAACAGAGCGATGGGAAGCAGCATCTCGGACAGACGTTGGAATATCAGGCGGACAAGGCGTTTCCGGCGGTGGATGAGCTCGTGGACGACCCGCCGTTGAAAATTCTCCCGCTCGGTGGGTTAGGAGAGATTGGCATGAACTGCATGTTGATTGGGACTGGCGATCGGTATATTTTACTCGATGCGGGGTTGATGTTTCCAGAGTACGTGTTGATGTGATGTTAGTTTTCGTCGCGTTTCGAGCGCTTTTTGACCTAGGGCGTAGTCGTTTTACTCGCGCGCGCCCGTCGATGTAACTCGCGTCGCAAGTATTGACCTGTGTTCGTTATATGTGTCTCGCAGTCATGAAGATTTAGGTATACAAAAAGTGCTCCCTGACGTGTCGTTTTTGGCGCGATGGAAGGACAAAATTGAGGCGGTGCTCATCACGCACGGTCACGAGGACCACATCGGGGCGCTCCCGTGGGTGATCCCCGCCCTCGATCCATCCACGCCCGTCTACGCCGGTCTATTCACCATGCAACTCATCCGACGACGAATGATGGAATTTTCGTTATGGAACGATGAACGTTTCAAGGTGTTCAACATGAACGAGCGCTTCCAAGCCGGACCCTTTGACATGGAGGCGGTGCGCGTCACGCACTCCATTCCCGACTGTTGCGGATTAATTTTCCGCTGCGACGCGGGAACCATCGTGCACACGGGCGATTGGAAGATTGATGAAAATCCCGTCGATGGCCAACTTTTTGATCGCACGTCTTGGGAACGCGTTGGCAACGAAGGCGTGACGCTGATGATGAGCGACAGCACAAACGTCCTGTCGCCCGGGCGAACGATTAGCGAATCCGAAGTCAGCAAGGGCATCATGAAACGCGTCTTGGGCCATCGCGGACGCATCATCACCACGCAATTCGCGTCGAATATTCACCGTCTTTACGGCGTTCGCGACGCCGCAGAAGCTACGGGGCGTTCGATTGCGTTTTTGGGCTTGTCGTTGACCACGTACCTCGAAGCGGCGAAAAAGGCGGGCATCGCGCCCATCGACATCGACAAGCTCGTGCCGGCGGAAGAAATCGACAATTGCGATCCGAGTAAGTTGTTAATCGTCACCACCGGGTCGCAAGGAGAAGACCGCGCGCAACTCGCGCGTGCAGCGTACGGCGCATCGCCCCTGCTCACGCTTCGTCCGGAAGATTTAGTATTATACTCGGCGAAGATGATTCCGGGCAACGAAAAGCGCGTGATGCGCATGATGAATGAAATCGCCAAAAAAGGCCCCGAAATCGCCATGGGTCGCGAAGACTTGTTACACTCGAGTGGACACGGATATAAAGAGGAACTGGATGAGGTGATTAAGCTGTTAAAACCCGAACACTTTCTGCCCGTGCACGGTGAGTATGCGTTTTTAAAGGCGCACGAACAGCTGGCGCGGCAGTCGGGCGTGGCGCACACGACGGTGATTGGAAACGGACAAATGTTGGGCGTCACGCCGCTGCGCACGAAGAAGTCGCACGGCACCATGGGTAATTTTCATATGATTGGTAAAGCTCGGTTGCAAACGATGTTTAACGATGGGAACATGGGGAGTGGGACGTCAGAGGACATGGCCATCGAGGAGCGGATGCGCATCGCCGTCGAAGGCATCATCGTGTGCGACTACGAAATCGCAAACGACGGCAATGGATTAATCCTCGCCAAGGCGCGCGTGACGTCGCGAGGGATGTGGACGGATGATGGACGCATGTTAGAGTCCGTGCGATCGGGTGCGGTATTGGCGACGGAGGCGATGCCCATCGATACCAAGTTGAGCGCCGTCGAGCGCGCGGTGTCCCGAGCCATTCGTTTCGCGGTGAAAAACTACTGCAACAAACGCCCAGATGTCATCGTCGTCGCCCATCGAGCTGGCGAGCGTTCGCGCCCAGTTCCAAACGTTGACGAGATTGCTATCGACGGCGACGACGATGATGGACAGCGACGGTATCCGAAGCGTTCGATGACGCCGACGGATGTTCGACCGCTACGCGGCGACTATAAAGGTTCGGGACCGTCGGGGGATTCGCGACACTTACGTCGCGACTCCGAATACCAATGAGCGCGTCGACGAATGCGATCAAGTTTTGTTGGTTAAGTTATTTTGTCCGTGTATTTGTAATTATCGATGGGAACGTAGCGTTCCTTTTGTTTCCTTTGTCAGTCGACGTCGGGACGGTTGCCGCCAAAAAGCGCGCCGTCGCCTCAGTGCGCGCCGCGGCATGTCCTGCACGCGAGCGCTCCCACACACGCCTCAACGCGCAACACCGCGCGCACTCGACGTCTATCCCCGCATCTCTTTCGTTCGAACGCGCGTACGCGCGCGGGCGACGCCGACGCCGACGCCGCCCGACGCCGACGCCGACGCGTGCGCGCTCGCGTCGCCTTGGCGTTTCGAAGGTACCAAGCGACTCTACGGCGCCGAACGCTTCGCCGCGCTCGAACGCGCGCACGTCTTAGTCATCGGACTCGGTGGCGTCGGATCGTGGGCGGTCGAAGCCCTGGCGCGATCGGGCATCGGGGCGCTCACGCTCGCGGACCTCGACGACGTGTGCGAAACAAACGTCAACAGACAAGTCGCGGCGCTCACGAGCACGGTTGGGATGTCCAAAGCGCACGTGCTCGCGAAACGCGTGCGAGATATAAACCCTGACTGTGACGTGCGCATCGTGGAAGATTTCGTGCAAGGATGGAACGTGGAAGCCATCGTTGAGCGAGGCGAGGGCGCGCGGCGGGCGGCGGCGGACGACGCGGACACGGACGAGGATGTCTCTGGAGCGTGGCGTCGACCGGATTACGTGCTCGATGCGATCGATAAAGAACGAGATAAAGCGGCAATCGTGGCGTATTGTGTACACGCGCGCGTGCCGCTGTGCGTCACGGGTGGCGCTGGAGGATTGGATAGTTTACAAGACGTGCGCGCCGATGATTTATCGTCGACGACGTTTAATCGCTTGGCGTCGATGACGCGAAAGACGCTGCGGAAAGACTACAACTTTCCAAAGGATACTGAAGGTCCGACGTTTCCTGGCGGCAAGAAGAGTTCGGCGAAGAAGGCGAGAAAGTCGTCAAAGTGGGGTGTGAAATGCGTATACGCTCCAGAGAATCAAAACGTCTTCAAGACGGCGGGGACAAAGGGGCGAGGAGGTATAGGATGCGACGGCGTCGGTGGCAGCGCAGTGTTCGTCACTGGCGCTATTGGATTCAAAGCTGCGTCAGAAATTGCGCTTGATTTGATGCAAGAGAAGACGTCGTCGTCGTCGAACGATGGACCAGCGACGACGGGATGGCGTTCGCGTGTGTGGCCGTCGACGGCAACCGTCGCCGTCGATGGTTTGAGCGATACCGTGGAGGGCATCCCGCACGACATTATATCGTCAACAACTGTCACGGAGACGAACGAATCCATCGACGTAAATGAAAACACAAAGGGGCTTGAGCCGTCGAAACGAGACGCGTCGCAACCGACGAGCGCGAATTTGGCCGCCGCCGCGAAATTAGACGTCGAGGAAATTTTTGACGCGCATTGCCATTGGCACTTGGATGGCGATCAAAAAGTCGTGCGAGAACTGTGCGCGCGTCTTGCCGGAGCATGTATGACAACCACGCGTCCTGGCGATTGGAACGACGCTCTGGCGATCCGGGAAGGTGATCAAGCCGTCAACGTCCCCGTCGCGCTCGGCGTGCACCCGTGGTGGGCGCATTTAGAAAAAGAGTCCAAGGACGCCTGGATGACTCGCTTGCGCGACGCTATGACGTCTGTACCGTCGTGCGTGGTGGGTGAAATCGGACTCGACAAGGTTGCCGTGCCTCCAGACGCCGACGCGGACTATGAAAACCAGCTTGATTGTTTCGCGAGGCAACTCGCGCTCGCCACCGAGTTGAAAAAACCCGTCGTCGTGCACTGCGTGAAGGCTACCGGAGACATGCAAAGAATGTTCCGCGAAGCATCTGATTTGCCACCGCGTATATATATGCATAGTTTCGGCGGTTCATCCGAGTTTTTACGACAGCTGACGACGATGAAAAAGTATGGCGATCGATTTTACTTTGGCTTTTCAAGCGTGATTAATCTGCGCTCACCAAAGACGCAAGACGTCATTCGCGCGACGCCTGACGATCGTTTACTGCTCGAAAGCGATTTATGCGATCCAACGCGCGCGGAAGATGAATTACGTATCATGTTAGCGTTTATTGCGGATGTCAAAGGATGGAGCGTCAACGACGCCGCGCGCATTACGCGCGAAAACGCCAATCACTTTTACGGCGACTAGAATTTCTGCGAGAACGCCTCGCGTCGTCTCTGTGCAATATCATCATCATCATCATCATAGAATGTGATTATAGTGTGTGTGCTAATTCTTGTGCTAATACCACCGCGCGAGAGGATCTATTCGTCTAGAAATAGATTGCGCTGATGTCGCCAGTGGCAAACCCAGATCCGCACCCAGGGCATTTGCGTTGACGCGCCTCAACCGTCTTATCAATGCACGTCTTGCAAAACATGTGATAGCATCGCGTGATTATCACAGATTTCGGGCGCTCCATGCACACCGAACAATTCATCATCGTTTTATACGCCGCAACTTCCTCGTGCAAATCTTTAGTGCCGCCCTCTTTCATTAAACGGTCGCACTTCTTCTTCAAGCCGGCGACTTGCGATTCGGCTTTTGTTTTCGCTTGCTTGGCGGCTTCGAGTTCGCCGAGTTCCTTCTTGCTTCGCTTGAGCAAGTCTGCAACCTTCTGTTCGGACGCTTGCAACTGCTCTCGCACGTCTATAATTTGTTTCTCCATCGCACGAAGCTGGGTCTTCGAACGTTCGACTTGTTCATCCGTTCCAGACGTTTCCTCGCGCATCTTTGCCAACACTGTCGTCGCTTCGGCGAGCTGGCCTTCAAGCTCCGCCATGCGCGCGTTGGCGTTGTCGAGATCGCGCTTATAATACGCCGCGGTCTCAGACACTCGAGCGCATTCATCTTCGAACTTCCTGGCGTGCGCTTGCGCGGCGATGCGTTCGCCGACCGCCTTATTTTGACCCTCTTCGCTCGTGGCGATGCGCTTCAACAAACGCGTGCTCTGCTCCTGCGCCTCGGCGTACGCCCCAGAAATCGCCTCACATTCTTCAACGTACATCATCACTTCGCCTTGTTTTTCTTCTAACGCGCTCTGTGCCGACGTGGCGGTCGCTTCGGCGCCAGCGAGTTGTTCCTTCAACAGAGCAATTTGTTTTTCGAGATCCGCTTGCTTGGCGGATGATTTCTTCGCGACTTTGCCTTCGAGGTCGGCGACGGATGCCTCGAGTGACTTCACCTTTGCATCTGCAGCGTCGCGTTGAATCTTAGCCTCTTCGAAAGACTTGTAAGACGCCATGAGACGGGTGTTTTCATCCTTGAGCACTTTGTTTTCTTGCATGATGATGTCAAGCTGCTTGAGCTTTTCGTCGGTGGAGACGTTCATATCCGCCTTCTCCGTGACCGCGCGCACCTTAAATTCCAAGTCATCTCGCGACTTGACGACGTGGGACAAACGTGAGTCGAGCTCATTTGCGCGAGCTTCCGCAGAACGTAATCGCGTGATTGCGGCTTCGCCGCGCTCCGCCGCTTGACGGTCGCGAATACTATCTTGATGCGCGCGGTCGAGCGCTCGTCTCGCGTCGCGTAATTCGTTCGCGAGACGTTCATTTTCATCACGCAAACTTTGAGTGCGATTGCTCAACGCCACATACGCCGAAGACTTTTGCACGCTTGCTTCGAAGTTTTGCGCGTCACCGAGTGTGCGCACTTGCAACGCCAAGTCTGTCTTTTCCTTGTTCAATTCGGCGATTGTTTTTTCATTGTGCTTCAATTTGCCTTCGAGTTCGGCAATCGTGCCCGCGTATTTAGCCACTTCCGCGGCTGGCATTGCCGTCGCCGCCGCGGGTTGACCGCCAACGGGTGTGTCCGGGCGACTCACACCACCAGCGTTCGATTTACCTTCCGCCGCCGCTGCGGCTTTGGCTTGCGCCTCGGCGCCCGCCGCGCGAGCGTCCTCCGCAGTCGCCATTTTGGGCAAACCTTCAATGGTATCGTCACCGCCATTCGCCTTGGCAATCGCTAACCGTCGTCGGGTCGCCGCGAGTTCCACATGCATGTCATCTAATTCTGCCGTCAAATCTTTGCACTTTTTCGAATCCCGCAAGTAGGCGTGCTGCAACGCGTCGTAATCCCGTCGCAATTTTAACCTACTCGCTTCAAGCGCATCCATCTTCTTGGACAACTCAGTATCACCTTGCCCACCCGTCTTGCTCTCAATCGCATCGAGCACGGCGGCTAACTTTCCTTTTGTATCATCCGCTTTCTCGCGCAACGCCTTCACCAACGCATCGCGCTCAGAATCTTCCAATCCATCGTCCTCGAGTTCGTCCGCGGCGCCCGCCGACGCGCTCGCGTCCTCTCCTCGCTTTCGCTTCCCCGACGCCGCATCCAGCGCGCTCGCGTCTTCACCAGCGAGAGAAATCAACCGCGCGATGAATGGATCAATGAACACACCATCTGGCGCCGTAGTCTTAGTCGTCGACGTCGCGCCCGTTTTCCTCGCGAGCGCGTCGATCGCGTCTCTCGCCGAGTTCCATTCATTCGTCACGACGCCCACGAGCGTCTCATACGTCGCCTTCGAGCGCTCGTAGCGCTCAACCTTGGCTTCAAGCTGCGCGAGTTCAACCCTGCGCGCTTCCAACTGCGACGAACAACGCGCATCAACGCGCGCGCGTGTCAGTCAACACGAATCAAAAATCAATCCATCGCATTCGCGCACCGCCGTCGCCCCGCCGGCGCGGCGCATCACCATCCACGCGCTCGACGCCTCACGAACACGCACCTGCCCACCGAGCTGTTGGTTTTTAAATTTCAACACCGCGGTGTCGTCCATCGGCGACGATCCGTAATCCACTGCACTGCGTCACAAAAATGACGCCACATGCGCGCGTGTCGCGAAAGACTTTCCCGTCCGACTCTCTCGCTCGTGTTCGCCCCGCGCGCGACGCACACGCGTGAGGCATATTTTACTCCATCGTTCGTCGCGCGCGCGAGCCCCGCGCACGATCGCAGCGCGCGCACCGGCGGGGCATTCGATCGCCCCGGGTGCGGTGGCGGCGCCGCAACCGCGCGCACGTTCGCGTCGACGTACGCCCCGTGCGCGCGTGAACTCGGTGCGGACGACGCGCGAGGCGGCGAACGCACCACGGTGGATATGTCGCGCGACCCGCCGCCGCCGGAAGGGTTCAACGTCGTGCGCGAGGGCGCCGCGCGCGCGTTGCAACGCGCGAATGATGTGTTTTACAACAAGCCGCAAGTCGTAAACCGGGACTTGTCGTTGGCGATGATTCGCGAATACCAGCGCGTGCGCGCGGAGGAGCATGCGAATGGTACGGCAAAGCGGAATAGGCGCGCGAGAGGGGCGGCGTGCATGACGGCGAAGGATGATGTTCTGGTCGGCGCGTTGACGAGCGAAGCGGAACGCGAGGCGTTGTTTCGGACGGCGGAGGAACACGGAGTGATAAAGGATGCGGCGGCGGCGGCGGCGGCGGCGGCGACTGATGGCGATGATGCGACAGTTGAAGTGGCGAAGGAGCCGCTCCGTGGGTTGACGATTTTGGAAGGCATGTCCGCCACTGGGTTGCGCGCGTTGAGGTACGCGCAGGAATTGGACGACGTCGGGTGCGTCGTGGCGAACGATTTGGATCCTAAAGCCGCCGAGGCGATCGAGAGGAATAAAGCGTATAACATTGCGTGTTCGCCTCACTTAGAAGAGAAAATTTCAAAGGTGATTCCGCATAATCAAGATGTGCGGATGGTGTGCATGACGCACGAGAAGATGTTTGACGTCGTGGATTTGGACCCGTACGGTTCGCCTTCGACGCTTCTCGATGGCGCCGTGCAGACCGTCAAGGAGGGCGGTTTGCTTCTCGTGACCGCCACAGATATGGCGGTGTTGTGCGGAAACAATGGCGAGGTGGCGTGGGCCAAGTATGGCTCGTATCCGTTGCGTGCCAAGTATTGCCACGAAATGGCTGTTCGCACGCTGCTCGGCGCCGTCGCAAACGCCGCGATCAAACACAAACGTCACATCGTGCCTGTGTTGTCGTTATCCATTGATTTCTACATTCGCGTGTTCGTCCGAGTGTACACCAGCCCGTTGCAAATGAAAAATACGCCGACAAAGTTGTCGTATGTGTTTCAATGCGTCGGGTGCGACTCGCATGAACTCCAACCCGTCGGCCGAATGGTGACCAAGGGCAACGTCACCAAGTATCAACCAGGCGCCGGTCCGGTGGTTCCGCAGCGATGCAACGATTGCGGATGGCATTACAATATGGGCGGGCCGATTTGGAGCGACCCAATTCACGACAAGCAGTGGGTGAAGAATGTATTAGCCGAAGTCGAAAAGAACAAGGATGCGTACCCCGGGTACAATAAGATTCACGCGTTGCTCACGCTCGCGGACGAAGAGCTTTTAGACGTACCTTTACACTATGACGTGCATTCCATGGGCGGCACGCTGAAAGTAACGCCGCCGAATGCGTGGTTGTTCAAGTCTGCAATCATCAACGCAGGATACCGCGTCAGTAGCGCGCATTCCAATCCGCTTGGCGTGAAAACCGACGCGCCCGCCGAGGCGTTGTGGGACATTCTTCGATGCTGGGCAAAGGATCACCCACCCAAGGCGCAGCCGCAGCCAACACCGGGCGAGGCCATTTTGGCAAAAGAGCCCAAGCTCATTGCGAATTGGACCCGCGTGCCGAATGCGCAGTCCAAGTCGCAACGCGAAGGAACGCCGCGGTTTCCCGTAAATCCAGAGGAGAATTGGGGACCGAAGCGACGCGCGGGTACGGCGAAAGGGAAAAACGAACGAGTGTCCAAGAAGGCGCGCGACGAAGAATATGAGTAAAGGTAAATTTTGTTTGTAGTTATTTACAACAGTAGTAAACTATCCGAAATGTCTTGCGCGAGAAATGTGGCGATTTCATCCGGGCGCTCGATGACGAGCCGATGCGGCGAAAAGCCTTCTGGCGCGACAAACCAACGCTCGTCGTACGTTGATGATGTGTGATGCCGCCACATTCCGAGCTGATATGCATCATATCTACAATCATCGTGCGTGCCAATCGCCACAATGTCGCACTCGATGCGCGCCGTGCTCGGCTCGTAGTTTTCGCTCAGCCGAAAATCGTTGACGAGCGACTCCAATATCGCGTTTCGCGTCGCCGAGGACGACAAATTCACATTCTTACCGTAGCGCGCGTTGAATGCATCCCAAAATGCATCGCCCTCAAGCACAGATAATCTCGGATTCACACCGTCCAAATCATTCAACCAGTGCGCGAGCGACGGCGCGCGAGCGCCCGACGCAAACAGCTTCGCCGGCGACGCGACAGCCGCCGTCTCGTACGCCAACCAACTCCCAACAGAATGCCCGAAATAACACACCGGCACGTCACCGCAATCCAAAGCAGTCATCAGCAACTCATCAGCAATCTCACGTGCCATTTCCACCAAACTCCCACCCCACGGCGCCTTCCGCGGCGACCCGAACCGTCCCGGAACATCCACACCCACCACTTTCACCCCGTTCGCGCCCAATGTCGCCGCGAACGCGCCATGAAAGCAGCTCGCCCCCGCGCCCGAGGGCGGAAAACACACCACCACCGCCTTGGTCTCGTCGTCCGCGCATCGCGGGCGCGCGTCGGTGATCCACATCGCCGCTGCGGCGCGCTGTCATGTCGAGTCGAGCATACTAAACGTCACACACAAAGTCGCCAGCTGGTGCACTCGTGGCCACACTGTGCGCCTCGCGCCGCGCCGGCGTCGTCCATGGCGTGCCCGCTGCGCAAGGTCCTGGCGTTGGTGAGTCTGTGCGCCGCGCTCGTCGCCGCGGTTGCCGCGTACTTTGGCGTGGGAGCTGCGCGGGAGCGCGAGAACGATGTGGTTGGTGTCGGGACACAGAAGAAGGCGTCGTGAGGTGGCGCGCGCGATGCGTGCGCGTGCGCGTGCGCGTGTGTGGAGATTGCGGGTGTGTTCTTGCGCCCTACTACGTCGCGGTGTCGTTGCGAGAGCGTAGTGGTGCGGCGTAGGTGGAGGTTTCGGGAGGTGATTACCCGTAGTAGCGTAGCGTCGTCGAAGTCGCGCGAGTAGTCTGCGTCGCGTGTAGAAACGCGTGTAATAGTTTTATTAATTATGCTTGTGTAGATAATAAATGAGGTGGCTTTGTGTTTTCTGATTGACTAAGACGCACGCGGGTGCGATTGGGAAGGACACGACAACCGTACTAAGACGGAGCGCCGAGATAGGCGCACACGCGAAGGATATCGCCAAAGACGCCACCAGCGGTGACTTCAGCGCCAGCACCCGGACCACGGATGACGAGCGGACCCGCGGGGGTGTAATATCTCGACGTGAAGGACATGATGTTGTCACTTCCCTTGAGCTGCGCAAACGGGTGGTCTTTGGGGTATCGGCGAAGTTCGACCGAGCCCTTCTTAGCCTTGACGTCGACGACGCCGACGAATCGCAAGACTTCGCCAGCCGCGGCGGCTTCTTCTTGCTGCTTCTTGATATCGTCGTCAAACTTCGGAAGCTCCTTCATGAAGGTTTCTACGCTGTCGGTTTCACGCAACGGCTCCGGGACGAGCGATTGGACGGGAATGTCCGAAAGTTCGAGGTCGAGACCGCATTCGCGCGCTAAAATCGTCACCTTGCGCGCGACATCCGTGCCGCTCAAGTCGTCACGAGGATCGGGCTCGGTGTACCCAGCCTCCTTGGCTTGGGCCACGATATCGCTGAACGCCACACCCGGCTCCAAGGTGTTGAAAATGTACGAAAGCGTACCGGAGAAGATGCCTTCAATCTTCTCAACCTTGTCGCCCGCGTCGAGCAAACTGCGAAGGGTGGAAATCACTGGCAAACCAGCCCCGACGGTGGCTTCGTAAAAGTAGTGCGTGTACGAGTTACGCTGAATCGAACGCAATTCTTTGTAGTAAGCCAAGTCTTCGCTGTTCGCCTTCTTGTTCGGGGTGACGACGTGCAAGCCCTTGGATAACCACTCCTTGTAGTACCCGGCGACTTCGCCAGACGCCGAGCAGTCGACGATGATTTGGTTCGGCGCTTCGGAATCCAGCACGTGTTGGGTGAACGCAGCCATGTCCGCGGGAGAACCTTCGGCGTATTCTGATTCCCAGTTGTCCAAATCAATTGCCGTGTCGCTAAGCAACATCTTACGGCCGCCCGTGATGGCAACCGTGCGCAACTCGACTTGGAATTCCTCTTGAAGGGTGGCAAGTTGCTCCTTAATTTGGCGAAGAAGAGTCTTACCGACGAGACCAGGGCCGACGAGACCGACGCTAATCGCGGTCTTAGAAAGGTAGAATCGCCCGTGCACCGCTTGAAGCGCCTTGTTCACATCCTTCTTGCTCACAACGACGGTGATGTTGTACTCTGACGCGCCTTGCGCAATGGCGATGACATTCACCGCGCTTTGCGCGAGCGCCTCAAACAACATAGCAGACACACCAGGGGTGGCGCACATGTTTTGACCGACGATGGCCAAAATAGAGCAGTCTTCCATGCAGTGGATGCGCGAGATGCGACTAGCGGCGATAGCCTTTTCGAATCTCTTGTTCAACGCCGACACGGCGAGTTGGGCTTCGTGCGCGCGAACGGCAAAGCAAATAGAGTGCTCAGACGACGCTTGAGAAATCATCACCACGTTGCATCCAGCTTCCTTGACGCAGTTGAACACGCTGCTCGCAGTGCCGGGCACACCAACCATACCCGTACCTTCAACGTTGATCAACGCGATTTCATCGATGGTGGCGATGCCCTTGACGAGCTCGCCGCTCATGTCTCGCGTCTCAAATCCACCCACTTTGTTGCCTTCGCTCGCGGGCAAAGTGCACGTCATACCGATAGACGTACCCGGAGCACTGAGGTTAAAGTAGTTGCGAATCGTCACCGGAATGTTGTACTTCATCGCAGGCAACGTCGTGCGCGGGTGAAGGACGTTGGCGCCAAAGTACGAGAGCTCCCACGCTTCGTTGTACGACAACGAGCTCAAGCACTTCGCACCCTTGACACGACGCGGATCAGCGCTATACACGCCATCGACATCGGTCCAGATAGTGATGTTACGACTTTGCGTCAACGCACCGAAAATAGTGGCTGAATAATCCGAGCCGTTGCGCTTGAGCGTCGTCGGCACGCCCTCAGGAGTGCGAGCGATGAAACCCGTCACCATGACGATGGCGCCCTCTTGCATGTTCGCCGCATACCACTTGTCCAAGTTTTCATTACTTAAGTGATAGTTCACATCCACTCCACCATCCTCGGCGTCGGTGACGACGAGAATATCGCGCGCGTCAATCCACACCGCCTTTCCACCCTTGCAACGAATCGTCGCCGCGCACAACCGCGCCGTCCAGAGCTCGCCATGACCGACGACAAAGTCCGCAAACGCCTCCGTCGAGCACCCAACGATACGAATCGCCTTAAACATCGACTTCAAGTCACTCAACTCTTCGTTGAATGTCGCAATGTACGCGTCGTACTCAGCCTTATCCGTCAACAACGCCTTAGCCGTCGTCACGTGCTTATCCTCGAGCTTATCGAGTTCAATCATGTACGCGTCGTCGCGCGCAGCAGCCATATTCGTCGCATTAATCAAGCAATCCGTAACCTTCGGTTCACCCTTATTCGCGACACCCATCGCAGATACGATACCCATGGTGAGCGGAGAGTCATTCTTCATGAGCAAATCGCACACGCCGGAAATACGTTCGGCGCTCCCGACGCACGTGCCACCAAACCTACGACGAAACCACGCGACAGACACACACGCACACACCGTCAGTCACCATACGCGCGTCATCACCACCAGCCATCACCGTCGATCGCGCGAGAGCGAACGCGTCCGAAACGCCGGCGCCCTCGACCGCTTCAGGTTTTCACCCGACGTCGCGATCGCGCGCGCGCCACGCGCCACCCTGCGCTCTATTCGCCGCACCACCGCGCGCGAACGCGCACACGCACGCCCACGGCACGCGTACACGCCCCACGCGCGCGCCTCCACCGCGCGTCGACGCGCTACACCACGCGATGTCATTCGCAAACGTACTTGTGCACATCCCAATCCCCACCGCGCGGGATCACCGCTACGACGCGTCGCACCGCGCTCGAACGCGCGCTGCGTCGCGCACAGGCGCGCGATGACGATAATTCCCGTCGATTCGACCCCACGCGCGCGCGTGCGGCGAACATCGGCGCGTGCATCGAAGACATCATGCGGCGCGCAGTGCCGTGGGGCTCAGGATTTGGCCTCGTGGGGTGTCGGTCACATGATGGCGACTTTGACGCCGTTCGCGCGCGCCGAACGGCGAGATAAAATGCACACAGCGAGGAAAAATATTGACGCGCAGATGCGCGCGAACGCGGGCGCGAGTTCGATCGCGCATCGCGGTGAGCTCGGGGCGCTTTTTTGAGTGCACTTTTTCGCCAACTACGCCGGGCTACGCGGCATTCGCGCGCGCGCGGGCGTCGGCGCGGCGGTGGACGTGGCGGAATTGGTGCGTGGTAACGTGGTGTGCGTCTGTGTTGTCACGTTGGTGTGTTGTGGTTGTGTCCGTTGGCGTTGGTACGTGTTGGTGTTGTAAAGGTTGAGTTGACGATGGGCGCGACGGCGGTGGTGGTGCGCGCGTCGTGTGGCGTCGGGGCGCGCGAGCGATGCTGTGGCGCGCGCGCGGTGCGCGCGCACTCACGCGCGGTGGCGGTGTGCGCGGTGCGGCGCGCGGTGGCGCGCGTGGCGGTCGAGGCGGCGCGAGGTTTCGGCGAGGGTCCGCCGACGGCTCGACGGAGGCGGAGGCGGCGGAGTTCGACAGTCGTACTCGCGCTCGATGGCCCTGACGGCGATGGCGCGAGCAGCAGTAGTAGTAATGGTAGTAGTAGCAGCATAAACCCACTCGGGTCGCAGGCGTTGGCGTATACGTTACCGCACGCGCGTTGGGCTGAATACGCGACGCTCGCGAGCGCGTTGCTCCTTCTCGGCGCGCCGGCGTTATTAAACAGCATCAACGAGCCCGTGGTGTCGTTATTGGAGACATTGCTCGTCGCGCGCGTAGGGACGGTGTTAGTTGCCGCGCTCGCGCCCGCATCGGCGTTGTTTGGTTTAGTCGAAGAGGTTTGTTTCGCGTGTAGCGTCGTCGTGACCACCGTGGTGAGCAAGGCGTGCGCGGCGGCTGAGGAAAACGTGGCATCCGATGGTAAGATGCGCACCACGGTATCCACGAGCGTGTTTTCGTCGTTTCTCGCGGGCATCGCCCTCGCTACTGGCTTGCAGCTGCTATACGGGCCGATTTGTCAAATCATGCTCGTCCCCGAAGAAGTGCAAGGATTACTCAGGGCGTACACGGTTTTACGTTGTGTGGGATTACCCTTCTTTGGCGCCGCGAACGCGTTGGAGGGGGTATTTTTAGGCTCTAAAGACGCTATGACGCCTATGGTTGGATGGTTAATTACGGGTGTCATCACCATCGTGGCGCAACTGGCGCTGATTAAACCAATGTTTGGGAACGGGGCGATTGTAGCCGCCGGGGGCGCGCTCACGCTCGGGCAAATGTTTGTATTTGTTTTGCTCGGACGCATCGCGATGAAACGCGGATACGTTTCATTCGAAGCTATTTTTAACGGCACAAAGGGTTTCATCGACGCCAGTCGAACCATTTATCGACGTTTGCGCGAAGAGAACATCGTGAGCGAGTTTAGATGGTTGTTGATTAACGCCGCGTCTCGCATGGCGACGTACGCGCTCATCACCACTTGGGCCACACAGCTCGGCATGATATCAGCCGCTGCGAACAAGCTCTTATTAGACATCTATATCTTGCTCGGTTTGCTCAGTGAGCCGGTGTTTACCGTGGGTAACATCTTGCTTCCTCGACAGTCGTACAAGAATCCAGAAACGGCGGCGATGACGCGAAGGGCGCTGTTCAATATCGCCCTACTCATGGGATGCACGCTCGGCGCCGCAGCGTACTGCTTGTGCGGCAGCCAGATGCTCTCTCCCGATCCGGCAGTGTACGCGGCGACGAACTCACTCAAGCACATCGTCGCGCTGGCGGTTGGCCTTGCCACAACCGCGTACGCGTTGGATGGATGCGTCATCGGCCTCGGCGGCGCTCGCTTTGTAGGTGGCGTCCAAATGTTCAACACCGCCATTTTTGTCGGATTGCTCAGCGTCATCAAAGCTGCGTTCGGGGCAAACATGTCCCTCGCACACGTTTGGCAAGCATTAGTCGTATTCCAGCTCTTACGTGTCCTCGAACACGTCGTCAAATTGTCGTTTGACGAACAACGCATGTTGAGCTCTCGATCCTTCGCGCGATGAATGCCGTCGCATCAGCACCGCACATCATGCGCCGCTCGTTTCTACATTATCTACGACAAACACAGAACGAGTTTTGTAACATTAATATTCTCATCACTCGGTCGAAACGCGTGAACGGCACGAAAGATTATGAACAAAGAACAAAGCGCGACCGACGCTTCAGTCTTTGCCTCGCGCCGCTCGTCATGGCAAGCCTGTTCCCCTTACCCGCGCCGACGCATCGTCGCGCATCGACGTTTCACATCCGCGCCTCCGATGGTGTCTCGCGCCGCGCCGTCCATCGCGGATCCGTCGCCGTCGTCGCCGTGGGAGGCGTCGGCGACGCCTTTGCGCAGCTCTTCAATGCACAAAAACCAACCGCGTCTGCGGCGCCTCTGCGCGCCGCCAGCGCGCGCGGCGACGGTTCGAGCGGCGCCACGAACACCACCGTGCGCGTCGTCAACGGCATGAAGCATAAACGCCTCGGTAACGGCGATATCGTCGTCAGCGAACTCGGATTAGGCACTCAACGGTGGGGCGGCGCCGACGCGAACAGCCCCGACGCCGCGACGTGCGAAAAGTTTATGGACTACGCCATTCTCGAGCGTGGCGTCAGTCTCATCGACACCGCGGAGCAGTACCCGATTCCGAGCGACCGTACGCGTCGCGAAGGGCGGACGGAAGAAATCATAGGGGCATGGATGAAGCGAGACAAGGCGAGGCGGGACAAGTGCGTTTTGGCGACAAAGATCACTGGGGGCGCAAACGTGACGCCGAAAAACATCATTCGAGATTTAGAAGGGTCGTTGATGCGTCTCAAGACGGATTACGTGGATGTGTACAATTTACATTGGCCTGCGCGATACACGCCGCAGTCGAACTGGGGACAGTCGTTGATGTATCACGTCGATACCGAGCGGGCGCCGTATTATAAAAACGCGACGTCGTTTGAGGACATTTGCGAAGCGATGGGTAAATTGATCGCGCAAGGGAAGATTCGTGGCTATGGGTCGTGTAATGACAATGCGTATGGGTTGACGGCGATGTGTTACGCCGCTCGAGCCGTAGGGGCGCCGGAGCCGTGCAATTTACAGGGTGACTTTTCGCTCATCAATCGACGCGCCGAAGAAAACGGCGTGAGCGAGGCGGCGTCGCCGGTGCACGAAAACGTCGGTTGGATGGGATACAATATTTTAGCCGGTGGGGTGCTTACTGGCAAGTACATGGACATTCCCGCGGCGGTGGATAACGCGAATGATCGCGAGCTCGCGGAGCGTTTGCTCGCAAATCCGCGCGGTCGCATGGACGACTATTCTTGGGGCAAGACCCTGTACCGTTACCGCTCGGCGCCCGCGCTTCGCGCCGCCGCGGCGTATAACGATTTAGCCAAGGCGAGCGGCATGTCACTCACCGAACTCGCCATTCGTTGGGCGCGTCAACGCACTATGCTCACCACAGCGCTCATCGGACACACGTCCATGGAACAGCTCGAGCAAACCATCGACTACTTTGACGCCGAGCTCCCACCGCTCGACGCCGATTTGGCGTGGGCCATCGACCGCGTGCACATGCGCAACCGGCTGCCCATATTCTCCAGCGAACGCGTCGGTCAAGATTGGGACGGCGCGGGCGAAATCGGAGAGCGTATTCCTTGACGCGACGTTTCGTCACGTCCGTTGTTGTAAAAAAGCATCACTTCAAAGCGCCACCTCAAAGAAAACCGCACACCGCGACGGCGAGAGCATGCGCGTCGTCGCCACCGCGTCAACGAAAACATTGCCCGCATACGCTCCTTCGAGTCGCACTCGTCGGTCAAAGTCGTCGACGTCGTCGCTGGCGGCGGTGCCAGGCGTCGGCGCGGTGATGAAGTTGTTCAGAAAGACCCCATCGTACCCAGGCATTGGCGAGCCTTTACGCGGCGAAATCTTCGATCGCGGGTGCGTGTACTTGGATTACAACGCCACGACGCCGATATGGCCCGAAGTCGCCGCGGAAATGGCGCCGTTTTTGTTTGAGCACTTTGGCAACCCGAGCAGCGGGCACGCGTTCGCGACGCCGTGTCGCGACGCCGTCGCGCTCGCCCGACGCCGCGTCGCCGCCATGCTCGGCTGCAAAGATGACGAGGTGGTGTTTACGTCGTGTGGGAGCGAAAGCGATAATTTTGCGATCGATGGCGCGGTTCGAGCATGGCGGGCGAAACGACGCGGGACGAGCAGCGACGCCAAGCCAAAAGTTGTCGCGACGGCTATCGAGCATCCGGCGGTGATAGAGCACTTGAAGGCCAAAGCAGCGTTTGGAGAATTGACGTATGAACTCGTGGGGGTTGATGACGAGGGTGTCGTGCGCGTTGAAGACGTCACGCGAGCGATGGAGGATGAAAACGTGTGTTTGGTGACCGTCATGCAAGCGAATAACGAAACGGGAGCGATTCAACCCATCGCCGCGATTGCAGCCGAGGCTAAAAAACGTGGGATATTGATTCACACGGATTCAGCGCAGAGCTGTGGGAAGATTCCAGTCAAAGTAGACGCGTTGAATGCCGATATGGTGACCATCGTCGGGCATAAAATCGGCGCGCCAAAGGGCGTGGCGGCGTTGTACATTCGCGAAGGGACCGATTTGGGCGGCGCCAAGCCGTTTTACGGAGGCGGGCAAGAAAGCGGTCGTCGCGCCGGTACAGAAAATGTGCTTCACATCGTGGGTTTGGGCAAGGCGTGTGAAATTGTGGAACGTGAAATGGACGCGTGTCCCGCGCATCTGAAGGCGATGCGGGATGATTTACAGAAACGCCTCGTTGACGCGCTCGGTGGTCCCGATGGCTCGGGCGTACGCATCAATAGCCCCAAAGACGACGCCAAGCGTTTGCCCAACACGTTAAACATTGGTATCAAGGGTATGTTGGCATCCATTTCGTTGATGGAATTGAGCGGAGCCATGGCGGCTTCCGCCGGCGCGGCGTGTCACACGGGCGACGTCGCCGCCGCCGCGGGCGGTGCAGCCACCGTTTCGAGCGTGCTCGAAGCCATGGCCGTGCCCATGGACTACGCCGTCGGTACGCTGCGATTATCCGTCGGTCGGCATACGACGCCAAAAGATGTCGAGATGGGCGCCGCGCTGCTCATAGAAGCAGCGCGACGACAAGTTAAATGAAACAACACATTGGCGTTTGTAATTATTGACAAAATAGCTAATAGCACCATTCGATGTCAATGCTGTCACAACACGCTTCTACACACAAAATCAAATCGCCAGCGCCTCCATGTCGCGCTCGATGGACCCCTTTCGCCGATGCGGCTTGTTCTTGCCGCCGCTCTTCTTCGTCTTCACCTCAGCCCATCCCCCGCCATCGTCGAACGCATCGACGTCCACGCCATCCGCGATTGCTTTCTTTCTCGCCTCTTCTTCCTCTTCTAACTCGTCCTCGATCACGCGAACGCACGCCTCGACGTCATTTCTACACGCGCGCAACGTTCGCCGAATGCGGCCGACATCGGCGCAACCGACGCGCTTCACCACCTCTGCCAAATCCGCGTCCCGCAACACCGCCAACGACAGCGGACCGCCAGGTTTATCCAGACGCCCACCGCGCACACGTACACTGTTGTAATGATCGCTCCCTTCATACGATACGTGGAACAATTTCGCGTCGTCGTCCGCCTCGTTCGCGCCCGCCACCCACCTCGGCGACCCCGCCTGATGAATACAAATCCCATACCCCAGCACGCTCGTCGCCGCGATGACTTCTAAATGTCCTGCCCATTCACCATCGCTCGCCATGCGCGCGACGTAATCATCAAACGACTCGTCGTCCTCGACGAACGGCGCGAACTCCGCCTCGCGCTCGCGCACCGTCGCTACAATCTTCTCCCTCAACTCTGCGTGCCTGTGCTCATCGCCGTACTTTTGATCCGCCAACGCGCGAAAGAAACAGTTCCCATCGGCATCTACGGCGTGTCGCGTCAGCCTCAACGCGTCGAGTTGCGTCATGAGCGTCGTGAGCTCGTCCTCCTTGGCGCGGCGGTGATGATGTTTTCCTTTCCCTCGTCCCTTCGAAGCGCCCGAGTCGCCGTCGCCGTCGCCCGTCTCGCCCTTGTCGCGTCGCCCATCGCCCGCGCCACGTTTTGTTTTGTGCTTCCCCATCGCGTCGTCGCGTTCGCGTCGCGCGCGTCGTCGACGCCGACGCCGAAAGACGTCGACAAGTGCGGCGTTCACATTCGCCATTCGCCGACGCACCGACGCGCACCATCGCCATGCCTCGCGCGACGCGTCGAAGCGCGACGCCAGACGCCGACGCGCCATCCACGGCCGTCGCCGTGCGCTCGCCAGCCGCGAAACGCGCGAAGCGCGGCGCGGACGGCGGCGAGAAGGATGACGATGTCATCGGCGGCGGCGCGATCGCCCTGCGCAAGACAAAAACCGCGCGCGGTGCGCCGTCGCGAACGTCTTCGCTTCCGGCGCCAATCATGAAACTCACGGGACATCGAGCGAGCGTGCATTCGGTGTCGTTTTCGCACGGTGGCGACGTGCTGGCGAGCGCGGGTGGGGATAAAGTGATTGAATTGTGGCGCGCGACGTCGGATGCGTCGACGTCGGATGCGGCGTCTTCGTCGTCGTTTGGTGACAACTACGCGGAATTACGCGGGGCGAAGAATGCGATCACGCGTGTGACGTTTACTCGAGACGATGAAAACGTCGTGAGCGCGGATGCGGATGGGGTTATTCGCGTGTTCGACGCCGCGGTCGGGACGCAGGTCAAGTCGTACGTCGGCGCGCGAGGCAAGTGCGCGAATGACGTCGCGTGCGGCGCCGGGGATGTCATCGCGAGCGCGAGCGACGATGGGCGAGTGATGTTGTGGGATTTGCGCGTGGCCAAGAGGGCGTCGAGGGCGTTTGCGTGTGATGTGCCGACGACGGCGGTGGCGATGTCCAAGGATGGCGGTCGAGTGTTTTCTGGCGGCGTGGATGACGTCGTGCGTATGTGGGACGCGCGCATGGATGCTGAGGCGGTGTTGACGATGCGCGGGCACAGTGATACGATCACTGGATTGGCGCTTTCGCCTTGTGGGGCCTATGTGTTGAGTAACGCTATGGATAATACGTTGAAGATGTGGGATACGCGCGCGTACGTCGAAGGCGAACGCGAGATGAAATCGTTCGTTGGACACGCGCACAATTATGAAAAAGGATTGCTGCGGTGCGCGTTTAGTTCAGACGGCACACGCGTCGCCGCAGGGTCGGCGGATATGTGTGTGTACGTGTGGGATGTCGATAAAGGAAAGTTGGCGTACAAGTTGCCGGGACACAAGGGCGCGGTGAACGACGTGGCGTTTCATCCCGTGGAGAATCCGATTCTCGCCAGCGCGGGCGCGGATGGGGTCATCTTCCTAGGCGAATTAGACCGATAACGTACTCGCGTCTCTTGTTAGAAAACGTAGTAGAACACCGTTGACGTTTAATAAATTAAACGAATTTGACGCCCGTCGCTTGTTTGTTTACGGTACATGTCTTACACGCGCGCGCGCTGCTAAAATGGTGCTACCTACTGTGCCTATGTATGATATAAGACGAATCACGGCCCATCGCCGTCGACGTCGGAGTCGTCGTTGAACACGCCAGCTTTTCGCCGCGCTGCATCGACACCTCCCGGGGTGGTTTCGAGCACATCCACCTTGGCTGGTTTCCTTCGCGCGCTTCGGCTCGGCGTCGTGCCTTCGCGGCGCGACGGCGTGCGACGCGAGCTTACTCGATCACGACCACCATCGCTTCCGAGCGAAGACGCGTCATCAGATGGGTCGCCGAGCGAACGTGCTCGAGAAGAGCGACGCGAACGGCGTTCGTCGCTTCGTCGCGAACGCGAGCGGCGTTCGTCGTAGTCGCGTTCGTCGCGACGACGTCTGTCGTAATCTCTGTCGTAATCTCGATCGCGGTCGTACTCGCGCGTCGAGCGACGATCACGGTAGTCGCGAGAGCGCGATCGCTCGCGGTCTCGACGCCGACCACCGTCGTAATCGCTTCCTCGTGAACGGCTTCGTGATCGTCGATCCCGCGAGTCCCGACGGCGTCGAGGTGGTGAGCGGTAGCCTCGATCATCATACGCACCGTGATGCATTGGAGGCGGCATTCCTGGATACTGCATGTACATTGGGTGCATGGGCATCATCGGTGTGGCGTATGGCACGGCGTAGGGCATGGGCATCGCGGCGTATGGCTGCGGGGGCGGCGGCCCGTACGCGCCGGGATGTCCGTGCGACGCGGCGCGCGGAACGCCGAACGAGTCGTACGAAGCATGCGAGCGGTCGTCGCTGTACTCACTCACCGAGCGACTTCGCGCAATGTACTCTCCAGGCTCACTGTAGCCTCGACGAGGATCTGATCCACCACTGCGCGTCGACGCCGGAGCGCGCGGAAAGGCGTCTGGCATCGCGCCCGGGCGTTGAGATTCAATCCATCGTTGCATTCGCGCCTCGTGCGCGCGCTGCTTCATGTCGGGATTATTCAAAGTCTCACGCGTTTCATTTGGCTCCAAGCCCTCGTAGCAGGATAATCCGTGAATATTTGTGATTCTATCCGACGCCCCGAGCGAAAGTAAATACTCGCCGAGCGCTTCGTATCCGTATGCGAAACAAAAATGCAACGGCGTGTGCCCGTTATTCGTCTGCGAATTGATAATCTCCAATTTCGGTGGCGTACGTTTGTAATCTGTCTGTTTCAACACCAACTTTGCCGAACGTCGTTGGTTGTTCTGACACGCGATGTGCAAGAGCGTCAAGCCGTTGCCGTCTCGCACGCGCGGATCGACGCCTCGAGCAAACAACTTCTGCAGCTCTTTCACGCGCCCGTGACGCGAGCGACTGAACGCCTCGATTACCATCGGATCGCCTGCGCTAGAACCACCCCAGGAGCTCCCACCGTCGTCATCGTCGGAGAAATCAGACCTGTCGCTCGAACGCTCAGAACCCAAGTCTGAAATGTCGCATCGCGTCAGCCGCGCCGAATGCTCCAGCGTCGACGCTAATTTGTCCACGTCATTCGGTTGCAACAGTGGTCTGCGCGTGGTACTTTTCGATGTGTTCACGAACCCATCGTCGTCGTGGAAGCTAGGCACGCCTAAATTGTTCGCGGCGGCGTTTCCACCGTCGCGCGCGTTCGTTGGCGAAACGGAAATCATCACGTGCCCATCATTCGGCGCCATTCGCTCAGGTGCTACTAATTCCGGCACAAACGCATGCGCACCCACGCGGTCGGCATGGGCGCTGCCATACATCGTCGTCGTCGTTACCCGAGCCGCGCCGCCGCCGTCGTCGTCCGAGTCGTCCAAATTGCTCTCCGCGTCGTCGTCCCCGACCGCGCGCAACGCCGCCACGTCTCCGGCTCCATCCCCACGCACCGCCGCGCACGCACTCAGCGCACACGCGAGCCCGCGCTCCCACACCGTGCTCTCATCGACGTCATTCGCCGTGAGCTCGACGACGCCGCCGTCGCGCAGCAACAACCGAATCACCGCGCCGCCGCCGAACCGCTCCACGCGCGCCACGTCGCGCAATCCCACGCGCTCGCGCGGCGCAAACTCGCGTCCAGCATCCTCCACGCGTCCGTACTCGAGCACCCAATCATCGTCGTTGACGCGCACGAACTGTTTCTTCGCCGCGGAGGCGTCCGCCTCCGCGCTCGCGTCTCGCGCGCGACGCCGAAACATCATCTCACCCCCCGCGCACGCGCGCCGCATCGCGTACACATCACCATCGCACCTCGCGTCACGCGCCACGCGCGCCCGCGCGTCGTCGTCGCGCTCGAAAAGCGGGTTCGTGCGCTCCATGGCGTCGAATCGAAATCGAATTCAAATCGGTCCCCTCGCTCGCGCGCGCCTCCCCCGCGCGCGCTCGGCGCCCGCGCGAGACGACGCGCGGCGCGCCACGCACGTCGCGTGCGCACTCGTCGCCTCGCGTCGCGCGCGCGCGCAGTGTGCGCCGACGTGTCGGCGTCGGCGAATGCCGCCGCGGCGCTGCATGTAAACCTCATTGTCTCGCACGCCGACGAGCGCGACATCGCCGACGAGCGCCGACGATGGTAAACACGAGCACGAAAGCCGGGGCGTCGACGACGCTCCCATCGGGGCCCGCGACGCTGCCGAAGGCGTTCGATGCGAGCGCGCCGTACGCTGATCCGCTGGCGCTGATCGAGGCGCGAGAGACGAATGCGCGCGAACAGATGGTGCGCGTGGAACGGGCCAAGGTGCGACGACGACGACGACGACGATGACGACGATGACGCGCGATGCGTGATGCCGGGACGTCGAACGGCACGCGAGGGCGTCGCCGCGCGCGTAGGATGCGTTCGATCGGTGGATGGATGACGGACGCGCGCAAACCTCGCGCGACTGACGCGACCGCGACCGCGACTGACGCCGTGCGTTCTCGCGCCTGCACAGATATTACGCGATCGAGTGATTGAATGCTATCGCGTTGAGGGGGTGAATCACTTGGAGAATTGTAAGGCGACGGTGGGGAAGTATTTGGAGTCGATTAAGAATGTGGGCGTGCATAGGTTGAACTTTGGCGAGCACGACAGAGGACACTAGAGGAGGATTTTTTTGCGCGTCACGGCGCGTACGAATTGTAAAAATACTACACTACACTACTATAACTATTCACTATCCTACTCGCGCGGTGCGAATGCATGAGATGAAGGATGTCGGCGGAATCAGACGCGGGACTCGGTTCCGTGGGGACCGTTTCGTCAACGCTCGCGTCGTCACGAAATGGCTCGCGCTCGACGATCCTTTACTACTCGAAAACTACTGCTCATACGCACCGCGTGATTACGACGATCATGACAGACACCCAACGCGTGCGTGCTGTTCCACGCTCGCCGGTTGCGCGAAGCGTTCGGCGCCTGGCTGTTCTCGGTATGGATGTTCGAGTGTCGCGCACAACGCGCGAAGCGGCTCGAAATCATCTCGTTCGGCGCTTTCGATGACTCGCTGAAGCAAGTAATTTCGAGGCACATACAACGGATTTGCGGAATCTTGAGCGGCACGAATCAGCTCTGGATCACCGCGTTCGCGCAGAAGAATCTCGGCGTACATTGCGCCGAAATCGGCGATTTGAAGGCGCAGCGCGTCATCCATCGCTTTGTCTTCGCGTCCGTCTTGCGCGCGTCGAACGCTGGCAAACATGTCCAAGGCCAACGCCGGCGCCGTCGCGCTTTCACCTCGTGCGAGCACCGTCGACGCGAACGCACCGAGCGAGCGGTGCGATAGCGTGAAATCAAACGCCCCGCGTTGGAGCACGCGATGAAACGAGCGCACAATTTCGTACTCGTCGTCGTCGCGTATCCACACGCCAAATTTGCGGGTGAACGTCGCGTAGATTTCGGCGCTAAATGCTTCGTCAAAAATCTCGAGCGCGCGCGCTCGATCCTTACGCGTCGCCAGCCGGTCGCACGATTCGAGAAAACGCTCGAGATTCCATCGCACCGCCGACGGTTGATTGGCAAAGGAATACATGCGGTCGCCGAATAAGTCGCTTTGATTTGGCGTGTACCCGACGTCAAAGGCCTCCATGAATCCAAACGGCCCGTAGTCAATCGTAAGCCCTGCGACGCTCATGTTATCGGTATTGAGCACGCCGTGCGTGAACCCAATCGACTGCCACCGCGCCAAGGTTATCGCCGTGCGCCGCGCCACGGCGGCGACAAAGGCGCCGTACGCGTCGTCGTAATCGACCCCTCGCGTACACGCGAGCTCTTCGGCGCTAAACACGCCGTACGACGCGTCCATGACGAAATCCGCCAACTTTCTCGTCGTCGCAAAGTCGCGTCGGCTCCATGGCAACTGAAACGATCCAAACCGTACGAATGTCTCGGCGACGCGCGTCACCACCGCTCCGGGCTCCAATCGACTCGCGTTGGACGCCGTCGATCGCACGACGCCGGCATTGGTCGCCACCAACGCCAACGCGCGCGTCGTCGGCACGCCGAGCGCAAACATCGCCTCGCTCGCCACGTACTCGCGTATGGATGACCGTAACACCGCACGTCCGTCGCCGTTGCGCGAAAACGGCGTGCGTCCGGCGCCCTTCAGCTGCACGTCCACGCGCGCGTCTCGAACCCGTCCGAGCGTCACGCACCGACCATCCCCTAACGCCCCGGCCCACTGTCCAAACTGATGACCGCCGTACGCGCACGCGTAGCTCTTCGCCCCGCGCCACGGCGCCGCGCCCGACAGCACATCCGCGTCGCCGTACTCGTCGTCATCGTCGTCGTACTCGTCGCTCGAGCCGACGAGCGCTCGCGCGCTCCGCGACGTCGCCACCACCACCGCCTCGCCCCCGTGCGCCGTCGGCTCGCACCGCACCGCGAGCCCGCTCGCGGCGAACGTCTCAACGAACGCGTGCGCGTCATCGAACGCGATGGACGACGACGACGCGCGCGCGCGACGCCCCGCGCGCGCATCATCATCATCATCATCATCACAAACACCGACACCGACACCGACGCGCGCACGACGTCTCGCGGACGACGCGCGACGACCGCGCGCGCGACACGGCGGCGACGCGCCGACGCGCGCGCGCAGGGCCATCGCGCGTCGTCCGCGACGGCGACTGGCGACCGGCGCGGTCGTCGTCGTCGTCGACGACGACGTCGCGCACGTGATACACCTGGTGGCGTCATACAAGGTGTTGGCCGACCGTCGTCGTCGACGATGTCGCCGGCGACACAGCGCGCGGCGACGGACGCGGCGGCGACGACGACGACGCACCGACGCGCGCACGCGCACTCGCACGGCGGCGACGACGAGACGCGCGATCGCGACGACGACGAGACGCGCGAATTCGGTCGTCGTCGAGGGTGCGTTTTTGGGTGTTGTAGAGGAGGATGGATGGGCGCGCGCTGTCGTCGATGCGTGGCGTCGACGCGGCGCCCGTGCGGGCGAGGGATGCGTTGGATGACGGCGTGAGGCGGTCGTTGAGGGATGAGGCGGACGTGCGGCGCGCGCCGGCGCGCGTGAGCGATACGGAGACGACGGATGGGGAGGATTCGTCGTCGAGTTCGAGTTCGAGTTCGAGTTTGAGTTCTTCGAGCGAGGACGACGACGCGGAGGAGACGCGTCGACGAAACGCGTCTGAGATGAAGGCGAAGACATCGGTGAGGAAACGGCGTGGGGGTGCGAGAGATGAGTACGACGTGGAGGGCGCGCTGCCTCGTCGGGAGCACCGGCGCGACAAAGACGAGGACGCGTCGTTTTTCACGAGGTGTTATCACGACGGGGCAAAGTTTTGTGGGCTCGGGATATTGTTGGATGATTACGTCAGTGAAAGCTCGACGTCGAGTGAAAGCGAGAGCTCGTCGTCGAGCGACAGTGAAAGTGAGAGCGCGAGTAAGGCGGATGCGGGTAAGAAGTTGGGCCGAGTCGATTCGGTCGAGTTGGTGTCGAGCGACGACGACAAAAAGCCTACGTTCGATGCTTCCACCGTAGCTGCGCTTGAAGAGGAAAAACAAGCAGACCTCTGGCCTTCACCAACGCTCATCGAACGAGAGTTTAACGATATGCGTCGGCGTCTCCAACGAAAGGCTCTTCGCGCTGAGCGTGATGAAGAAAAAATGGTTGAAGGATACGAGTCGCTAGTTGGCAAACGTCGGAAAGGTAAATCAGTGACGTGGAGAATTTATGTTCTGGTGAAATCGTGGCCGTTCGATGCGTTTATATCGCTATGCATCCTTTATTCTGCGATTGTCAGCGGTACCGTCGCGGCGGCGCCCAACAAGTACAGCTCGTCAAATTTTGAAAGCATGAGCTACAACATCTTGAACGCGTGCTTTTCCGTTGAAGTCGTGCTGAAGATCATGTCGAGTGGAATTACCGCTAAACGAGGTGGCGTCGAACAGTTAGCGGTGTTTAAACCGCACTACTACTTTAAGGATTATGTGAATTGCTTTGATTTTGTAGTGACGTTCACGTCGCTGTTGGAATACGTCATGGATGGTGGAAAGTCATTGGGCGCACTGCGCAATCTGCGTCTCATTCGTCTTTTGCGACTGTTGAGATTAGTACGGAATATGCGCATTATTCTCGAAGGGGTCGTTAAAGGTATCATGAGCATCGTGTGGATTCTCATCTTGCTTAGCGTCGTGGTGTATATTTACGCAGTGTTTGGGGTCATTTTGTTCAAAGCTAACGATCCTCGTCATTTTGGGACGCTGGGCACGGCGATGTCAACGGTGATATCAGTGTGCACGATGTCGGACTGGTTGGGATTTCTCTACGTAAACTATTATGGCTGCGATGAATACGGGTACACATCTGACACCGACGCCGCGTATTGCACCACCCCGACGGCGAAAAAGTGGGCGACGACGTTGTATATGGTTTCGCTGACTCTGATTCTCGGTAACATCATGATGAGTTTGTTTATTGGGGTAATTACCAATAAAATGGAAGAAGCTGCGTTTGAAGTCAAACAAACAAAAGAGAAAAACCAGGCGCAAATAGACGCCGCGATCGCGAATGATTTGTGGAGCGACGTGAGCATGATTCAAGCGAAACTTGGCCAAAACAAATACGATCAACTTATGTACCATTTGAATTTGCTCTCTGGCGTTCGACGTGAAGGAAAAGCACGACCAGTGCCGCACATACCTATGTGGCGGCGTGGGCAGATTTTTCTCCAGCACATTGTGAGTAATCCCATCTTTGAATACGTCGTCGTCTTGGTGATCATCGCCGCCGGCGCCTTGTCTGGCATCAGTGCAGATCAGACCGATGAAGAAAGTTGGTTCGCTACCGTGGAAGATGTGTTCCTGGGCATATTTGCTTTCGAGCTCGGGGTCAAGTTTATCGCCGCACTCGACAAGAGACTTTCGTTTTACACGGGTGTGGATAAATGGTGGAACATTTTTGATACGTTTGTGGTTATGTTTGGTTTGATTCCGAATTCACTCAGTGCTGTCGCCACAGCTGTAAGACTTTTCCGTCTCTTACGAGTGCTTCGACTAGTTCGTATTATCAAGCCTTTGCAGGTCGTCGTTATCTCCCTCGTCGCTGGTTTGCAGGCAATCGTGTACGTCGCGCTGTTGATGTGTCTCATCTTCTTCATCTACGCTGTCGCGGGAGTCACGTTATTCGCTGAAAATGATCCATTTCACTTTGAGAGTTTGTTCCCAGCGTCTATTACGTTGTTTACCGTTACGTTTCTCGAGGCATGGATGCCAGTGTATAGCATCAACTACAACGGATGCGACGTTAACCCGTACGGAGACGTAGACGACGGAATATATTACGCCTCTATCATTGGTTCATCGTACGATGGCACTGAAGGGACGACGAATCCTTGTTCCTCACCGGACGCGAAACCGTTTTATACGTTCTTCTTCTTCTCGACGTTCATTCTGGTCAGCGCCATGGTGCTCGTGTCTGCGTTGGTCGGTATCATCGTTACGAGTATGCAAAACGCTCAAGCCGTGGTGCAACAGGCGCTCGAAGAAAACAGGCGAGCAGATGAAACATCAGAGTATTTCAAATTCAAAGAAGCATCGGTTGACGCCACAGTGAAGGTCTTCGAGATTCTTGATGCTGGTTTCACGGGCGCGTTGACTCCAGAGGTGCTCTTGGAGAAGATGCACGTGTTAGACATTCCGACAAACGACGCCTTTGTCCATCGCGCGTTTGCCATCGCAAACAAAATGACAGACAAACCGTTCGATCGTGCCGACTTCTTACTCCTCGTTGGCCTCGCTGAACGTGCAGTCATGCTTCAAGAACAGTTTGGCGACGATATCGTAAATCAAGACGATGAATCCGCGAGCGAAGGGCACATGGACCGCTCGCAGTCGCGATTTTCATCGCGGTCGCTCGTCGCCTTTGCCAAATCCAAGTTGAAAGAGCGCGCCCCATAGACCGCGTTGTAGACGCACACACGCACGCACGCGGTGCGTACCTGGCGTAGTTGACTTTTGTAACGTACCCACTTTATATATAGCCATTGCAATGCGTTACGCGAGGCGCAGGACGTCGACGATGTCGCGCGCGGAGCTCGACCGTCGCGGCGAGCAAGGCACAAAACCTGCAGAACCACCACGTCACAGCATCGCGCTTAAAACCCATGACGAAACGTTCGGTGCGTACTTCGACGCTCGATGACGGTGTAAACAACGCGTTCGGCGCGACGCACGCGCACCGCGCTCTTCGTCGCGGTCACGTCGCGCGCACTCGTCGACGGATCGATGACGACGATCGCATGGGCACCGTCATCGAATTCCGCATAGTTTTCTCGAGACTAACCTCGCGAATGGTGTGTTTGCGCGCACGCACAGAAGGACGTGGATGTGGCGGATGATACGCCGCAACGTCGGCGCGCGCGGTCGACGTTGGATATTCCTCCGGGCACGGAGTTACCATTGGAGCTCGGGACCAAGGTGCACTGCCGCTGGCGAGGTAAGGATGAATTCTACCAAGTTCGCGTGATCGAGAAACGTCCCGGGGCGAAAGGGACCGGGGATGAGGATTACGAGTATTACGTGCACTATGAGCAGTTTAACCGCCGTATGGATTCGTGGGTGACGCTCGGGGAGATGGATTTGTCGACGTTGGTGCCGGTGGAAAAGACTGAGGATGGGAAGAAGAAGAAAGTGGAGCACGAAGTAGACGCCGAACACGCGGATTTCGATCCGAAGGCGTTGCAAGAGCACGAGGAGTTCACCAAGGTGCGAAACATTTTACAGATTGAGCTCGGGAAGCACGAGATGGATACGTGGTATTTTTCACCATTTCCACCCGAGTATAGCAACTGCCAAAAGTTGTTCTTTTGCGAGTACACGTTACAGTTCTTCAAGCGTAAAGAGCAATTGCAGCGTCATTTGAAGAAAAACGAAATGCGACACCCACCTGGAGATGAAATCTACCGCAAAGGTAACTTGAGTTTCTTTGAGATTGACGGCAAAAAACACAAGTTGTTTTGCCAAAACTTGTGCTACTTGGCCAAGTTGTTCTTGGATCACAAGACGCTCTACTACGACGTCGACTTGTTCTTATTCTACGTCTTAATGGAATGTGACGAGCGCGGGTACCACATTGTCGGTTACTTTTCCAAGGAGAAGTGCTCTGAGGAAGGGTACAACTTGGCGTGTATATTGACGCTGCCCCCGTACCAGCGTAAAGGTTACGGTAAGCTTCTCATCTCGTTCTCCTACGAACTTTCCAAGATTGAAGGTAAAGTTGGGACCCCTGAACGCCCGCTGTCGGATTTAGGATTAGTGTCATACCGTGGGTATTGGACGCGAGAGCTCCTTCGCATCCTCAAGGATGAGAGCAAGCAATTCGTATCCATCAAAGACTTGAGCGAGTTGACGATGATTAAAACCGAGGATATCATCTCAACGCTTCAACATCTCGGATTGTTAGCGTACACGAAGGGCGCGTACGTGATTTGCGCTTCACCCGAGCTCATCGACAAGCACTTGAAGGCGGCGGGCGGTCCCGGACGAATTTGCGACCCAACAGCAATCGTGTGGAGTCCGTATCACCCGGAGCGAGAATTTAGAGATTTCCGAGGCTAATGATGCGCATTTCTTGTTTTGCCATCGCCATCATCATTGTACACTAGAACACACACAGACACACGGAACCGACCTTGACGGTTATCAAACACACTTTTTAATAGACAAAAGAGAGAGACTAGCTCCAACCGACGTGCCTCAGAGCTCGACGCGCCCGAGGCTGCTTCCTGTATCTCACCCCGCGCGCCCGGCGTCGGCATGAGGGACGACAAATTTACGCTCAACCTCATCACCCCGGGCCTGTCCCCGGCGCAAACGCGCGCGCAGGCGGTGGAGCTCCTCCGAGACCTGGACGCGCTCGCGGATGGCGTCGCCAGAGGCATCGCCCAGCGCGCTAGCTCGCACACCGCGCGCCTACACGCCCTCCAACGCCGCATTGAAAACTTAGACGATAAGGTTAAGCAGCTCAGCGCGAGTAAGAGCGCGCGAACGATGCTGTCGAGCGCCAAGTACCCAAAGGTTGATGAATTTGAAAATTATGAGCTCCTCTACGGCGACGTCCCGACGACGCGTCTCGTCGAGCACCTCGCCGCGGTGAAAGAACTTGAGGTCATCGCGCGCGCGAGCGTGCTCGAACTTGGTATGATTGAGCGGCAAAACGTGTTTCGAGAGGAAACGGCGGAGATGTTTTGGCGAGAGGCTGCGCGAGACGCTTCGAGCGGGCGAGCGTTGGCGAGCGGCAGGGACGGTTTAGGCACGCTTCCCGCGACTTTAGACAGCTTGAACGAGTGCTTATTGTTCAACACGGATGTGAATCCGTACGTGGAGTACGCTTTGGTTGATAATTTAATGAATGCTGATGATGACGAGTTTGATGGCGCCGATGGTGGCGAGTTAAAGAGCGACGACGAGGACAAATACGACGACTGGAAAAATTTAGCCGACGCGCCGACGTCCATGTCCAACGCGTATGGTTCAATGCAAGCGACGCAGTTTGGGTTTAGACCCACTGCCGGGGCGTTACCAGAGTTGAAGCTCCCGACGTCTTTACCTACGCTTCGGAATGCGGCCGATATTAGCTGGTCGGGAGCGTCGCGCGCGGCGTCCATCGCGCCTTCATCGACGGCGACTCCTCTTCCGGATGTCGTCATCGCCGCGCCCTCATCGAGCGCATCCGAAGCGCCCCCGCCCCCGCCACCACCTTTACCGCGTGGTTCTGCCCCACCACCGCCGCCGCCGCTGCCACCGCCGCCGCCATTCGCGACTGGCGAACCCTCGTCGTCTGGTCCGCCCGCGCAACTTCCGCCCGGCGCCGCGCCCAACGATGGCGGTCGAAGCGCGCTCATGGAAGCCATCCGCAACAAGGATGCGCGTAACCGTCTGCGCAAACGAGGTCAACCCGGCGCGCCGCCGCGTCCAGCGCCATCCACCGCGCCGGCTGAGCCGGATTTACGAGGCGCGCTCATGGACGCCATTCGCGCCAAGCCGACGTTGAAATCCTCCTCTGCGTCCGCCGCTACTACTACTACGACGACGACGACGACCGATGCACCGTCTCGACAAATGTCCATGATGGAAGAACTTGCCAATAGCCTCGGCCGCCGACGCTCAGCCATCGTCGCTTCAGGGGATGTGGACGTGCGTGAGAAGATTCGCGAAAAGTTGTCTGGAGGCGTCGTCGGTCTGGGCGAGTTTTTAGCGCGAGGCGGCGCCGCCGCGGGCGACGGCGGCGGCGGCGACGACGACGACACATTCAGCGACGAGAGCTGGGACGACGATTAGCACGCATAGATGTACACACATAGAGTTACAAAACAACCGCTAGAGCTTGCTCGGCGTCTTCTTCCGAAACGTCTCAAATTTCACGCGCGCCTCGGCTCGATACTGCGCAAACGCCCGACGTCGCTCCTCCGCGCGCACGCGCTCGATGTCCAACCCATCGTCAATCGCACGCTTGACCGCCTCTGCACCACCAATCGGCGTCGAACGCGCCATCGCGCGCACCATCGCGCACGCCTCCTCCAACGCCTCAACCGCCGACGTCGGCTCGGCTTCGACGACCAACCCCAGCTCTCGCGCCCGCACACTCGTCAAAACCTTCCCAAACACGCTCACCGCCCGCGCCTCGTTCGCACCAATTATTCTCGACAACTTCACACTCAATCCCCAGCTCGGCACGATCCCAATCGCCGCATGCGTGTCCCGAAACGTCGCGCTCGACGCCGCCACGACGACGTCGCACGCCAACGCCAGCTCAAACCCCGCGTTCACGCACGCCCCGTGCACCGCGCACACCGTGGGCGTCGCGCAGCGCTCGAGCGCATACACCGGGTCGTCGACGACGTCGTTTTCGTCCGTGGCGAACACCTCGGCCGCGGCGGCGAGGTCGATGCCGGTGCAGAAATTCGCACTCGAGCCGTCGGCGCACAAAACGATCCCCCGCACCGCGCTCGGCACGTCGCGACACGCCTGCGCGAGCGCGCGAAGCATGGGCTTGGTTAACGCATTGCCTTTCGACGCGTTGGCTATGGTCACGACGCGCACGGGTGCGCGCGTGACGTCGTCAACGACGACGGACATGCTTCACACAGTGACGCAACATCATGATGATGATGAAGCTTTCGACGCCGACGACGAAGACCACGGCGACGACGACGATCAGACGCGCGGCGACTCATCGCACTCGCGTGATCGCGTCCGCTGTGGTGCCGCAGCCACCGCGTGGTCGGGCGATCGGCGCGGCCATCGCCATCGCCATCGCGACATCATCATCAGCATCCGCGTTCGCGGCGGTTGAATGCAACCTCGTGACGCCGTGCACGCCACCGCCGCCGAACGGCGAGCCGCGCTACACGCTCCCGGGGGCGATTAACTCCCCCGGCGAGGACGCCGTGGCGCGGTACATGGCAAAGCTTGAGGCGGCCAAGGGGACGCCGGCGCCGGCGGTTGAATCGTCGTCGTCGCCCGCGTCGTCGCCCGCGTCGTCGTCCGCGGAATAGATTCCGCAATCCAACGCTGGGCATGCACTAGAAGTTTGTTGTTGTAACTAACTCACGTTCGCGCTGTGACTGTCGTAGCATGCGACGACGCGTATTTGAATTAATCCTCACAATGTGACTCGCATGGGTGACGACGATGCGAGCAAAAGACGCGACGAACTCGACGCCTTGCGCGCGATTTACGCCGACGACATCGTCGTGTGCGCGGACGCGCTGACGGTGACGCTCTTTGACGGCGCGTGGCGGTGCGCGGTGGAGCTCCCGAGGTCGTATCCGTCGACGAGCGCACCGAAAGGCGATGCGTTGGCGTTGAAATCGCGCACGACGCGCGCGATGGAGATCGAACGATGGGCGTCTGAGGCGATGCTCGACGCATGGGAGGCGGCGCGCGGTGAGGTGTGCGTGTTCGATTGGCTCGAGCGCGTGCGGAGGGAGATTGAGGACGCAGAGGGTGACGAAGACGAAGGCGAGGACGCAAACGCGGACGACTCGACGGCGTCTCTCGAGGATGAACTCGCGGCGATCGCAGCGGATAACGCGCGTCGCGCGCGCGGTGATGACGGCGGCGGCGAGGGCGATGCGACAATCGCCGATGTCCGTCGTCGTTTGACGAGCCATGAGCCAATCGTTGAAAAGAAGTCGATATTTCAAGCGCACGTATGTCGAAACGCCACGTCGGTGGACGACGTCGACGCGACGCTGAAAATACTCGCCGAGAGTCGAAAGTTCCGCGAGGCGACGCATAATATTCTCGCCTATCGCATCGAGCATGGGTCGACGTTTTGGCAGGATTTCGATGACGATGGGGAAACCGCGGCGGGCGGGCGGTTGTTGCGCGTGTTGCAGCTCAGCGACGCGCGAAACGTCGTCGTCGTCGTCAGTCGATGGTACGGCGGCGTCAAACTCGGACCGAAGCGGTTTCAAGTCATCAACACCGTCGCCCTCGACGCGCTCGCGGCGACGGCGGCGAACGCGTAGCGGCATAGGTGGGCCATACATTCTTTACTAGCGAGACATGTTGTTGTTTGTTTGTACACTACTATTCTACGACGCGGCGCATGGCGTCTCGCAACGACGCGAGTCCCATGGCGCGCAAATATTCTACGTTTCGCTCTCGGATGTCTTCTCTCCCTTGCGCGCGATACCACGTCGTCTCGGCGTTGTCCACGTCGCATTTGCGGAGCAAGTGCACCGTCGGCGACGGGCTTCGACTGGTGTAGTCCCCGGGCTCCTCTGTCATATCGTCGTCGTCATCGTCGTCGTCGCTCCACGTGGCGTGCGGATGAAACGGTACCACCATGACCTCTTCGCCGCTCAGGCGTTCGCACGTCTCTTCGGCGCGAGCCACGGGGCCATCCATGAACGCCGTCCAGCCGTCGGCCCCCAACCACCTCGCATCGTCCTCGAGCACCACCAACGTCGTCGCGGGCGTGTCTTTCGCGCACGCCGTGAGACGAGAGGTTTCACGAGCGATGATGACGTCGAATGCGTCGAAAGAAGACGCGGCGTCGCAGGTTTCTATCACGAGAGTCGGTAACGACGCGCGCGCGAATGGGCACAAGTCCATGCCCACAACGAACGCGTCCAACCAGCGTCTAGTGCGTTCGATGACGCCGCGCGTGGATGTGGCGCGGATACGCGGTGCTCTCTCGCCTTTTCGCGCGGCTCCGCGGCACGGCGGTCGCGGCGGTCGCGGCGCGCACGCGGCGACCGCGCGGAGCATGGCGAGGAGTGGCGCGCGTCGCTTTAGTTCGCTTTGCTTTGCTTCGCGTCGTTTGTGTTGGCTATCGCATGTACAGTTGTGCATTGAATGCTAGTGGCTATCGAAACGCTCGAGTGAATAAATAGACGTGCAGTAATATGATGTACGTCGAAAAGAGCGTGCGCGTCGTTCGACTCGTCATGAGCATCTTGCCCGAACCGAGAGCTATGCGGTCGTGAAGCGGAAGCAGCGACGCCGAATCGTCGCTCGCGGTGTCTCTAAACGCCGTAAACGGATTGAGCTTGGCCAAGTATTTTTTGCGATATCGTGAAATGACGCCTGCAGCATCTCCACCTGGAATGTCGTCGCCGCCCGCACCACCCGGTCCACCAAAACAGCCGTACCGCGCGGCGCGGCGGCGAATGCCGTCGGCGATGGCGGCGGACCGTTCGCCTTCGACGTTGACGGAAATACCGCCACCGCAAGAGTATCGTTGCTGCTTTGCGCTTTGCGATTGCATCGCGTCGCCAGATGCGCTAGTCGATGAGGTCACTGGAATCCCCGCGTCATCGACGCGCAGTATCGTCGTCTGACCACTCTGCGCCTGCTTGCTATAATAATTTTGCACGAACGTCAACTTTTCAACCAAAGCGATGGAATCGTTTTCAAGCTTTTGCTTGGCGTCTTCTGCGGCGAGGCGCTCTTGTTCCAATCGTGCTGCTCGTTCCTCGAGTTCGCCCGCGCGACGTTTAAATCGATCGCGCTGAGCCGTGAGAATGGTGAGCAAGTCGGCATTGTTCGCGTCGCCTCCGGCTTCGATGGCGTTCGCGAGCTTTTGCGACAAATCCATCTCCAACGTGCTCACCATTTGAGCCGCGTCGGTGTAGCGCTTTTCCGCCACTTCCTGTGCGTCCCGTGCAAGCGTCACGGCGGCGGTGGCTTCGTCCTTTTCACGGGTTGCGACGACGACTTCCGCGGCGAGCTTTTTGTTCTTCTCTCGCAACGAGCGCAGCGCCTCCAGACTGGCTGTGCTCTCATCGGCATCCGTTGCCCCTTGCGCGGCACTATCGACGTCATCGTTCACGCCAGAAAGCTCCTGAAGCATCTTCACGCGCGTCTTCAACCGCGCAATCTCTTCGCGCTCGGCTAACCCAGACGCGGCGTATTTCGCCGCCGCTAATTCCTCGCCGAGCGCCGCCAAGCGCTGATTTGCAGCCTCAAGCTCCTTTGCCGCGCGTTGCTGCGATTCAACCGCATTCTTTTCCGTCTCCTCAATTGTTGTTGCGAGTTGAACAACCATGCGTTCTTTCACCGCGAGCTTCTCGAGCAACGCGCCGTGCGCGTCCGCCGCGTCCGCCGTTGAAGCGTCCATCGCTTCAGCGCGTCTGCGCTCATCCGCCGCATCCATCGCATCTTCACGCGCCTTTATGCTCTCTCCGAGCGCCATCAATTCGTCACGCTCAATCTTCACGCGCGCCATGGCTGTCTCGCTTTCGTCTTCAAGCTCAAACAACCGCGTCTGCGCGTCGTCGTATCGCCGTCGCAACTCGCGAAGCTCTCGCTCCGCGTTCGCCTGACCTTCTCGCGCAGCATCCGCCGCGCGCTCCGCCGCACGCTTCTTCGATTCCATACCTTTTAACGCACTTTCAATCTGCGCCTTCATCTTCGCTTCGGCAGCCGTCGCGTCGACATTTGCGCCTTCTCTATTGAGCGCTCGCGCCTTGGCCGCGTCGCGTTCGACTCTCGCGGCGTCGAGCTCCCGCCTCACCGCCGCAATCGATTCGAGCACCGCGCTCGGGTCCTCAACCGTCGCGAGCGGCGAATCGCACACGCCCATCGCATCCCTCATCGCGTCGTCGCGTTCGCTTTGCAAGCGTCGAATTTCCTCCGTCAACGCGTCCACGACGCCATCTTTCGAATTCTTTGCATTCACAATCTTCTCCTTCAACGCGCGTTTTGCCGCGACATCGCGCACCTTGGCGTCGTCCACGCGCGCGCGAATCTCGCGCATGCGTTCTTGCGCGTTGCCGAGCGCGCACGCGCGCCAGGTGGCGGCGAGCTTGCTCGTTTCGTCGTCCCACGCGGTCGACGATGCGGTGTCGTCGCCAAACAAAGATCCCGCAGCGCCGTCGATGGCGTCGAGCGCCGACGTCAGCGCGGCATCAAAGGCGTCAAACGACACGGCGTACGATGCCGGCGCGTCGGGCGCGGCGGACGCAGCCGTCGTCATGTCGTGCGACGTCGGAGAATGACGATGTGAACTTCAAGACCAAGGACCAAGACCACGAGGCGTCACATTGCGACGCATGCGACCGCATTCTATCGCGCTTGCGCCTACGAATTCGCATTTTCACGCAACACGCGCGCGCTCGGTGCGTTTTCCGCGCGCGGCGAGTGATCTCGCGCGGGCACGGGCGAGAGGCGAGCGACATTTGACCATGACTCGGATATCATGCTTTGGCGTCCACAGCGCGCGCGCGGCCAATGATGATCCGGATAAGATGATGTACACATTCAAACGCGGCGAGGCGGAAGGAACGAAGGAGATGAAGCATACGCTCGGGGGAAAAGGTGCGGGATTGCAAGAAATAGCTGCTCTTGGTTTGAATGTGCCTCCCGGATTTACCATTACGACGTCGGCGTGCGAGCGGTACCAAAGCAAGGGTGAATCGTTTGTCAACGTCGATCTCTGGCCTGATGTGTTGCGTGGGATTACATTTCTTGAAAAGACATCGAATCGCACGTTGTTTCGCTCGGGATGCACCCCGATAACGCGGCTTCCGTTGTTTGTGAGCGTTCGATCGGGCGCCGCGGCGTCGATGCCTGGAATGATGGATTCGGTGCTCGATATCGGTTTCAACGACGAAGCGTGCGAGGCGTGCATTACCGCCGGCATCGACGCGCGCTTCGTGTACGATTCATATCGACGTTTACTTCACATGTTCGGTGATGTCGTCGAAGGCATTCCAAGTGAAGATTTTGCGCGCGCTCTCGACGCCAAGAAGAAATCAATCGGCGCGAGTACGACCGACGCCGAACTGACATCTGACGCCTTGCGCGAGCTCTGCGACGATTTCAAGCGAATTTACGAACAGCACAAGATTCAGTTTGAACAGAATCCACTCGAGCAATTACGTAAGAGCATTGTGGCTGTGTTCAAGTCGTGGAACAATCCTCGCGCGGTGACGTATCGGAAGATTAACAACATCACCACGCTTCGCGGTACCGCCGTCAACGTCCAGCAAATGGCGTACGGTAATCTCGACGACAACTCAGGCAGCGGCGTGTGTTTTACTCGAAATCCGGCGACGGGGCAAAATGTCATTTTTGGTGAATTTTTGCTTCGCGCGCAAGGCGAAGACGTCGTGTCTGGCGCGAGGACACCAATCGACATTTCCCAATTGAGCGCGACGCTCCCAGACGCCTCGGCGGATCTCAAACGCGCGTGCGCGGCGTTGGAATCCTCGTACTCAGACATGATGGATGTTGAATTTACGATTGAATCTGGAACGCTTTTCGTACTGCAATGCCGCGTCGGGAAGCGCACCGGCGCCGCGGCGGTGCGCATCGCGACTGAAATGGCTGCCGAAGGCTGCGTGACGCGGGAACGCGCGATTACGATGGTGCCCACGCGTTCGCTCGAACAATGCTTGCACCCGGTGTTTACGCTCGATGCGAACTCGGACGAATACGTCACGCGAGTAGTCACGCGCGGGTTGTCTGCGTCTCCCGGAGCGGCGGTCGGCGCCATTGTCTTCAACGCCAAGGAGGCCGAAAAGCTTTCATCTGAGGGTAAGCCATGCATTTTAGTTCGCGAAGAGACGAGCGCGGAAGACGTCGGTGGTATGTGGAGCGCGAATGGAATCCTCACGTCGCGAGGAGGCATGACGAGCCACGCCGCCGTCGTCGCTCGCGGATGGGGCAAGCCGTGCGTCGTCGGCGCGAGCGGCATTCACATCAAAAACGGCAAAGAACTACGATTCGACGGCAGCGACAAAGTCTATCGACAAGGTCACGTGATTTCCATCAACGGCGCGACGGGTGAGGTGCTCGATGCGAAACTCGACACGCGCGCGTCGACGATTGACACGTTTCTTCCATTGAAAACGCTCATGGCGTGGTGCGATGACGCGCGTCGATTGGACGTTCGCGCCAACGCCGATACCATCGAAGATGCCTTGGAAGCTCGCGCCGAAGGCGCGCACGGCGTTGGTCTCGTGCGTTCTGAACACATGTTCTTCGGTACTCCCGAACGCGTTCGAGCGATGCGCGCGATGGTCGTCGCGCAACACGACGAATCCGCCCTCTCAGCCGCGTTGGAGACGCTTAAAAAGTTCCAATACGACGACTTTTACGGCGTCTTGAAAGCGTTCGCGGGCTACCCGGTGACGATTCGTTTGCTCGATCCGCCGCTGCATGAGTTCATGCCGAGCGCTGAAAAGCTACGCGAAGGCGCGGCGGATGAAATCGCTCGCGACGTTGGCAAATCGAGTAGAGACGTGATGGACATTGCCAAGGATTTGCAATGCGCAAATCCGATGCTCGCCTTGCGCGGATGTCGTCTCGGCATTGTTCGGCCAGCGATTTCAACCATGCAAGTTCGCGCCGTGGTGGAGGCTGCAATGACGCTCCGAAATGAAGGTGTCGCCGCGATGCCGGAAATCATGATTCCGCTCGTGTCGACAACTCGCGAATTTACTCATCAACGTGATTTGGTCTTGGACGTCATTCGTCTCGTCGCCGAGGAGCGTCAAGAGCCCCCGTTACGCATCGCCATCGGAGCCATGATTGAGACTCCGCGCGCGGCATTCATTGCAGGTGAACTCGTGCGGGAAGGCGCGTGTTTTTTCTCATTCGGGACGAATGACTTGACACAGACGACGTTTGCAATGAGCCGCGATGATTCGGACGCCTTCGTCGCGCCGTACAAGACGATGGGCATCTTGTCCGAAGATCCGTTCGTCGAGCTCGACGACGTGGGCGTGGGCGAATTGATGCGAATCACCATCAGTCGCAGTCGCGCACAAGAGATCGGCGGGAAATCGATTGAATTCGGAGTGTGCGGTGAACACGCCGCCGACCCGGCGAGCTTGAGAATCATCGACCGTATGGACGTTGGCTACATCAGCGTGTCATCCCATCGCGTTCTCGTCGCCCGTCTGGCCGCAGCGCAAGCCTCAATCGCAAATGGTTCTAAGCCTCACGCTCGCGCCTCCAAGCACCGCCACGTCGCTTCTCACGCGGCGTAAGCGCGCCGCGCCATCACCAAGAACTACGCGTTTCGGCTCGCATCCAACGCCGCCGAGACGCGACGCGACGTTTACATCGCACACTTTCACGCGAATTTTCAATACAACACTCGACGCTTACACGTCCACGATATTATTTCCCATCGCGTACGCGCGTGAGCACCGAAATCCCACTCGACGCGCGTCAGTTTCGCGTGAGAACGCGTCGGCGCGAAAAAATGAGCCAAACGGCACCGACATCACTCGTGCCATCGCCATTACACGCCCGCGTCGCACCGCCACTCACAGTCCGCGCCCGTCGCACGCGTGCGCGCACGATGGGTGACGGGTACGACGACACTCAGCGCCTGTCGCGCGCAGAGTCGAGCTCGGCGCCGGCG